>OCZT010007620.1_pt1 | contig 10595 bp, 7 predicted proteins | sample 1539031 | NCBI WGS metagenome assembly OCZT01 (sample SAMEA3539308, study PRJEB22396) | soil metagenome | biome: tundra; feature: field; material: soil | place: USA | collected 2010-05 | depth 0.15 m
GCATACGAGATATTGGCGTGACTGGAGTTCAGACGAGTGCTCTTCCGATCTGCTCATGGCGCTACGGGGGTGCCTTTGGCCGGTGGCGCCTTCGGCCAGCGGCTTGCCATCGGTAAACGCGAGTTCCTGCCGGTGGCAGGTAGCGCACGCCTGGGTTCCGTTCCCCGACATTCGCTTGTCGTAAAAGAGATACCGGCCAAGCTCCACTTTGGCCGCGTTCATTGGGTTGCTTGGTGGAACCCGCGGTCTTGGGAAACCCTTGGGCAGATCCCACTGATACGCCGCCGGCTCCGGCGCCTTCTCAGCCGTCACAGCCGCGGTGGCGCATGCAAAAGCGGCCGCGGCGAAGCCGGTGGTGGCAGCCAGCCTGCCGCGCGTCATCGACCGGGCCCCCCGGACGCGCGCGGCTTCTTCGACTGCACATTGATGCGAACGACATTCGCCAGGCGTCCATTCACCGATAGCAGTAAGTCCGTCTCCCCGAGACTGCCTAGCTTGCGAGGAAGCTGGATAGTAAGTTCATCCACTCCGGGGTCGGCGGCAGGATGGATCGAGACGACTGGCACTCGAATATCGCCTATCTTGACGCGGACATCCGGCACCGGCCCGGCATGACGAAATCCGGTTCCGTTCAGCCGAACCGTGGTCGTCACTTCGTCCGAGAGCGGGATCGAAACGGTCCGGCAATCCAGGGCTCTGCATTTGAAGGCCGGGAAGGTCTCGGTCCTGCCGTCTACGGACTTCTGTGTGACCCAACCGATTACCGGCCCGTGGCCGTCCTGCGGAGCGGTGTACAAACCGGGCGACACATTGGCAATCGTGGCGTTACCCACGGCACTGGTCCCGTCCGACCGCAGTATAGCTATCTCGGCTGGTCCGGGCGAGGAGCCGGACGGGACGATGAAGTTGATATAGCCCCAGCCGGCGGACATGTGCAAAAGGGGGGCGAGCCGGGCCACGCCCAGGGCGTCGGTCACCCGCACGGAGATGTTGCCCAGGGTCGTAGGAACAGGCGCCCGTCCGGATCCTAGTTCCGCCTCCGCCCCGATTGGTCCGTAGGCGGCCGCAATACCGCCTCGCGCCAGGACCATGCCTCCCGTCGGATTGGTGACTGTAAAGAGCCCGCGAATCTCCGCGCTCCATAGATGAAACTGCACTGCGATCCCCATGCCCGCAAGTGGGGCGTCGGGTTCGCCGCACGTCCAACCGTCCTCTAAGGTAGTTGCGAAAAGGTAGCGATAGTCGGTGATCAGCTTGCCCGGTTGAAAGACCGATGCGGTCCAGGAGATACCGTGCGCATCGAAGTAATTCAGGTTAGCCTTGACCATATCTTCCGCAACTGTCGGATCGGGAGGAATGGCCAGGCAATCGGCCGAATTCCGGTCCAGTTCCAGGTCCCAGTTGTTGGCCAGCACGGGTACGCGGGCGGCGAGAAACCCGAAGTGGGCGTTGCGATCCGCATCGGTTTGTGTTGTACGGTAGCGCGGACATACTTCGTAGACGATATTGGGGTCGTTTATGAAGAACTCCGGAGTCATGCCTTCCAGGAGCCCGTCATCGTGCCACCCCATGGCAACGATTGGCTGGCTGGCTCCCGTAGCACGGATGGTTTTCACCAGGTCCTCAAATCCCACGGCCTCGCGGCCATCGTTCGTCCGGCCTCCGTGAAGCCAAAACTGCCAGTCGGAAGCGGCATGGCGGCCGGCCAGATACCCAGGAACAGCGCCCGCGTCAGGCTCGGAGAAAACATCGAAGAATACGTTCGGATAATCCTTGAAAAAAGCGGCGCAGCGGCTCCAGAAGTGGGCCACTTTGCGCGACGGCAAATCCGTGCCCGGCTGCTGAGCGGCGAGAATCACCAGCAGTTCGAGTTCGTTGGCTCGCCGGACCACTCTGCTTAGCTCCGGCAGCCAGGCAGGGTCGCTCGAATCGTCCGCCACGTTCACCGGGATGCGGACAGCGTTCATATTAAAGCGCAGTCGTATGGTGCTCAATGTGGTTGCCGAGTAGGGGCCGAACTGTTGCCCGACCGTGCGTGAAAGTGCCGCTGGAAGATGGAAACCCGGCAACTGCGTACCTCGAATCAGAAACGGTTGCCCTTTGGCATCCACAATCCGGTTGCCTGAGACATGGAACGGTCCTGCGGGGACGGCGGTCAGCTTCTGCTGGGGAAGCGGCCGGTGAAGGCTTGCGCCGGGAAGCTGCAGCGCGATGCACACGATCTGCAGCGGCAATATACGGCGGAACATGGTGGGTGTGACGCGGGTTCCTTAGGCCCGCCGAGCCCGCAGCGAGGCTATGTTACCACGCTAGGAACCCTGCGAGAGCAAAAATGTCTCGGTCGATCTCCATGCCGCGGTACCGGCCACGCACAAGGCGCTGCGTTGGTGCGCGGCTCCCGCGATGCGTTCACACCACTCGCAAACAAACCCTCGCCCGCTCCTTAGCCCGATTCTCCAGCGACTTGCAGCCCTTCCACCAGCACCCAGCGCCCGGAACCCAACACCTTACGTGGTACCGTGTAATCAGAAGAACATAGTTGCCTCTCCAGCGCGGTCTCGGCTTCCTCTGGAATCCTAGACACCGACGCCGCAAAAGCTCTTTGACAACCCCAAAAAAACGGCTCCGCCCATTTGCATTAGCCATTTAGGTGCCATATCATTGATTCCAAATGCCTTATTGAGAATTGGCTTTGTTTGTTCAAAAAGCCCTTCGCCCCCAAAATCCGAATTCGGTGCACAAATCCGCCCAACCCTGCACAACCCCAACCCACCACTCATCCACCCACTACCCTTCATGCTATGATGGCAGCAGCCGCGCAACTGCTTGAAATGAAAAGCCTCACCCTGCTCGGAGCGACCGGCTCCATCGGCTCCAACACTCTGGACGTAGTCCGGCACAACCCCGGTCTCTACCGCGTCCAAGCCCTCGCCGCCGGCCATAATGTCGAGGCTATCCTTCAGCAAATCATAGAGTTCCAACCCAACGTCGCGGTTCTGGCCACTTCCAAAAGCATCGACCGCCTGGCCGCCGCACTATCCGATTCCGGTCTGCCGCGTCCAAACTGGCCAGAGCTCGCTTTCGGAGCCGCTGCGCTAATCGATGCGGCTACCGCCCCCGCGGTCGATATGGTAATTTCGGCGATTGTCGGCGTCGCGGGACTGGAAGCGACCTACGAAGCGGTGCGCTTGGGCAAACGGGTGGGATTGGCAAATAAAGAGGTACTGGTGTCCGGCGGGCGCCTGGTTATGGACGCCGTGAAGGCGAGTGGCGCCGAGTTGCTGCCCATCGACAGCGAGCATAACGGCGTCCACCAATGCCTGCGCGCCGGCAACCGCGACCAGGTCTCGAAGCTGATCCTGACGGCCTCGGGCGGCCCGTTCCGCAACACCCCGAAGCAAATGCTGGATTCAGTGACTCCCGCGCAAGCCCTGAATCATCCAACCTGGAGGATGGGCAAGCGCATCACCATCGACTCCGCCACCTTAATGAACAAAGGTTTCGAGGTCATCGAAGCCTGCTGGTTGTTCGGGTTCGCGCCCTCCCAGGTGGATGTGGTGATTCACCCGCAATCCACCGTGCATGCCATGATCGAGTATTCCGATGGCAGCGTACTTGCCCAGATCTCGGCGACGGATATGCGCATGCCCATCCAATACGCGCTCACCTGGCCCGAGCGGTGGCAGGCGCCCGTACCCAAAATCGACTGGAGCCAGGCGCGCCACTGGGATTTCGCGCCCCCGGATTTCGAGCGCTTCCCTCTGCTCAAGCTGGCCTACCAGTGCCTGGAAGCCGGCGGGTCTGCAACCTGTACCTTAAACGCGGCGGACGAAATCGCCGTCGAAGCTTTCTTGAAGGGTGAAATCTGCTTTACCGGCATAGCCGCCGTCGTGGAAGAGACTCTCAGCCGGATGCCTAACCGGCAGCCCCGCACGGTGGGCGACATTCTCGAAATTGACAAGGAATCGCGTTCCACGGCCCGCGCAATCGCCCGCGAACTCGCTGGCCGCCAGACCGCCGCGCAACCGGTTCCGGCAAGGGTTTAAATCGTATGGCATTTTTTCAAAGCGCTTTCTGGTTCCTGATCCTGATCGGCGTGATGATCCTCATCCACGAGTTGGGACACTTCTGGGCAGCGCGCTTTTTCGATGTCCGCGTTGAAACTTTCAGCTTCGGCTTCGGGCCGCGCCTCTTCGGTTTCCGCAGGGGCGAGACCGACTACCGCGTCTCGGCCGTGTTCTTCCTGGGCGGCTTCGTGAAAATGGCGGGCGAACTGCCCGGCGATGAAAGCGCGAACGATCCGCGCGGCTTCCAGGCCAAGCCCCGTTGGCAGCGCCTGATCATCGTGCTGGGCGGTCCTCTCATGAATGTGGTGCTGGCCGTCGCGCTGCTTACCGGCCTGTACATGGTCAAATATCAAAAAGTGGTGGACGCCGATAACGGAGCGGTGATCGGCAGCGTCGCGCCCAACACGCCGGCGGCCAAGGCCGGCATCCAGGAAGGCGACCGCATCGTCAAGCTGGAGCGTAAGCGCAATCCTACCTGGGACGACATCATCCTCAAGGAAGTCGAGAGCGCCTCGCGCCCCATGCATCTAACCATTCAGCGCAATGGCCCCCATGGCCCGAATGGCAAAGACTTCGATACCACCGTCACGCCCGTGCTCGACGAGCGGTCCGGCGCGGGCACGGCGGGGTGGTTCGAGAAAGGTGAAGTGCAGTTAGGACCCGTTACCGCGGGCCTGCCCGCCCAGAAAGTGGGGCTCCAGCAGGGCGATCTGATCCTGAGCGCCGGCGGCCATCCGATCCACGCTACCGTTCGCTTCCATGAGGTCATCCGCGGCAGCGGCGGCAAGCCGGTCTCGATCGAGTTCCAGCGCAATGGCAAACCCATGCAGGTCACCGTGCAGCCGGTATGGAGCGGCGCCGATGGACCGGCCCGCTGGGTGATCGGCGCCTATGTCGAACCCAAGTTGAACATCGTGACCTCGCGCCTCTCGCTGCCCAATGCCCTGCGCCAGTCCGTGGGCGAGAACGTGCGCAGCGCGGGTCTGATTTTCCAGGTACTGGAGGGTGTCATCGAACGCCGCATCTCGGCGAAATTGCTCTCCGGACCGGTGGGGATCGCGCAGATGTCCGGCCAGGCCGCCAAGGCAGGCCCCTCGGCGTTCATCGCGTTTATGGCGATGGTCAGTCTGAACCTGGCCGTCATCAACCTGATGCCCCTCCCCATCCTGGATGGCGGCAGCGTGGTCATGCTGATCATCGAGATGGTGATGCGCCGCGATCTGAGCATGTCCGTGAAAGAGGCGGTTTTCAAGGTCGGCTTCGTGTTCATCATGATGCTGGTGGCCTTCGTGCTGTACAACGACATTACCAAGATTCTGCCCGCAGGCTAGCTGTGGGGCAGGCGTCCACGCCTGCAGCGGGTCTCCAGACCCGCTCTTTGCATCTTTGAGCATCTGACAGTCATCTCTTAGCTTCGGCCATGAACTGTACCTGCGTCCGCTACACGGATTTGCCGCACACCAGCAAGCTCTTCGCGGACTTCACCTACCATCCCGATCGTATCCGGTCTTTCTATCCCCACCTTCCCTCGGACCCCGGTGTTTACGAAGCCGCTGCCCGCGAAATGCAATTCCCGCCCGAGCGGCGCGCCGCCTTGGTCGCGGCCCTGCGGCAACCGAATGGCGATAGCCCCCAGCTTGATCTGCTGGCGCGCGAAGGCACGGTCGCAGTGGTCACGGGCCAGCAAGTCGGCCTGTTTTCCGGTCCGGCTTACACAATTTACAAAGCTCTCACGGCGGTCAAACTGGCGCGCAACTTAGCGGCGCAGGGCATCCCCGCGGTGCCCATCTTTTGGCTGGCGACCGAAGACCACGACTTCGCCGAAGTCAATCACTGTTGGGTGTTCGATGCCGAGCACCACCCCATCAAGCTGGAGAAGGCTCACTCGCCGGCCACCAGCCAGCCCGTCGGCCAGTTTGTCCTGAGTGCGCCGCCCGTCGCCCAACTGCGCGCCGCGATGGCCAGCTTGCCCTTCGGCGACGAGGTTTCCGCGCTGGTCGAGGAAGCCTATCAGCCCGGCCGGACCATGGGCGAGGCGTTCAGCGCGCTGCTCAAGCGCCTGCTGGCGCAATACGGGCTGCTGCATGTCGATCCCATGTCGCCCGCCATGCGCGACTTGGCCGCGCCGGCGATTCGTTCCGCGCTGGCCGCCGCGCCGGATCTGACCGCCGCGGTGCTCGAGCGCAATCGCGCGCTGGAAGCCGCCGGCTATCATGCGCAAGTCCACGTGGAGGACCAGACATCCTTCGTCTTCCTGCTGGAGAACGGCCGCCGCTATACGCTGCGCCGCTTCGGGCGCGACTATCTGCAAAATGGCCGCCGCTTCTCGACCGAGGAATTGATGGACCGCGCCGCCCAGCTTTCACCCAACGCGCTGCTGCGTCCCGTGGTCGAGGATTCCATGCTGCCGACGGTGGCCTACATCGGCGGTCCGGCCGAGTTGGCGTATCTGGCGCAATCCGAAGTCGTCTACCGCGCCATTCTGGGCCGCATGCCGGTCGCGCTGCATCGCGCCGGGTTCACGCTGCTCGATCAGCGCAGCCGCAAGCTGATGACGCGCTACGGATTGTCGCTGGCCGATTGCACGCATGGCGAGGATGCCGTGCGCGACCGCATTGCCGCGCGGCTGATTCCGCCGAGCCTCCTCGTCAGCCTGGCGCTAACCAAAACGTCAGTGGAGCAGGCCGTCGACCGTCTGACCCGCGACTTGGCCGGCTTCGACGCCAGTCTCGCCGCGGCCCTCGGCAAGAACCGCCAGAAGATGCTCTACCAGCTCGCAAAAATGGAGCGTAAGATCGGCCGCGAAACCATGGCCCGCGATGCCCGCGTGGCCCGCGACGCCGCCTGGCTTTCGGGGTTGGTCTATCCGCAGCGCCACTTGCAGGAGCGGCTCTATTCCATCCTGCCATTCCTGGCCAAGCACGGCATGGGTCTGATCGACGATTTGTACGAGTGCCTGAACCTGGACTGCCCCGACCACCAGTTAGCCGTGGTCTAATTGATAACTGAACTGCCCCTAATTGATAACTGATTGATAATTGGTAGAAAGCTCAGGTGGGGCAGGCCCCCGGCCTGCGTCCCGGCCTGCGCGGGTCCCCTGGACCCGCTCTTTTAAGGTGCTAGATGCGAACCTTCTCTGCCATCCTGTTGCTTCTCTCCAGCCTGCCCGCCGCCGCCCAACTCTCGCAAAATACGCCCGAACTCATCCGCGTCAATCCGCACGTCTATTGCGCCACCGGCTACGCGCTGGGCAATGTCATCTTCGTATTGACGGACCGCAGCATCGTGGTGGTCGATACCACCGAAGGCCAAGCGCCCGCCCAGGCAGCCTTCCACGATTTCCGCAAGATCTCCGCGCTGCCCGTCAGCTACATCGTCTATACCCACTTTCATGGCGATCACGTCAATGGCGCGAAGGTCTTCGCGGGGCCTGACACGAAGGTGATCGCGCAGAAGAACCACATCGAGGAGATGCGCAAATATCGCTTGATGATGGGCTACAACCGCAAGCTGAACCAAGTGCAATGGGCCGCCAGTGTGCCGCGGGAAGAGCGCGGCGCCACGCTGGGCGTCGACCTGCTGCATCCTCCCGAAAGCGGTTACATCCCGCCGCAAGTCGCGTTCGACGAGGAGTATAAGTTCACCGAAGGCGGTGTGCGCTTCGAGCTATATCACACCCAAGGCGAAACTGTGGATCACCTGATGGTGTGGCTCCCCGATTTCGAAACGCTGCTGCCCGGCGATCTGTTCTACTGGAGCTTTCCGATGCTGGCCAGCCCAGGCAAACCGGACCGTCCGGTGCTGGAGTGGGCCGCCTCGCTCGATCGCATGCGGCAACTGCATCCGGCCTACTTGGTGGGATCGCACAGCCGGCCACTCGCAGGACGGGAGGCCATCGACCAGGCGCTCGGCAACTATGCGCGCGCCATCCGCTACGTGCACGACCAGACCGTCAAGCGCATCAACGACGGCGAGCCGCTGTACCAGATTCGCCAGGAGGTGCGTCTGCCGCCGGACCTCGCCTCGCAGCCGTACCTGCAGCCGGCGTACGGGACGGTGGAGTGGGCTGTCAACGGAGTGTTCCGCCAATATACCGGCTGGTACGACTTCGATCCGGCCCATCTGAACGGCGGCGGTCCCGCGCCACTCGAGCGCGCGCTCGCAGAGGCCGCCGGCGGCACCGACGCCATCCTGCAAGCGTGCGCGCAAGGCGGCAGCCGAAGGCCAACTGCAACTGGCGCTGGAACTCGCGGAAGTGGCCGGCAACAATGCCGCCGCGCATCGCCTGCGCGCGGAACTGCTGGAGCGCCTCGCCGCGCAGAGCACCAACGGCGTGGCGCGCAACATCTATCGCGAAGCCGCCGCGGAAGAGCGGCATTAGGTGTGACAGGCGTCATGGCGCCTCATGGCCTGTCTTCTGCTATCGTGATGGTGGTAAGGCAGTCCTCATGAAAGATGCGGCTCCGGGCACTCTGATCTTTCGACGCCTCCGTCTTGAAAACTGGCGGAATTTCACTCAGGTGGATGTGGACCTGCAGAACCGCGTTTTTCTGGTGGGGCCTAACGCGTCGGGCAAATCCAACCTGCTGGACGTCTTTCGATTCCTGCACGACATTGTGAGCGTCGGAGGAGGGTTTCAAGAAGCCGCCGGCCCGCAGAGGGGTGGCGTCACCAAACTGCGCAGCCTTTCCGCGCGCCGCTATCCCGACATCGTCATTGAGGTCCACATTGGATCTGACGACTTGCCGAACGCGTGGGAATACGAACTGCGCTTTTCCCAGGACAATCAGCGCCGGCCGATCATCAAAAAGGAACGTGTTTCCCGGGCCGGCGTGGAACTGTGGACGCGGCCGGACCCTGACGACGCGAAAGACCCTGAACGGCTGACACAAACCTACCTGGAACAGATTAATGTAAACCGCGAGTTTCGGGATGTCGCCGACTTTTTCCGCTCAATCCGGTATCTGCATGTGGTGCCCCAGTTGGTGCGGGATCCTGACCGTTCTATCGGGAGGAGCAACGATCCTTACGGAGGAGACCTCCTGGAGCAGATCGCCAGAACACCCGAAAAGACCAGAAACGCCTGGCTGCGCCGCATCGAAGCCGTGCTCCGCGTGGCTGTGCCGCAGCTTAAGGAGTTGCAGTTCGATCGCGACAAGGCCAGCGGGGCGCCGCACCTGAAAGGCAAGTACGAGCACTGGCGGCCACAGGGCGCATGGCAGAACGAAGAACAATTTTCGGATGGCACATTGCGGCTGCTGGGGCTGTTATGGGCCACCTTGGAGGATTCCGGCCCGCTGCTATTGGAAGAACCGGAGCTTTCGCTGCACCCCGAGGTTGTCACTCACCTGCCTCAAATGTTCGCGCGTATGCAGAGCCGGACCGGCCGTCAGGTGATCCTCAGCACGCACTCACCATCTATCCTCGCCGACCCGAGTATTGGACTGGACGAAGCTTTTTTGCTGGTACCGGAACATGAGGGCACCATAGTTCGTCCGGTAAGGCGCTTTCAACAGATTGTGAGTCTCCTCGAAGGTGGACTCTCACTTCCCGATGCCGTGATGCCTTTCACTCGTCCGGCCAAGGCGGAACAGTTGCCACGTACTGGATGAAGCCGTGCTCCGCCGCATCCTCATCGATCTGGATCTCGGCCTCGACCGGGTCTTCGGTCAGAAAGGCAAGGCGTTTCTGCGAGAGCGGATCGCCGGCTTCAACCATGACGCCAAATTCCGTCCCTGGATTGTCGTGGTCGACTTGGATCGCGACGCGGAATGCCCGGCCGCACTGGTCGCGGATTGGTTGCCCCAGCCCGCGCATTTGATGTGTTTTCGGGTCGCCGTGCGCGAACTGGAATCTTGGCTGCTGGCTGACACGGAAGCGCTGGCGGGCTTTCTGGGAATCCGCAAGATCTTGATTCCCGCCGGGCCGGACCAATTGGACGATCCCAAGCAGGTACTCGTTTCCTTGGCAGCAAAGGCCCGTAGGGCGGATATCCGCAGGGATCTCGTTCCGAGGCCGGCCAGCGGCCGCTCAATAGGTCCGGGCTACACGTCGCGGATGCTCGAATTCGTGCAGGATCACTGGAGACCTGCGGCCGCCGAAAGCAACTCGGACAGCTTGCGCAGATGCCGCCGGCGTTTGCTCGAATTGGGCCGGAAGCTGTCATGACTGCCCTGCTTGCCGACCCACTCTACAAGCGCCACATCCCCGGCCCGGGTCACCCCGAGCGGCCCGCGCGGATCGACGCCGTGCTCTCCGCGCTCGACCATGCAGGCTTGGCCGCCCAAATGTTGCGCATCCCGCCGCGCACCGCCAGTGAAGATGAAGTCGCCGCCTGCCATACGCGCAAATACATCGAGGTTGTGAAGCACGACGTCGCGCGCGGTTACGAAGCGCTCTCCACCGGCGACACCCCGATAGGCGCCGAGTCGCTGGATATCGCGCTGCAGGCCGCGGGCGGCGTCCTGAACGCAGTGGATGCCGTCGTCGAACGGCGCGCGCAAAACGCATTCTGCGCCGTGCGGCCAC
>OCZT010007622.1_pt1 | contig 10593 bp, 10 predicted proteins | sample 1539031 | NCBI WGS metagenome assembly OCZT01 (sample SAMEA3539308, study PRJEB22396) | soil metagenome | biome: tundra; feature: field; material: soil | place: USA | collected 2010-05 | depth 0.15 m
ACTAGTTTGAAGATTAAGTCGTCACGCCGGCATTCTTTCTCGCAGGTTTCGGATGGGTGCCACTTCTCTTTTCAACAAAAATAAACCCTTGCGCCAATAAAGTCATTAAGTTGTGCTCCAGCCCTAATCCAATTCGTCCGACTTGTCCGTGCTAACGCCTTTTGGGGGCAATTCATGCAAGATTCCGTCAGTAGTTTGCTTCTTGCTGCGATTGCCTCTGGCACCAATATCTGACCACGACACCCAATGAAACCGAATCTTACCCGCCTGAGCCTCGCCTGGCTCGCCTTGTGCCCTATTGTGTATGCCGCTCCTTTTCTGGCCATCGGCGATGGCGCCGAGCTTTTCGTCACCGGCATGGTGGGTGTGCGTGCGGATGACAACATTTTCACCGCCGCCAATGCGCAGAGCGATACGATTTTTGACATCGCGCCCGGCGCTGAAATTACCTTTGGCAAGGATAGTGCTCTCCAGGGTGCGCTGACGTTGGTGGACACTTTCACCAGCTACTCCAGCAACAGCAACCTGAACACCAACCTCTTCTCCGGCGACTTTCGCACGAATTACAGCGACGGCAAAATGAAGCTGAACCTGACCGCCGGGTATCATGAGTTAAACCAAAACACCGAGGTCATTCACGGTCTCACCCGTCGCGATGTCACCTCGCTCGGCGGCAACGTGGAGGTCGAGGTTTCCCAAATCACCTCCGTCGCGGCAGGCCCAACTTTCACCCATACGAAATTTAAGCGGGCGGGCTACGCCAATTCCGACGACTACGTGGTGCCGCTCAATTTCTATTACAAGTGGACGCCAAAGGTAGAGGTAAGCCTCGGTTACACCTACCGCAATTACCAGACGACGATCGGGTCTGACACGAAGGACCATTTCTTCAACGTGGGCGCGCGCGGTGAATTTACCCCGTTGCTGACTGGCGAGTTCAGCGTCGGCGTCACCACCCGCGAATTCGCCTCTGGGGGCAGCGAATCGATGTTGGGCCTTACGGCGAAGTTGAACTACGCCCTCACACCTAAGACGACCTTGCAGCTGACGTCGTCCAGTGCGCCCGATACCAGCCCGCAGGGCCAGCAGCAGAAGAATTTTTCGCTGGGCGTAACCGTCTCTTCCAATATTTCCGACCAGTGGAGCGTGCGCGGAGGGCTGAACTGGCGCGCCATCGACTACACCACGCGAACGGACGACTATCTTGAAGGCCAACTCGGGGCGACTTACATCGTGAACACCTACATCAACATCATCGGCTCCTATGTTTACCGCCACAACAGCTCGGTGATCGCCTCAGGCGAGTTCACGGAAAACGTGTTCAGCATCGCGGCCAATCTCCGCTATTGATAGTAATTTCGCACGAGGCGGCTTGACCCTCTTACGACGGAAGAAGATCATTGCGATCTTCTTCCGTTTTTTGTCGCCAATGTTTCCACCCATGCTTCGCCAAGTCACCAATCTGATGCTGTTCGCCGCGATCGGCCTGACGATTGCCGTCGCCCAGCCGTCGTCGGCGGACAAAGCCCAAGCCACCCGGGCCGATGCCGCGAAGGCCGAGGCACCCGGCAAGCTCGACTACGTGCTGCAGCCGTCCGACCTGATCCGAATCCAGGTCTTCCAAGAGGAGGATCTCAATCGCGAGGTCCGTATTTCGCAGGAAAACAGCGTCAACCTTCCCCTCATCGGCAACGTTGATCTTACGGGTAAGACCGCGCGACAGGCCGAGGAGCTGATTCGCGACCTCTACGAGCGCGACTTTCTCGTGCATCCGCAGGTCAATCTCATCGTCCTGGAATATGTCCCGCGCAACGTGTTCGTGCTCGGCTCGGTGGGCACGCCGGGCGTCGTGTTGTTTCCGCGCGAACAGGGGCTCACGCTACTCGACGCCATTTCCCGCGCGGGCAGCTTCAACCGTCTCGCCGACAAAAAACATGTGACGCTCAAGCGCACGAATGCCGACGGGAAGTCCGAGACCTTCACCATCAACGCCGAGGATCTCGCCAAGGGCGACACCACGGAGACATGGCCGCTCCTGCCGAACGACGTGATCACGGTGCCCGAACGCATTCTCTAACCTCCCCTTCTTTCGCGCCGCTCCATGGATCCCTCCAAGAAATCTCCCGACGCCCCCGGTTCCGGCTACAACTACGGCGGCAATTACGCCGGCTACTCGGCCGCCGGCTATGGCTACGGCTACGGCGATGGCGGCGGCACCGTGCAGCGCAGCTTTCAGGATTACCTCCTGATTTTGCGCGAGCGCATCTGGTATATCATTGTCGTCTTCCTCGTCGTTTTCTCCAGCTCGCTGGTTTACACGTTGAGCCTCACGAAAATTTACGAGTCGACGGCGACCGTGCAGATTTTCCGCCGCGACCCGGCGGTCATGCAGGTGCAGCAAGTCATGGATAACGACATTCGCGGCGCGGAGGATCTCAACACGCAGCTCAAGGTGATGGAGAGCGCGACCATCATCCAGAAGGTGGCCGAGCGCATCACCGGTGAGGATCGGGCGGCGTTTCTCGCGCCTTACCCGGGGGCCTCAGCCGACACGGCGTTTATTGCCGATACCCTGGCGAGGAACCGCAAGCTCCAGCTGCAGCGCCTCACGTTGATTATCACCGTCTCCTACGATCACCCGGATCGCTTCGTCGCCGCCAAGGTCGCCAATTTTTTTGCCGACGAATATCTCGCGCACAACACCCGCCTCCGGGCCGACGATGCCGCGCGCGCCTTTGACGACCTGAAAAACACCGCCGACGATCAGCGCAAGAAAGTCGACCAACTCGCGAAGCGGCTGCAGGAATACAAGGAGAAGAACAACGAAGTCTCGCTCGACCAGCGCAAGGACATCGTCAATGACACCCTCAAAGCCCTCAACCTTGAGGTCAACCGCACGGGCACCGTCCTGACTTATGCCGAGTTGCGCCTCAACCAAGTCCGCGAGCGCCGCGCAAAGGGCGAGGCCCTCACCGATCTTCCCTTCATTGCGAGCCAGCCGCTGATCACCCAGCTCACTTCCCAGCTTTCGGGACAAAAAATTGGGATTGCCCAGCTCCGCGAGCGCTATCGCGACAAGCATCCGAAACTGGTCGAGGCCCTCCGTTCGCTCGATCAGACGCAGCGCGAACTCGTCAAAGCGACCAATGATGCCTCCGATCAGGTTGACTCGGATTACCAGCTGGCGCTCCGCAACAGCCAGCGGGCCCAAGAGGAGTTGACCCGGCAGAAAACCGAGTCGCTCGATCTTGATCGCAATGGCCTCGAATACTCCAGCCTCGAGCGCGAGTTGAAGACCAACGAGCAGATTCTCCAAAACATCACGGCCCGTGCCCGCGAAACCTCGATGACCGGCAACATCAAGACCGAGAACGCCCGCATCGTCGATCGCGCCGCGCCCGCGTCGGAAAGCAAACCGATTACGCCCAACGTCACCCTTAACCTCGGCCTTGGCGTCGCCGGCGGCCTCGGTCTCGGCCTCGCCTTCGCCTTCTTTGTCGCGTTCATCGACGACCGCGTGAAGAGTTCCTTCGACATCGAGGGCGTCATCGGGCTCCCCCTCATCGGCATCATTCCACAAATCAAGCGCATGGATCCCTCCGACAAGGCCCAGATTGTCGTGAACAACGCCGACCGCCAGGTCGCCGAGGCGTTTCTCACGCTGCACTCGAGCCTGCGCCTGAAGGACGAGAGCAAGAACGCGAAATGCATTCTCACGACGAGCACGATCCCGGGTGAAGGCAAATCCTTCGTGACGACCAACCTCGCCCTGACGTTCGCCGCGCACGGCGAGCGGGTGATCATCGTCGACTGCGATCTGCGAAAGCCGAACATCCACAAGTCATTTCACCTCGAGAACCTCAAGGGGCTCATTGACGTGTGTGCCGGCACCTCGACCCTCGACGACGTCGTCGTTAGCGGCGTGCAGCCGAATCTCGACATCCTTCCGGCGGGTGGTCGCGCGAAGAACCCCACGCAGATTCTCAACAGCAAAGGGCTCGAGCTGATGTTTTCGGAACTGCGCAAGCGCTACGATCGCGTGTTCATCGACACGCCGCCGCTCGCGGCCGTCAGCGACGCCCTCATCATCCTGCCGCTCGTCGACGGCTCCATCTTCGCCATCTACTTTAACAAGGTTCGCCGGAAGGCGGCGCAGTTCAGTGCGAAGCGGCTGCTCGAAGCCAATGTGCCGACGTTCGGAGCCGTGCTTAACGGGCTCAACCTCACCGTTTCGGGTTACTACTACGCGCAATACTATGACAAATCCTACAAGGACTACTACGTCGTGATGGCGAAGACCGAAGAAGACGAAAAGACTTCCGTGTCCTGATTGCACCGCTCGCCGCGCGCGCCGGGCTCAGCGCCCCGCCGCACGCCGCAGCCGATCGTTGATGGCGTCAGCCAGCCCGCCGCCGGGCGCGAGGGCAACGTGGATTCTCTTGAATCGACCGTCGTCGAGCCGCCGCAACATCGCGAACAATCGTCGGGCCGCGCCACGCAGTTCGCCGCGCGCGTCGAGCCAGAAAACATTCGGCGCGATCCGGCCGGCCGGCTTGGAGGTCAGCACCCACGCTTCGTGGCGGGAGCCTGCGCCGGACGCCGACAGTTTTTTGTGCAACACAATCGGCGTCCGCGGGCTGTAGTGCCGCGCCAGCAAACCGGGCGCGAGCTGCGCGATTGACACTTTCCCGCGAGGGTCGCGGCGGTTTGCCACGCCGATCTTTTGCCCCAGCGCGCGCTCCAATTCTGCCAGCGTGATCGCGCCGGGTCGCAGCAGCCGCAGTCGCGCTGGATCGCGCACGTCGATGATGGTGGACTCGAGGCCGATGCGGGTCGGGCCGCCGTCGAGGATGTGGCGGATCTTTTTTCCCAGTCCGTCCTGCACGTGTTGCGCGGTGGTCGGGCTGACATAGCCGAAGGGATTCGCACTTGGCGCCGCCAGCGGGATGCCGGCGAGTTTCAGCAGCCGCCGCAATAGAGGATGGCTCGGCATCCGCACCGCGAGGCTCGGCAGCCCCGCCGACACGATGGCGGGCACGGCGGGGCGCTTCGGCAGCACGAGGGTCAACGGGCCGGGCCAAAATCTTTCCGCGAGCCGCCGTGCCGTCTGGTTTATCTCGGCGATGGCCTCGACTTGCACGAGCGTGTGGGCATGCACGATCAATGGATCGGTGGTGGGGCGGCCTTTGGCCGCAAAGATTTTCCGGCACGCGCGGGCGTCGAGGGCGTTGGCCGCGAGTCCGTAGACGGTTTCCGTGGGCACGGCCACGAGTTCGCCCGCGCGCAGACAACGCGCGAGAAAGGTGAGGTTGCGGGGTGTGCCGCGGTAGATGCGAGCGACGGGTGATTTCGACATGGCGCAAAAAAGGCCGGAGCCCAGAGACTCCGGCCGGAAAGTAAGCGAGGCAAGCCCGCCTCAGGCGGACGTGTGGTTCACTTCGCGAGCAGCATGTTGCGTGAGTGCTTGATCGTCTTGGTGATGGCGCGCTGATGCTTGGCAGTGAGGTGGGTGTATTTGCGCGGCAGAATCTTGCCCGTGTCGGTCACATAGTGGCGCATGACTTCCGGCGTGGTAAACGGGATTTCCGCCGGTGTGAGGGTCTGCTGCTTGGTTTCGGTGGTGCTCATGACTTGAAAAGGAAGGGAAACGGTGGGGCGCGTGAGCGGCAAGTCAACCCGCATTTTGGAGTGGATCCCGAGCTGGTTTCCCGGGATTTTCGGTAGTTTCCAGTTCGTCCCCATAGCTCAAGTGGATAGAGCCGTCGTTTCCTAAACGACTGATCCGTGTTCGAGTCACGGTGGGGGCGCCAAAAGCACTGAAAATAAAGCCGCGGCGGAGTTTCCACCCCTACTCTGCCGCCGACTCGCGCTTGAGCCCGCGCGTCATCAGCGCGTTCAACGCCGCCGCTGGCTGCTTGCCTGCAAACAGGATGGCATGCATCTCGCGCAAGATCGGCGCGTCAATGTTTTTCTCGGCGCACAGACTGGCGAACGACTCCGTCGTCTGGTAGCCCTCGACCACCGTTTTCCGATGCCCGATCAGTTCCGCGACGGCACGGCCCTCGCCGATGCGTTGACCAAAATCGCGGTTGCGGCTCCAGGCGCCGTAACACGTCGCGATCAAGTCGCCGAAGCCACTCAACCCGTAAAACGTCTCTGCCCGCGCGCCAAGCGCGCCGCCGACGCGCACCATTTCAGCCAGCGCCCGCGTGATGAGCGCCGCCTTGGCATTATCACCGAGCTTCAGGCCGTCGCTGCAACCCGCCGCGATCGCATAAATATTTTTTAGACATGCGCCGAATTCGACACCCGCCAAGTCCTCGCTCGTGTAGACGCGCAGCGTCGGTCCGCTGATCGCCGCCTGCACTTCCGGCAAGCCCGCCGCCGGCGGCACCGCCGCGAGCACCATCGCGGCCGGCTGGCGGCGTGCGACCTCGAGCGCGTTAGTCGGCCCAGAAAGCGCGCCCACCGCCGAGCGCGGAAACGCATCGGCGACAATCTGCGACGGACGCAAATGCGTGCCGACCTCGAGTCCTTTCGCGAGGCTCACCACCAGCCGCACACGCGAAGCGCCGGCGGCACGCAAGCGCGCACAAGTCTCGCGCAGCGCCTGCGCCGGACAAGCCAGCAGCACCACATCGGTCCCCGCCAACGCATCAGCCATGTTGACCGTGATATGCAGCTCCAAAGGGAGCGGCACACCCGGCAGATAGTCGCGATTCTCACGCTTCTCGATGAGTGCGGCCACCTGTTCGGTGCGGCGCGGCACGAGCTTCACGGCGTGGCCGAGCCGCGCCAGGTGCAGCGCGAATGCCGTGCCCCAAGCTCCGGCGCCAATGACCGCGAAGTTCATGCGGAGAACCCAATCAGAAAAAACGGAAGGTGGAACTCAGGAAATCAGGTTTCCATGGAAACATTCCCATGATTTCAGCTTTCTCCATTTCCACTTATCTCATTTCAGAAATGCCGGCACTTTTTCGCCTGCGATCATGTTCTCGAAGGTTTCGCGGGCGTTGACGAGCTCGAACGCACTGCCCTGCACGAGCACTTCGGCGGCCAGCGCGCGCGAGTTGTAGCGGCTCGCCATCGTGTGGCCATAGGCGCCCGCGCTCATGAATGCGACCAGCTCACCCTCGCCCACTTCCTGGAGCTGCCGGTCCTTCGCGAAACAGTCGCCGCTCTCGCAGATCGGCCCGACGATGTCAGCCGTGAGCGCGCGGCGCGAGGTGTCGCGGTGCAGCGGCACGATTTCGTGGTAGCTCTCATACATCGCGGGCCGCACGAGGTCGTTCATCGCCGCGTCGACAATGAGGAAGTTTTTTCCTGCGCCGCGCTTGAGATGCTCGACGCGCGCAAGCAGCACGCCGGCGTTGCCGACCATGAAGCGGCCGGGCTCGAGGAGAATTTTCAAACCGAGCGGCTTGAGCAGTGGCACGAGCGCCGCGCCGTAAGTCTCAGGCGTGATTGGGCGCTGGCCCGCGGGTTGCGCGTCCCACCACGACTGCGCGCCGCTCGCCAGCGCGTCGCGGTAGACGATGCCGATGCCGCCGCCGATGGAGAAATAGCTGATGCCGAACTTCGCCTTTAGCTCCATCGCGAACGGCGCGACTTTTTCCACCGCCTCGACGAACGGCCCGACGTCGGTGAGCTGCGAGCCGATGTGCATTTGCACGCCGCGCAGCGTGAGGTTCGGATATTTAGACGCAGCCTCGTAGGCGGCGGCAGCGTATTTGAGCGGGATGCCGAATTTGTTTTCGCTTTTGCCGGTGGTGATTTTCGCGTGCGTATTCGCGTCGACGTCCGGGTTGATGCGAACCGCGATGGGCGCCTTTACGCCGAGCGTGCCGGCGACGTGGTTGATACGCACGAGTTCCGGTTCGCTTTCGACGTGAAACGAAAAAATGTCGTTTTCGAGCGCGAGTTTGATTTCCGCCTCCGTCTTGCCGACGCCGGCAAACACGCTCCGCTTCACGTCCGCGCCCGCCACCAGCACGCGGCGCAGTTCGCCGCCGCTCACGAGATCGAACGCCGCGCCGAGGTTCGCGAAATGCCGGAGAACGGCGATGTTGGAGTTGGCCTTCGCCGCGTAGCAAATCTGCGCATCGAGTCCGCCCAGCCCGCGCTGGAGACGGGTGAAGTTGTCCGCGATGGTGGCGGCGCTGTAGACGTAGGTCGGCGTGCCGTAAAGCCGGGCGACGGCCGCAAGGTCAACCGACTCGCAGTGCAAATCGTGGCCCGAGTAGCGGAAGTGGTGCATGGTGTGGGAATGATAAAAAAACGTGAAAGCCAGCGACGGTAGCGGGTTTCGCCTTGAAAAAACGACCCCAAAGTTTGAGAAGTGCGCCGTGCTTCGCGTCCTCCTCAACCTTTGCCATCGCCCGGCCATCCGTTTCGGACTGGTGCGCGATCCGCGGGGGCGGTTCCGCGACCCGCAGTTTGTGAGCTTCATGGCGTCGAGCAACCGCAAGGTGCTCGACACCAATCTGCACGATGCCGTGCTGCGCGGCCGGAAAATGATCCGCAACATGTTCCGCTTTGCTCTCGTGGGCGGCGTTGCGTGGGTCGTGCTTGAGAGCGCGAAAGCGCTATCCGTGTTCTGAGTCGCGCGTCGCGCGGCCAAAAAGAGAAACGGCCCCCGCGCATGGTGTGAGGGCCGTCCAGTGCCAGCTAGCAGGGATCAGGCCGCCAGCCGGAAGCGCTCGGAGCGCGGCGTTTCGGCGTAAACGCGAGTCGTCATTGGGCGGAAGACATCGGCGTAATCGGCGACGAGAAACGCAACGAGACCTGCGACGAAGAGCCCCGAGACCCCGACTTCAAAACTAAAAGGGACAACAATAACAAACGCGCTGAGCGCGGCGAGGAGCGAGAGGGCAAGAATGGTTTTCATGGGTGGGAATGTGTGGTTGCCCTGAAAACACGAATCACCGCGGAAAGTTACAAAAAAGGCGCGACCCCATTCGGTCACGCCCTGTTAACCGGTGAACCCCGGATGCTCGCTCAGCCCCCGCCACCACCGGCCGTGGCGGACTCGGGCTGCAACGCGGCGCGCACCATGGCGCCAAGGTAGTCGCGGTTCATCCGCCCGATAAAATCGTGCGTGATGAGCTTCGGACAAACGGCGCTGCATTCGTATTGGTTCGTGCAACTGCCGAAGCCGAGCGCGTCCATCGTCGAAACCATCGCGAGCACGCGACGATCGCGCTCGGGCTGGCCCTGCGGAAGCAAGCCGAACTGCGAGACTTTGGCGGCGACAAAGAGCATCGCGGAGGCGTTCTTGCAGGCAGCCACGCAGGCGCCGCAACCGATACACGCGGCGGCGTCCATCGCGAGTTCGGCGTTTCGTTTCGGAACCGGGATGGAGTTGGCGTCGGGCGCGGCGCCGGTGCGCACCGAGATAAAGCCGCCGGCCTGCTGAATTTTATCAAACGCACTGCGGTCAGTGATGAGATCCTTGACGACGGGAAACGGTTTCGCGCGGAAAGGCTCGATGGTGATGACGGCACCCTCGGCGAAGCTGCGCATGTAGGTCTGGCAGCTGGCGACGCCGCGGTGCGGGCCGTGCGGCTTGCCGTCGATGACGAGCGAGCAGGTGCCGCAGATGCCCTCGCGGCAGTCGTGCGCAAATGCGATTGGTTCCTCGCCTTTGCGCTCCAAGTCGTCGTTGACGACGTCGAGCATCTCGAGGAGCGACATGTTCGGATTGAGGTTCGACGCCTTGTATTCGACGAACTTGCCGGGCTGAGTTGGGCCAGCCTGGCGCCAGACCCGGAGGGTAACTGCAATGTCTTTCGTAGTGTGGTTAGCGGCAACCATGGGAAATTTTCGATTGGAAGGTTTCGAGTCTCCGGCTGAGGGGCCGGGTCATTTGTAAGAACGCACGCTCATTTTCACGAACTCGTAATTGAGCGGCTCGACATTGCGCAGCGGGGCCTTGCCTTCGCCCTGGAATTCCCATGCCGCAACATGCCCGAACTTCTCGTCGTCGCGTTTGCATTCGCCGTCCGGGAATTGGTGCTCCTCACGGAAGTGACCGCCGCAACTTTCCTCGCGCTTGAGTGCGTCGAGGCAGAGGAGTTCGCCAAGTTCGAAGAAGTCGGCGAGGCGGCCGGCGCGTTCGAGGGCCTGGTTGAGGGAGTCGGCGGAGCCGGGGATGTTGACGTTGGCCCAGAACTCCTCGCGCAGTGCAGGGATTTCCTTCAGCGCTTTCTCGAGGCCTTCCTTCGTGCGCGCCATGCCGCAGCCGTCCCACATGATATGGCCGAGCTTCTTGTGGTAATAGTTGACCGGCTCCTTGCCCTTGTTGGCGAGGAGGCGCTTGGTGATGGCGGCGACATTCTCTTCGGCCTGCTTGAACTCGGCGCCGTCGGTTGAGGGCCGCGAGCCGGGCTTCTGTTGGGCTAGGTAATCGCCGATGGTGTAGGGAATGACGAAGTAACCGTCGGCCAAGCCCTGCATGAGCGCGGAGGCGCCGAGGCGGTTGGCGCCGTGGTCGGAAAAGTTGGCCTCGCCGAGCACGTAAAGGCCGGGGATGTTGGACATCAGGTTGTAGTCCACCCAGAGGCCGCCCATGACGTAGTGCATCGCCGGGTAGAT
>OCZT010007623.1_pt1 | contig 10591 bp, 7 predicted proteins | sample 1539031 | NCBI WGS metagenome assembly OCZT01 (sample SAMEA3539308, study PRJEB22396) | soil metagenome | biome: tundra; feature: field; material: soil | place: USA | collected 2010-05 | depth 0.15 m
CCTATCATTGATAATAATAACTTATCACTCACCCTCGGAAATCAGCTAGGGGGCTTACTGTTTTAAACAGGATTTTCTAACCAGATTCGTTCGAAATTTGGAAATAGTTGGGAAAATAGGTATTTTTAAAACAGCAAAGCCCTTTAAAATCAAGGGCTTAACTCAATATCTCGGCGGTGCGGCCGGGACTAAAAACAGCTTAATCTATAATAAAACTCTCCTTTCGCTCTGCCTTCGCTCAAGACTACCAGCGTTGCTATCATTAAGTCAGATTTTCCTATTGAGCAAACTATATGTCCAAATTTATCGTTTATATTTAGACGGAGTAACTCCAAAATATTCTTTGAAACTTTTTGTAAAGTAGGCAAATGAATTAAACCCAATTTTTTCCACTATTTCTGATATCATGGAATTAGAGTTTACCAATAACTCAGCAGCTTTTTTAAGTCTTACAATTCTTATGAACTCGTTAACTGACTGACCTGAAACTGCATCAATTTTACGATATAATTGTGCCCGGCTCATCCCCAGTTCCGAAGAAAACAATTGAACATTGAAATTTGGATCAATAAGGTATTTTTCAACTATTTCATAAGCTCTTTTCAAGAATCGCTCATCAGGTACTGAAGGTGAAATTTTCGTAACTAAAGCTTCAGGTTCTTTTATAAATATTTTCCTTAGTAATAGTCGGGATTGGTACAAGTTATTTACACATACCTTCAATATTGAAGCATTGAATGGTTTTGGAATATAATCGTCGGCTCCATTTTCAGGGCCCTCCAAAGTGTTCTCGTCAGAGGTCCTAGCAGTAAGCAGTACAATTGGTATATGACTTGTCCGCTCATCCGTTTTTAACCTTCGGCACATTTCAATGCCATCCATACCAGGCATCAAAATATCACTAATAATTATATCAGGGATTTCGCTAATAGCTTTTTCAAAGGCTGTATTTCCATCAGATGCTGCTAAAATCCTGTATTGTGACATAAATTCATCTAAAATTTAGCTGCACATATCTTCGTTGTCTTCTGCTAGCAACAATAATGGAATATTTTCATTGTTTTGATCGTAGTCAGCATTAGTTTCTATTGAATTATCTGACTTTGGATCATCTGGGGGAGCTTCAATATCGGTCTAGTTATAAGGTCTTTTATTGAAGAGACAATTTGTGATGGATTCTCACCAAACTCTTATTTAAAACAGATCGAAAAATAATTTGGATCGCTAAAACCGGTTTGATAGGCTGCTTCCGAGACCCTCAACCCACCTTCGCGAATGAGATTGTAGGCTCTTTTAAGGCGGATGGATTTAATCAGATTATTTGGAGTTGAGCGTAAAAGTGACTTTATTTTCCTGTGAAATTGGGCAAGGCTGACAGTAAAATGCCCAGAAAGTGATTCAACGCTCAATTCCTGATTCATCATATTCTCTTCAATGAAAAGTTTCAGTTCGAGAATAAAATCCACGTCTTTCCGAGGCAATGTTTTTTCCAGATATTCAGGAGTATCAATTCCATGAAATTTGTTTCGGAGGGTTTTTCTATTTTCCAACAATGAGCATACTTGCGTATCCAGTAATTGTATATAGAAAGGTTTGCCCATATAAGCATCAGCTCCTGCTGAAAGCCCTTCTATGTGGTGCCCAATGGTATTATTGGCAGTAAGCATGATTACCGGTATATGAGAAGTATCAAAATTCCGCCTGAGTTCTTTACAAAATTCATATCCGTTCATATGAGGCATTTGTACATCGGTTAAAATAATATCAGGATCAATTTCTTTTGCTAGTTTTAAACCTGCCAAACCATCTTCTGCAATATGAACTTTGTATTTTTTATCAAAATGCCCGGCTAAATATTCCCGAAGCTCTATATTATCAACAATCACTAAAATTCCAGACAGGTTATAATATTTTTTAGTATCCTGCTGTGGATTTATTTCAAACAAAACACTTTTAGCACTTTTATTTATCATAAATACTAGGAAGGATAGAAATCAGGATAAAAACTCAGAAGAAAATTTATTCCCAAAATGAAAATGATCTTGGCCAAAATGCCTTTCTGAAATATTTTACAAAATTTTTAAAAACTATAAAACAGCATTATATAGAATATGTATTGTCTAATTTGGTATCTTTAAACAGCTGAGTTCGTGTAATTTTCCCTAAAGAAAAAACATCTCCATCAAATTGATTGATGAAGATGCAAAATGATTGTTAAATGAGTGAGTAAAATCAATAAAATTTTCCTCATTCTTATTTTGCCGATTCATAAAAAGTTCATAAAACCATCAGAACTCAGAGTGAACTATTAAATATTCGGCGGAGTAAAAGAATAACCTGTTTTTGATTAAAATTATTTTTTAATATAACTTAAATTCAATTTCAAGACTCTATTTGATACATTAAACAAAAAATAAACCTTTGCATTTGGTTGTCTTAAATAGATTATGATTCTTTAATTGCAGCGGAGGAGGTTTACAATGTGTTTCAATCCGTTGCCATTGCAACAATTGGGATATAGAAAAAGCAACAAAAGGGCAGGAGTATGTAGTGCTGCTAAAAGACAGTAAAACCCGCAATGTTTCATTTTTGAATTTTAAAAAGAAATTATTTTAATAATAAAAGTTCTGGCAACCAAAAATGAGAATCTAAACAATGAAGTTTCTAATATTGAATTATTAATATATTTACAGGATTAATAATAAAATATGTCTTTTTCGAATGAAAAAACATTGATATTGGGTTTGCAGAATGGGAGTATTCCATCCTTCGAGAGAATCTTTTCACTATATCATAAGCGTATCTACAACTTCTGTCTTCATCTTTTTCAATCTTCAGATGAGGCCCAGGAGACGGTTCAAAAGGTTTTTATAGCACTTTGGGAACAACGTGTCCAGGTGGATGAAAATAAAGACCTCGCCTCCTATCTGTTTACCATCGCCAGGTACATGGTATATCAGGATTTCAGACATCAGGTATATAAAAAAGCAGCTTTCGACCATTTCAATGATAAATCAAATTACACGAATGAATCCACTAAGGATGAGATTTTATTCAATGAGTTGCTAACTTTCTTTGAATCTCTGATTGAAAGACTCCCTGAACGACAACGCGAAATCTTTAAACTTAGCCGCTTTACGGACTTAACCTACAAGCAGATCGCAGAACAACTGAATTTAACAGAGAATACTGTCGATACCCAAATCAGGAGAGCACTTAAATTTATAAAGGATAAATATAAAACTCATTATAATTAGTTCTCGAATTGCAGAATAACTTTGAAATCAAAATTAATGTATGCAATTCGTGAAAGAGCTATTCATTTAAATTTCGTAACATTCACATTGATAGTGCATTAAGTTTCTATACAATTTTATATACAATTTCTTAATAATTTTTTATCATTTTTTGTCACGGAAATTCTATGCCCGATACAATATATATATAACATGGAAAATAAGATGCAAATTGAAAAGTTAATTGAAAATTATTATCTGGAATCAATTACAGATGATGAGATGGTTTTTTTATTGAACTATTTAAAAGATAAAGAGCCGCAGCATGAAATATTATCCCATTATAAAGTGACATGGGAAAAAGCAGGTGAGTATAATGAAACCATTGATTCTAAGGGTATTTATGATAAAATAGTTAGGAATGTTAGTTTTACTAGGGTTGGTTTGAAGTCAGCAACAGAAAGCCCAGAGAGGGTAGTTTTAAGAGCTTATATCAGGACATTAATGCGGTATGCAGCTGTTTTTGTTCTTGCATTTGGGCTTTTCTGGCTGACTCAATCTATTTTATTCAGAAAAACGATAACTCCACAAATGGCTGTGAAAGAACAAATAACACGGATTGAGGTACCTTACGGATCAAAATCACGGGTTATACTCCCGGATGGCTCGGTTGTAAACCTTAATTCTGGGTCAGATCTAATGTATTCCTCTTTGAGCTTTGACTCAATAAGTCGCTCAGTTTCTTTGATTGGGGAAGGATTTTTTAGTATTACTAAAGATAGTGAACGACCCTTTTATGTGAACACCCGCGACATAAAACTGAAAGTATTAGGTACTACATTTAATATTAAGGCTTATCCAGATGACAATACTGAAGAAGCAACACTTGTCTCGGGAAAGGTTGAAATCTTTGCCAGTTCTGACAAAACTGAAAGTGGGAAGCCGATTGTACTTAAGCCTAATCAAATTGCCATTTTTGATAAATCCAAAAATAATTTTGAATCAATCAATAAAACCCACTCGACCAATGATCAAATTGTTCCTGCTAAACTTAAGACAATCAATTCGCAAACATTCTTAAAGACTGAACAAACAATTGGTTGGAAAGAAAACAGATTGATTTTTGATAATGAGCAGTTTAGCAGCCTGATTGTAAGAATTGAACGTTGGTACGATGTGAAGATCGTTGTTAACTATCCGGAATTAAATTCAGCTAGGTTTACAGGAAAGTTTGACAAAGAGACTCTTGAACAGGTTCTGAACGCCCTTGTAACAGTTACTCCTTTTAATTATAATATAAAGCAAAACCTAATTACCATATCAAAAAACTGAATTTATAAACCTTAAGGTAATTGCCTATGAATAAACTAAAAAAAACAAAAGGCGAAAGATGTTTGCAGCATCCTTCGCCGGCAAATGATCTGTCTAAGAAATTAAAACTAACCATTTAACGTTATAAAACTATGAAAAAAAATCGATTTCTATTACAAAATTCTAGCTATTGTTGCCTTAAAAAATTACTTCTGATTATGAAACTGACAACCTTTTTATTGCTTATCTGTATGGCGACCTTCGCCTCAAACGGATATTCTCAGGCGGAAAAGGTTTCTATCAAATTAAAGGATGCAAGCATTAAAGAGCTGTTTCAGTCTGTAGAAATTCAGACCTCTTATAAGTTCTTATTTAGAAATGATGCTGTTGAAAACATTCAGGTAACCATGTATGAGCTTGATACACCACTTGATAACATACTGAATGAAGCACTGAAGGGATCTGGGTTAGCTTATAAAATTCTGCCAAACAATCTTATTGTTGTTGCTTCGAATGATTTTCTTCAACAACTGAAAATAGCCGGAACTGTGACAGATGAAAATGACAATCCCTTAGCTGGGGTTACCATAACTGTTAAAGGAACGTCTCTTGGTACAATTTCCGATATCAATGGTAAGTATGCTCTTGAAGTAACTAACTCAGATGCAAAACTGGAATTTTCGTTTGTAGGCTATTTAAACCAAACGGTTGCTGTGAATGGCCAGTCTGTCATTAATATGAAAATGGTTCCCGATTTGCAGAAACTGGGAGAAGTTGTCGTTATAGGTTACACCTCTGCTAAAAAGAAAAATGTCGCATCTTCTATGTCTGTTCTAAATAGCGATGCGATAGTTGGTTTAGCAACTACTGATGTTAACCAGGCATTGCAGGGAAAAATAGCAGGTGTTCAGGTAGTAAATAATGGAGGTGATCCGGGTGCTGGCGCTAAAATTATCATTCGAGGAATGGGGTCTTTCACCAACGTCAACCCGCTTTACGTGGTTGATGGTATTGCAGGAGGCGATATTAATTCAGTTCCTGTAAACGATATTCAAAATATTACAGTACTTAAAGATGCTTCCACCACTGCAATATATGGCTCTGCCGCCGCGAATGGAGTAGTAATTGTGACCACTAAAAGTGGAAAAAGCGGAGATTTAAAAGTGAATTATGAAGGCTCTGTGGGTGTTGCTGAAGTTACAAAACGTATGAGTATGATGAATGCTACTCAATATGTAGATGTTGTAGCCGACATCCAGAAGAATAATGGATTGGTATTATCAGATAAATTACTTACTCCAGATGTGAGAATTACCCGCACTGATTGGCAAAGTGAAATATTCAGAAGAGCGATGACCACGCAACATAGTCTTAGCTTTGGTGGAGGGAGTGAAAATGTAACCTATTTATTTTCAGCAGGATATCAAAATGAAAAATCAACCATCATTTCTTCTGATTTTGAACGTTTTACCTTTGGAGTAAAACTTTCAGAACAACTACTCAAGAAAAGATTGAGATTTAACGAAAATATTCGTATAAAGAATGATATCTACAACGGTGGTACAGCCAATTTTAACGATGCATTGCGCATGCCTCCATATCTTGAGGTATATGACCCGACTAATCTTGGTGGATATTCACGTTGCGATAAAGTGACCGACCTGACCGATGCTAACAATCCACTGGCTTCCGTTTACCTTTCTCCTTATAATAGCAGAAGTTTAGGAACTGAATTGGATTTAAGCGGTGAATTGGATATCTTGAGGGGCCTATCATTTAAATCACAGGCACGGCTTTCGGGGGGAAATTACCATGACAAAACTTTCAACTATCCTATGAATGGCGGTAACTTCAGCCGTCCAACATCCAATATGGTTGAGAATTATAATTACTATTATAACATGTTATTTGAGAACTTCTTCTCCTTCGAAAAAACATTTGGTATTCACGATATTAGCGCAACTGCTGGTAATTCATACAATCCGGCAGGTTTATACAGCTCGGTTCAATTACTCGGTTCAGACTTTACGAGCGATGCCATTAAAAATGTTGCGCTTGCCAATTCCAACTCCATCAGCGGATCTTCATTAAATAGCGGGAAATCAAGGTTATCTTATTTTGGTAGATTAGGGTATACTTTATCAGAACGATATGTTTTAAATGTCAGTGTTCGCAGAGATGGATCCAGTGTATTTGGTGCAAATAACCGCTGGGGTACCTTTTATGGCTTAGGATTAGCATGGACCATATCTAAAGAAAGTTTCTTGAGTTCCATTCCTGAAATATCCAATTTAAAATTGCGCGGGAGCTATGGCAAAACCGGGAATGATAACATTCCACCTAACCTAACTTCTTCAACTGTTTGGACAGGAAGTAGCAACAATATCGTATATTCTTTTGGCGATAACGGGACCTTTTCAAATGGAGCTACCATAAATAGTATCCCAAATCCGAACCTGAAATGGGAAGAAACAACAATATACGATATGGGTTTTGACTTGGGATTATTTAACAATAAGATCACTTTTGTATTTGACTATTATAACCGTGCAAACAAAGATTTGCTGATCAATACCCAATTACCTCTTACTACTGGTTTAGGAAACCCCGGCGCAGTTGGAACAGAATGGATAAATGCCGCCAGTATGAATAATTCAGGGTTTGAAGGTACTATAACCTATACCAGCAAGGAATCTGAATTTAAATGGGACGCAACTGTAAATGCAACCTATAGTACCAATAAAGTTACCGCTCTGGGGACCTTTGGTAATACCCCTATTTCGGCGGGTGAATTTATGGCAGGTATTGGTAACAGTACACGTACCGATATTGGACATCCTATTGCATCGTATTATGGCTACAGAGTTGACCACGTTGCTATTGACCAGGCCGATGTTGATAAATTGAATGCTGCCGCCATAGATGCTTCCTCTGGAAAAGTAACCCAGTACCAGGTTGGATTAAAACCAGGAGACCGGGTATTTAAGGATATTGACGGAAACGGATATGTGGATGCTAAGGACCGCACTTATATTGGTAACCCTACGCCAAAGCTTCAATATGGCTTTATTTTTAATGCCTCTTATAAAAACTTCGATTTTCAGGTAATGTTGCAAGGTGTTGCTGGTGTAAATGTTGTTAACGCCGGGAAGTACTGGTACGAGGGGATGTCAAAACCTTTCAACCAAAATACTGCCGTGCTGAGTCGCTGGGAAAATCCTGGAGATATAACCAATATACCTGCTGCTGGTCAAAATTCAGGTTCCAACCTGGTTTTCTCCGATTGGTATGTTGAAAAAGGTGATTATTTAAGGGTGAAGAACCTTAGTTTAGGATACACTTTGCCACAAAGCCTCTTAAATAATGCAGTTTCAAAGCTCAGGATATATGTAGCCATACAAAACTTGATTACTATAACCAAGTACTCTGGTTACGATCCTGAAATATCTTCAATTAGTCCGAATGATCCCGGTGCTTATATTTTCCAGCATGGTATTGACCAGGATCAACATCCTAACCCAAGGATTTACAGGTTTGGAATACAGTTAAACTTCTAAAAAGCTAATATTTATGAAATATAAAATCTTATATTCAATCATCGCAGTAATGTTTGTTGCATCCTGCACCAAAGATACGCTGACTGTAAAAAACGAGAATAGCTATGATGGTGCTTCATTTTTTACAAATACAGTTACCATAACTGAAGCATCCACAGCGATGTACACTCCTTTATTATTTCAGGGAATGTACTGTAGGGAATTTTATTTCATCTTTGACCTGCTGGGCAATGACGCCGATAAAAATTTTCCTCTACAAGGCAGTTTGTTAGATTTTCCGCTTTACACATTTACTCCCAATAGCGGAGAATTGAATTATTTATTCAATTCCTGCTATAAAATGGTTTTCAGGGCAAATGTTGTTTTGGATATTTTAGGAAAGTGGCAAACTACCTCCGATGCCGACGCAGCTTTGAAAACCCGTATTACAGGGGAGGCAGAATTCCTAAAATCACTGGCCAATTTCTGGTTAGTTACCTGCTATGGAGATGTTCCTTTAAAAAAGACACTGGCCGACCATTACATTCTTCAGTCGCCAAGAACACCTAAAGCAGAAGTATGGGCTGACATTGAAACTAATTTGACGGACGCCATAACCAAACTACCTGTAAGCTATGCAGATGCTGATTACGGTAGAGCTACTCAAGGTGCCGCTGTTGCGCTTTTAGGCAAGGTATACCTGTTTCAGCAAAAATACACCGATGCCATTACTCAATTTGAAGCACTTGGCAAAGCTCCTTACGACTATGACTTGGCTAATTCACTGGACGACATGTTTGTAAATGATATAAAAACCAAAGAAACCATTTTTGCAGTAATGCACGATGTATGGCAGGGTTGGGGCGTAGGTAACGCATACAATGTGTTTGGAGGTCAGGAAACTTGGGGTGGAAAGTCAACACACGATGACCGGGAAATGGAATACGGATTTAAGGATTGGTGGAATACACTCGTATCCGATGCTTTAGTCTCAGACTTCAAATATAAAGATGAAAGCGGAAAGGATTACCTTGATCCGCGTGCTGCATTAACTTACTATAGCAATGGCAAACAAGGCGGCGATACAACATACTGTGACCAATGCCCTGGTGGTAAAATACTATATGATACTGTTGTAAATAAAGGTCAGATTTCGTGGCGTAAATATGAAGAGTATGAATTCAGGCCAAGTTACGGCCAGCCTGACGGGGTTATCAACAGCCAGGTTATCCGTTATGGTGATGTACTTTTAATGTTAGCTGAAAGCTACATCGAATCCAATCAGGTCAGTTCGGCATTGCCTCTGATTAATAGAGTTCGGAATCGCTCAGGCGCTTTTCAATATACTACATTAGGATCGCAAGACCAGGCACGTACTATTCTCCGTCATGAACGTCACATTGAACTTGCCGGTGAACAAACCAGGTTCTTTGACTTAGTTCGCTGGGGCATTTTACGTCAGACCATTAATGCTGAAAAACAAGCTTCAAATGGTGTTCAGCCTATTCAGGATGATTATCATGTGCTTCTACCGATTCCCCAAAGCGAAAGAGATGCTAATCCGGTACTGAATGCTCAGGTTAATAACAATTGGAACTAAATTTCTTTAAGTGATGAAAAGCCGATCCGTTCCGGGTCGGCTTTTTTCGGCTTCTCTTCGTACAGAATGGATGTCCCGGCACACAACATGTTGAAAGGAAATGCTGGTAGAATGTTATATTGAAAATAACCAGGTTAACAATGCGCTGCCCCGACAATATAGCCCGCAAAGGTACCCCCGCAAGAGGAACCTGTTGAGCACCAATGTCAGGTGTTGGGGAATTAGGTTATACCGATAAGGTTAACAATGGTGAACTGCTGATAAATGTCCTCATGCGGAGATAGCGAACGTTATGGTGCCGATGAAGTAAAAACGTGGTATTTTGAAGTGTGGAACGAACCAAACCTTTCACCCGGTTTCTGGTCCGGTACCCAGGAAGAATATTTTAAATTATTTAAATATAGCGTAAATGCAATAAAAAGCGTCAATTCGGCCTATCGTGTAGGAGGTCCGTGAACTGCCGGGGCTGAATGGGAGCCTGAATTGATTGATTTTTGTACTAAAAATAACTTACCTCTTGATTTTATAAGCACTCATTCCTATGGTGTAAAACTGCAAAAGCCGGACTTATTGACCACATGCCGGCAAGATTACAATTTACATACAGCTAAACAACAAATACATAACTCTGGCTTTTGGTGGCCAATATTGTCCGGCCAACTATGGACAAGCCCACTGTTTTTTCCAATTGATATACAATTGATTTAAAGATTAAATTTAACAAATTGCACTTGAAATAATTTGAGGCCAAAAGAAGGAAAAAGTTTGTGGCAGATTTTGGCGAAATTTGTGGCAGATTCTGTGGCATAAAGCACAAAACCCCTTGATTATCAAGGGGTTTGAGAGGCTTAAGGGCGGTGCGGACGGGACTCGAACCCGCGACCCACGGCGTGACAGGCCGTTATTCT
>OCZT010007624.1_pt1 | contig 10591 bp, 8 predicted proteins | sample 1539031 | NCBI WGS metagenome assembly OCZT01 (sample SAMEA3539308, study PRJEB22396) | soil metagenome | biome: tundra; feature: field; material: soil | place: USA | collected 2010-05 | depth 0.15 m
CGTAAGCCTGAAGATTTTCGGCCAGCGTTCGTCGCAGCTCGCAGTGAGCATGTCGACGCGATCATGATGGACAACGAAACAATCACGCAGGCCAACCGCCAACTCGTCGCGGAGCTTGCCGCCGAGCATCGGCTACCTGTCATCTACGCGTCGAAGGAATTTGTCGACGCGGGTGGCCTGATCGCCCTTGGGGTGAGCTACCAGGACTTATATCGCCGCGCGGCAATCTACGTGGACAAGATTTTCAAGGGCGCGAAGCCTGCCGATCTTCCAATCGAGCAGCCCACCAAGTTCGAACTGATCATCAACCTCAAGACCGCCAAGGCGCTCGGCCTCGAAGTCCCGCCACAACTGCTCGACCGCGCCGACGAGGTGATCGAATAGGGATGTTGTTTGCTGCGGTGCATCGGTCGCGATTGGCACATCGCTGCGTTCGCGGCTCTGCAACATTTTGGTCGCTAACGGCGCAAAGCGGACAAATAGCTGAGTTCATTGGCGACCCCGGCTGGATTCGAACCAGCGACCCCCAGCTTAGAAGGCTGACGCTCTAGGGAACATCACTCGGCGGCGTCGAGATCCTCGACGCGCCGCAGATGATTCCACAGCGGCCGGTCGCGCCGGCTGCGGTATTCGATCCGCCTCGCGAGTTGTTCCTCGCTGTATCGCTCGCGGTAGATTGCTTCGACAAGCGCCTCGCGGTCCGACAACACCGGGTCTGCGGCGATGGCCTTGGCGCACCACTCGTCGAGCCAGCTGGTCCATAGAGTGATCATTTCTCGCTTTCGACGGATGGCAGGATCGGAGGAGTAGAACTTACCAGTCACGTCATCTGGCTCAGTCCCTTCCATGTGGTCCAAAATAATCTTTGCTTCCGACTTGTGAAACCCCAGGTCGCGCTCGCCGTAGGTGCTGAACGCGTAACGCACGAACTGCGGCGAGAAATCGACACCGGGCAGGACGCTAAGATAGTTGTTGAGCAGGCCGACGTCGGCATGACCGGCCGGTACACCCTCCGAGATCATGCCGCGCGTGCGCCTACCGGGAAACAGCCAGCCAGGCCCATCTTCACTGTCCGACAGCCGGTCGAGCTTCCTGACCGCTTCGGCACCCCAGCTGACGAGGGGAACCAGATGGCTCCGGTTGCCGCGCTTGCTGCCGGATTTTCTGTAATACGGAGGCACGTACCACGCCTCCTCGTCCGGAGTTTCCGCGTACGTTTTGAAGCGCCAACGGTTCGCGCCAATCACGGCCCGCCGGCGCTGCACGCTGGCGAACAGAAGCTGAAGGCCGAGCGAAACCCGGTCCGGCAGCACGCCGGCGCGGGCGATCGCCAGTGCGCGGCCAAGTTCGATTTCCGGCGGCGCGTCGCCGCGCTCTCTATCTTCGTCGATCCGGTGCGGATCTCCGATCTCGTTGCGTGTCCGGTCCGGAGCTTTGGCCCGTAATAGGAGATTAGGCACGACCGAGGTCTGCTCCTGCCGCTCGCCATCCGCCAGGAACGTCCACATGCTTTTCAGCACGCGCAGGACGCCTTCGGCCATCGTCTCGGCGCCGCGGCCGTGTATCGCGGCAACGGTCATCAAGATTTGATTGCGTGTGATGGATGCGACGGCGTGGCCGTTGAAACGATCGAGCTCCGGGGGCCTGAGTTTGCCTGTGTAGTCGCGGTGAGTGTCCGCTCTTTTTTTGGCAAGCACATGGGTCAGAAATTCTTCCTTGGCCTTTTCATACAGCCACGACGGCGGCGCCTTCTTTACCGCGAGAGCCTCTTGCCGGACGATCGACATTCCCGTCGTGAACTCACGCACGACGTAATCAGGAGTGAGGTCATTCCGGCACATCTCCTTGACCCGTATCGCTCGGCTACGCGCGGTCGTCAGGCAGGCGAGGCCGTCCACGTCTTCATCGCCCTCGCAGACTCCGCCGATATCCCAGCGGCGCTGCAGGTCATTGAGGCGAGCGCGCACCGTCCATCGCGCTCCGGTCGGCTGCGCGCGAAGTTGTAGCCCCGGCATCAGGGCGTCAGCTTTTGCCCAGCGCTTGCCGGCGCGACTGTCGCGGATTGCGGCCTTGACAGTTGCAGCGGTGAGGGCGGCCGGCATGGTCAGGCCGTCCTCGGCAGTTGGGCTTGGTCACGCTTACGCATACGCCTTACCTTGGTCACAGGGTTGGTCACACAAACGACAGGAAACGCGGATGGGGTAGTGTATGGCAATACGTCGAGGGAAGGTGTGTTATTTTGCTAAATCGCCAGGAATATCAATGGGAAGCGATGCGACCATTACTTCCCATAAACGACCCTTAGCGTATGCTGATTCAAGTGACCAAGCTGACTCTTAATCAGCGGGCCCCAGGTTCAAGCCCTGGTGCGCCCACCAAAACTCATTGATAATTAAAGAGAATTTGGAACGGTGGAAATCGTCGTCACGATCTTCGTTGTTGGGGCCACATCTTGAGGTGTGTGCTGAAAACCTAAACGCGGACGTCATGGTGATGAAGTCTCAACGGAATAGGCTAGAGTGTCCCTCGGATTTACCGGTCGCATTTCGATCGTGGTCGTTGACTGGCCGTGACATCTTGCTCGAAATTACAAAAATGACGAGAGTGAAGCGAAGGCGGGGGAACATTGCCTGTCCTGCGAGGGGGTGCCAAACATGAAGCGGGCTAATTTGACGCGCGGTATGATCTTCGTCCTTGCGGTATTGCTTTCCAGCCACGGCAGCGGCCATGCGCAGCGTGTAGGACCTTTCGAGCGATTGGCCGGCCAATGGGCCGGGTCTGGCACAATCGATCTGTCGAACGGCACACGTGAGCGAATAAAGTGCCGGGCGTCATACGATGCGCTGGCGCATCAACACAATCTCCAGCTCAGTATTCGCTGCGCCAGCGATAGTTTCAATTTCAATCTCTCTAGCAGTGCGGATTTAGCCGGCCGTGCCGTCAGCGGGACGTGGAGCGAATCCACGCACGGCGTAGGCGGGACAATCTCCGGCACGGCCGAAGGTGATCATATCCATGCCCGCGCAGAGAGCCCGAGCTTCACCGCCACGTTAAGCCTGGTTACGCACGGTAACCGGCAATCGGTTGTCATCAAAACAGCCGACCCGAACGCCGGCATCAAGGGCGCGTCAATCAGCCTGCGGCGCGGCTAGGCCGCCGGGGTCTCGCTCGCGAAAGGCCTATTCAGCCGGCGACCGGCTCGATGGCCGCACGGCGATGCGCCGTGCGATCTTGCTGAGGAACGTGGCCGTTGGCCGCAAAATGAGCAAATCGGCGATCAGCGCCGAGATCATCGCAAACGCGCTCAGCCATCCGAACAAGCGGAGCGAGGGGAGGCTGGAAAAGACCGTCATTGCCAGCCCGCACGCCAACACGGCTGATGTCAGGATCAACGGCGGCCCGACAAGAATGGTCGCGCGCTCGACGCCCACCGCGGGATCCGGCTCGGTGTCCTCGATCTGCAATCGGTTGAGGAAATGAATGGTCGCGCTCAAGCCCAGGCCGAACGAGACCGTCAGCGCGATGACGCTCGCAAATTGCAATCCGAGGCCGGTCACCCACAACAAGCAGCCCGCCAAAACGATCGGGAAAAGTCCCGGCAAGATACTGACCAGCATGACAATGAAAGACCGGAATGCCAGGCCAATAAACGCGGCGACGAAGACGATCTCGATCGTCAGCCCGCGGCTCAACTTGTCGATCATAATCGCGCTGTTGCGCGCGGCGATCACGGACAAGCCGGTGACCCCAACCGTATAGCCGGGATATTTCGCGCTTAGGGCGTTTAGTTTCTTGTCGAGGGTAGCGACGATGGGCAGCAGCTTGCTGGCGTCGGCGTCGGGAACACGGCCATTGACGATGACGGCGTCTTGCTTGGCGGAGATGAACCGCCGCGTGAGATAGGGTGGAAGCAAGTCGACATATTGCTTGAGGGTGGCGACGTCCGACTTATTCATCTTATCCGCCAGCCAGCGGCGCAACGTTTCCAGCGACCAGACGTTGCCGACCCCCGCCTGTTGCTCGAGTATCGAATGCACATCGGCGATGACGGCAAGGGATTCGGGCGCGTAGAGGGTCCGTCCCTGCGGAAACTCGATCAGCACGTCAATCGGATTGGCGCCGGTCAATTTAACGTCGAGCCGCTGGCTGGCCGCAACGGCGTGCTCCCGGTCGGGCACCTGATCGGCGAGCCGGTAGCGCGGCTGAAGCTGGATATAGCCGAGCGAAAGACCGAGCACCACGAGCAGGCCGGCCAGCGCATAGAGGCCCGGATGAGCGACCATGCGAAGGGCGATCCACCCGCAAAACCGCCGCAAAACGTCGAGCGCCTTGTCCATGCCCCTCACGCTCGATGCAAACCCCGCCTCGTTGTGAATGAGCAAGACCCCGAGCAACGGCACCATCGTCAGCACCGCCACTATGGCAATGAGAGTGGCGATGAGTCCGGCCTCGCCGAAAGTCCGGATCAGGTCGGAGGTCGAGAACATCAGGGCGATGAACGAAACGCCGGCGGTGGCATGCGTGAGCACGCAAGCCGGCCCGGCGATGAGAAGGGCATTGCGGAAGGCGGTATATTTATCGTCGCCGGCGATCAGCCGGTCGCGCGCCGCGAAAGTGAGCTGCATACTGTCGGAAAAGCTGATGACCATGATAAGCGGCGTCATCACATTCAAAAAAATGTTTAGGCTAAAGCCGAGCCAGCCGAGCGTGCCGAGCGCCAGCAGAATGGCGGCAAGCGGGGGCGCGGCGGCGATGATCATGAAAGACACGCGGCGGAAGAACAGGACCGCAATCAAGCAGCCGATAGCAAACCCAAGCGCATTATAGACGAGCCGGTCGCGCTCGATCGCATTGCGAATCTCGAACTGCATCACCGGGACGCCGGACAACTGGACGCTGAGCCCAGTTTCCACCAAATTTTCGTCAATAGCTTGATGGACATTGCGAATGACGCCGGAAAGCTTTTCCCGGGCCGCAGCCGGGTCGAGCGCGAGCACGACCAAAGCGAGCTTGCCGTCGTCCGACAACAATTTGCCGCGAATGATTTCGTTCGATATCACGCGTGCAATGAGATTTTGGTATTCCGCACCTTCCGGCAAGGGATTGGGAAAGAGCGGGGCCGGTATATTGCCACCCTGCGGAGGCTCGCGCGCGGAAAACAGCGAGATGAGGCCGCGGGTGCCGTCGATGAGCTGGAGGTCGGTCACCAGTTCGCGCAGTTTTTCGAGCGAGGACCGATCGAGCAGCGTGGGGCCTTCGATCACGATCAAAACGTCGAATTCGCTGGAGGGAAAGTTGCGCGTGACGTCTTCGTAGGTTTTGTATTCGGCCGTATCGGACCGGAACAGTTGACTGAGCGAGTCGTCAACTTTCAGACGAGCAAATCCGACTGCGGCGGCGATACAAAGAACGACAAAGACGACGACGGATATGAACCGGTAGGGGAGCGGGATGAACCCAATGCGCTCGATTCCAAGCGCCAGGTTTCGGGGCACTATCGCGCGCGGCGATTTCACCAAGTCGGGTTCCGGCGTCGGAGGGCTTGTCACGGATGCACTCTATAGAAATATCAGTTGCGGCCGTACCGAAATGAAACGCGGAGCAAGCATGTGCGGTCACCAAGCGTATGCGCACAGTGTAACAATCGCATGAGCATGAGTTTAAGTATAGTGCTCATACCATTCCAGATAGGCACTAGGCACGGCAAGCGCCGGCTCGCGCAGCCCGACGCTACGCGCGAATATGATCTTCGGCAGAGGCACGAGCGCGGCAAAGGGCAGCGCCGCATTCAATTTTCAACTGCGGCGATTTGCGATGAAATGCGCTGCCGCTTTCAAAATCGCACCGTCTTTGCCAAACGACGCGACCGCCGTCTCAGCCTCGTCAATAAGTGTCTTGAGCCGTTTCCGCGCACCATCGACCCCCAGTAGGCTCAGGAATGTCGCCTTGTGGGCGGCCGCATCTTTTCCCGTCGCCTTGCCAACAGTGGCTGCATCGCCGTCGATATCGAGCAAGTCATCGGCGACTTGAAAGGCTTCGCCGACCGCCGAACCGTAACGTTCGAGCGCCGCACGCGCCTTTCGGGGTGCCTCGCCGAGCATGGCTCCACTCGAGCAGGCAAACTTCAGGAGCGCTCCGGTTTTCATTGATTGCAAAGTTTTTACATCGCCGAAATCAAGTTGGCGTCCCCGGCCATTTGCAAATCGACCTTCGGCCGCAAGATCGAGCATTTGCCCGCCAACCATTCCGCCGACGCCGGCGGCTCGCGCAAGTGCGGAAGTGAGCTGAATTCTGATGTCGGGCTTTGCGTGTGTTTGCGGGCGAGAGAGGATATCGAAGGCGAAGGTCAAAAGCCCATCGCCTGCCAGGATCGCGGTTGCTTCGTCGAAAGCCTTATGAACGGTGGGTCTTCCCCGACGCAACGCGTCGTCATCCATCGCGGGAAGGTCGTCGTGAACGAGCGAATAGCAGTGCACGCACTCGAGCGCGGCGGCAACCATCAGGGCCTGCCGTCGCGGCACCCCGAATAGTTTCGCGGTTTCAACGACCAAAAAAGGGCGGACCCGCTTGCCGCCTCCCAGGCTTGCATAGCGCATGGCGTCCAGGAGGCGGGCGGGGCGCGCTAGCTCGCCGGAGACCGGTTTGGGTGACAGCAACCGGTCGAGCAGGCCCTCGGTGTCGGCTGCCACCTGATCCAGGCACTGTTTAAAACGGTCCGTGGGATCGCCGGATCGAGAAGGCTTGCTTTTGACCGAAAAAGATAGTGTCGGATTTTGAGAAGGCGGACCCATGGATTCCGGGCTTTTCAGCCCCCTCGGTAGTGACCTGAAGGATTATTTACACCACTGGCCGAGAGATTACTGCACCGGTGCGACATCATCTAGGTGGAGAACCCTGCCGCCTTCCGCGCTCCGCCCCGCGTGGCCGAACCGCCGCTCGATGTAGTCCGTGACCATTTGCTTGAAATCGGCCGTGAGCGTCGGGCCACGCAGCGTGGCTGCCTTCTTCCCGTCGATGAATACCGGCGCGGTCGGCTGCTCGCCGGTGCCGGGCAGCGAGATGCCGATATCGGCGTGTTTGCTCTCGCCCGGTCCGTTGACGATGCAGCCCATCACCGCGACGGTGAGCGTCTCCACGCCCGGATATTGCTTCTTCCATCCCGGCATCGAGTTGCGGATGAAGCCCTGGATGTCGGAGGCAAGTTCCTGGAACGTGGTGGATGTCGTGCGGCCGCAGCCGGGACAGGCGGCGACCAGCGGAACGAACGTCCGAAGCCCCATGGTCTGCAACAGCTCCTGCGCCACCTGCACCTCGAGCGTGCGGTCGCCGTTCGGCTCCGGCGTGAGCGAGACGCGGATGGTATCGCCGATGCCCTGTTGCAGCAGCACGCCCATGGCGGCGCTGGAAGCGACGATGCCCTTCGACCCCATGCCGGCTTCGGTCAGCCCAAGATGCAGCGCGTAGTCGGAGCGGCGCGCAAGTTCAGTGTAGACCGCGATCAGGTCCTGCACCGCCGACACTTTCGCTGACAGTATCATGCGATTCTTCGGCAGGCCGATGTCTTCGGCGCGCGCCGCCGACAGCAGCGCCGACTGCACCATGGCCTCGTGCATCACTTCGCGGGCGCCGCGCGGTGAGGACGACTTCGCGTTCTGGTCCATCAGGCGGGTGAGCAATTCCTGGTCGAGCGAGCCCCAATTGACGCCGATGCGCACCGGCTTGCCGTGCTTGAGCGCCATCTCGACAATCTGCGTGAACTGCGGATCTCGCTTGTTCTTAAATCCGACATTGCCGGGGTTGATGCGGTATTTGTCGAGCGCCTCGGCGCAGCCAGGATGATCCGCCAGCAGTTGGTGCCCAATGTAATGGAAGTCGCCGATGATTGGCACCGACACGCCCATTTTGGCGAGCCGCTCCTTGATATGCGGCACGGCGGCCGCGGCCTCGTCACGATCGACGGTGATACGCACGAGTTCGGAGCCGGCACGGGCAAGCGCCGCTACCTGGCGTGCGGTGCCTTCGACGTCGGCGCTGTCGGTATTGGTCATCGACTGCACGACGATGGGCGCGCCGCCGCCGACCATGACGCCGCCAACGTCCACGGCAATCGATTTATGACGTTCTTGTGTCGCGGTGCTCATATGACGGTCTTTGCGGTGTTCCTAGCGTGAGGGCCGTTTCCGGTCCGCACGCGGACCATACTTATGTCCACCGGGGCGTCAACGCCACTGCGGGAAGGTCCGGAATGGGCTCTGGAAGAGGTTATTTCCGGTCAGATCAGACTTCGTTGAGACCGAGGAGGCCGAAACCCGGCCCCAGCAGCCGGCGGGCGCGGAGCAGGGCGCGGCGCGCCGCATAGGCATCATACGCGACGCGGAGCAGGCCGGACAACTGGGAAGGTCCAGCGATCAGTTCGCGCATGACTGCCGTTACACTCGTGCCTCCGTCGGGGCGCATGCCGGCAAGCGCCGCCTCCGGCACAGCCCGATGCGCCGGATCGATGACCACCCTGACCGCTGCGAAGCTCAGCCCGTGGGTCGATGCGTGCCGGGCGACGAGATGCGACTCCATGTCGACTGTTGCCGCACCGGTCTCGACGTGCATTCGCCGTTTGGCTTCAGGGTCGGCGACCGCAGTGTCGACGCCCGCGATGGGCATGTGTTCCGCGCCCGGGATCATCTCCAGGATCTTTTCCGACCAAACACGATGGGTCGGGCGAATCTGCTGCGCGTCGATGATCGATGACGCAACGATCCAGTTGCCCGGGCGCAAATGCGGAGCGAGCCCGCCCGCCACTCCGAAACTGATGATGCTGCGGGACCCTCTTTTGACGGCGTGGTTGAGCGATGAGGCAACCTCGCTTTCCGTGTTGCGACAGATAACGACCACGCCTGGCCCGGACGCAATGCGGGCTTCGAAAGCTAACCCTACGAGGGCGATGACGAAGCGGTCCGCCGGAGCGCACGCCACGTCCAAACAAGCCGGCTGGGCAAGGTCTGTGATGTCACGGCTGGTTGAAGGAATGGCGCAAGGCATCGTTCGGCCCCCCGGCAATTGGGAGGCCCATGAATCGTCCAATCTGTTTCCCGCCATTGGTGCCCCTAGACCAGCTTTATAAAGCAAATTTCATGCCGCGATAGATGCGCCCTTATTTTAATTACGCCAGGCGGCGATACTCTGAGGCAAATCGATCCGACCGCCGCCGGCCGCACGAAAGGGTGCGGACACCGATCGCTACCCTGCGCTTGGATTGAGCTTTCCCTTTGCCCGCAACTCGAATAGACGACCGACTGTAGCAGATCGGCAACGGCAGCCCGCATGAGCAATAAGGAAAAGATTCTCGTCACCGGAGCAAGCGGATTCGTCGGCTCGGCCGTCGCACGCAAACTAGTCGAGGCCGGCTTTTCGGTGCGGGCGCTGGTTCGTGGCACAAGTCCACGCGCGCACCTCGCCGGGTTAGGCTTGGATTTTTTCGAAGGCGACCTGCGCGACCGGAAATCCGTCGAGCGCGCGATCGCCGGCATGCGCTACGTGTTTCACGTGGCGGCGGATTATCGCCTATGGGCGCGCGACCCCAGCGAGATCTTTGCCTCTAACGTCGAAGGAACCCGCAACCTCATGGAGGAGGCGATGCGTGCGGGCGTCGAGCGCGTCATCTACACCAGCAGCGTGGCGACCATCGCCTTGCGAACCGATGGGATGGCCGCGGACGAGACCAGTCCACTGCGCGAGGATCAGGGCATCGGCGCCTACAAGCGCAGCAAGATCGCGGCCGAACGACTGGTCGAGGCCATGGTGGCGGAACGAGGTCTCGCCGCCGTCATCGTTAATCCCTCGACGCCGATTGGCCCGGGCGATGTGCGGCCCACGCCGACGGGCAGGATCATTATCGAAGCCGCCAAGGGCCGCATTCCGGCATTCATCGACACCGGGCTCAACCTCGTGCATGTGGACGACGTGGCCAGCGGCCATCTCGCGGCGTTGCGTCACGGGAAGATCGGCGAGCGCTACATTCTCGGCGGGCAGGATGTCTTGTTCTCGCAGATGCTGCGCGATATCGCCGGCCTAGTCGGCCGCCGCGCGGCACGGGTGCGGCTTCCGTGGCGTGCTCTCATCCCGGTTGCGTTTGTCGCCGAAGCCGTGGCCAACGTCACGGGACGCGAACCTTTTGCGACCCTGGACGGAGTTTACATGGCGAAATACCGTATGTTCTTCGCATCGACCAAAGCCGAGCAGGAACTCGGATATCGCTCGAGGCGTTATACTGAAGGAATTGACGACGCCGTACGCTGGTTTCGCGACGCTGGATACTTAAGTACCTAGGGCGCCATGCGATTAAATGGCTGCTGGTTGGCCCAAGGAAAGTGGTTGTTTATATGGTGGTTACGCTAAACCGACTGGGAAATGGCAATATGGATTTGGTATAATTCTTGCCTTATACTTTTATTCATATAGCTAGCTTGTTCCAAGGATTCCTGAGCTAAATCGCCACTCATCACGCAGACTGGAAGCGAAATGTTGGATTCGATTAAAGTACCGCGCGACCTGAAGAACCTGTCGGCGGAGCAGCTGCGCGAGCTGGCCGACGAAT
>OCZT010007625.1_pt1 | contig 10591 bp, 11 predicted proteins | sample 1539031 | NCBI WGS metagenome assembly OCZT01 (sample SAMEA3539308, study PRJEB22396) | soil metagenome | biome: tundra; feature: field; material: soil | place: USA | collected 2010-05 | depth 0.15 m
CTTGCTTATATCATGTACCATAACACAAAAATTCGCGTAATGTTTAAGTATTTTTGAAACAATATGGAAAACTCGCGTTTCTTCGGCTCTAAGTGCTATGTTTTGAGATAAGGCTTTGATTTATAGGTCGTGGTTTCTACTGGTTCTTTTGGGTGTTGTAAGGGTGGTTTACTACTTTTTGGACATTATAAAACTGGAAATGGGATTTGCCTTTCTGAGGCGTTAGAATGACCTGTAAGACATTTAGGTACTATTTTGATATGGGGTTCGGGTTTTTGGTTCGGGTGAGAATTCTGGCGTTTTTAAGGTGTAGAAAAAGCTTGCACGTGTGGTTGTATACTGTTAATATAAGACTAGATTAACAGCTAAGGAGTAAAGGTAATGGTCTACATTGAACAGACAATTAAATATCGTATCGTTAATCCTGGTGACCTCGAAAATCAAGGGCTAGAACTAATTGACCATGACTTGCATTTTTCAGGAGACGAGCCTATGCCTGATGAAGAAATCCTTAAGCGTGCCGCTTATCAGGTCGTCAACGGTCGGGAAAAAGTCTTCGGTACTCCGGGCGAATAAAGCTTCAAACCGCCCCCCGCACCGCGCCCCAAAAGACCGCCAACACCGTAGACAGTTGTTGTGCGGTTTTTAGCTATGCTCCTGCCGTTGCCCACTCCGACACTATGCACGGTGAACACTGTCCGTTACCTGACCGCCCTGTTGTTTTAAACTTAGAGTATAAGAAACAAACAGTTAAGGGAAACTAACATGACAAGAAAAGAAGAGGCAAGACAACAATGGGAGCAATTAGATAGAGTATGGGACGAAGAGCGTAACGACCTATTTTTAGAATTTGGCGGTAGAGAAGAAGCAATCCACAATCCCGTTTTTCTCTGGTTTGCTTATAAACAAAACCACGCAGACGTAGAATTAAGAAAGGCACTCAATCTCTATTATATTCTCTATGGCGCTTGCGATTCTTATTTAATACACCCGTCAGACTATTTCGAAAATCGCGACGCCGCTTAATATGATAGAATTAAAAGTATAAGAAACAATAATTAGGAGGAAAGCCAAATGACTAAGAAAACAGAAAGTGAAGAGAAGAAAAGCGACAGGAATATGGACACCACGCTACTTGGGGCCTCGGAAGTTCTGACACTCCATCTCACCCGAGAGCAAGTTTCCGAAACGATAGGGGGTATTATTTTGCTGCAACAACAAATGATGGACCATCCCAACTGGCGCCATCCCAAGAATCAAGCGCGCTACGAGTTTCTCGATGTTCTCTACAAAAAGCTGCGCGAATACTGTTTTGACGCTCGCTACCATGAGCTATCGGAGCAAGCGGAGAAAGAAGCAACTCTCTAATTCAAGGTTTCTTAAACCTACTAATTTTTTCCTGGTACTCGCTCGGCCCCATTCCAACCTGAGCCGCCCTAATTATTTCTTCAAGTTCTTTAGCCCAAGACGCAAAGTGTTCCGTCTTGTAGAGCAAGGTTCCTTGTAGCCGAGGATTCTCTAAGGAGCGGTCCAGACTCTTCTTTGTAAAGTCGATATAGCTAAGAAGTTGGGTAACCTCTTTGTCGCTAAGAATTAACTTGCGACCTTCCCGCTGAAATTCCATGACCGAGTATACAAAAAGAAAGGGCCCCCGAAGGGGCCCATGGGATTGCTACCGCCTAGGAGTCGGAGGACACCATAGCGGCTATCTGCTCCTTGGAGAGTCCCGCCGTGTGAGCAATGCTGTTTAGGGTTTGAGCATCGCCCTTGACCGCTTGCAGGTCCTTCATCAGTCGCATAAGCGCCTTCTCGATTTGCTCGGCACTCTTTGGCTTGCGAGGAGTTCCCGCTGGCTTGTTATAAAACTCCGGCTTGGCAACTGAGAAAGAAGTACCTAGCTTGCCAACGCGAGTCTTAACTTGAAGACCGCTACGCTCCGCTTCCTGGGTAACAAGAGCGGTAAGGTCAGGGGACCAGTTAGAGTCCCTGTGTATGCGAATAGTGTACTTGCGAGTGGGACCGTACGGGGAAGGTCGTTTGACTCCCTTAGGTGCTGCCAAAGTAGTAGTTCCTCCTGAATGGAACAAGTAGGCGAATCCTTAAAGAGAAAGCTAGCACAAAGAAATAGGCAATGCAATAGGAGAAGCAATGAATATAGAAAGGCGAATAGTGATAGTAAACAGACTTAGAGCCGACTATGGATTACCTCCCCTAACCAAGGCCCGTCAGCAGTTGAGTGCAGCAGGCGAGGAGTTCGATGCATCACTCTCGTATAGAGTTGAACACCGGCTAGAACTCTACCGAGGAGCCCTCCTGAAATTTTGCCAAGTCCTTGATATTGACTATGAAGAGTTTATGAGGCAACTAGAGGAGGGGTGAGCCGCCGCGATTCCATAGAACTTTAGCCTCTTTCTAACTCTTCAAGAGAATCGAAAGAGCTAGCCAGAACGTGTTGCCAACCATGGCCGTTCTCGTTCAGTGGTTTACCAATGACAGGAAAGAGGACCTCGCAAAGCACAAAACGGTATTGTCCACCAGTCTTGCTGCTTTCCGGCACTAGCAACCCGACTATGTCAGGGTTGGGGTCGTAATCCTTTGTTAGCGCTTCTCTATTCATGCAAGCTATCTCGAAAAATCTATCCGGTCCGTCACTCGCACCTTTAGCTACTTCTTTCTCTAGCTTCTCCGCTTCTTTTATTAGGGCAAGCAAGGTCTTCTTGTTGACCTTGCGCCAAGGTGTCTCCTGCTTCGAATAGGGGTCAACTGATTCGCTCATAGTTAGAACTACCTCCTTAACGTTCGGCTAAAAGGGCACATATACTCGGCTAAAAGGGCACATCATCTAGCTCTTCGTCGTTTGCCTGAGGAACGCTAGTAATTCCTCCAAACAGTGACTCTTGTTGGACCGTCTGTTTTGGCAACTTTGGAGCGACCTGGTAGGCAGGGGCAACGAAAGCAGGGAGCACTGGTTTCCTTCCGTCCAGTAGTTCCCTAATCGTGATGATTTGGATTTTGGAATAATCGCGATTCCAAAGCTGTGAGTGGTACAGTCCAGCCGTATCCGCTTCAAGCTTCATTTCACGTGAGGCGTCTTCAAGGGTGATAAAAAGGCCAATGGTCGCACCTTCGCGTTGAATGGTCCCTTTCAGGTCTCTAACCATTGCCGAGTTGACATGGCCGCTTTTCACGCTAACAAGTATTTGTTCGAGCTTGTTTGCTTCTCCTGTAAAAGTAATGCGTCCATCAATCCCCCTGTCACTGCCCTTCTTCTCTTTGCCACCAATGGGTTGAGCGTCCACCAATGCCAAAGCCCACCACTGAAACTGATAGCGCCCATCTGGTGACTGGGCCAAAGCCCTAGCACCCTCTAGCTCTGTTGGCTGTCCGATGACCTTTACGTCATCTAGTCCAAAGCTATCCTTGAGCCTTGCTCGCATAACTGCGATGGCTAGGTAAGTAACGTCCATGCCTATCCAGTTCCGACCCATCTTCTGTGCAGCTATCAAGGCAGTTCCACAACCGCAGAATGGGTCAAGGACAATGTCACCCGGATTACTGGACGTTCCAATAATCCGCTCCAACAGAGCTACCGGTTTCTGAGTCGGATAGCCAAGCCGTTCATCTGCTTGTGCAGCGATTGGCCCAATGTCAGTCCAGAGGTCCTGAATTGGGACCCCTGGCATTTCATCGAGGTATCTCTTTTGACGTGGGACACTCCCTGGTTTTGCCTGGACTACTCGTCCAGCTTCGATAAGCCGTTCCATCTCGGCTTTGCTAAAACGCCAAAAACGGGTAATTCCCATAACCTCGTAAGAGGGGTTCCCTTTCGCTGCCCCTCCTGGTCCAGTGATATCGAATAAGCCATACCTCCGGCCCGTTTTCGGTTCCACAGCCCTATAAAATTTTTCTGCGTACTCCGGGTCATATTCGGTGTAGATGGGATTCCAAGCCCATTCATCGCTTTTTGTATAAAAAAGTATTGTGTCGTGGATATGACCATGGACTTGCCGTCCTTGTTTGGTATCGCTGTGAGCACTACTTCTCTTCCAAGCTATTTCTGAGCGAAAGTGGGTAGGTCCAAAGACAGCGTCAAGGACCACTTTAAGGTAGTGGCTCGCGGTTGGGTCGCAATGAAGATAGAGACTGCCTTTTGGTTTGAGCACTCGATGAAGCTCCACCAGCCTTACCGTCATTTCAACGATGTAGGCCAGCATTTGGTTCTCGCCAATGCCTTCACGAAGTGCCGCAATAATGCTCGAAACCGAGTCTGGAACTCTACCGGCGTGGCGCTGGGTGTTGGTCAAGTAAGCAAAGGCTTCCTCTGCACTTGGCCCCCAATGCCAAGTGTCTTCAAAGGCTAAAAGCTGGGCGTCACTTCCTCTGCCTGACTCGTCCTTGAAGATGACGTTGTAAGACTGGGAGGAGTTGAAGGGAGGGTCGAGGTAAACAAGGTCTACCGAATCATCCGGTAGGAACTTGCGAAGGATGGTGAGGTTGTCACCGTAGTAGAGCGCATTCAGGTCCACCGGCCCGTATTCTGCCCTATCGACCGGCTCCGTGGGTAGAGTGGCAAGAGGAGTAGGAGTGTGGGGGGCGGGATTCGAACCCGCGACCTAAGCGTTATGAGCGCCTTGCTCTAGACCGGCTGAGCTACCCCCACTGGTTCGATACTGCCTTTCCATTAATAGAGTAGGTGGTAAGATTGGAACTTGGTGGTTTAGTAACCGGTCTAATCCATTTGACGCAATGTCTAAACCATCGCTGTTTCGAACTGGGTTCTTGCTCGCGAGGTAGGGGTAGTACCGTGCTTTGGGCTGGAATGCAGCTATATGGCGCTCCTTAATCTGGATTGATTCGAACACCTCTGCCACCAGCGCCTTTTTAAGCTCTGGGCTAGCAAGCCCCCACGCCTCTTTGAGGTTGGCAAACTCCAACTCCATATCGCCGCTATCCTGGAACGTTGTTGCCTTAAGCTCGTTTAGGGCAAGCAGGTTAGCTGCCTTATCTGCTTGGAGTTCCTCCATGCTGATGATGTCGTTCATGTATAAATTTTTTAGTTTTTCTAACTGAGCGTCATAGCGACGTTCGGCCTGGGCGATAGCTTTTCCTAAATCCATCGGCGGAGCCACCATCGGCGTTGCCTCTTTGGGAACGCTGATTGAAAAAAGAATTTTGGCAAACTCTTCTTCCAATTCTCTTTCGACTATGAAGCCGTTTTGTGTGCAAATTCCGCCACCCCTACGGGAGGTCATGCAGCGATAGCCTCGGAGTCCTTTCTTGAAGTCCCCATTTATCGCTTTGCCACACTCGGAGCAAAATAAAATAGGAGTCATAGAGTACGTGTATCTCTTGCCATCTGGGTTACGCCTAACCTTCTTGGCTGCCTTGGACTTCGCCGCAGCCTTGTCCCACGTCTCCATGCTGATGATGGGTTCCCACTTGCCCTTGATTCGGTTTTCTGGGATAGAGTCCCTGCGCTGTTTTAGCTGGTACTTGTGAAGTCCGCTCTTGCGCTGCGGTGCTGGTCTGTCGTCCAGCGTCTTATATCCTGCATAGGTCAAGTTCTTAAGAATTGTCTGGACGCTGTTCTGAGTCATCAGCCCACCTTCCGGACTCGTCTTAGTTTTCTTTCTTGTTCTCCAACCTTGAGCCGTGGCATATCTAGCTATGGATTGAATGCTATGAGCGCCACCAATATACATGCCGAAAATCTTTATAACTAGTTCTGCCTCTTCTTCTACTATATCCACACGTTCGCCAATGGACTTGGAGTTGCACTTGGGGCAAATCTTAATTCCAACCCCTTCAAAGCGGCAGTTTGGATTAGCACAAACTTTTAGCCGTTTGTATCCAATGGGAGGCTGTCCCATCATGAATCCTTCTCTGCCCTTTCGTTCGAAGGTGTGAAGAAGTCTCTGGGATATTTTCGCGTGTTCATAAGCAGCGAACGTACCCACCTGGGTAATCGCCATGATTCCCTCTGGGGTATCGGTGTTCCACTGGGCAGGCGCATAAACACGGATTGAGTGCTTGATAACAAGGTCGATGAGGTCGAGAGTGTCTCTGAGAGAGCGAGTGAGCCTGTCTTGGGCATAAGCAGCCACGACAGTAATCTCACCGCTTGCAAGCGCTCCTAGAAGCTCCTGGTAGGCGTCTCGTTTGTCGAAGGTCACCCCTGAAAGGCTTAAGTCTTCAAACCACCTGGGTTCTTCGGGGTAACCGGCTCTAGCAAGCGTTCCCCTAATGGCGTCTCGCTGAACGTCAGGGCTTAGGCTCGCCTGCTCGTTCTCTATCAAAGAGACTCGGACATAGCCCGCCACCTTGCCTTGGTTCTCCACTTCGATAGGTATGTTACTGAGTTCAAACCAGAATAGCAAGTAGTTTATCCAAACGGACAAATCATAAAAGCTTGCGCGTGTGGACGAAACTTGACAAAATAGTAGACATCATGAAAAACGCGAGTGAGTTTGAAGCCCTAAGGACAATCCTTAGTCAAATTCGCTCCGAAGCGTTAGCTAAGAGAATTGCCGAGGCTAATGAGAAGTCGAAGGAAGAAGCGGCGTAATTAAGTGACTCCCTTCGCGAGCCCCCTGGAGAAATTCAGGGGGTTTTTCTTTGTATGATACAAAACCGTTAATCGCCCTCTATTGCTTGTGTTACCTAAAACCATTAAACTTAAAACATAAGAAACAAGGAAAGCGACATGAAATATAGTATAGAAATAGTGGAGACTACGACTTATCACTATGACGTGTTCCCCTGGAACCATGAGGTTATTAATACAGAATCACGCGAGGGCAACGAGAGCGACCTTTTGAAAATGAGGAAGGACCCTAAATTGTTTCAACTGGGCAAGCTTCCAGCGATGATATTCAGCCCTGGACAGAGGAGAGAACAGAACGTTCCATTGACTCTGAAAGATGGAACTCTGGTGTCCGCAAAATCGGTGTGGACCAAAAGGATAAAGTTTATTCCCAATCCATGACGCCCGACTGTCCGTTCTATGTCCACCAATGAGGATTAAACTTTAACTAGAAACAATGCAACAGGTAGAGGCTTCTGGTGTTACCAAACTGTTTTCTACTAAAGTATTGTTAGTGTGCTCCATATAAGTTATAGTTAAATTAAGAAACAAAAAGGAACCCAAAGACATGACAAGCTTAGAAACAATCAGAGAGCAAGTACTTAGTAATTATCTTAAGGACCGCGAACGACAAATTCGACAGGACAAAGCCCTGGAAATCAACCTCTGGGAAGAAGAGAAGCGCACTAGGCAAATGTGGGCCGCTACTAACCAAATTGATTCTCTTGACAATTATGACCTTTTAGAGGTTCTTTATCGCAATCCAGAACTTCTGCGAACCAGTTACAATACTGACCCCTCCGAAGCTACTACCACAATTCAGGACGCTGTTAGGGCTGCGCTGTCTAGCGAAGTCATAGACGCCTTAGCTGTGAAAGAAGCTGAATTGTTCAAGGTGGAGCAAGCCCAAAGAGAAGTGGAGGCTGCACAACAGCTCGCCAATTCGACCGTACGTCAGGGACTACCCCGTGCCGAAAAGACAAAAGGACTTCGTCGGTACTTGGAACCCCAAAGCCAGAAAGCCCTGGACTATGGCCTTGACAGGGAAAGAGATATCAGAGAAATCCAAGAAAGAAATAGGTTGGAAAGAGAAGCGCTACAACGTATGCGCTAAAGCAAGCGAGTCCCCTTGTTTCTTATAGAGGGAGCCCTGGCCGAAAGGCTGGGGTTTTCTTTTTGTCCTAGCGATTTTGTGCATGTTGCACAATTATTACGCAAACGTTTATTAAAACTATACCGTTTATGGTGCCTTATAGCTAGACTAAATATAGAGCACCACCCACAACGGGAAAACCTTAAGGATTCAGTCCCTTAGGTTAAAAGGATTGACATTAGAGATGGGGGATTATTTAAATACCACTTTTATAATCCTGCCTAACCATTTAGTAGGAAACACGGTAGGAAATGAGTAAGAAGTTCCTTTCAGAACGCGAAGGTCAGATTCAGTTCTTCGATGATTTAAAAATTAGTGCCGAAGTAGAACTAACCAACAACACCGATGGCGTGTACAAAGGTACGCTGTTTGAATTCAAGCTAACTATTTCAGACATCAACAAAGTACTGTTCCAGGCCATAAAATATCTCAGCCACATGCGCATTAAAGGTGAGCCTGTGCCTGCACAAATTCTGCTCGTGGCACTTAACGAAGAAAGCGCGTACTTATTTAACTCGGGTGATTTTTTGAAGGACATAGAAACTATCTACGCAGGTGCCGCCAGCAAAAACAACTCCGACTTTTCTGCCAAAATTCATTCCGAAAAGGTAAATTTTAGCAACCTTGGCGGGTTAAAACGCATTCTTGAGATTTTAGAAAACCACTACTACACCAAAATCCATATAGACGTGTTTGACGTAGTGGGGTGGGGAGGTCACTACTACACCGCCAACCCCAAGACCAGTAAAAGCCAGTTCTACGATGAATTGCGCGAACCTAAGCAATTTAAAGAGTACATGTACCCGTGGCAGGGCAAAGACATCGACTTTAAGTACATAAACGACCTACTAAACACAAAGCTTCTCAAAAAAGAACTTGGCGCGTTTTACACCCCCGCCCCATATTGCCGCAAAGCCACCGAGCTGATACGCCGCGCTATAAAGCTACTACCCGAAGGCCACGATTATATTATTCTGGACCGCTGCGCCGGTACCGGCAACTTAGAAGAATTTTTGACTGACAGGTCAGTAAACGACATCGCTATTGGCGAGCTAGAACGCTACATAGACAAAGACCTCAAAGCCGCATATATGCGCGACAAGGCCGATGTTGTAAGCATGTTCTACTCAACGCGGAACTTACACGAACTGACAGTTGGTGAGCTAGAAAAGCACAAAACCAACAAAAGCCTACACAATTACTTGTCTGACAACGAAATAAGCCATGCCATAGTAAACACCTACGAACTTAAGGAGTGGATTGTGCTTAATGAGCGGCTTGGAGACAAAGTAAGGCTGATAATTCCGCCCCAAGCCGACCCAGCCGACGCATTAGTAAACGGGGGAGACGCTCTTAGCGACCATTTTGTGCTAGGTAGCGGCGCAGGTAAGACGTTTGTCGACAAAGATTACCAAGCCATCATTGATGAGTTAAACGCTTATGTCGCAAATAAAGAAACGAACGTAATCTTAGTTGAAAATCCACCTTACAGCGACACTAGTGCCGATAAGGTTAGAAAAGATGGCATTACGCGTGATGTTAAGAAAAACAGTTTTGTTGCAACTGAGTTTAAAACTTTATTCCCGTCAAAAATAAAAGGAATGAAACCTGCTAAGGATATTGCTAATCTCTTCATCTGGTCTGGTTGGAAATACTATCTCACAAAACCCAACGACGCCTTTATTTTATTTTCACCGATTAAATACTGGAAGTCGCACGGGCTGAGCGAAAAAAAGTTTATGGACGGCTTTCTATTTAACCGCGAGCATTTCCACGCCGGAGCGAGTGCTATTAGCTGCATATTATGGCAAAACCACGACGAGAGTCGCGAGGAAATAACACTCAAAGCCTTCGATATTGACACTAAGAACACCCCCGAACATGAAGATGACGATATATTTTTCATCAAAGATATTGTTATTAAGAAAGTTCACAAAACCGTTAATGAATTCTACTTTGACAAGAGAACATTTGACGACGACGTACTTGACGGGGTCTATTGTGATTTTCGCGGACAAGAGGCTGGGAAAACAGGAGCAACTAGTACGAACAAAGTGTTCAACAAAAATATCTTAGCTTATGAATACTTGGTAGGTTATACTCTCGGCCCCCCAAAACAAGCATTAGTGAGAACGACACTGAACGCAAGGGCGAATGGTTTTTACCTTCGCTCCGACAACTTTATGGACAAACTGCCGCTGTTCGCAGCCAAGCTCTACCCGCAGAAAAAATGGTACGAACGCGATGTCTACTTTACGACTGCCGATGGAGGCGACCGCTATCTGAGGGACAAGGAATTTCTAAAAGCATGTTTTGTCTTTGCCTGCCTGAGTCAGAGTAACCATTGCCGTAGCTTTGATGGTAGCGACGGCCGGTTTTATCGGAACGAACTCTGCTTCGACACCGACACGCTCGCATCCAGTGAGCTTGAGAACTACGTACTCGCTAAGACCGAGCAAGACCTTCTGGACACCTTTGAGCGCTTACTACAAGAAGCCAAATCTACCTCCAACTACAATAAGAAGTGCACCTATGGCACGTACCAGATAAACCAGGAATTAAACACACGTTACAAAAACGAAAACGACGAAATAATTTACGACTATCCTGAGTTAAACACCGAGTTGAACAGCCTAAAAACCAAACTTACTAGGTACTATGAAACCGAAATTGAACCGAAACTGTTCAAATATGAACTTCTAAAATAAACAATTAGCGTTCAAGAAGAGAAACCTAGTCTGTGCATGTTGCACGATTATTACAGTAACGTTTAATTAAACATGCTATTTATGGCGCACAAGTAGTTATACTAAATAAAGAGACAGAAAGGGAATATCAAATGATGAACTTAGAGA
>OCZT010007627.1_pt1 | contig 10590 bp, 6 predicted proteins | sample 1539031 | NCBI WGS metagenome assembly OCZT01 (sample SAMEA3539308, study PRJEB22396) | soil metagenome | biome: tundra; feature: field; material: soil | place: USA | collected 2010-05 | depth 0.15 m
CAGAACTATCTGAATAATTTTCTTAAATCATATAAAAGATATTCAATAATTGCCGCAATCGGGTTGGGAAGTTCATACCTACCTGGGGTTGAAGCACAAATAAATCTTCTTAATTCTCTTGCGGGGATGGCAAAGAAACAGGTTCAAATTTTAACCTATGCCTCCTTTGCAAGATATAATATTTCCAGATTGGATAATGTCGATCTTTACGGAATAGAGTTCATTAATACTCTCCCGAACCAGTTTTATTCTGAGATTCAGAATCTGAGAAATGAACTTGGAACGGGTAGAGTTTTCATCAGTGAAGCTACTTATACAGTTAATGCAGGTAATTCGGATGGATATGTCAATAAATTTACTTATGAGGCTCAGGCCGAATATTTTGATGAAATTATAGATTATTTCAGTTCAAATCCTCTTTCAGGTTATTTCCTGAATACGATGTTTGATTATCGCGGAGAATATTCTTCCTTTATCACCGGTTATAGTTCCGACAATATTTATCATATTGGATTATCAGGTGAAGATCGAGGAAATAATCGACTTGCTTTGAAAGTTGTAAGTGCAAAATTACACAATACTGAAAAAGTAACTATTCCAATAGGGAGCAAAAAAGATGATTCGCCGATGATTTTCATTGTATTTGGAATAATTTTAGCAATAGCCCTTGGTGGACTTGTTAATTCAGGAAGAAAATTCAGGGAAGATTCTTCCCGCGCATTATTAAGACCCTATAATTTTTTTGCTGATATAAGGGATCAGAGATTAATATCAGGTCTGCAGTCGAATGTCTTGGTAATTTTAGTCTCAGCCATTTCGGGACTTCTTATAAGTAATCTTCTATTTTATTTCAAGGGAAACCTGTTTTTTGAAAGATCAATTCTCGCATTTGGAAGTCATGGAATATTAAAAGCTTTTAATTACCTCGCATGGCGCCCATTACTTTCAATTTTATGGTTATCCTTAGCCTCCTTTATTTTTCTAATATTATTAACAGTTTTAGTAAAGGGGGGCTCATTATTTGTGAGGAACAGAGTTTATTATTCGAGCGCATATTTTACAGTAATCTGGTCGTTTCTTCCGCTTCTTCTTTTAATCCCTATGGGAATTATTTTATACAGAGTTCTATCTGCAGATGTTGCTAACGGCTATGTATACTCTACTCTAATAATTTTTTCAATATGGATATTTTACAGACTGATGAAAGGTATCTATGTTATTTTTGATGTTAATGCAGGCAGTGTTTATTTCTACAGTTTCCTATTGATTTCTCTTGTTTTTAGCGGCATTATCTTTTATTATGAAATGAGTAATTCCGTCATCGAATATCTGCAGATCACTCTAAAATTATTTAATGTTATTTAGGACCTGAGTTGTATCTATCAAATCTTGAAATATTAGGATTCAAATCATTTGCTCAAAAAACAAATGTTCAGTTTAATGAAGGGGTAACATCAATTGTTGGACCAAATGGATGCGGAAAAACCAATATTGTTGATGCGATAAGATGGTGTCTTGGAGAACAGAGAAGTGGCACATTAAGAAGTGATAAAATGGAGAATGTTATTTTCAACGGGGCATCAAATAAAAAACCGATGGGAATGGCGGAGGTCTCATTAACAATTGAAAACAACAAAGGTATACTTCCTACAGAATATTCGGAAGTTACTATTACCCGCAGGATTTTTAGATCCGGGGAAAGCGAATATCTTCTGAATAAAAATATCTGTCGTCTAAAGGATATCACTAATTTATTTATGGATACTGGGATTGGCGCAAACGCTTATTCTGTTATAGAACTTAAAATGGTTGAGACAATTTTAAGCAATAAGGCAGAAGAAAGAAGGACAATGTTCGAAGAAGCTGCAGGTGTAAATAAATATAAATTACGCCGTAGACTTGCATTGAAAAAACTTGATGAGGTTAAATCAGATCTGAACAGAGTTAACGATATTGTTATTGAAATTGAAAAAAAAGTCAACTCTCTTGAGCGCCAGGCTAAAAAAGCAGAGAAGTATAATAAAATATCTTCTTTTATTCGTGAGCTGGAAATAGATCTCTCGGAAAGGGAATTTGCTCGGTTTAATTTTCAGAAAGAAGAATATAAAAACAATAGAGAAGCTAATTTTAAACAGAAAATTTTAATTGAATCTAATCTTGCCGAAATTGAAAATGAAATCAGATCGGTAAAAGAAAAATTGAATGAGACTGAAACACAGTTAAAATTAAAGAGATCCGAAGTAACAAGACAAACAGAAAAAATCTATAATTCCCAGAACATTATTTCTGTAAGCAGGGAAAGAGAAAATTCATTAGAAAGTAATATTAATAGATATAAACAGGAACTTGAAGAATTTAAAATTCAGTTGGAGCAGTCCAGAGATCAGATATCTGAAAACAAGAAAATTATTGTCCGGATATATGATAAAATTGGGGGAAAAGAATCAGCCAAGAAATCAATTGAAGATAAAGTAAGTCAATTTAGAACTTACCTTGAAGAGAAAAGAAAAGCGCTTAAACTACATTCTGAAATGCTTCTCGAAAAATTTAAAGAAATTACTAATAAAGAGAATGAATTTTCGAATTTGGAAAGTGCACTTATATCCCAAAACAAGGCTATATCAAGGCTTAACGAGAAAATCCAGTCATTGACCGGAAACATTGCCAAAACAGTCGGGTATATTGAAGAGTTAGAGCAGGATAAGGTTGAAACCGAAAAAAAAATAGCCGAAGCTGAAAATTTATATGCAATAAAACAGCACGATATGGAAGATCTCGAGAAGGAACTCAATTCCTTAAAAGAAAAAGAACTGGAAGAAAGGTCTTTTATAAGCACTCTCAGGGATAAAATAACTTTTATTCAAAATCTGATCGATAGCTTGGAGGGGGTATCCAAGGGGGCTAAAGCATTGCTGGAAAACAACGGTTGGGCAAAGGGAGATAGGACCCTTTTGGCTCATATTGGAAATTCCTCGGAAGAGTATCGTTTTGCTATTGAAGCTTCATTAAAAAACAACCTGAACAATATACTTGTTGAATCAATTGAAGACTTAAGGAATGGAATTGAATATCTAAAAAATAGTGGAATTGGGAAAGCTTCATTTTACCTTATACAGAATCATATAGATCAAAAGAAAAATTTGATTCAGCATTTTCAGTCTTTTTTCTTTCGTCGGAAAATCAGATCATTGAAAAGAGAGAATGGATTTCTGGGCTTTGCCAAAGATTTTATACAGACTGAAGAAAAATGGATACCATTCTTTGATAAAATATTATCAAAAACAATTCTTGTCGATTCATTAGAAACCGCATTTTCCCTTTCTTCTGAATATGTCATGTTTAATTTTGTGACTCTGAATGGCGATTATATCAATCAATCCGGTGTTATCGAGGGGGGTTCTGCTCCGAGACTTGACGATTCTCTGTTCGGTAGAAAACAGCTTTTGGAGAATTTTAAAAATGAGTTCCCTCGTAAAGAAGAAGAGCTCGAAAGGCTTCGTATAAGGATTGAAGATAAAGAACAAAAGATTAATAAAATCGATCTTAAAGTACTTTCAGAAAGAGGAAGAATGTTGGTCAACGATCGTGCTAATATAGAAAAGCAGATTGCTCAATTTAAATTTGAAAAGCAGAAAGCAGTTGATGAAATTGAGAAAGCCAGGGCCGAAATCCAGGAATTTGCTTCTGATTATAACCGACTTGATAATGAGAAATCTAGATTAGATAAAATCCTTTCTCTACATATAAATGAAAAACTTATAGCTGACGAAGAAAGCAAGAAAATGGATGAAGATTTCAGGAACTCAGAACAGGAATATGTTTCCCTAACTTCTGAGATGAATATGGTAAACCTTGAGTTGGAACGTTTTTATGGCGATTTAAGAAATACGGAAAATGCAGTTAAGAGAACTGAAGATTCTGTAGAATCAATTATAAAAAATTTAGCAAAAAGAGAATCGGATATATCTTCAATTTCACAAGAAATGGAATCACTGAAATCTATTCTTGATGAAAAGTTAATTGAACTTGATGAGTTAAGCGAAATAAAACAGTTGCTTTTAAAAACAGAGAATGAGATTGATTCTGAATTTAAAATCATAAGGGCAGTCATTGAGGAAAAGGAACTGAAACAGGATTCCCTCCGGAAAGACAAAGAATCTGTTTCAGACAAAATTCATCTTTCTGAAATCAAATTGAATGAACTTAGTTTAATGATAAAAAACTTGCTTGATAATATCCAAGAGAACTATTCTCTGGTCCTTGAGTCCAAAATTTTTGAAGACCTTGAAACATATGATTTTGTCCTAAGAACCGATGAACTGCATATTTTAAAACAACAAGTAAGAAATCTGGGTCCCATTAACCTTCTCGCTTATTCTGAGTATGAAGAGGAAAAGGGAAGATTTGATTTTCTAAATAAACAGAGAAATGATCTGCTGGAATCCGAAAAGGATATTGTTAAAACTATCGGGGAAATAAATACTACAGCCCAGTCCCTTTTTATTGAAACTTTCGAAAAAATAAGAGGACATTTTATTAATATTTTCAGGGGACTATTTAATCCCGGCGATGAAGCTGATCTTAAACTTGAAGAAAATGTCGATCCTCTTGAAGCAAAAATTGAAATAATAGCCAAGCCCAAAGGGAAACGTCCCACATCGATTGAATTGCTTTCCGGAGGAGAAAAAACATTAACTTCGATAGCACTATTATTTGCGATTTATCTTGTTAAACCTAGCCCTTTCTGTATTCTTGATGAAATTGATGCTCCTCTTGATGATGCAAATATTGACCGATTCACCAAAATCATCAAAGATTTCAGTAACGATACCCAATTTATTGTTGTAACACACAATAAGAGGACTATGGAAGCTGCAGATACTTTATACGGAGTAACCATGCAGGAGGAAGGTGTTTCAAAACTTGTAAGTGTAAGATTTAATGAGGATTTCAATTTTGTCAGTTAAATTTTACGCCAAAGGTCTGCTTTCATTTATTCTTGTGATAATTTTTGTTCTGCCTCTTAAAGCACAATGGGTTAATAATCCTGCATTAAATACAAAACTTGTTATTGACGGGTCAAAACCCATAAATATCTCTTCTGTGGAAGATCTTAAAGGAGGCGCTTTTATCTTCTGGGAGGACAATAAAAGCGGTTTCCAGAATGAGATATCTTTTATTCACATGGATGGGAACGGGAAGGTAAGCTTCCATCCTGACGGTAAAAAGATTTCAGATCTTAACGGGGATAAAGTTACACCCGCAGTTTCTCAGAATCTTCCAAATACAGCAGTAGTTGTTTGGAAAGATTATACCAAAAGCAAAAATGGAAATCTTTTTGCACAACGGGTGTATGCAAATGGAAACCTGCTTTGGCAGGTAAAGGGTGTTCAGGTTACACCTGATTATCCTGATGTTATCGATTATTCTGTTTGTTCCGATAACAGTGGAAATGTATATATATCTTACGTGGCTAAAGCCGATGAATTTGGATCAAGTTATAAACTTAAGTTGCAGAAGATTAAAGTCAATGGCCAACTCCAGGATAATATTAATGGAAACTTAGTAAATGATTCTCCGGGCAGAAAAAGCACATCCAATATTATTGCTGATAATGAAGGTGGTGCATTCCTGTTCTGGTTAGAGAATCAGAATAATAAAATTATTTTGTTTGCCCAACATATAGATTCTACTGGTAGGGAGTTATGGGGAAAGAAAGCGATAGCGCTTTCTAATTACAATCAAACAGTTCTTGGCTACTCAGTTAAAAAAAGTGATTTTTCCGCAATATACTTAGCATGGCAAATACAGAAGTCTGAAAAAAAAATTTATCACCAACTTTTAAGTTTTACTGGCAAACCGCTATGGGGTCAGGGGGGAAAAATCGCTACTAATAAAAAAGGGAATAATACAAATCCCCAGGTATTGACAGCCGATTCGACAATTATTTTGAGTTGGACGAATGAGATAAATAAAGACAAGGATATTTTTATTCAGAAGTTTAATATCAAAGGCACAAACCGATGGAAAGATGATGTTGCTGTTATTAAACTTCCAAGGGATCAGTTTGGTCAAAAACTTTTAAGTGATGGTAAGGGGGGTGCGATTGTGTCTTGGATTGATAATCGACAAGAATCTGTAAGACCGGATATTTACGCACAAAGAATCAGCAGTTCAGGTAAACAACTCTGGGGACCTTTAGGTATTGCAATTGCCTCTCATTATAATTCTGAAAAAAGTTATCCATCAATTGTTTCGGACTTAAGGGGAGGTGCTATTGCTATTTTCAAAGAAATAAGGGAAAGTAAAGGTGAAATCTATGCCCAGAAAATATTTAATACCGGCACTTATGTTTCCCAGATTATCGGTCTTAATGCTGTTCTTAATGGTGACTCGGTCAAAATATCCTGGTATTCTGCCAATGAATCAAGTGGAACCAATTATGATATTGAACGCACGGTACAAACCGATAACGGTACTTCTCAATGGAGTGTTGTAGATAATATTAAATCGGGTACTATCAGTAGTGCCAGATATTATGAATTTCTCGACCGCCCGAATGAATTAGGAACCCTTTATTACAGGATTGTACAAAAAGATAACCTCGGTAACATTCAGCCTTCTGATGTTGCAAAGGTAGAATTCTTTGAATCGAAGGGAAAAATTTCTCTGGGACAGAATTCTCCAAACCCATTTTCAACTGAAACGGCTATCCTCTTTTATCTTTCAGAACCTTCTTGGATTAAATTCGAATTTTTTAATAGCCATATTGAACTGATAAAAGAAATAGCAAGACAGAAATATCCGAAAGGGGAAAACAAAATTGTTTTTTCAGGAAAGGACCTTCCGGCTGGGGTCTATTTTTACCGGGTTCAATCAGACGATTTTGTTGATGTCCGGAAAATGGTGCTCGCAAGATGACGCCTCAAAAATTTAAAATATTTATCGATTTTGACGGTACTATCACGAAGGAAGATGTTGGTGAATCGATTTTCCGCAGTTTCGGAGATAAGATTAAAGTTGAGAAAATTATTGATGATCTTCTTAGTGACAGGATTTCGGCCAAACAGTCCTGGGTTGAACTTTGCAATTCGATTGATAAAATTGACGCTAATTTATTAAACGATTTTATATATAAAATGGAAGTTGATCCTGAGTTTCATAATATGGTAAAGTTCTGCGAAGGTCGTAATATCCAGATTGTAGTGTTGAGTGACGGCTTTGATTATTATATCGATATGATTTTAAAGAGAGAAAAATTAAACGGTTTAACATATTTCTCAAATCATTTAACGATCTCACCTCAGAATAAACTAATTCCAGATTTCCCTTTTGATGATCCCCATTGCAGATACTCCGCTAATTGTAAGAGAAATCATATAATAAATAACAGCAGCGATGAGGATTTTACTATCTATATAGGAGACGGCAATTCCGATAAGGATACCGCGCTTTATTGCGATATTATCTTTGCAAAGAAAAGTCTTCTCAATTATTGTGAGAAGGAAAGGGTTTCTTTTTCCCCTTATAAAACATTTGATGATGTCATTGAAAAACTTACTGTTATTTTGAAAAAGAAAAATTTAAAAAAAAGACATCAGGCGGCACTAAAAAGGAGAGAGGCATATATTTCAGAATGATTCAAAAAAGATTGGATAAAAAGTAAAAAAAATAAAATGAAATTATCAGAAATTTTCTTTAAATATCGTAGCTATACACCAGTTCCGTTTGTTTTTATTATGCTGTTCTATTATAACTCAAATATTTGGAGCCTTATTGCCGGATTTATCATTGCCTGTGCCGGTGAATATCTTCGGCTATGGGGAGTAAGCTGGGCCGGAAGTGAAACAAGAACAACTCGTAATGTAGGAGGAACATATTTAATTGTAAGTGGACCCTTTGCACATTTGCGGAATCCTCTTTACTTGGGAAATATAATGATGTATACCGGCATCGGTGTTATGTCATTTGCATTATTCCCATGGCTGCAAGTTGCCGGTTTGATATTTTTTTCTTTTCAATATCACATTATCATAAATGAAGAAGAAGGATACCTTAGAAATACTTTCGGTAAGCAGTTTGAAGATTATACTTCAAATGTTCGCCGATTTATTCCCCGTTTGTCTTCATATAAAGTTTCCAGGATTGAACAGCCCGATTTTTCCTGGAAAGATGGTATGAAGTCTGAAAGGAGAACATTTCAGGCATTTGGACTTATTATTTTTACGCTGATCATATTGTGGTTTATTAGAAGAAGCTGAGAAATGAAATCGATTAATAAAAATATTCTTATTATTGCCGGTGAAGCCTCGGGAGATCTCCATGGTTCTGCCCTTATTGCAGAACTCAATAAGATAGATCCTTCCATAAAGTTTTTCGGAATTGGAGGGGAAAAGATGAAGAATTCCGGCATGAATATTCTTTATTCAATTGACAAACTTGCATTCCTCGGTTTCACTGAGGTTATTAAACATATTCCTTTTATTAAAAAGGTTCAGAGGGAAATTCTCCAGCTTGTAAAAGACAAAGAGATTAAAAATGCCGTACTTATCGATTATCCGGGATTTAATCTTAGCCTTGCAAAAAAATTAAAAGCATCAGGATTATATGTCTTTTATTATATCTCCCCGCAGATCTGGGCTTGGGGGGCCGGAAGAATAAAAAAAATAAGATTACTTATAAATAAAATGATAGTAGTATTTCCTTTCGAAGAGGAACTCTATCGTAAAAGTAATGTGAATGTTGAATTTGTAGGTCATCCTCTGCTTGAAAGAATAAATGAGTATGACTTATTCTCGAAGGATGAATTTTATAATAAATTTGAACTGGATTTAACTAAAGAAATATTATTGATTTTGCCTGGAAGCAGAGAAAATGAAATTACTCATATTTTCCCCTGTTGTATAAATGCTGCTGCAAAACTGAGCCCTGAATTCAATTTGCAAACAATTGTAGCATGTGCTGATAATATTGACGTGAATATCTTTAATGAGCTTGGCAGAAATAAGAATTTTAAAATCATAAAAGGTTTCAATTATGACTTGATGAACCTTGCGAAAATCGGCATAATAAAATCGGGTACATCAACTCTTGAAGCGGGGTTATTTTCACTTCCGATGGTTATCGTTTATAAGACCAGTCTGCTTACTTATTTGATAGGGAAAAAATTGATTAAATTGGATACAATTGGAATGGTTAATATTATAAACGGGGAAAGAATTGTTCCAGAATTAATCCAGGAACAGGCAAATGATCAGAATATTTATCTGGAATGTAAACGGATATTATCCGATAATAAGCTTTATTCATCAATTAAAAGCCAATTATCGTTTCTGAAAGAAAAACTTGGCCAACTGGGGGCTTCCCGTAAAGCGGCTCAAATTATCTATAGAGCGTTGAATGAACTATAGAAAATTTAAACAAGATATCCTTCGGGTTATTGGCCTTTTTGTTCTTTCACAAGTTGTTAACCTTCTATGTAAAAGTCTGAAAGTCACTTTTAAAAACAAGGAGGTAATTAATAATCTTGAAAATCAGAACAGGAACTTTGTTCTTGCTTTCTGGCATGGGCAGATGTTACTTGCGTGGTACCTTCATAGGAATAAAAACTTCACAGCTTTAATTAGCAAAAGCAAGGATGGAGACTTACTCGAAAAAATTTTAAGACCCTGGAAATATAACGTAGTAAGAGGTTCGAGCAGCAACGGGGGGGGTGTTGCTCTCAGTATTATGGTCGATTATGCCAGGGATAATGAATCTGTTGTAATTACTCCCGATGGACCAAGGGGTCCTGCAAACAGGATGAAAGCCGGTGCTGTTATCACTGCTAAAAAAAGCAGAATTCCGTTAATCTTGATTGGCGTGGGATATAAAAAAAAGAGGGTCCTAAAAAGTTGGGATAAGTTTGAAATCCCTAAGTTCTATTCTGAGGCAAAAGCAGTTTATTCAGATCCTATTTATGTTAACTCGGATTTATCTTTCGATGATACCTCTGCATTCATTCTCAATTGCGAACGAATATTAAACGAACTTCAAATTGAAGCAAATAATTTTGGGCATAAATAGTGATTAATTTTTTGAAAATAATTCTTTTCCCTGTTATCCCAGCTTATGCCTTTGTAATTGCGATAAGGAATTGGTTATTTGAAATGAAAATATTCAGGGAGAAGAGAGTTGGCGCAGTAATAATTTCGGTTGGTAACCTTACTGTCGGCGGTTCCGGGAAAACCCCTATGGTAATTTATCTTCTCAATTTTCTTAAAAAATATGGATTAAAAACGGGTGTCCTAAGCCGGGGATACGGGAGGAAATCAAGAGGATATAAACTTGTTTCGGACGGAAAGGAAATATTTACTTCTGTTGATCAATGCGGAGATGAAATTTACCAGACTGTTTCCGAGTGCCATATCCCAGCGGCCGTATGCGAAAACCGGGTTAAAGGAGCTGAAAAATTTATAAATGAAACAGGTGTTAATGTAATGGTTCTCGATGATGCTTTTCAGCACCGGTGGATTTACAGGGATCTAAACGTTTTGGTTTGTGAGCAGAAATTCCTTTTAAGCCGTAATTTTCTGGTTAAGAATCTTTTTC
>OCZT010007629.1_pt1 | contig 10589 bp, 7 predicted proteins | sample 1539031 | NCBI WGS metagenome assembly OCZT01 (sample SAMEA3539308, study PRJEB22396) | soil metagenome | biome: tundra; feature: field; material: soil | place: USA | collected 2010-05 | depth 0.15 m
ATGTATTAAAGGAACATGGCATTCTTTGTTCCTTAGGCGAGACGCCCGGGCCTCGTTACGTTCCGTAGACGATAGCCGAGTTTGAGAAGTTCGAAATTGCACGGGCGGCGATCGCGCGGACACGGTATTCAAAGTACTGTCCGGGTACGACCGGCGAATCGACAAACGATTGCTTTTTGGCCGTTAAGTGAAACAGCCACGGGCCGCGGGTATCTTCACGCCGCCAGACCTCATAGTGCACAAGCGTGCCGACGTTATTGCCGGCAAAGCGGCCGCGATTGACGCCATTTGAAAATCCGACGACCCAGAGGTCTGTTGGGTCGGCGGGCATATACCGCGAAAGCGTGGAAGAGCGGTAATTGAACCCGCAAAGATCGAAATGCCCTTTCGGGGCCTTTGCCCCCTTTAGTGCGTCGCGGACCTGGCTGAGCAGATCGACGATCGCTCGCCGCGTTTGATTCCGTTCGCTCACCGCGGCTTTGCGTGCACCCTCGACGACCTGCACGCGGGCGGCTTGCGTGGCAAGCGTGTCCGGGAGACTTCCAAACGCATCCAGTAGTGCCATGCGGACATTTGAGTCGATAGACGCGAGGTCAGACCCTTCAAGCAGCGTTTTCAGATTCGCCGCAAAATCCGACAATTGGTTTTCATTCAAGGTCCTGAAGTTCATTGCTAAGTTGATTCTCCTGTGATAGATTAGCGTAAGGCAACATCTGTGACGTAATAGATAACGACCGTATCATATCTCGTCACAAGAGTCAAGCGGTCTCTTGATCGTATCAACGAGCCGCTCAAATTGTCAGGCAAGATGAAAGCGAAGGAGTTTCCACTGAAACAATCACAATATTACGTGTTTCTCTGCGACAAACACGTAATTTTGCTGCTAAAACACGTAATTCTGCGGCTAAAACACGTGAAAAGATCTTGGGTTTACGTGAATTGGGTGTTGCAACACGTGTTTTGTCTTGAAAAACACGTAAATATGGCCGAGAAACACGTGAAGAAGTCTCAAAAACACGTAATTCTGCCTCAGAAACACGTGGATACTTCAAGTAAATAGCAAAGAGTAGAAAGTAAAAAAGAAAGAAAAGGAATCAACGACGAACGCGGCTTCTAGTAAACGACACTCATGGACGAACCGCTTTCTAAATCCTGAAGTTACCGTTCGTTACAAAGATCTTTTGGCGAGCGGAAATACGAGAATGAACTCTCGGAGCGTTTGTGGCACCCAAAACTAATACTGGTTGGTCAAATCTGACAGCAACTGACTTCCCGGCCGGGGCCTCTTGGGTGTGAATGGTTTCGATCTTCCGGCTCTAGTCGAAGACCGCCCGCAGATAAGCACAGCCGCCGCAGCAAGACAGGTCCGGTCTACCCAAAGCCGGGGTACTGTCGTTTCGCTGTTTAGCCTGTCACAATGGTGTGACATCTTTGCCATCGGACGCGAGTCATGTTTGTCCGGTGCGGAACGCTAAAGCTGTTTTATCGCTTACCCATATCTTCTATCTTTGCGAACTAGCTTAAAATCGGAAATGAAACGGCGAAAATGCTCCCCGATTCCGAGGAGGATGTTAGACGAATTTCCGCGCTGTGAACGTCGGCGATCCAGTTAGCTATCGAAAGTCCCAGGCCAGCTCCGCTTGTGAAGGCACCATCCTCTCGCGTTCTGGCTTTGTCCACTCGGTAAAATCTCTCAAATATTTTGTCTCTGTCGCTTTCAGGTATCCCAAGTCCCGAGTCGGCAATATTAACCAGATAGACTCTTTTGTCCACTGACAATTTGCCAGAGACGATCACCGTTGAGTGAGGCCTGCTGTATTTCACCGCGTTATCAAGTAGATTGAGAAAAAGCCGTCGAAGCAGGGATTCATCACCTTCATAGGGAACGCAATGTTCCAGGGCACATTCGATCGTGATGTCCTTTTTTGCGGCCAAAACGCGGATCGACCGGACGGCCTCTTCAACGATTTCTTCCAGGTAAAGGCTTTTCGCGTGAAATTGAATCTGTCCGGCGTCGGCCCGTGCCAGGGTAAAGAGATCATCCACGATCTTTGCCATATGAATGCTTTCGTCGTGGAGTATCCCAAGAGAGGTCCGATAGTCTTCGGCCGGGCGATCGTTATGTGCCAACGCAACCTCTGCTTCGCCCCGGAGTATTGCGAGCGGAGTGCGTAGTTCATGGGACGCGTCGGCTACGAAACGTCGCTGCTGTTCTAGTGAAGAGCTGAGTCTGTCAAGAAGGCTGTTTATGATCATGCCGAGCCGGCCGACCTCGTCGCGATCATTCCGGACGGTGAGACGCGTTCGCAGCTCGTCGGGTGATATTCCGCTCGCCTCACGACTCATTGCTACGATCGGCTCAATACTGCGTCGGACGAGAAAATAGCCTCCGATAGCGGAAATGATCAGGACGGCGGCACCTGAAATAAGAAAAACGACAATAAGGCCATTTTCGAGTCCGGTTTGCTCTGCCAATGAATGGGCAACGACTAAAACGTATTTGTCATTACCCAGGGTGAACTCTGATTCGAATACCCGGTACCGGTCATTTCCAACTGAGACGTCCCACAACGGAACCCCAGCCGGATTTAATTCCATGCCCTGTAGATCGTTCGAAGCGGCCTTGAAGTTTCCGGTCTTTGATACCACGGCAAACGGAAAATCATGGACCTGTAACTCGTCGACATTGCGCGCGACCATTTCATCGTGGCTCAGATTTTCGTCGTCCTCGTCTCGATCGGCAACAAGATCCGATATGAACAAGCGGGCCGTGGCCTCAAGACGACTGTGAAGATCGCGATCAAGCGTACGAATTGTAAGCTCATACGCCACAACTCCGAAGCCGGCTATGACCAACGTAAGTAAGCTCAGATACCAGAGCGTCAATTTTGTGCGTATAGAGCTAAACATCTTCGAGAACATATCCTATGCCGCGACGCGTGTGTATTAGTGGGATTGAATGCCCCTCGTCCACTTTGCCGCGGAGCCGGCTGACATAAACATCGATGAGATTGGAAAAAGGGTCGTAGTTCTCGTCCCAGACATGTTCGGCGATCTCGGCCCGGCCGACAACGCGGCCTCTTTCGCGGGCGAGGTATTCAAGCAACGCGTACTCCTTCGTCGTTAAAGCGATCTCATTACCCGCTCTCCAGGCACGTTGTCCGCGCGTATCGATCGTAAGATCCGCTATCTCAATTGTAGGCGGCCGAACATCGGGTACCCGCCGAAGCAATGCGCGAAGACGAGCAAGTAATTCGTCGAAAGCGAAAGGCTTGATCAAGTAATCGTCCGCTCCTAGATCGAGCCCTTTGATCCTATCGCCAACTTCATCGCGAGCCGTAAGCATCAGTATCGGTGTCGCGTTTCCGCTCTTTCGCAATTCCTGACATACCGCAAACCCATCTAGCTCGGGCAACATTACGTCAAGAACTATAACGTCGTATGAGTTTATTGAGGCGAGGTAGAGCGCCTGATTACCATTATCGGCCGAATCCACGGCATATGCTTTTTCGCGCAGACCTCTCGTAATAAAGCTCTGTATTCGCAGATCATCTTCGACGACTAAAATTCGCATTCATAAACTAGGATAGGTGAAAACACATGAAAAGAGGATGAATAGGAGCCGTTCATACTGTATTCATTATCATCCTGATAATTTAGATCTGGCGTTCGAGAACGATAAACACAGTCAGTTTAGGAGTAAAAATGAAACGATATACAATTGCATTATTTTTCATCATCGCCTCCATCGGCGTATCGGCGGCATATGGTCAGGAAAAGAAGATCGATCGAAAGGACCTGCCAAAGGCAGTCGAGGCGACAGTCTCACGCGAAAGTGTCGGAGCAACGATCAAGGGGTTTTCCATGGAAAAAGAGGACGGGATAGTGACGTATGAAGCCCAACTGGTCGTCAATGGACGGACCAAAGATATCTCTATGGATGCCAAAGGCAATGTTCTGGAAGTCGAAGAAGAAGTTTTATTCGACTCGCTAACGGACGACGTCAAATCCGGTCTGAAGAAGGCGGCGGGAGCAGGGACGATCGGTAAAGTTGAATCTTTACAGAAACGGGGCGGCATTGTTGCTTATGAGACCGTGGTAACAAACGGCAATAAGCATAGTGAAATTCAGGTCGGACCGGATGGTAAAGCACTTGCTCGAAAAGAATAGGCTGGGGACCGAAACGGAATCACCGAAATAATTCTTCTTGTCTCCTAAGGGGCGCCCCACGCCCAGATTCACATGATAGAATTGCAGTTTGTTGTTATGAATCTTCTGCGGTTTATATTGTTTCTGGCTCTAACGGTTTGTCTAAACTTTGCGTCGGCATTCGGTCAGTCTTCGACAGTGTCAGCGATTTCAGGAGTTGTTCAAGATCCGAATGGCGCTCCGATCGCCGGGGCAACCGTTGAGCTGACGCTTGGCGGAGTTTCGCGTCAATCAGTGGCAACAGATAGGACCGGATCTTTTCAATTCAACAAGATCCCGGTCGGAACTTACCAACTTAAGGTAACCAGTCAAGGGTTCGAATCGAAAGATATCGATCTCACCGTTGGTTCTCGACGAGCGGAATCCCTGGTGATCTCGTTATCGATCGCGGAGGTTCGGACCGAACTAACGGTCACTGATGATCCGGCCCAGGTGAGCACGGAATCCGCTGACAACAAAGACACTGTATCCCTATCCGGCGACTCTCTAAGCAACCTGCCAATTTTCGACCAGGATTATGTCGGTGCTATGTCTCGTTTTCTGGATTCTGGCAGCATCGGCAACGGCGGGGTGACGCTCGTCGTCAATGGAATGGAGGTCAACAATCTCGGAGTTTCTGCCTCGGCGATCAAAGAGATAAAGATCAACCAGGATCCTTATTCTGCTGAATTCCAACGGCCAGGGCGTGGCCGGATCGAAGTTATTACCAAGCCAGGCACGTCGGAGTATCACGGTACGTTCAACTTTACTTTCCGCGACGCGCATCTGAATGCACGCGATCCTTTCGCACTTTCTCGTGCCCCCGAGCAGCGTCGGATCTATGAGGGCGTATTTACGGGCCCCGTCTTACGTAGTAAGACGACGTCCTTTCTGTTTTCGATGAATCGTAATGAGGAAGACCGGCAGACCGTCGTTTTTGCTCAAGGTCCGACGGGGTCGATAATTGAGAATGTCGCGACGCCGATCCGCAATACTTTATTCGCCGCTCAGATCAATCACTCATTCAGCGAGAACAATAATGCATCCGTTCGCTACTCGTATCTTGGCGAAGCCACCGACAATCAGGGTGTTGGGGGCACCGTCTTGCCGGAGTCCGGCGTTAATTATCGAAACCGCGAGCAGGAGATCACATATAACCAGGAAACTGTGCTTTCTTCCAAGTGGATCAACAATTTCCGCATTTTGGTCGGCGCCGAACGGCAATCATCCGCCAGCCTAACGAAAACACCAAGGATAGTCGTCCTTGATGCGTTCACGGGCGGCGGAGCACAGGCGGACCAGCTGAGGACTGAGTTTCACACTCAGCTATCGGATGTGGTCACGTACATAAGTGGAAAGCATCTGGTCAAGGGAGGTATCAACATCCCGGACCTCAGCCGTCGCGGTCTCGATAACAACTTGGGATCCACCGGAACTTTTTACTTCTCAAGTCTGGAGGACTATATAAACCGGCGACCTTTCTCATTCAGGATCCAGCAAGGCAACGGTCACGATGTTTTCTTTCAAAAGGTGTTTGGACTCTTCGTCCAGGACCAGTATCACGCTCGGCCGAATCTGATGTTCACCTTCGGCGTGCGCTACGACTGGGAAAATTACTATCACGATAACAACAATTTCTCTCCGCGTTTTTCATTTGCCTACTCGCCCGGCAATCGGAAGACAGTGATACGGGGCGGAGCGGGAATTTTCTTTGATCGTTTTGGGCCCCGTATCGTTCAGGATGTCAGATTGTTCAACGGCTCGACATTGAGACTATACGTTTTGCCCAACCCGGGTTTTCCGGACCCGCTCGGCAGCGGTGGATCGTTTGCCTTACAACCGGTAAGCGTGACCCGGCTCGCACCGGACGTAAGTACACCGTCGACATTACAGGCAAGCGTCGGGATCGAACGACAATTGAGCAAGAAATCGACACTGGCCGTAAACTTCGTCAAGACTCGCGGGTTTGATCTTTTCCGGTCTCGCGACATCAATGCCCCGCTACCACCGATCTATTCGATACGCCCTGACACGGCCGTAGGCGTTCTGCGCGAGATCGAATCAGCCGGCAGATCGGCGAGTAATTTGCTGGAAGTGACATTTCGGGGAAACGCGAGCCGCTATTTCAACGGCATGGTCCAGTATCGCCTCTCATCATCACACGACAACACCAGCGGGACCAATTATTTTTCGCCCAATTCTTATGACCTCTCCGGCGAATGGGGTCGCTCTGATTTTGACCGTCGCCATCGATTTGAGATGCTTGGCACGATCAATCCGGGGAAGCTTTTCAATCTGGGTGTTTCGGTGTCGTTAGCTTCGGGTGCTCCGTATACATTGACAACCGGACACGACGAATTTAACACCGGGACCGCAAATGCACGGCCGTCGGGCGTTTCCAGAAATAGTCTTCAAGGTCCCGGATACGCTGACCTGGATCTTCGCTGGTCACGAGATATGCTGTTAAAAAAGGGCAAGGATAAAGATGGCGGCGTTCACGGCACCTTAGCGGTTGATGCTTTCAACGTACTAAATCACGTCAATTATGTTTCGTTCGTCGGCAATGAAAGCTCTCCATTCTTTGGACGTGCCGTTGCTGCGCAACCGACCCGCCGCTTTCAGCTCTCATTTCGATTACGGTATTGAAGCCGTACGACCTAACAGTGCGTCAGGCAATGCGAACTCAAACCAACATTCATTAAATTCGTTAGGCAGCGAAACTTCCCTTTTCCCCTTAAGCTTAGTATCTAACCGGGGTTTACCCTGGCTACCCTATCGCAGCAGCGTCGCCACCTGTCCCGAAGAGGACAATAGCGGTCAAGCCGCCTTTTCGATGCCGTAGCGAGAGAGTTTTAAATAGAGGCCCCGGCGGGTTAGGCCGAGCTCGTTTGCAACCCGAGAGATGTTCCAGTTATGGCGTGCAAGCGATGAGCGGATAAGCTGCATCTCGAGATCCGAGACCGCCTGTTCGAGTGTGCCGCCCTCGCCTATATTGGCAAATGGAGAAAACACGGCGTCATAGGATGCGATCGGTCTTGCGTTCTGCCCGACACCGAACGGTGTAAGCGGCTGGGCACTTCGTTTGAGGTCCGGCGAGAGATGATCGGGCGTTACGACCTCGTTATCGACGGCCCGGGCGATCACGCGTTGTATCTCGTTACAAAGCTGACGAACATTTCCCTCCCAATTGCACACCATCAGCATATCGATCGTTTGCGGTGTAAAGGTTACGTTGTGTTTACCGAAGCGGGCGGAATAGTGGTTGATGTAATAATTTACGATCGGCGGTATCTCGGCACGACGCTCACGCAGGGGCGGCACACGAAGCCGAATCACATTCAAACGATAGTAGAGATCCTCGCGAAATGAGCCGTCGGCGACCTTATCCTCGAGCGGCATGTTTGTCGCGGCGATAATGCGGACGTCCGTCTTTACCGGATGTTTCTCGCCGAGCGGCTGGATCTCACCTTCCTGCAAAAAGCGAAGGATCTTTGGCTGAACGTCGAGCGGCAGATCGCCGATCTCATCCAGGAACAGCGTGCCGCCATCGGCGGTGCGGATCATTCCCGGCGAATCGGCAACCGCACCCGTAAACGCACCCTTCTTGTAGCCGAACAGGTGGCCCTCGGCGAGCTCCTTCGGCACCGCTGTGCAATTAAACGGTACGAATATCCTGTCCTTACGATTTGAAAGCGTGTGGATCGCCCGCGACACGAGCTCCTTACCGGTTCCCGATTCGCCGGTGACGAGAACCGTCACGTCCGACGAGCGTATCTTGTAAACCTCTTCGACCAGTGCGGTCATCGCCGGCGAAGAATGGATGAACCCGGGCATCAGGCTGCTCGACGTGTACGGGCTATGCTCGGTCTCGGTCGGGGCCGATTTGTCTTTTTCACGAAGCGAGATCACGTCCATGCCAAGCGCGACGACCCGAAGCAACGGCTGAAACGAACTACCGTCATTCAGGACGGCTCCCGATGCCGGGGCCATCAACAACACGGCCGGCGGCGAAGCCGAGCCGTGAAGATCAAAGACGGCAACATTCTTTGACCGAATAAATGCTTTTTCTTCAGAGCGGTCGCGTGCCTGGCCAAACTTCGTCACCAGGTCGTTACTCTCTTGCGGCGAATACCCGTGAGTGATAAACGGGTACAGACGCTTCTGATCGTTTTTCTGGGCAATAATGATCTTGGTCGCGTTGCTCTCTTGCTGGAGCACGGCAACCAATTCGCGAAACAGCAATTCACGTGAGGCGGTCGCCTCGGCGAGACGGACCGTCAACAATTGCGATACGACCGAGTTGGTCCGTCGCTCGCTCGGCGACGAGGCCTTTATGGCGGCGGCGGTTTCCAGACGTGCAAACTCGCTGTTTGTCGCCTCTAATAACGCACGCGTTCCCAGGTGTTTGAAGATGTCCGCCGCAGACGTGAGATGCCGTTTCGCCCGGACCGCATTTTGCAGGTCGAGATTCGAGCCCAATAGGAAGTGCGCGATTCCGGTATGGTATACATCCTCAGCCGCTTCAAAGATCGTCAGGGCGCGGCTGAAGTGGTGGACTGCAAGCTCGGCATCCTCATCTTCGAGGGCCGCAAGACCGCGAATTCGTTGAATATTGCCAAGGACAAAGAAATCCTTGTTAGGATCGCTCTCCTCGATCGTCTTAAGTGCGGCCTCGCATTCTTCTACGTCCCCCTGGCGCAGATAGCTCTCGGCCAATACAAGCCCGGCCATATTTGCGTAGTGTTTGTCGCCCATTTCATGCGACAGCTCGATCGTCTCGATCGCCTTGGCAATGGCTTTTGAGGTTTTACCCTGGGCAAGATAGCAGCGCGCGAGGTTTCGCATCGCCTGCACCGTGTACCATTGATGTTTTCGTCGCTTGGCGATCGAGACGGCCAGTTGCAGCGTCTGCTCCGCTTCCGATACCTGGCCGCGAAGTATCATCAGCTCACCAAGCGAATCATAGACGCCGGCTATATGTACGTGATCTTCGACATCGGCGATCGCCAGCGCCTGCCGGATCATCCGTTCGGCCTTTTCCCATTTGCCGATGAGCATCAGATTGATGCCGAGATTGTTGTAAGCGATGACGGTATTCAGCGCATGCTCCGTCTGGTCGAAAAACTCGATCGATTTCTCGAGACACGCGACGCCGTCCTGTGGTCGACGCAGAAACCAATAGGCACCCGACATGTCGGTGTAGAGTTTCCCGAGCATAAAGGGCGCCGAATTGTTGCCGATGATCTGGATGCCGAGTTCAAAGTTCTCGAGTGATTTCTCGCTATTGCCTTCCTGGTGATAGGTGTTCGCTATCTCGCGATAGGCTTCGGCCATACCGAGCCAATTTCCATCGTCGCGGAAATGGTCGAGCGCGTTATATGCAAAGCCGCGGCTGATGGGGTATTCGCTGAGTTTGCGATAAACCCTCGCGAGACCGATATGGATGCTGCCTGCCAGACGCCCGAGATCGTGATCTTCGGCCTTTTGCAAAGTTTCTTTTAAAAGCGTTACCGCCTTTGGCTGGTCGGTCAGGTTGTTATATGAGATGGCCAACTGAGTCGTGACGCGGATCTGTGTTTCGATCGCGAGTTCACCGATGCTCTCCTCGTTCTCAAACTGTCGAACCGCCTCAAGCGATTCTTTGTAGCGGCCGGCTGTTTCCAACGTAAATGACAGGAGCCGTTTAAGATGTGCAAGATTGTCGGGCGAGTGCTGGAAACTTTGGATCGTGTCGACGAGTATTCGTTCCGCTTCGCGCGAGCGACCTTCACGAAGTTTCTGTCCGACATCACGAAAGATGGCGTCGAGCTCCGCATTGGAGATCGCGGTCTTCGCGGCGGATCTCGTACCAACCACGCGGTTTGCTGAACCTGTCAGCTCCTTTACAGAAGCAGTAGCTTTTTTCATTATTCGGTAGATTACAAAACGATCAATAACGGCGAGTTTTCAAAACAGAAGACGCCCGAAAACGACCGAAATGCATACTAAGTAAACAGCGCATCTGAATTTAACAAATATGAAGCCGCCCGTCTATACTTTTATTGCGTTTCATCAACTGGTTGCAAGCTTTAATGACCGGCAAACAAAGCATAAAATAGAGCATCATAGCTGCGCCGGCGGCAAAGCATTGCTATCCGGATCGGTATTTGAACGTCTTGAACGGGCGGAAGCGTTTAATCCCAAATTTGGGCGGCGCTACTATTAGAGAGCATTAATGGAAAATATAGATTTTGACCGGCAGGGAAATCCCGTATTTCACGATGTGCGTGGGCGGCGCGGTCGATATTTCTCAGTTCTCTATATTCTTCTCGGCGGGATCGTCACAGCACTCCTGACCGTATTCGTCATCAGCGTTCTTATCAATCCGTTCTTACCACAGATAAAGCTCAAACAGATCGGAA
>OCZT010007630.1_pt1 | contig 10589 bp, 32 predicted proteins | sample 1539031 | NCBI WGS metagenome assembly OCZT01 (sample SAMEA3539308, study PRJEB22396) | soil metagenome | biome: tundra; feature: field; material: soil | place: USA | collected 2010-05 | depth 0.15 m
AGTTATTGGGGAGGTCCCCTGCATATGAGGGGCGGTTCCGTTAGCCGATGGGAGGGGCAGCCTACCAAAAGTATTTTAGCTTTATTAATCTCTCAAACTCTTCTTGAGTTCTGCAATGGATCTGCTTGCCGTTTATATACCACGCATTACCTCGAGCCCAGACTTCTGCCGGACCATCTAATCTATGGAGATAACCATCTACAAACCAAGACTTATCTCCATTATACCATTCAATGGCTGGACCATCCAATCTATGATAAATCCAAGTTCCCTTTTTATAATGGTATTTTGTTCCAGTCGCAGTAATGTTGATATCTAATTCTTCCATAGAATCACCAGAATGCTTTTAGCTTTCTCCAATACTCAAACTCTTTTTGAGAGGAGACTGGGGCACGAACGCCATTCTCATACCAATCGCACCAATTAGGATCCTTTTGCCACATAGCCGGACCATCTAATCTGTGTAGCTTTCCATCAATCCACCAGCTTCTTGCCGTCTCATCTTCCGATTGCCCTTTACCGGGTAGTAATATAACTGCCGGACCATCTTCCCTATGGACAATATCAGTTCCTTCTTTATACCAAACCTTACTGTAGGGTCCAGTTTTTGGCATTAATTTATAAGAATGCTTTAAGTTTAACAATTCGATTAAACTCCTCTTCATTTTTGCAATCAATCTTTTCACCACGATAATAATATCCTTCAACTATTGAACCGTCTAATTTATTCAGAGTCTTTTTATAAGTCCCATTATATTCCGTTAGAAACATACTATTAATTAGTGGATAAATAGGATGAGATTCATCATATTTATAATGAGTTAATTTACCAGAAGGCTTTAATCCGAATAAGCCTCTCAAACTCTTCTTGAGTTTTACAATCAATTCTTTTATCATTATACCACCACTCCTCTATGCCAGCATAAGTGAATGCTGGACCATCAATTCTATGTCGCTTGCCATTAATCCACCACGACTTATTTCCATTAAACCACTCATTAGCAGGACCATCAAGTCTATGCCTCTTATTATTTAGATACCAAAACTTACTTCCATTATTAAGTATAACTGCGGGACCATCTTCTCTGTGAAGACAGTAGCCTTCTCCTAAATAATATCTTATATTGCCTTCGCGATCAGTTATTTTGGTTGGTATCATAAATCTTTCATTTAGTGAAACCAGAGGGAATCGAACCCTCGCCAAACCTTTTAGAGGGGTCTGCTACCACCATTGAGCTATGGTCTCTATATTATTCACGGATAGAATCCCTTTTTCCAGAGGAACATTTGGAGTTTCTGTTTATCTTTTTCTCGTTCTAATTCTGGAAGAGAATTATGGGCACGATAAACCAGCTTTGTTAGGCTCCCGGATAATACTTTTTGCACTCTATTTGTTAGAAATAACAGATACTTTACAAAAGTAATTAAAGCTAAATATACCTTTCTCATACTACTGAATAGTAGCCGCCGAAACTAAACCGTTGGTTATGTGGATACAAACTCTATCAGTTCTAATATCTTCCGGGATTGAAAAATACGGATCGCCATCTATAGATAGAAGGCGAAATAACATATTCTTTCCCTCCGCGAGATTTTGGGCGGCCATCTTGGTGCGGCCAATGAAGTCTTCTGCTTTAATCATAATTATACTTTCTCCATTTAATACAAATTGTTTAATATAATCTCAAAATCCGATTCAGATATCTCGGCATAGTAATCATCATCTTCTTCCGATAAGAATCCATCTTCAACTATGGTTGATTCATATCCTTCCGTCTCAATAATCTTGCCGCGATAAGAACCACTAAACTCTACGTATATTACATCTCCCATTTAATTACCTTTTATTTCTATATTAGAATTAATAGTCCAAGCTCTTTAAGATGCCTATCTAAATGAACAGTCAAAAGCTCCCTATCTTGGATAGGACCATCGCAATAATTACATTGCGCGGTAGGTGTGGTATTACCGAATGTCCACCAATGAAGAATGTCTGGTTTTGTTCTTTGTATTATTTTAAGTAATATCTCGCCACCTGTCATAATAAAACCAACAACCCTAATTCTTTAAGATGGATTTCGCAATGATCTACTATATGATCTACGATTTCTTTATTACAATAATTGCAAACCGCATAATCGCTCTTGGTATATAGATCAAATCAAGAGTATGTTTCAGGTTTAGTTCTTCGTATTATCTCTAATAATAACAAACCATTACGTCTAAAATTATTATTATTAATCATAGCATGACCATTAGATTATACTCTTCTAAATGCATCACCATATGATCATATAGCTTATGGACAAATCTTCCAGAGTACATGCGCGTAAATATCTCCACCTCTCCACAAAGCACACACTTTTTATTTAAAATCCAGCCGCTTGTTAATGAGGGCATTTTGCGGTGAGCTAAAGAAAAAAGTATTGGATTTGCTCTTTTTATAAAAGCGCGCTTCTCATCTTCTGTAATCATAATAATGCCGTTAAGTTGTGTTCTTTAATATGTATCATTGCGTGTTCATATAATATATCGATACGCGATAAGTCAGAAGTAGGAAATAACCCGTCACACAGATAACATCTATTAGTTATGCTGTTAATCCAAATTGCTCCAACATAATCGATCTTGCCAGCTCTTCTGGCTAATGCATTAAGCAATCTCCATATAGAAACATAATCTTTACTCATATAAATGCCAGCAAATTATACTCTTTAATATGAAACAAAGTATGTTCGTATATCCCATTAAAAGAATTCTCTCTATCACAGATTAAACATTTTTCTGTATTACGATCCACCCACCCATTAAGTACATAGGGAAGCTTTCTCCTAACTATAAGATTTAGTATTAGCGAGGCGCTCATAATAAAATTGTGTTGATAATCATCATTCATAACATTGCCAATAAGTTATGCTCTTTAATGTGGCGAAGACCATGATCATACCACGGATCTCTAATAACCTCCTCGCAAAATAAACAAATACCATTAGTTATCCAATGCTCATCAGTTTCGGTAAGAATTGTCTTTCGCCTGGCGAGCATATTCATTACTTTACATAATCTATTCCATCTGGCTCTTTCAATCATATTAGTGCCATTAGATTATATTCTTTAATATGAGACATCCCGTGAATATATAAACGCTTATCTGAATAACCATCTCTATCTGCGTCCCAATAAGAATACCCTCCACATATATTACATCGAAATGCTTTCTCATTAGAGATATAATCTGCCCACCATTTACAATTCTTATTTATTCTTTTAGCTAATAAATTAACTGCATTAATTTCTGTTTCAGAAAAGAAACTCATATCATTGCCAATAGGTTTCGCTCTTTGAGATGATTGTATCCGTGCTCTCTGATAACTGGATAGGGCACAGCCTGACTATATGTATACTTGCATATATTGCATATAGATCCGATGCTCATATCTCCATTTATCCAGCTTGCCCACCCATCAAAATCGCCATTCTTATTGGCAATCAAATTAAGTATCTCTTCTAATTTATACCAGGATTTATGATCGGTAAAGTCAATCATTTTAATCTAATTCTTGACTTAACAAATAATCAGGACTAATACTTTTGAATGAGAAATTATCGTTCATAGAACGAATTACTAATCCCTCGCGCTGAACCAAAGGATTAATTTTTGACATACCCTTACTTAACTCTACATAATATTTCACATTAGCATTAAGAAAGACATCTCTTTCAAGAATAGGAACGATCATTAACCCTAACTGATCTGCAACCAATGACATCTCATCAAGATAGAGATATTCTTTCTTATCCAAATCATACATTAAGAATACTCGAAGACTTAATTCGGGAAGCTTATATACGTTACCTTGAATTTTACCCCCGAGTTGCTCGCCTTGAATAGCAATATTTCTATTGAGTTTCTTTAGCCCTTCAAGCAGGTTAAACTTCTCGGCTATCTGATAGGTGGTATGATTTGTTTCTCCGCCCTTCTGGGAATTATATGCAATCCTGTTCCTTGAACAGACAAGGAATACATAATTCCTTCCAAAGAGTTTAGCTAACCAGTTGCCAGCTTTACGATAAACAACTGTCATCGACGAGCCCTCTAACTTTTCAGAAATATAAACAAGCTCGCCTTCACGATTAGCTAATGCCGAGCCCATTTTCTGAACCCTCTCTTCATCTGTCTTGGGAACATCAGAAGGGAATGATCCCGACTTCGCTGGCTTGAAACCCAACAGCTTCCACTTTAAGTAAGAATACTTCCTGGATAACCAGGACTTCTTTACTTGCTCAATCTTTACATCTGACGCAGCTTCCGGGTCATATTTAACGATCCCCATTGCATCTGTCAAGTCCTGTCCAACCTTCAATGATTTGATATCAATGTTGGGATAAGCTTCTTTGATTAGAGATAATGGTAATGCTAATCCCTGGGAGATTTGCTTGCGCAAACGAACGGTACGCAAGCGAAACTTGTATTGTCGCAAGAACTCGAAACACTTTAACTGCGGTAAAATGCTATCTACTTCACAATAAATCGTGAGATCCCCTACCTTAAAATCTCCCCGTTTCACCACAAGTTCCCATCCCAAGACCTCGGCTTTTTCAATCTTATCCGCTCCAGGAATAGGCGTTAGACTTCTAATCTTTTCTACATAAGCTAATTCGCGCATTATACTTCCCCTTAAATAGTTTTCGATATTTCGTGCTCAAAAGTCAATCGATCAAACCCTTCAACTGTAATCGTATGTGGATGGTTATATTGATTAACTCGATAATTACTAACAAACCAATTCCAAGCTTTCTTTTGAGTTCTAAAGAATTTGTATTTAACGAAAGCAATCTCATTTGGAGTTTCTGGATCGCGACCAGTGCAATATACCACCGCGTACATTAACTTATTATAATCGTATAACTTCATAATCATTACCTATTAATAGAAACAATGCCGCGGCTTAACATCTCGCTCATATCTTTAGCGAACGCTGTTCGGGTTCGAGCAGACAATAAACACACTCCATCCCACTCCCTCAACTCATCAAGGATCTCATCATCTAATTGATTAGATAACTCTTCCGGAAGATCATCTGTATTAAATGTAAATGCATACGCATCCTTTTTTGATAGCCTCGACTTATCCTTCCAGAGAAAATCAATCAGCTGATCAAGCCAAGGATTAATGATATATTTAACTGACATAGGCGGTATCACACAATTCTTCTTTATCCATTACCAAAATGCTTTCAGCTTCATTAGCCTCTCAAACTCCTCTTGAGTTTTACATTTCACATTCTTATCGTTAACATACCACAATAACATTTCTCCATCTCTCGAGATACAGGCGGGACCATCCAGCCTATGAAGATTACCATGCTCATACCAGTCTGTATGTCCCCAATCATCTATTAAAGCTGGACCTCCAATACGATGTAGGAAGCCATTAATATACCAAGATGTTCCGCCCTTGTGTGTCTCTTTAGCCGGACCATCTTCCCTATGTAAAACCCCATTAATATACCAATAGAGGTCGCCGATCGCGGTAATTCGCGCAGGACCATCTAATCTGTGTAATTGATTAGTTCCTTCTTTATACCAATGTTGTTCGCCACCGGCGAGTGTAATCATATTAATTCTGATTCTTCTTATTAGAATCCATATGAGGAGCAATCTGCTTCCCAAAAGCAGTAAGCCTATAATCAACCTCACCATTTAGAATGAATGTCTCAATGACTCCCTTCTCAAGGAGACCATCAATAGCCTCATCAAACTCCACTTGAGTTAGCTCTCCATCAATCAGGTCATTATCGTAAATCAATATATTCATTTATTTCCTTTAACTTATAACACTGGTTAATATGTTCTTCAGCAGCATCTGCTAAAGATAGAGAGTATGTCGAACTTTGACAAAGTTCAGAGTATACTAACGTACACCATCCACCATCAAAATAAAGCGTTCGGACATAGCCTCCAGGAACAGTAGTCTTAATTCTAATATTATACATAACTCTTACTTAAAGTAAAACAAGTTATTCCTACAGACATAACACTTCATCGTTCCATCCGGCTGATTAGGTTCAGCATATGGAAAATCCCGTTTGCAGGATCAACAGTCCATTCCATTAAGAGAATGAGCCTTACCCTTAAGATGGATCTTTTCATTAAAGAAATACTTCCATACATCTGAATACGAGTTCATATGCTGCTCACATCGGTCTTTGGTACTGGCAAACATATGATTGAATGAAGGATGTATTTTAGTTTTAATTCCACAACATTCTGCTGGAACCTGAACTGAAACCAAAGGCTTATTAGTCATAAACCCTTGCTCGTAACACATGAACTCAATCGTATTCATATCTAAAACCTCAAATGAATATTCTTATTCAAGAGATCATAGAATGCTGGATCGGTTTCTCGCAAAGCCTTCTCAAAATACTTTGACTTTGCCGCCTTGTGCTTAAGCATAGCCCCAAGCGTACGCTCACGCCACCACGCAAACCACTCGCTAACTTCATTTGTATCTGGATTCTTATTCATTATATTTATCCGATCCTTGTTCCATCATCAAACTCTTCATCGCAACAAGCGAGGGAAAGTTTATCATCATTCTTTGCTGCCAAAATCATTCCGTGGCTTTCAATCCCAAACATAGTCCTTGGTTCCAAGTTAAGAACAGCAAGCACAGGAGCACCAGTAAGGTCCTCGGTTGAAAAGAACTCTGCGATACCTGCCAGGATAGTCCTGTTCCCAATCTCTGGTCCGAATGTCACCTCTAACTTAACCAGCTTCCTGCTCTTGGCAATGAGTTCGGCAGACAGAATCGTGCCTGTACGTATGTCTAACTTCGCGTAATCCTCATAAGTAATTGAATTCATTGGCATACGTTTAGCATCATCAGCATCCCTATCTTTTTCATTATCCTTACCCATTACCACTCCACTTTCATTTCTAAACAGTCATCATCGGGAGCGAACTCATCTTTAATGAATTGAAGTATTTCTTTTACCCAAACAGGAGTATTTTTATGTTTTAGACGGTAATCTAAATCAAGACAAAAGAAATCTCCATTATGGATTTCCGAAGCATCATTATCTAAAAGCCAATGCCAGAAATCTAAATGCTCCGGATCATCGGGCAACCCAGAGTATCTTCTCCCAAGTAAGTTTCTTGAATCAAAACTATGTTTCTTTTCAAGATAGTGAATGATCTCATGATAATCCCAATAGGGATCGCTCACCTTCATCTTGGGCTTCTTTAGCTCAGCCGCCTTATTCTTCATCGGATTTCCATCATAGCAGCCGCATACTTCTTTGCCGTAGTATCAGAAAGCCCAGGTGCAGTATTAACCTCGAGCACATACAGCCTACGATAATGCTGATTGTAAATCACATCAACAGCCCCGAACATAAGCCCGATTGCCTTAACTGCCTTGACACCAATATCTCGAAGCCCAGCCGGCTCACGGATATCCTCGTGGCAAAACACCCAACCATTATCGTGGTTGCGGATCATACTATTCGTATCAGTAACTCCGGCTCGACGGCGCTTCTCCTGAACATCAATAGCAACTCCATTCATTACGTGAACGCGGAACTCCTTGCTCTTCTTAATGTACTTCACATACAGAGGCGCGGGCGGGAGTGCGCCCCGCTCACATACAACGATACCACGACCACAAGAACCAGTCAATAGCTGACGAGCCAGAACAGTCCTGCCGTCAGTAATCCACCGCTGTGCTTCAGACTTGTTAGTGCTGTATTCCGGAATAGGAACACCAGCCTCCTTAAGCTTATTGAAGGCAAGCAGCTTACTACAGGCAACATTGATTGCTGCGGAAGGCTGGAAGTTTTCCATAGAAACCGTAGAGCTTGAGCCCCACAGAATGTTCTTATGATCATAGCTGGGGTTACCCGAGATGATCCTCTTACCAGAGAGTAAGGATAACTCCTTGGCTAAAAGCTTTGCTGACTCACTTCCACGCTTGTATGGGACAATTCTATAATCCATTTTGTTCTTCCTTCGCTTCGTTCTTGCTCCTCAACTTAAGGAGCATTAGTTTTGCTTTATCATCTCTCGATATCTTTTTGGATATCTTTTTAGTCCTGACAAAATTATTGCTTGAACTCGATAATGCTCGAGCCAGTAGGATTGAGTCGACCTTCTTATCCTGTCTAATACGCTTCTTAAGCTCTTCAGAATGGGTTGGATTGCTATAGACTAATGTATAATCTGTTGGGGATGGCAACACCGCAATATTGTGTTGCGAAGCTGTATCTTCCATATACAATGGAGGGAGAGACTTATCTCGATCCCTATCCTCAACGATAGTTCGATATCCAAAATACGATAGAGTTAGCCCAAGCTCTCTAGCAAAGTTAAAGAGTTTCTTTACTTTGATTGCGGTTGGGCTATTTTCCGTCAGGTGAAGGCGACGAATGAAGTTCATTTTTTAATCCTAATAGCTGTTGACTTAACATAAAGTTTCTAATTAGATAGCTTCCTGCATTCTCATCCCCGTGTTCACACGGGATATTGTTTGGGCAGGGAAGAACCTTAACATCATTACCTGATTCTAAACAGGCGGGGCAGGGAATATATCCAAAACTCTTTCCAAGATCGTTTGACCTCTTGATAATCTTTTTAATATATTCAGAGTTCTGTTCCTCTGGCATCCAGATCTTCTGGGTAATATAAAACTTAATACAACAAGGAGGATATCCAGAATGAATGCCGCATTCAATTGTTGAATGTAAATGCTTTAATCTCGTTAAGATATCTTCATTAGATAAATAATTATCCATTCTTTACCACCTTAATTGGGTTATCCTTATTATAAGGAATATGATTATCTGTCATCCATTTAAGATAATCAGGATCAATCTCACCCAAGATATAAACCGATCCAGTTTTAGTGGTAATGGTTGTGCCATTAACATTGGAGATTGAGGATGTCTTTACCATTTTATTATCGGTATCTCGCGTTCCAATCAGATAAGTTTTGCACTGTTCGGGGGCGAGATAGATATTGTTATCGAAATTGTTTTCGATACTCCAATGATGTAATTTATATTCCATAATTATTTCCTAATTTTTAATCCTGAAAACTTCTCTTTCATCTCAAAAGAAATGTAATATACAATCCAATGTCCAACATTCTTTAATGTTAAAAGAGTTCGACATAGAGGCTTATAATTCCCTTTTAGATTCATATTTAATTCTTCCAATGAAACTGAAGGGTAAAATCATTATCCGAACAGAACTCTTCAATCTGTTCTACCTTATCCTCGAATGTATATTCGTCTGGGAATACGAAGAAAACTTTCTCAAAATAAGAGATGTCGCCCTCAAACACAGCACCATTATTAATAACAATTATCGGATCCATAATGCCTCAAAGATAAACAATATTTGTATCTGCATCGGGGCAGATGTTTTTATGCAGAACTTTTTTATGAGGAATAAACATTCCAATAATAATTCCAATACACAAAATAATTACTATGAATGAAACATTCCTCACAAAGGATTAGCTGACAAGCTCGAGGCTTGAAAGCGTATCACGATCGGTAATCAAATGATAGCGATCGTCTGCGCTCTTCAATTCCATACAGATAAGTCCATCACGACTATCACCAGTAAACTCTCCCTCGAAAGTCCACGTCTTAACCATTTGTAAAATTACATTGTTGATCTTATACATCTATTTAATCTCCTTGATTAATTCATTGTAAACCGTAATAAACCGTTCATCATCCCAAGCTTTAGGATCAGGACCGTTAATCCATTTAGTTGATTGAAGCTCTGCAAGTTGCTTGCTATACTCATCAAACTTAAGTTTTGCCCCAATTAAAACCGTTTCAATTGCATCCATCTCTTCTCGACAGCGCCTGAATTGTAATTTCTTTTCCTTTACAATAAAGGCTGCATCTGCAATTTCTTTTACTAATTCATCTTCGGTCATTTAATTTATGTCCCGTGCATTATACACGGCTCCCTAATGGTAGGCTTGTTCGGTTAGCCGATGGGAGGCTCCGCAAACCCTCCCAGTACCCAAAACCAGAATACAAATCATAATAGTTTCAATCATTCTTCTTTAATGGAAATACAAAAGTTAGTATTGTAAATGCCACAATGTAAATCATTGAAGAAGCTAATACAATCTCCCACCATTCAACATTAATCTCTAATACAAAATGTAATATTAATCCAAATACTAATTGGATTAACCAAGCTATTACAAACTTCTTAAGTGGAGACATATATCAGAAAGACGACTCTTCCTTTGCCTGGGCTGCATTCCAGATAGCAAGTCCTTCCTCGGACACATCTACCTCTTTTACAATCTCAAACCCCGAACCAATCTGAACCGTCTCAATAAGACCCGTGTCTTCATTGCGACGAGTTTCAGTATAGGTTTTGGGTCTTGTGAGAGTGACCAGCTTGATCGGTTTGATTCCAGGGCGGGACAACTTTTTCGTGATAGCGCAAACAAACATAATTTTATTCTTCTTTCTTTCTCAAACATGTGAATACTCTCCTGCCTAAAGGCAGGAGCTTCTTGCTTTAACAGCAGAGAGTATATTCCTACTCTCCGG
>OCZT010007632.1_pt1 | contig 10588 bp, 8 predicted proteins | sample 1539031 | NCBI WGS metagenome assembly OCZT01 (sample SAMEA3539308, study PRJEB22396) | soil metagenome | biome: tundra; feature: field; material: soil | place: USA | collected 2010-05 | depth 0.15 m
CCCATGAGAGCAGCTACTTCCCCCGGAGTGCGGCGGTTGGCCAGGTGACTTCAGAGCCGGTGAAGCGCGTCGCACTGGAGCCCTACCCAGTCAGTCCTTACCTTTGGCACGCCATTGTTGAGACGCCCGGCTTCTACCAGACAGCCGAGATCGACACGCGCACCGGCTCCATCGACAGCGACCCGCAACGGGATGTTCTGTTCAAACCCACCGACACGCCCACTCGCGCGCCGGAACATTCGTTCCACGGTCATGCCTATGTCGTCCACATACACCCAGTTCACCACCGGGCGCCGGCCTGAGTCGATCACCGATTGCAGCAGATCCCTGGCCTTTTCGTAGCCGTCCAGAATCGCTTCGATCTTGAGCCCAACATGAGCGCCAGTGTCGGATTCGGTGTTGTTCGACGTCTTCCCGCTGCCCGGCGAGGCATCAGGGACTCCTGTGCTGCCGGCTGACTTCCGCGGCCGGCGGTGTTTTTAGATAGACGTGCAACGAGGGCAATCGGCGCAATGGATTTCGCATCGTTCGAGGTGATTTTGAGGCGATTGTCACCGTTCATCGCGATCGTTCATGTCGGCAATCGCTGTGTGCGGAGTCTATCGCGCTTCTCGTCCAGGGGAAAACGTCGTGCTCGATCAACGTCGAGCACAAACTGACCATGGACGCAGTATGTTCCCATTTTGCGCAATCGCAAAACTTATCCGCGAAACCGTTCCGCTATTTCTGCACGAAGAATTCCGACATCGAAGGCGCCTGGGCCGACGCACCGGGAGGATTTGCTAAACCAAGTATGTCCATAACAGTGCGCAGCATGCTCTCATGCTGAAATACCGTACTCGATGTTTGACGAAAGCCGGCTTTCACAATCGGTCCCCACAGAACCGGGGCAACATGACCGCCGCCATGAGCGGTATCGCTGGTGGCCGCTTCATCGAAGTCCACAATCAGAACGCCGTTCCCTCCCGGCGCAAATGCCTGGTAAGTCGACAAAGGAGTTACGACATTCGTCTGCAGCCATGCGTCCGCCTGCTGAGGCGTCCCATTGTGCGCATCGTCGTCGATATCTGGAACAATGAAGGAGAATTCGGGCAACGTCTTGTTGGCCAGGTCAGCAGCGAACTGTGAAAACGGCCAGATGCATTGATTCGCCACCTGCGTGTTGCCGGCCACGTCAGAGAGCATGGCAAACGGATTGTGCCTGATCATGTACAGCCCGGTGTTTCCGCCAACGTATCCGCGCTGGATTCCTTCTGCATAGATTTTGAACGTGACGCCGGAACTCAGCATGTGCCTGGCTATATTGTCCACGTCCCATACAGTCGTGGAATTGTCATCGGTTGTGAGCGTTTGCCCAGTCGTCAGCATAAAGTAGTTGCCGATCGATGGATGCGAGTCAGCGTAGTAGTTCGTCGGGAGAGCGCCGTTGCTGATCAGGTTGTTGAGGTTTGGCCACACGCCCAGATTGCCTGCCACGGTTAAATAGCTCTGGTTCTCTTCCAGCACCATCACGATGTGCTTGCTCTGTGCCGTCTGCAACTGCACCGTGACCGAGCCTGCGCCGTGTTTGGCCGTGTCCTGCGTGCTCGTCGCCGTGACGATCACATTTCCGGCTGACGATGGCGCGGTGAAGAGCCCACTCGAATTGATCGTTCCGCCACTGGCAGACCATGTCACCGCGGAACTGTAACTGCCCGTTCCCTGGACCGTTGCGCTGCACTGCGATGTCGCGCCGACTACGACGGTTGCAGGACTACAGGCCACTGCCACCGAAGAGACGGTAGGCGATACGGGAGGAGGCTGGCTGACACTGCCTCCGCCTCCGCAGCCCGCGACTGCAGCCGCGCTTAAACACGCACTGAAGGCATACGCCAGATAATGCTTCACGCTCTCGCTCCTCAAATTGCGCCATTTCCCGCCCGATGCAAGATGGCGGCGCGCTCCTTCCTTTGGCTTTCTTGGCGATCAGGCTTCCGCTCACATCGAGTCGAAGTCTCGTCGCGGTTCATCGGCCTACCGTGGAACCGGGTTCACGGTAGGCGTAGATGGCTGTGTGCCGGTAGCAATCTGCTCCATCGGCAACTCCAATGCAAAAACTGAAGCGTTCCCTTGATCCGCATGAATCCACACGCCATGAAAGGCCGCCTGCAACTCAGGATGTTGCACCAGCAGCGCCGTCATCACGTCGATCACCTGCTTGCGCGCGGTCGATGGATCGCGCAATCGGGCTGCCTGCGCAGCGTCCGGAGTGTAGTGGACCTCGAGATCCAGCGGGCCCAGCGCGACCGTGGTGTCAATTGCCGTTATGTTGTAAACAGCCCCCTGTGCAGTCAGCGGCATCGGCTGCGCCCCTGGAAAACTACTGGGACGCGTGCTGTCCGTTTCATGCCGCAGCTTATCAAGATTGGGGCTTGACAGGAACTCCACCGGATCAAGAAGATCGGCGGCCATGCGGTAATAGAACCAGGCGTCCCAATTCATATTTCTCTGTGCGTATTTGCGCGCCGAGTCCCAATACCACAGGCCATCGTGACCTGCCTCGATCATGGGCTTGCTGAAGAAGCCCGCAAGCATCCAGCGATTCGCTGCCGTTTGCGCCAGAATCAGTGAGATCTGCTGCGGCTGCGGCACCCCGGTGGCATGAACAATGGCCAACGCATACGTTCCCGGCGGCAAACCGTTAAAGTTCAGCACCACCAGCGGAGTCCCACAGTAGAAATCAGTCCTCGCGGCGCCTGCGGGCTCGGTCGATGCGTCGAGTTCGTAAATAGCGTCGACGGTGATCGTTGCGCGCTGTACAAGAGGCTTCAACGTAGTGACAGAAGCTGCAATCCCAGCAAAATTCGCCGCCACTTCGGGAATCGTGTTTGCCTGAAGGGTCTGCACGTCCCCGCTTTGCACCCCCGCAGCCATGGTGCGAGCTGCGTTGGACAGTGCATCGCGTTGTGCCGGAGTCATTTGCGACCCGGTCTTGCAGGAAGCGGCATCTGCGCTCGGTAGTAATAGCGCGCCCGCATACGTCACAGACAACAGCAGCAGGGCACGTTGCACATTTCTCGATCTAAGTAACATGTCTCCAGCCTTCCAGAAGGGGGTTTGGCCAGCAGAATAGAATCCCACTGGTATGATTACTATGATGCTGGACGTTCGCCCCCAGCACACTACGAGGTACCTTTGATGTTCTGCGGAATGGGCGAAAAGACTCCGGTGAAGCTAGGCGGTGCGCTTTGCAGTTGCTGTGCGGTTTGGCTTTGTATCGCCGCTGCCTGTTGCGCACAAGGCGCACAACCTGATGGCGGCCCGCTTCATCGCTCACATGCAGACTCGGTACCCTCCGCCGCCACTCCGGCTGCCACGCATTCAGCCACCGCTCCCAGACTCGCCTCCCGTGCGCCGAGCAAGAAGAGCGCGTTTCCTAAGGACGCGGCGGCAAAACCCGCCAGTGTGGACCTCACTAATGGAAAACTGACGATTCAGGCCAACAACTCCGATCTGGGCCAGATTTTGCGCGATCTGGCGAGAATCAGCGGTATGACTATCGACGGGCTCAACAAGGGCCCTCGGGTCTTTGGTGTTTATGGGCCTGGCAATTCGCGCGAGGTCCTCGCCGATCTCCTCGTTGGCTCCGGCTACAACTTCATCATGCTGGGTGACGTAGCCACCGGCGCTCCCCGCGAACTGCTGCTTACTCCGCAGAGCAGCCGCAGTCCGGCGCTCACCTCGGGTCAACCAGGTTCAGCAGCTCCCGACGGGGGTGAAGAGTCCAATCAGCCAGATGACGAGATGAACCCCGCTGCGCAGGAACCGGCAGCCCCGGACCCGTCTATCACCGACCCGTCTGCCCCTGGTCCGTCTGCCACCGACCCATCTGTAGCGGAGCCCCTTGGCCCGGGTGCCATTCCTCCGGCTCCATCCCGCGATTCCGAGCCGGACGACAACAAGCGAGTGCAGCAGAACTTGCAACGCCTGCAGCAAATGCAGGAACAACAGGAGCAAACAGCCCCTCAGTAGCCCCTTCGCCTAATCAGAAGTCCCCCTGGTTCTGGTGTGGGCTGTTCGCGGAAGCGGTACTTGGGTAACCGTCGATCTGGCGGGTTGCTCGCGCTCGCGCTCATGGTCCTTAACGAGACGCGTCTTTTCCTTGTTCTCGGATACCTCGCTGATCCCCCTCATTATGTATTAGATACACTCAACAGACTTGTTCGAACGCCCTATTCAAATGGTCGACAAGCCTTGTCCTATAAGGGCCTAAAAACTATAGTAACCACCTGCCGAGTGACATCCGTCACAGTAATCCCCCAAATCCTGCCCTAGCATCCCATCAACACTCCAGAGAACTGCGGATCCTGAAGATCTACTTGCTCGATTGCACCCGAGGTCTACCTTCGAGGGGTAAAACCTTTCGTGCAAATAACTTAGATCTCGTAAGCCCGATTCCAAGCGCTCGGAATACATAACTCGAGACAGGTACAAATGAAGACTTTTTGCTCCACCAAGGCTCTCTGCTCCACCCTCTTCCCGCTCTTCTTCCTCACGGCCTCCGCTTGGGCGAATGTCACTGTCAGCAGCCCTGCAAGCGGTGACACCGTCAGCGCGTCAGCCCACTATGTAGCCTCGGCTACAACAACCACATGTTCCCGCGGCGTCGCTTCCATGGGCGTCTATGTCGATAACCAGCTGATTCGGGTTGTCAACGGCACCCACCTCGACACCAACATCGATCTCGCTCTTGGCAAGCGCCATACAGTTGTCGAAGAGTGGGACTATTGCGGTGGCGCTACATTCACCACGATTGACCTTACAGTCGCCAATCAGGGCGGCGTCTGGGTAGGCTCGCCGGCCCCCAGCAGCTCGATTAATAGCCTTGCGAATTACACTGCGACGGCCACCAGTAGCTGTTCCAAGGGTGTGGCTTCCATGGGAGTTTACGTCAACAACAAACTCCTTTACGTCCAGCAGGGCGCCAAGCTGAATACGCAGATGACCTTGACTCCAGGCCCTCAGCACACGGTCGTGGAAGAGTGGGATTACTGCGGTGGGGCTGCCTTTTCAACCATTGATGTCAACGTCCTCAGCAACCAAAAGAAGATCTCCAATATCCACGCCGGCAAAGGATGGAACAGCTGGGGCCAGTTTGCTCCGGACTATGTCGACTGCGCGCCCTGCGACGGGGTTACCTGGGCAATCACGCCCGGAATCGCCTCACCGTCCACAACTGGAAATGCAACCCGCTTCGATATCGCAGGAACCAAACCTTACGGGGACGTTCTGTTTTCTAATCCGTTGATTGGCCAATTCTCCACACAGGGGCTCCCCGACTCCAATCACACACTTCTTCCCACGTTGCACAACTTCGTCTATGACACTGACTTTTATGTGTCGAATGCCTCTGTCACCCAGGTGCTCGAATTCGACGTCAACATGTATATGAACGGCGTCGGCATGATCTGGGGAACCCAGTGCAACAACCTTGGTGGAAAAGGATGGGATATCTGGGACAACGTCAACGCCAAATGGATGTCCACCGGCGTTCCCTGTACGCTCATTGACCATGGATGGAACCACGTCACTGTTCAAGTGCAGCGGGGAGCCGATAACACCCTGATTTACCAGTCGATTACTCTCAACGGAGTGATCGCCAACATCAACCAAAGCTACGCGCCATTCACCGTTCCTCCAAGCTGGTACGGGATTACCGTCAACTACCAGATGGACGGAGACCACAAAGCCTCTCCCAACACTACATACCTTGATAATTTCAGCCTCACCTATTGGTAGATCGATCTATAAACTTATATATAAGAAAACTCGGCGGGGATTCCATTTGGAGTCCCCGCCGGGTTTTTGTCGCACGGAACGCCCGTGAGAGACACTTCCGCCACGCTGAGGTGGCAGCAAATACCACGTACCTCGACAAATTCAGCCTCACGTATTGGTAGAGGTCATGTGCCCGCAGATATCCACGCGGGCTCCACTCAACTCCAGAGTGCTCCCGATTCTGGCGACTCAGAATGCAGCTGGACGGACCTGGGGCCCGTCCAGCTGCGTCGCTTCCGTATCATGATGGCCTGGAATCCCGCCCCCGACGTTTTCCATCTCGAGTGACAGCTCCCTGAGAGCGCGTTCCACGACTTCTCGCTTCACTTGCTCGATTTCATTGGGTGCAATGACAGTCAATCCGCCAACAAGTTCGCTCAGGGTTAAATACGCTTGACGATTGCGATGGAGAAACTCCAGGGGGTATTCGGGCTTTCGCGCTCGTGCTTTCACCGGATCCGCATCCAGCACATAGCTGATATCAGGCTTTGGAACGAACGCCATGATCAACCGCACATACGCGCGAATAGCGGGACTGCGCAGATTCAGGTTCGCGAGCTCGTCGTACGTATAGCGATCGAAAACCACAACGTCTGCGTCTGATCGCAAAGCCCTCTTCACCACCAGCCGAACCGATACGGCATCAAGGAAATAAAGGAACACCCGCACCCCGGTCATCAGCGGCGACTGTACGTTTTTGTCGCGCCGGTTGATGGGTGCGGAAGGCGATCCAACACCCTTGTCCCCTTTGAACACCTTGTGCCCGGTGGTCTCTCTGACACCGGTTAACGTCGCTACGTCATCCCAAAACCTGATCAACTCGACGCGCAGGCCATTGTCTTTCAGCCGCGCGCAAAGATTATCGATCTGGGTGCTCTTCCCGGCGCCGTCAATACCAGAGAAACTTACAAATTTAATGCGGCTTTTCTTACCCATGACTCTGCTCCACGGTTTCTGGCGAACACCCTTGGTCTCAAATCACTAGGGCCGGCTCGGGCTCGCCTTTGACAGTCCCGCAACGGTTCCAACAGCGACTGCCGCTCCGACGACGATGGCAACGCTGATCACGATTGCACGCTTGCGTCGCTGTTTCGCCGGCGCAATCGCCGCTCCGGCCGGTCGCGAGGCCGCAACGCCCGTGGTTCTCTCATAAGGAGCGGCCGCAGTGCCCAGCGGTTTCTGGGGCGGGTTCGGTTGTTGATCCGTGCCGGACTGCGGGCTCTGATCGGGAGCTTGCCAGGGTGCAGGTGCTGGATTATCGGGGTACGTGGTTTCAGCCTGGGTTGTGGCTTCGGCCGGCCTCGCGGCACTGGTGTCCGAGGCTTGGGGCTGACTCTGCTGCGAGGGCGCGGTCTGCGGCTGCTGGCCGTCAGTTGCTTGTTGCGGCCCAGTGGCTGCTTCTGCCACAGGCAGCATCAAAAGCATCACCAGGCAGCCGGCGATCTGTCTTCTTAGCCATTTACCCGTCGTTCTCATCTTGCCCCCTCACCGCTTCCAAGCGCGCTTCAGAATGCCCGTACAAGACGGTTACGCTGCGAGCTCGGAACGTTGACCTGATGTGTCGACAAAGCGCGTAAGCGCGGCCGCGTAGAGTTTGTGTTGATGGAAGCTGTTAACACCGTCAGCATCCGTGTCGAAGATTTCAAACAGGCGATGAGCTCCGATCATTTCCAGAACGTCCCTTGCTCCTTGAGGTACCGCTGCAAGTCTCACGTCGCCATTGCGCTTCATCGCTTCCTCCAGGCAACACAGCAGCAGGTCGAGAGTCGATCCGTCCATCTGGCGTACCTTTGAACAATCGAGGACGATGCAAGGGCGGTCAACATTCATTGAACTCTCCAGTTCGCTGAAGAACGCCCGCCTCTGTTTAACGTCCAATGTTCCCGGCAACTGCTTCACCACCACTGCGTTCGCTCGAAGTCTCATAATTGCTTCCCACCTTGATTAGTCTCTGTGCATCATCCAGTCTTCAGACCAGCACAGGCAATTGCTCTCGTTAGTGTCTTTTCCCGTGTCTTTCCATCAACTCGTGCTCTGCAACAGACGCGCAAGCTCCGCTACAGGATTTCGTATAGAGTGCGTCAATACGTTCCTCCCATAGTGGAAGAGAGTCATAAGATTCGTGTTGTACCAACAGCACTCCGTCATCTGGGGAGATAATCCGCACAAAAACCTGAGCTTGTCCACCCTGTGTGGCGACTCAAGCATGGCTGCTACCAGCCGATGATTCCCGTCCAGAACCGTGAGGGGCTCCCGCTCATTCAGGCCAATCAGGATGACTGCGCCAGATCCAGTCTCCTCATCGAAAAAATGGTCCCGGATGGAATTGATCTTGGATAGAAATGTGGAGTCGATTGCGTTTTGACGCATGCGCATGCCTTCTAGAATGGCGTCGATCGAAAAATGTCCCCCAGCGATCTTTCGCCATTGCGCTCGCGGGAAAACCCTGATGCCGCCAAGACTAGCGCTGTTGACTTCCACCTCATACCATTCCGTTCCAACCGGAATCTCCTTCCATAAGGAAAGGTGGCGAATGAAAAGGAGAGCCCTGCGTTTGGCGTTCTCCGCGGCGTCCTCGATATTGGGCCTGGTGACGAGATCTCGCAAAGAATCCTGGTACTCACGAAATGCGGGATAGTGAAAGTCGCTCTTCAAAAACTCTGCAATCACCTCGTCTTCTGAAACTGGGCGGATCACTCTCAGAGGACGCCAACTCCCCGCTCGCAGCAGATCCTTCGGGTCCGTCAGCGAGTTGACAAGGAATGGGAATGCCACGAGAACGAAGAGAACGATCATCAGGACCAACTGAACCAGGATGACCTGCTGCAGAGTCGAATGGAATGCGCAGATGCCCGCGATCAGCACTCCACTGAAGGCCAACTGCACCCAACTCGTGTTCGCGATCTTGTAGGACATCTCGTACGTGATGATCACGACGCTGAGCGAGTAAATCACAGTGGTGATGGCGTACATCGCCAGCAGGTACGGTAGGCTGTACTTCCCAGCGAGTTCAAACCCGGATCCGAAGAACGTTGTCCATACTGCTACAGGTGCGATGCGGAGGCCGAGAGCCAGAACCGAGCCGACACCCAACACCAGCGCGAGCGACGTCGCAATGACCGTGAGGTCTTTTCTCTCCTCTTCGCGACCGCCTGCCACCAGCGGAAACATGCTATTCACGACCGCGGAGGAAAATGAGTAGATCACGCGACCGACCATTGCCACGGCTGCATAAACCCCGGCCATCTTCGAAGGGAAGAAGTGCTTGACCAGAATGATGTCGCAGTTATTGATCAGCACCTGGCCAGCGAAGAAGATCAGAGCCTGTGACGTTTCGCGGATTGCATACGACGCCCGAAGTGGATTCGGAATTCGGCCCGCGAGTCGGGGTGCAAGTGCAAGATAGGCCACCGCGACAGCAGCTGCATTGGCTGCGATCACTCCCTCAACGCCGAATCCCAGGAAGACAAGGAGAAGCGATCCACCCAGTCGAACCATGCCCTCCAGCACAAGGTTCACGGCAAGACCACGAAAACCGTAAGAGCCCTGAATGTAGCCTCGACGGCTTCCCAGGGGCACATAAAACGCAGCGCCAATTGCGAGAATCGCAACGAGAACTGGGCTGGGAAGATTCAGGTAGTCCGCAATCGCCCTCTGAAACAGGAGCAAAGTCAGCGCAACCACAATCCCGCATGCCCACGACGATTTGTGGAAGCCGCGATAAACCGCGGCCTTTCCCTCTGGAGAGTCTTGTTGCGCCACTACCTTTGCGGAGATGATCTGAAACGAGAGGGTCACCGCAGAAATCAGGGTGAGCAGAGTGTAGACAACCGTTGCGTGCCCGAAGCCAGTCGGCCCCAGAAACCGCGCAACAGCTACGTTGTACGCCATGTTTACTGCCGTGGCCAGCCCTGAGCCGGACAGCAATACAATGCTTCCGGAGACAACACGGGCCCGCAACGTTTTCGGGTTTTGCGTCAAATTACTCACGATTTGCTTTTGAAGCTCCCAGTTGGTCAGGTCAGAAGGAACCTACGTCAAACCCCGGACGTATCGCTTTTGATTTCGGCAACATACAATCAGATGCGAAAATCAACACTCTGGCTGCTCGGAGAGACGGATCGAGACTTGTGTGCGGCCTCTGACAACCCCCCGCATCACCAATTGCTTCTAATAGATTGACCTATGCTCAACTTTGCAAGCACTGCCCTCCTTTTGTGTCTTCTACTGCCTCACGGATGCTCGGCTCCGGGGTCAAGTGAACCGCCGCGCCTGACGCATAAGGCGACAGGCCCGTCGCCAGAGATCCTCGCTGTGTACGAGGCCTGGTTCGGCCACCCCAAGCACATTTCGATCGGTTATTCATCGCAAGACCCCACTGAGATCGAGAGCCAGATTCAAAAGGCGAAAGCCATGGGGATCTCTGCGTTTGTGGTTGATTGGTACGGCGATCGGGAGCCCTTCATCGATCACAACTATGCGTTGATGCAGACGATTGCTGCGAAAAAGAAGTTCCAGGTCGCGATGATGTACGACGAGACCGACCAGGAAGACGGCGCAACCGACGAAGCCATTGCCGACTTCACCATGTTCCACGACATCTACCTTTCACCGAAGTCGTCAGGGCATCAGGCATACATCACCTATGAAGGCCGGCCTGTGATCTTCATTTTTCCCAAAGGGGGCCATACGGATTGGAACAAGGTGCGTGCCCTTGTAAACACGTGGAATCCTCAACCTCTGCTTATCGATGAGAACCTTCCCGGCAAAT
>OCZT010007634.1_pt1 | contig 10586 bp, 8 predicted proteins | sample 1539031 | NCBI WGS metagenome assembly OCZT01 (sample SAMEA3539308, study PRJEB22396) | soil metagenome | biome: tundra; feature: field; material: soil | place: USA | collected 2010-05 | depth 0.15 m
GGAACGGGGGGGTGCGGCCGGTGGCGAAGTAGAAGGGGTCTTCGCCGGGGAGGAGGAGGATTCCGTCGGTGGCGGGGATTTCGGCGTTGGTGACGCGGACGAGTTCTTCGAAGGCTGGGATCCAGGGGCCGGGGGTGGTGAGGCCGCGGAGCTCGGGGAGGGTGGCGTGGGTCTCCGGGCCGTCGAGGTGGATGTAGCTGACGCGTTCGTGGCTGGTGGCGTAGAGGCTGCCGCAGAGGAGGAAGGTTGCAGCGATTGTGGCGGTTAGGGAACGGGCGATGGTGGGGATCTGCGCGAGCATTGCCGCGATCAGCAACATGAGCAGCGGCCAGATGGCGTAAGTGGATCCCCAAAGCTGCTGGGAGAGGAATGCGCTGTGAATGGTGGCGAGCAGGATCAACGGAAGCAGCGTGTTGAGGGTGGGGCTTGTTCGCAGGCTGCGGGGGCGGAGATTGTACAGAGTCAGGGCGGCGGCGAGGATGAGGAGGTGCGGCCAGAGGGAGAGGAGTTGGTCGCCACGGTCGTCGGGGTCGTTGGTGAGGGCGAGGGCGGCGATCGTCCAGAGGAAGGGGGCTGCGAGGAGGGCTAACGCGGTGGGACGTGCCCAGCGTTTGCTGCGGAGACTGTCGCTGCGGAGGAGGGCCACGCCAGCGATGGCTGTGGGAACGGTCCAGAGGAGCGAGGTTTGGTGGTAGATGGTGAGGATGAGGCTGAGGCCGGGGAGGCGGCGCTGGGCGGCGAAGGTGATGGTCCAGTAGAGGTAGTTGTGCAGGCCGACGGTCGCGTGGATAGTGAGCAGGGCTGCGGCTAGAGTGGCCGCGGCTCCGACAACGAGCCAGAGTTGCGGGGCGATGGTGGTGTGTTGCAATCGGCGAATGACGGCGATCGCTGCGACTGCTGCGAGGGTGATCAGCAGGAATGGAAGGCCGATGTTCTGCTTGAAGAAGAGCGGGAGGACGCAGGCTGCTCCGGCGAGGGCATTGCGCATTGGGCTGTCCTGGGCGCGCTGGAGAAGATAGAGGGCGGCGAGGACAGCGAGGATGCAGTCGCTGTCGTAGATGGGATGGGGGTAGACGCCGTAGATTCCGAGGACTGCAAGTGGCGCGGCTAGCAGCGTGGCGAGGAGCCAGGTGCGGTCTGCGAAGTGCTTTTGATCCTGTTGATTGTGGCGGTCGAGATGGGGCGAAGTGAGTGTCCCCACGATAACCTCGCCCTTCCACCCCAAGGAGCACAGACCGCTCCTTGGGGACCCCGGTTTGGCTCGGTGATCATGGGGCACCCGAAGGAGGATGCGCCAGGTGAGGAGGGTGGCGGTACCGGCTTCGAGCGCAGCGCAGAGGATGTGGGGGAAGTAGACCCGGCCGAGGACTCGAATGATCGCAGCGTGGAGGAGGAAGGTGAGGGGTGCGTGGGCGAAGGGGAAGTCGCGGTAGGGAAGTTGGCCCAGGCTGATGCGGTAGCTGCTGTCGAGCAGGTAGCTGATGTCCCACAGGACGGCGACATGGGCGTTCTGCCAGAGGGTGAAGGCGGCGGTGGCGACGAAGAGCGCGGCGGCGGCGAGTACATCGCGGAGCCGCCACGCTGGTGCTGAACTCATTCGCTGATCTTACGTGGAGTTCGCGGCTTAGAGTTCGAGTCTGGAGTCGTCGATTGCCAGGCGGACGTTGCCGTCGGATTTGGCGAGGCGGCGGACGGCTTCCATCTTGTCGACGTTGGCCTTGAGCATGACCACGGCGATGGGGATGGATTTGCCTGCGGACTTGATGGTCCGGATAGCGGCATCGCGATCGATGTTGCACACCTTCATCAGCACGCGGATGCCACGCTCGACCAGCTTGGCGTTCTTCATGTGCACGTTGACCATGAGGTTGTCGTAGACGTAGCCGAGACGGGTCATGGCGCCGGTGGTGATCATGTTGCAGACCATCTTCTGCGCGGTTCCGGCCTTCATGCGGGTCGAGCCGGAGACGACCTCGGGGCCGACCTCGACGACGATGGTCGTATCGGCGACCTGGGCGAGCGGGGTGCCCGCGTTGCAGGTGATGGCTGCGGTCATGGCTCCGCGGGCGCGTGCATACTCGACCGCGCCAACGACGTATGGTGTGCTTCCGGAAGCGGAGACGCCGATGACGATGTCTTTGCGTGTAGGCCGGCGGCGGGCGATGTCGCGCTGGCCGATCTCGGGCGAGTCCTCGTTGACGTCGGAGGCGGAGGCAAGTGCCTTGGGGCCACCCGCCATGATGTACTGCACCTGCGACGGCAGTGTGGAGTAGCTGGGTGGACACTCGGATGCGTCGAGGGCGGCGATGCGTCCTGACGATCCGGCGCCGACGTAGATGAGGCGGCCACCATCGCGCAGGGAGCGGGCGACGATGTCGATGACGACGGCGATCTCGGGGAGAGCCTTCTTCACGGCGGCGGCGATTTTGGCGTCTTCGTGGTTGATGATGCGGGCGATTTCGAGCGCCGACTTGGTGTCGAAACCCTCGGATGCAGCGTTCGATGTCTCGGTGGTAACGTCGATGCGAACCTCTTGGCTGTGCATCGGGGGCCTGGGCGCGACTGGCTGTTCTAGCATGGTGAGTGTGGCCATAGATTTCCGCCGCCTAGTTTGACGTTAGTTTGGGCTGTTTGGTTCGCTGGATGCTCGACAGTCCAGAGAACCGCCAATTGTGAGCATACTCTTCATCGCCTGCCAAGGGAACCAATAAATTCCGCGCCGGCCGGTGGAACACGGCATCCCGGGGTGGGGCGAACAGCCACTCGGTGCTGCCAATCACCTGAATAAAGCGTTGTCGCGCCATCCGATACTGAATGTACCATGCAAAAGATGAAAGTCTATGGAATTTTGCTGGGGGCAGCCTTGGCATTGGCGGGGTGTGCGGCGCACTCCGGGATGGCCCAGGCGCGGGCGGCGGCGGCACCCCCGGCCCAAGGTCAGGACGCTGCCCTGCGGGCTCGTTTGGTTGAACTTGCAAAGGTGCACCATGGCAAGGTGGCGCTCTACGCAAAGCAGTTGAACACGGGCCGGGTGGTCGCACTCGACCCGGACGCAGTGGTGCAAACGGCTTCTGTGATTAAGCTCACAATTCTGTTTGAGGCGATGGAGCAGGTGCGGGCGGGGAAGGCGCATTGGGACGACAAGATCACGCTGGCGCCGGGGGAGGCGGTCAGCGGTTCGGGGCTGCTGCTGTTTCTGGATACGCCGCAGACGCTGACGCTGAAGGATATCCTGACGCTGATGATCGTCATGAGCGACAACACGGCGACCAACCTGGCGATCGACAAGATAGGGCTGGACGCGGTGAATGCGCGAATCGCGTGGATGGGGTTGAAAGATACGCATCTGTATAAGAAGATCGGCAAACCGGCGACCGAGCCGATGCCGGCGGACCAGGCGAAGTTCGGGCTGGGCAAGACCACTCCGGTGGAGATGGCCGAGGTGATGGAGCGGATCGGGCTTTGTAAACTGGACGGGCCGGGCAGGCTGCGGGCAGGCGGCGGGAGGCCCCTTTCGGCGGCCGATGCGGCTATCTGTGGCGTGGCCATGAAGATGCTGCGCAATCAGTTCTATCGCGACACGATTCCGCGCTACCTGGAGAAGCTGGATTCGACTGAGACCGGCTCCGGGACGGCGAGCAAGACGGGCAGCCTGAATGCGGTGCGCGCGGATGTGGCCATCGTTGCCGGCAAGACTGGGCCTATGGTGCTTTCGGTCTTTACGTATGACAATGAAGATAAGGGCTGGACGGCGGACAACGAGGGCGAAGTGACGATCGCAAAGATGGCGAAGGCGATCGTCGAAGCGTGGTCGCCGGGCGGGATCGATGGGAAAACTTTGGTGCCGGGCTTAAACCTGCCACCAATGGGGCCGAGTGGTGGGGCTGCTGCGTCTAACTAAGGGTGTGAGGGACAAGAGTGATCGAAGAAGGAAGACTAGTGGAACAGACACCGGCGGAGGTGGCGGCTGGAACCGAGATTGCTGGTACAGAGACCGCCCCCGGTGCGAGCCCCGGTGGCAATTCGCGTGCGGCGAACGGCATGCACTCCTGGGTGCGCGACCTGGTGGTGTCGGTTGCGATCTCGGCGTTCATCATCATCTTTCTCTACCAGCCGGTGCGGGTGGAGGGAACGAGCATGCTGCCGATGCTGGAAGATCAGGACCGGCTGTTCATCAACAAGATTGCGTACCGCGTTGGCGAGATTCATCTGGGCGACGTCGTCGTGTTCCAGTATCCGCGTGACCATACGAAGAGCTATATCAAGCGCGTGATTGCGCTACCCGGCGATGCCCTCCGCATCGACCGTGGCCGCGTGTATGTGAACGGCCGCCGCTTGCAGGAGCCGTATGTGCCGAACCGCTTCAGCGACGACCGCTCGCAGCCGGAGATGGTGTTGCCGGCGCATGAGTACTTTGTGATGGGCGACCACAGGTCGATCTCGAGCGATAGCCGCGACTTTGGGCCGGTGGATCGCAACCTGATCTATGGCAAGGCAGTGTTTGTTTACTGGCCGATGGAGCAGGTTGGCGTGGTGCGGTAGAGACAGTTCTCAGTTGTCAGTAGGTACAGTTCGCTTTCTGCGAATGTTCAGCCGCGCGTGGGTGAATCGGCATCTTACATACTGTTGGCCCAAGTTGGGCGAATCAGGATCGGGGATGCAGATGAAACTCCAAATGAGACGTTGGCTGCTGGGATTGGTGATGTTGTTTGTGTTTGCCGGCGTCTATACGCCGCAGCAGGCTAAAGCAGAGGTGGTCGTTGTAGTGCGTGCGCATCGCAGCTATCATAGGCACTACTACCACCGGCACTACTACCACCGGCAATATCACCGAGATTACCGGTAGTTTCGAGCGGACCACAACTGGAAAGCTCGAAAGAAACGCCCACGCCGAGATTCGGTGTGGGCGTTCTTATTGTGTTCGCGGCGCGATCAGGCGGCCGAGTTGATTACGATCTGGGCAAACGAAGCCGCGTCGAGGCTTGCGCCACCAACGAGTGCGCCGTCGATGTCTTCGAGGCAGCAGAGGCTGGCGGTGTTGTCCGCCTTCACCGAGCCGCCGTAGAGGATGCGGGTGCTGGCGGCGAGCGCGGGTGAGAGCGACTTGACGATCTGCGCGCGGATGATCTTGTGCGCATCGTCGGCGATCTCGGGAGTCGCGGTGCGTCCCGTGCCGATAGCCCAGACGGGCTCGTACGCGATGACCAGCGAGTGCGCTGCTGCGGGGTCGATGCCGCTGAGCGCGATGGAGGTCTGGCGCTCGAGGACCTCGGTGGTCTGGTTGGCTTCACGCTCGGCGAGCTGTTCGCCGACGCAAACGATGGGGATGAGGCCGTGAGCGAGCGCGGTCTTGAGCTTGAGGTTGACGCTCTCGTCGGTCTCGTTGAAGTACTGGCGGCGCTCACTGTGGCCGATCAGGACGTGGGTGACGCCGATCGCCTTGAGCATCAGCGGCGAGGTCTCGCCGGTGTAGGCGCCCTGATCGAGCCAGTGCATGTTCTGCGCGCCGACGTGGATCGGGTTGTTGCGGGTCGCGTCGACGACGGTTGGGAGCAGCGTGGGCGACGCACAAAGAACGATTTCGGCGTGCTTGTGGCCTGCGACGAGAGGGATAAAGGCTTTGGTAAAGGCGATGGCTTCGTCGGGTGTCTTGTACATCTTCCAATTGGCGGCGATAAGAGTCTTGCGCATGTTGAGTGAGGCCTTCCTGATTTGTTGTTTAGCGCTCCCGGAATGCCAGGATGCGGAAAGTTTCTGTATGAAACTCCTTGCCAGGCAAGGGTCGAGGTCAAAGTGGGGCGATCTCTACGATTGAGTTTGAGGCCTGCCCGGCCTACTTGTCTGTGAGCGCCGCCACACCTGGCAACGTCTTGCCTTCGAGGAATTCGAGGGATGCGCCGCCGCCGGTGGAGATGTGGGTGATCTTGTCGGCGACGCCGGCCTGGCGGACGGCGGCAACCGAGTCTCCGCCGCCGACGATGCTGGTGGCATCGGCGTTGGCGGCGACGAATTCTGCGATGGCGTTGGTGCCGTGGGCGAACGGTGCAAGCTCGAACACGCCCATGGGGCCGTTCCAGAGGATGGTGTGGGCGTCGGCGATCTCTTTGGCGAACAGGTCGATGGTCGCTGGCCCGATGTCGAGCGCCATGAGGTCGGCAGGGAAGGGACCGTCGCCGGAGAATATCTGAGTCTTGGCTTCGGCGGCGAACTTGTCGGCGAGCACATGGTCAACGGGCAGCAGCAGCTTGACGCCCTTCGCTTTGGCCTTGTTCAGCGCGGCTGTCGCAACGTCGATCTTGTCCGCCTCAATCAGCGATTTGCCGGTGGATTGGCCGAGCGCGTTGAGGAATGTGTAGGCCATGCCGCCGCCGATGAGCAGCGTGTCGGCCTTGTCCAGCAGATTGTCGATGACGTCGATCTTGCCGGAGATCTTGGAGCCGCCGATGATCGCGACAAAGGGCCGATCAGGTTCGGTGAGGACTTTGCCGAGGAAGGTGAGCTCCTTTTCCATCAGCAGGCCGGCGGCGGATTGCGCGACGAAATGGGTGATGCCCTCGGTGGAGGCGTGGGCACGGTGCGCGCTGCCGAAGGCGTCGTTGACGTACAGATCGCAGAGCGCGGCGAGCTGTTTGGCGAAGGCGGGGTCATTGGCTTCTTCCTGCGCGTGGAAGCGGAGGTTTTCCAGCAGCAGCGTCTGTCCGGACTCAAGCTGGCTGGACATCTCCATGGCAATCTCGCCGACGCAATCCGGAGAGAACGCGACGTTCTCCGACACGGTGAGGACCTGTTCAAGCAGGGTGCGCAGGCGGGTGACGATGGGGCGCAGGCTCATGGACTCCACCGGCTTGCCCTTGGGGCGGCCGAGATGCGAGCAGAGAATGACCTTCGCCTTGTGGCGCAGCGCGTACTCGATGGTGGGCAGGGTCTCGCGGATGCGGGTGTCGTCCGTGATGACTCCATCTTTCAGGGGGACGTTGAAGTCGACGCGGATGAGCACGCGCTTGTGAGTCAGTTCCAGATCGCGAATCGATAGCTTGGGCATATGGAACAAGGATAAGTCGTTTTGCCTGCCGTGGGAACCTTTGTGACGAGATTTCACCTGTGCGCGGGATCACTGCGCGGAAACGGCATTTCGGCTCGTACAGCGCTTCCGGGACCACGCTTCCGGACGCTGCACGCCGTGCCTGCATCCCGCGCGGCCGCCAAACATCTATACTTGAGTATGGCAACCGCTCTCCCCACTACCCTCGGCGCTCTCCGCGCCAGCGAATTCACTCCAGCCCGGGTTGGCCGCTCGGTCAAGGACGAACTGCGCGAGAACCTGGTCGCCCGGCTGCGCGCGAACGCCGCATCGGGTTCGGGTGAGGATGCCTCGCCGCTGTTTCCCGGCATCGTCGGCTATGAGGACACGGTCGTCCCCCAACTCGTCAACGCCGTTCTGTCGCGCCACAACTTCATCCTGCTCGGTCTGCGCGGCCAGGCGAAGTCGCGCATCCTCCGCGCGCTGACCACGCTGCTCGATCCGCAGATGCCGTACGTGGCCGGCTCCGAGTTGCGCGACAATCCGTACGCCCCGATCTCGAAGTTCTCGCGCGACCTCATCGCGCGCCTTGGAGAAGACACACCCATCGCGTGGCTCACCCCGGACGATCGCTACGTGGAGAAGCTCGCCACGCCGGACGTCACCGTCGCCGATCTGGTTGGCGATATCGATCCCATCAAGGCCGCGCGCTCGAATCAGGACCTCGGCTCCGAGCTGACCATGCACTACGGGCTGCTGCCCCGCGCCAACCGCGGCATCTTCGCGATCAACGAGCTGCCCGACCTGGCCGGAAAGATTCAGGTCGCACTCTTCAACATCATGCAGGAGGGCGACGTGCAGATCAAAGGCTATCCCGTGCGCCTGCCGCTTGATGTCGCCATCGTCTTTTCCGCCAACCCCGAGGACTACACCGCGCGTGGCAAGATCGTGACGCCGCTGAAGGACCGCATCGGCTCGGAGATCCGCACGCACTACCCGGAGAGCGTCGAGGAAGGCATCCGCATCACGACGCAGGAGGCCTGGACGACGCGCGTCCACAGGCATGCCAAGCCCGGCAAAAGTCACATCGAGATCCCGCACTACGTTCGCCAGATCGTCGAGCAGATCGCTTTCAGCGCGCGCGAAGACAAGAAGGTTGACAAGCGTTCCGGCGTCTCGCAGCGGCTGCCCATCACTACGATGGAGTTGGTCGTCTCGAACGCTGAACGCCGCGCCCTGATCCACAACGAGGATCTGGCGGTGGCGCGCGTCGGCGACATCTACGCCGCCCTGCCCGGCATCACCGGCAAGATCGAGCTTGAGTACGAGGGCGAGATGCGCGGCGCCGACACCGTTGTGCGCGAGATCATCCGCACCGCCGTGGCGCAAGTGTTCGACACTTATTTTGCCGACACCAACACGCAGCAGATCGAACAGTGGTTCAACCTCGGTGGCACCGTGCAGTTGAACGATGCGCAGGCCTCTGCCGGCTCGCTTGCTGAGCTCCAGCAGATTCAGGGGCTGATCGAAAAACTCTCTCCGTTACAAATCAATTCGAAGTCGAGGCCAGAGGTCGCGGTCAGCGCGGCGGAGTTCCTGCTCGAAGGCATGTACGCCCATAAGCGCCTCAGCCGCACCGAAGAGCGCAGCTTCTCCGCCGGCGAGAAGAAATCGCGCACCGATGAGGCTACTCGCTACGCCGAAAAGATTCGGGAACGCGAGATGGACAAAGACGACTACGCCAAGAGCCGCACCCGGAGGGGCTTCAACTAGCTCTGGAGCCTGCCCGTGAAAGATCACCTACTGATTTGCTAACTCGCTTACTCGTTGGACCCTTATGAAGCGCATTCGCTACACCAAGTTCACCGGCGACCTGGCCTCATCCTTCGGGCTTGAGGACCTTATGCAGGCGCTGTCGGACTTCCTGCTCGACTCCGGCTATCAGGACCCCTATGCGCAGTTCAGTGAGCTGAATAATCAGACGATGGAGAACCTGCGCGAGGCTATTAAGCAGGCGCTCGAATCGGGCGAACTCTTCGACGAGGAGTCGCAGCAGAAGTTTGACGAGCTTTCCGCAGACCAGGTGGACGAACTCGTCGATCAGATCATCCAGAAGATGCAGGAGCAGAACTTCATCAATGCCGAGCAGCCCCAGGAGGGTCAGGGGCAGCAGGGCGATGGCAACGCGGAGGCGCGGTTCGAAGTCACCGACAAGAGCATGGACTTCCTCGGCTACAAGGCCCTGCGCGAGTTGCTCGGTCCGCTTGGCAAGTCCAACATCGGCCGCCACGATACGCGCCACGAGGCCGCGGGCGTCGAGACCAACGGCAGCTCGAAGCTGTACGAGTTTGGCGACACGCTCAATCTAGACATCACGGCCACGCTCAGCTCGGTGTTCGCGCGCGAGGGGATTCGGACGGCGGTGGAGGGTGAGGAGCACACGCCGCTCAACATCGAGTACAGCGACATCCATGTGCACCAGTCGGACTACCAGTCGTCGTGCGCGACGGTGGTGCTGCTGGACTGCTCGCACTCGATGATCCTGTACGGCGAGGACCGCTTTACGCCGGCGAAGCGTGTGGCGATGGCGCTGTCGCACCTGATCCGCACGCAGTTTCCCGGCGACACGCTCAACCTGGTGCTGTTCCACGACACCGCCGAGGAGATTCCGCTGAGTCAACTCCCGCGCGTCAAGGTCGGCCCGCACTACACCAATACTCGCGAGGGATTGCGGCTGGCGCAGCGCATTCTCGCGCGGCAGACGAAAGACATGAAGCAGATTGTGATGATTACGGACGGCAAGCCCTCGGCGCTTACGCTGCCCGACGGGCGGATCTACAAGAACGCGTTTGGGCTCGATCCGCTGGTCATCGCGGAGACGCTGGAAGAAGTCAGCCGCTGCAAGCGCTCCAACATCATGATCAACACCTTCATGCTGGCGTCCGACTTCTCGCTGGTGCAGTTTGTGCAGAAGGTCAGCGCGATGTGCCGCGGCAAAGCATACTTCACCACGCCGCAGACGCTGGGCAACTACCTGCTGATGGACTTCATGTCGCGGCGGATGAAGACGGTTCATTAGAGCGTATGCTTTCATGGTTACAGTCCTTTCCGGGTGCGAAAGTGGCGGACTACTTCGGTTACATCTTCGTGCTTGCTGTCGACGGCGTCATTCATTGCCTGGACTTCTTCGGCGGATACCTTGCCGGCTAGCTTATCCATTGCGATCTGGATCTCTGGATGGTGCTGGAGTGAATCTTCGCGGACCAGCGGCACGGCTTCGTACGGCGGGAAGTAGTGGCGATCGTCTGACAGCACAGTGAAACCAAGCGCGCGGATCGGGCCGTCAGTGGAGTTTCCGGCGACCATATCCACTTGCTTGTCCGCGAGCGCGCGATAGAGCAGGCCGAGGTCCATGGTTCTCGGAGGGCCGGCGAAGTGCAGGTCGTAGGCAGCCGACAAGCCGGGCAAGCCATCCGGTCGCGACTCGAACTCGTAGCCGACGCCGAGTCGCCATTGCGGCGCGATCTTCGCGGCGTCGGAGATGGTATGGAGATTGAGGCGGCGT
>OCZT010007635.1_pt1 | contig 10582 bp, 7 predicted proteins | sample 1539031 | NCBI WGS metagenome assembly OCZT01 (sample SAMEA3539308, study PRJEB22396) | soil metagenome | biome: tundra; feature: field; material: soil | place: USA | collected 2010-05 | depth 0.15 m
GCGGTCGCACGTAATGCCAGCGATTTTTCCGAAGTGGACAAACTGGTTGCCGCTGCAGATTGGCGTCGTGCTGGCGCTGGTCGGCGGTGTGGTGACAGCGGGTGTCACTTATTATTGCACGCCCAAATACACGCGGGCCGGTTACCAGCCGGTCCAGCCGGTGCCATTTTCACACGCGACCCACACGGGGCAACTGGGCGTTGATTGCCGCTACTGCCACAACACGGTGGATAAATCGTGGTTCTCCAGCATCCCGGCCGCGTCCACCTGCATGAATTGCCACAGCCTGGTGCTCAAGGACGACCCGCGCCTCGCGCTCGTCCGTGAAAGCGCGGCCACCGGCAAACCCATCCCGTGGGTGCAGGTCCACATCGTGCCCGATTACGTTTATTTCAACCACTCGGTTCACGTCGCGCGCGGCATCAGTTGCGTGGAATGTCATGGGCGCGTTGACCAGATGAGCGAGGTTTCGCACGCCAAGCCGTTCAGCATGAGTTTCTGTCTCGATTGCCATCGCCAGCCGGCGGCGTTCGTCCGGCCGGTGGACAAGGTCACGGACCTAGGCTGGCAATGGAGCACCAATGCGGCCGTGGCTGCGCAGATGCAGAGGACCAACGGCGCAACCTTTGTCCACGACTGGAAAATCGAATCGCTGCAAAGTTGCTCAGCCTGTCACCGATGAAGAATTTACGATTTACGATTTACGATTTACGATTGACGCTGCAAAAATTTTGGAGTGCGGTGGCAGAGCGCAGCGGCGACACCGCTTTTCAACTGCGGACAGAGCTTCCAAAGCGGCGTGGCGCTTCGCTTCCCGCCGCAGTCCAAAAAGATTTGGTTGCGGTGTCAGCCGCGCCAAGTATTTCGTGGTTTGACTTGAAATGAAATCCAGCCCAACAACTCCAGCTCCAACAGTCACGGGCCGTCGTTATTGGCGCAGCCTGGACGAACTGGCCGACACGCCGGAGTTCAAGGACTGGCTGCATCGCGAGTTCCCGCAGGGCGCCAGCGAGTTCGAGGACGGCGTTTCCCGCCGACACTTCGTCAAAATCATGTCCGCGTCGTTCATGCTCGCGGGCTTGGGCGTGATGGGCGCGGGCTGTCGCCGGCCGGTGGAAAAACTGGAGCCGTTCGGCCAGCAGCCGGAAGGCTATGTTTATGGCGAACCGGAATATTACGCGACGGCCATGCCGACGCGCACCGGCGCGGTCCCGCTGGTCGCCAAATCCTACGAAGGCCGGCCCATCAAACTGGAGGGCAACGCCAAATTCCCCGGCAGCAACGGCGGCACCGACCGTTACGCGCAGGCTTCCATCCTGAATCTTTACGATCCCGACCGCGCCAAACGTTTCACACACGACGGCAAAACCGTTTCGCGCGACGAGGCGCTCGGTTTTCTCGACGAGCTGTCGAAGAAGTTTGCGGCGAACCAAGGCGAAGAACTTGCCTTCCTGGCCGAAAGCAGCACGTCACCGTCGCGCGCGCGGCTGCAAAAAATCATCGCCGACAAATTTCCGAAATCACGGTGGTTCACTTACGACGCGATTGATTCCGGCATTCATCAACGTGCGGCGACGCAGGCGTTTGGCCAACCCGTCCGTCCAGTTTTCAATTTCGACAAGGCGAAGGTCATTCTGTCGCTCGACTGCGATTTTCTCGGCGGCGAGGACGACGCGCACAATCACATCCGCAAATTTGCCGCCGGCCGCAAGCCGGGCGAGGGGATGAGCCGGCTTTACGCGATTGAATCGCTGTTCACTCTGACTGGCGCGAATGCGGATCATCGGTTGCGAGTTCCGGCGAGTCTTGTATCGCGGATTGCGCATTTGATTGGCTCAAAAGTGAAATGGCCTGTGGACTGGCCAACCGGCGGTGGTGCAGTTGAAGATCGGCTTGCAAATTTAGTTCCGGCTGGAGTTGATCCGAAATGGATTTGGGAATGCGCGAAAGATTTGCTGGCCAACCGTGGAAAAGTTTTGGTAGTTGCAGGCCAGCGTCAGCCAATGGAAGTGCATTTGCTTGCTCACCAGTTGAACTCACTGCTTGGCAGTATTGGCAACACTGTCACGTTTGCCCCGTGCAAAATTGAACCATTCAGAACATTGAGTTTTTCTCAACTCGCCTCAACGATTGACGAAGAGCGAATTGAGACGTTGGTTATTATTGGCGGAAATCCAGTCTACAATGCGCAGACGCGTTTGAGTCAGCCGACAATTTTCGATTGGGCGGCGGCACAAAGCAAAATCAAGAGCATTGTGCGGCTGGGCTATTACGAAGATGAAACATTTCCGCAAAGTGCCTGGCATTTTCCGCTCGCGCATTATCTCGAATCGTGGGGCGACGCGACGACGAGCGACGGAACGCTCGTCCCGGTTCAACCGTTGATTCAACCGCTTTTGGGCGGATTGACGGAATTGGAATTTCTCGCGCGGCTCGCGGGCGATTCGCAAACGAATGCTTACGACATCGTTCGCGCGACATTTGCTGATTCAGAGGAAGCTTGGAAGAAATTTTTGTTCAACGGTTTTGCTGTTTCATCTGTTGCACAGCCAACAAACTTGAATACAGCCGTTGATGAGTTATTCGGTTTTGCCGAAGTTAAAGCGCCTGGCAGGAATAACCTCGAAGTCATTTTCTATCGGGATTCAAAAGTGGATGACGGGCGTTACGCGAACAATGGTTGGATGCAGGAGCTGCCCGATCCCATCACCAAGCTGACCTGGGACAACGCGGTGCTCGTCAGCCGCAAGACGGCGCGCGAACTCGGCGTCCAAAACGGTGATGTAGTCGAAGTCACCTTGAACGGCTGCAGCGTCAAAGGTCCGATCTGGACGCAGCCGGGCATGGCGGACTATTCGCTCGGTTTGGCGCTCGGTTACGGACGCGAAAGGGCAGGGCGCGTCGGCACCGGCGTCGGCTTCAACGCCTACAAGATTTTCACCGGCAAATACATTGAGACCGGCGCGACGGTGCGCAAGACGGGTGAAACTTATTTGCTCGCCTGCACGCAGCATCATTGGTCCATGGAAGGACGCCCGGCGGTGCGCGAGGCGAACCTTCAGGAGTTTTCCCAGAACCCGGATTTCGCGAATGAAATGCACGGCACCGAGCCGCCCATCGTGGCGCCGTTGTATCCGAACCCGCTCGATGAGGCGAAGAAGACCGCGTTGCATCAATGGGGCATGGCGTTGGATTTGACGGCGTGTGTCGGTTGCGGCACGTGTGTGATTGCCTGCCAGAGCGAGAACAACATTCCGATTGTCGGCAAGGACCAGGTGCAGCGCGGCCGCGAAATGCACTGGATCCGCATCGACCGTTATTACACCGCTGATCCGGCGAAGGAAAAATGGTCGGACGCGTTCCAAAAGGACGACGAGCAGCAATTTGCCGAATGGATTGATGACGTGCAGGCGGTGAACCAGCCGATGATGTGCCAGCATTGCGAGGCCGCCCCGTGCGAGAACGTCTGCCCGGTCAACGCCACCGTCCACGACCAGGAAGGCCTGAACGTGATGGCATACAACCGTTGCATCGGCACGCGGTATTGCGCGAATAACTGTCCGTACAAGGTCCGCCGTTTCAATTATCTCGATTACAACAAACGTTCGCTGGCCGATCTCAAGGGACCGTTTTATCCAACGCCGCTCACGCACAAGACGGACGGCAAATGGGACCTGTTGAGCTGGTGGAAAAATCCGGACAGCGGCATGCGCGAGGAGGACGAATGGGACTTGATCAAAATGGTCAAGAACCCGGACGTGACGGTGCGCATGCGCGGCGTGATGGAAAAATGCACCTACTGCACGCAACGCATCGAGCAGGCGAAAATCGCGCAGAAGGTCAAGGCCGGCGCGTCGGACAACGTACGGCTTATGGAAGCCGCCGGCACGGTCCCCAAGACCGCCTGCCAGCAGGCGTGTCCGGCGGGCGCGATTGTGTTCGGCGACATCAGTGATCCGGACAGCACCGTTTCGAGGCTCAAGGCGCAGCAGCGCAATTATTCCGTGCTCGGCGATTTGCTCACGAAGCCGCGCACGACGTATCTGGCGCGCATCCGCAATCCGAACCCGGCCATGCCTGATTACCGCGAATGGCCTTACAGCTTTGAGGAATATGAAAAGCGCGGCGGCGAACTCCAAACCGAAAAGAAAGGAGCCAGCTGATCGAAAATGAATTCGATTTGTAACTTCTTTCAAGAAGTAATAGCCAATCCGGAGATGTACGGTTGTTTTTCGGAATCGAGAACCGCGTGGATGACTCCCTCGCCTCCGCGAAGTGGAGGAGAGGGCCGGGGAGAGGCGGTGCGTTATTTTTCATACGAACCCCTCTCTCCGGCTCTCTCCCCGCTCCGCAGGGAGAGAGTGACTGAATCTGGCGTGCGAAAATTCGTTGAATTGAAAGGAGCGAGTTGATGGCTGAAGCCGCGACCAATTTGAAGACGTTCGTGCCGCCGGCGGAACTGCAACGCGCGCCGATCGTGGAGAACAACCGTGGTCCCGGCTGGTTGACGGACAAACTCGCGTCGTTCGCCGAAGGCAAGACACCGCTTTGGTGGTGGGTTCTGTTCGGCCCGGCGGTGTTGGGGGCGACGGTATTGTTGCCCGTCATGTTGATTTACCAGATTTCCACCGGCGTCGGTGTCTGGGGCAACAATCAACCGGTGGCGTGGGGCTGGGACATCATCAATTTCGTGTGGTGGGTCGGCGTCGCGCACGCGGGCACCTTGATTTCGGCCATGCTGTTCCTGACGCGGCAACATTGGCGCACGACGATTGGCCGGGCGACGGAAGCGATGACGGTGTTCTCGGTCATGATGGCTGGGCTGTACCCGGCCATCCACGTCGGGCGCGTGTGGTTTGCCTGGTTCATGTTCCCGATCCCGAATTCGAACGGCCTCTGGCCGCAGTTCCGCTCGCCGCTCATGTGGGACGTGTTCGCCGTCAACACCTACTTGGTGGTTTCCATACTCTTCTGGTACCTGGGATTGATTCCCGACCTCGCCGTGCTGCGCGACCGCGCGACGACGCGGGTGCGGAAATTTATTTACGGTTTTCTGGCGATGGGCTGGATCGGCTCGGCGCGGCACTGGCACCATTATGAAAAGGCCTACGTCGTTTTGTCCGGCTTGTGCACGTTGCTGGTGTTCACGGTGAGTTCCATCGTCGGGCTGGATTTCTGCACGTCGCAACTGGCGGGCTGGCACGCGACGATTTTCCCGCTGTATTTCGTCGTCGGCGCCGTGTATTGCGGGTTTGGCATGGTGCTGGTGCTGCTCATTCCGTTCCGCAAACTGTGTCATCTGGAGGAAATCATCACGCCGCGGCACATGGACCGCATCTGCAAGCTGACTTTGCTCAGCAGCCTGGCCATCGGTTACATCTACCTGATGGAATATTTCATCGCGTGGTACAGCGGTGACCCGTATGAACGCTGGGTTTTCGGCCATCGCCTGTTCGGTCACACTTACTGGTATGGCGGCTGGATCATGATTGTGGTCAATGTGGGCCTTGCCCAATTGCTCTGGTTCAAAGGCGTCCGGCGAAACCTGGCGCTCGTCTTCCTCATCGGCGTGCTAATCAACATCGGGATGTGGTTCGAACGCTTCGTCATCATCGTCGGTTCGTTGTACCAGGATTTTCTGCCCGCGAACTGGGGCGAGTATTTCCCGACGTGGGTGGACATCGGCACCTATCTCGGCACGCTCGGCGCCTTTTTCACGATGTATCTGCTGTTCATAAAATTCCTGCCGCTGGTCGCCATTTCCGAGGTCAAGGGCGTCCTGCCGCAGGCCGACCCGCACCATTCCTTGGGCGGCGCGAAGGGAGGCAAACCATGACAGCGCAATACTACGGCTTCATGGCGGAATTCGATTCGCCCGCAGCCATCCTGTCGGCGGCGGAAAAAATCCGCGCGGCGGGCTATTGCCGCTGGGACGCGTTCACGCCGTTTCCCATTCACGGCCTCGACAAGGTGGCGGGCTTCAAAAATTCGCTCGTCGGCTGGTTTGCGCTCCTGTTTGGCGGCGTCGCGTTTGTGGCGACCATGGGCCTGATCTGGTTCAGCAACGCGTTCGATTATCCGCTGATCGTCGGCGGCAAACCGATGTTCAGCCCGCCGATGTCCTTCGTGCCGTCCTACATCATGATGGTGCTGGGCGTCGCTGTCGGCGCGTTCGTCGGGATGCTGGCCCTGAACGGACTGCCGCGGCTGCATCATCCGCTTTTGCAGAAGGCGCGCTTCGCGCTGGCGTCGCGCGACAAGTTTTTCCTCGTGATTGGCGCGAACGATCCGAAATTTTCCGAAACCGAAACCCGCAGGCTGCTGGAGTCCCTCGGCGGCACGCACATCGAACTGGTGGAAGCCTGATGCGCTATTTCCTCTATTTTGTTCTGGTGGTAATGGTCGGCGTGGCCGTGGGTATTGGCATCGCCGGGCGGCAGGGACGGTTGTCGCGCCAGCCGCCCATCGAGGTTTTTCCGGACATGGACCGGCAGTTGAAACTGCGCCCGCAACAGCCCAATGACTTTTTCACGAACGGCCTCAGTTCGCAATTGCCGCCACCCGGCACGATTGCGCGCAGCCAGCCGGTTCAAACCGTCAACGGCGCGGTCTGGCCCTTTGAAGACGCACCGGTCAACACCGGCCGCGTCACCGGCACGACAAATTTTGTCGCGACCAATCCACTGCCCGTCACCGGCCCGTTGCTCCAGCGCGGACGCGAGCGCTTCGACATTTATTGCGCGCTCTGCCACGGCGCGCTCGGCGACGGCAACGGTATTACCAAGAAACTCGGCGTGATGCCTACGGTGGCCAATTTGCAAGACAAACGCATCGTGGAAATGGCCGACGGCGAAATTTTCAACACGATTACCCGCGGCAAAAGCACGATGGGCGCGTACGGGCCGATCCTGCCGGTGGCAGACCGCTGGGCGATCATTGCCTATCTGCGCGCGTTGCAATTGAGTCAACTGGGTTCGGTGGACGATCTGCCGCCGGACCAGCAATCTGCCTTGAAAAAATGAAGACTGGATTTGCCATGAAGTGTGGCTGTGACGCCACGTCGCAGGCGCGTGGGCGCGACGCCCTCGTCGCGCGTTCTGCTTCACTGTTTTTCTGGCGACGTGGCGTCGCCATCACATCCTGCGACGGGGGCGTCGCAGCCACGCGCGCAGCCGCTTTCAATTTCAGCCGCATTGTTTCGACTAGAAACCCATGAGTTCGCACCACGATTCAACCAATCTGCCGCTGCCGCTGGATCTGTCCGGATGGCGGAAGGCGCCCGCCGTTTTGATGGCCGTCGGCGCGGTGTTGTCGGTGATTGGCGCCGCGGTGAACCCGGCGGAGTTCGGTTACTCGTGGCTGCTGGCATTCATGTTTTTCCTGAGCCTCGCACTCGGCGCGCTGTTCCTCGTGATGGTCCATCATTTGAGCGACGCCGGCTGGTCGGTGGCCACGCGCCGGGTTTGCGAGCATATCGCGTCGCTGCTTTTCCCGTGGCTGGCGATTTTATTCCTGCCTATCGCGATTTATGCTCCCAAAATTTATTCATGGATGACGATTGACCCGGGCAGTGACCCTTCGTTGAGCGCCAAATGGCCGGTGTTCACGATGCCCGGATTTTATATTACGTCGGCGATTTTCTTCGGCATCTGGTGGTTGCTGTCGTCCCGGCTGCGTTATTGGTCGCTCAAGCAGGACGAAACCGGCGACGCGCTTTGCACGCATCGGATGCGTTTTCATTCGGGGTGGGGGATTGTGGTCTTCGCGCTGACGCTGACCTTTTCCGGCGTGCTCTGGATGCAGGCTGTGCAATATCAATGGTTCTCGGCGATTTACGGCGTGTACTTTTTCGCCAGTTGCGCCTGGGCGGCGCTGGCGGCGGTCTATGTCATCACCGTGCTCCTGCAACGCCAGCACATCCTCGATCGCGTGCTGCACGACGACCAGTTTTATTTTCTGGGCCTGCTGTTCTTCGCGTTCACCATCTTCCAGGCTTACATCGAGTTCGCGCAATACTTCGTCATCTGGAACGCGAACACGCCGGGCGAAACCTTCTGGTACCTCATCCGCGAAAACGGCTCGTGGTGGTGGGTGGGCCTGCTCCTCATCTTCGGCCATTTCCTGTTGCCGTTCTTCGTGCTGCTGCCGGTGAAGGCAAAAACCGATTTTAAAATCATGCTGCCCGTCTGCGCGTGGGCCCTGGCGATGAACTTCGCCGACCTGTCCTTCAATATCCTGCCGGCGCAACATCCGGACGGCTATCCGTTCAAATGGATCTGGCTGCAACTCGGGTGCCTCGCGTTCATGGGCGGATTTCTCAGTTGGGCCTTTCTGAAAAATTTCAACCGCCATGCACCGTTCCCGCAAAAGGACCCGCGCCTGCTCGAAGCCATGGGAATTCGTTACGCCGCGCGTGAAGAGATTTCCGGCGCGACATCAACCACCGGAGGTCGCCCATGAAACACGAACGCACTGTTTGGTCCGTCGGCGTCGCCTTTCTCATCGCGTGCTTTTTGTTTGCCGCGATCGTTGCGACGGTGAAATGGTCCATGCCGGTTCCGGCCATTGATGTCGACCGCGCCGCCGTCCGGACCAAGGCCCTGGGCGAAATCCGCGCCGCCGAAAACCAGGCGCTGAACCATCCCGGCTGGATTAACCAGGATCGCGGCTTGGTGCGCCTGCCGATTTCCGTTGCGATGCAAATCACCGAACGTGAATGGCAAAATCCCGCCGCGGCGCGCTCAAATTTGACGGCCCGCGTTGAAAAAGCGACCGCCCCGGCGCCCCAGGCCCCGGCAAAACCCAGCGCTTTTGAATGACCGAGAATAAACATAACGAAGATCAAGGTAGGGCGGCGCTGCCGCGCCGCCAGGCTGACCAGCAGGTCAGCCCTACCGGATCGGTTGAAGCTTCCTTGCGCGTGCCGTTGCTCGCGTTGTTTGGCGGGGCAGCGTTCTGGCTGGTTGTCAGTTCGGTGCTCGCCATGATTGCCTCGATTAAATTTCATGCGCCCGATTTTCCCGCCAATTGCCCGTGGCTGACTTATGGCCGGGTTCAACCGGCTGCCGACGACGCGCTGCTTTACGGCTTCTGCATTCCCGCCGGACTGGGTGTTGCGCTGTGGCTGTTCGCACAACTCGGCCGGGCACCGCTGCGCGGCGCAATCGTGCCGGTCGTCGCGGCAAAACTCTGGCATCTGGGTGTGCTCGTCGGTCTGGCTGGCATTTTGTCCGGCAACAGCACCGGCTTTGCGTGGCTTGAATTTCCGCGCGCCGGTTCGGTCATTTTGTTCTTTGCTTATTTGCTGCTGGCGTTGTGGGCGATGATGAATTTCGCTGCCCGCCGCGAACGCGCGCTGTATCCAACGCACTGGTTTTTGGTCGCCGCGCTGTTCTGGTTTCCGTGGATTTACTCGACGGCCAATTTGTTTCTGGTCGCCTGGCCGGTGCGCGGCGTGGTGCAGGCCGTCATCGGCTGGTGGTTCGCCGGCAATTTGCTCTTCGTCTGGCTCGCGCTGGTCGGCATCGGCACGGCGTTTTATTTCCTGCCAAAATTCAGCGGACGCCCGCTGCAAAGTTATTATCTCGCGCTGTTCGCGTTTTGGACGCTGATTCTTTTCGGGACCTGGTGCGGCATTCCGCCGGGCGCGCCCGTGCCGGCCTGGATGCCGGTGCTCAGTTCATTCGCCGCCGTGCTGACCGTTGTGCCCGTGCTCGCCGTTGCCGCCATCGCGTGGCAAACTTCGCGTGGAAGCGACGCCCCGTCGCTTGAGTGTGGCGGCGACGCCCCCGTCGCCGCACCGGTGCCCGCAGACTGTTTGGTGCGGCAAGACAAGGCAACGAGGGCGTCGCATTCACCTTACGGCGACGGGGCGTCGCCACCACGGTATTTTTGTTTCATCCGATTCGGCCTCATGTCCTTCGTTCTCTCATCGCTGATGCTCATCGCGATGGCGTGCCCGCGAATCAGCCAGGTGACGGAATTCACCTGGTTCGGCCCGGCGCAGACCCAACTGCAACTCTACGGCTTCTTCGCCATGACGATGTTCGGTGCGATTTATTATTTGTTGCCACGCGCCGTCGGGTTTGAACTTCCGTTCCCGAAACTTGCGCGCGCCCAATTTTGGATTTCGATGTCCGGGGTCGTGCTGCTGGTTTTGCCGCTGGCCATCGGCGGGGTGGAGCAGGGGATGAAACTGAACAATCCCAACATCGCCTTCATGGATGCGACGAAGGCGATGTTGCCATTCCTGCGCATCAGTACCATCGGCCTGCTGTTGATTCTGTTGGGCAATTCGCTGTTCGCCCTGAACATTTTTGCGATGACGTTCGTTTGGGAAAAGTCGCTGGTTAAAAAGGCGTTTGCCGTCGTGACTGCGCCGCTGGAAGACGCGTCCGCCTCCGCTTCGCTACGGCGCGACCACGCCGTTGCCGGAGGCAAAGGCGGGGAGGTGAAGGCATGAAAAACGGCTTTTGGATTTTTCTCGCGGTGTTCGTCGCCCTGGGCGGTTCCTGGTGTGGCTTCGTGCTCGCGCCGGAATTGCAGTTGGGCGGCGCAAAACAGACGACCATTCTCAATTCGT
>OCZT010007638.1_pt1 | contig 10581 bp, 11 predicted proteins | sample 1539031 | NCBI WGS metagenome assembly OCZT01 (sample SAMEA3539308, study PRJEB22396) | soil metagenome | biome: tundra; feature: field; material: soil | place: USA | collected 2010-05 | depth 0.15 m
GTACGCCAGACCGTTCGCGCAGTCGAACGAGAGCGTGCGCGGATCGGGGAACGCGGTTCCGCTGATCGCGATCCCGCTGCCGGCGTCGCCGAACGAGCCCGCAACGTCGTACGCGACGGCGCGATTCGGCTGCCACCGCACGTCGAGTCCCGTCGCGAACGCGTTCGACCCGTTGCCGCCGTTGACGCCGGCGCGTCCGGTCACCGTGAGGCGCTGGTCCGGATGATACCGGTCGCTGAGCGAGGCGCCGTGGTACGACGTGCGCTGCGTGAGCCCGAACGTGCCCAGCGTCGTCGTGGTCGTGCCGTCGAACGCGAGCCCGAAGCTCTGCGCGCTGAGCGAGAGATCGTGCCGTTCGCCGGCCGGCAGCTGCACGCCGAGGTTGAAACCTCGCGCGGTCGTGCGGAACTCGCCGCTCTGCGGTGCGGCGACGCCGGCGAACGTGCGGTCGCGCTCGTCGGTCGCGTCGCGCGACGCGTTGGCGAACGCGCCGAGCATCACCGAGGTCGCGCCGATCGTCGCGTTCTCCGAGAGCATGAGGAGCCCGCCGTGCGAGCGGCCGGAGGCGCCGGGCCCGTAGCCGCACGGAAACCGGGCCGTGAACTGCGCGCAGAAGAGGCCGTTCGCCGCGCTCGTCGCCGTGCCGGTGAGCGTCAGCGTCTGCGCGATCGACGGCGCCCAGCGCAGCTTCGCGAGGTCGCCCGAGACGAGCGTGTCACCGTCGTGCCGGTACGAGAAGCCGGTCTCGTCGGCGAACGTGAGCCCCGTCGCGCCGTTCGTCCGGCCGCGCGCGGCGTGCTCCACGACGTAGCCGAGATTCCTTACCGAGCCGCGCGCGACGAGCAGCGCCGAGGACGAGTTGTCGCTGCCGTACTGCAGCGTCGCGGACTGCTGTGCGAAGCGGGTCGGCTGCAGCGTGCGGAAACCGACCTCGCCGCCGAGCGCGCCGTGCGCGGCACCCGAGCTGACCGACGCTCCGCCGAACAGGTCGGCGTTGATCCCGCGACCGGCCAGCGAGCCGCCGGCGCCGGGGATCGTCACGCCGTCGATGCTGGTCCCGGTCTGCGAGGCGTCGTTGCCGTCGACCATCAACCCGCCGCCGGCCGAGGTGACGCCGGGGAGGTCGCCGAGCGCGTCGCGCAGCGAGCCGTCGAGATAGCGCAGCGCGTCGTCTTGCCCGACCTCACGCGACGCGCGCGCCGGCGAGCTCGTGACGGTGACGCTGCCGATCTGCTGCAGTACGCCGCTGCGATGCAGCCGCACGCCCACGTTCGACGTCCGGTTCGCGGCGACGTCGAAGAGCGACGAGCGCGCCGAGACGAAACCGCGCTTCGCGACCATCGCGCGGTACGAGCCGGTCGCGACCGATTCGAAGCGCGCGTGCCCGTCGGGATCGGTGTAGCCGATCAGTCCGACCTCGCCCTGCAGCAGTACACGTGCGAGCGAGACCGGCGCGCCGGTCGCGGCGTCGACGACGTCGATCACCACGTCGCTCGCGTCGGTCGCCGCCCGCGCGGGAGCGCCGATCGAGAGCACCGCGAGCGCCGCGGCGAGCACCGCCGCGACGGCGCGAGGCATGCGTCGAACAGACCGCCGGTCCGGCGGTGAGATCGGATAAGCCATCGGAACCTCTAGTGCAGCGAGTGCTGCGCTTGGAACGTGCGGAGGAGTTCGGCCGCGCTCGCGGGGGCGAGCTTGTCGTCGTGGATCTTCTTGAGCAGCGCGTGAAACTGTGTCGCGCTTCCCGGATCGAGCGCGCGCAGTTCGGTCACCGTTTGCTCGTCACCGCGGACGACCATCACGCCGACGCCGAGCCGCTTCTCGTCGATCGTGGTGCGCTTGCCGTTGCGGTCGACGAGCACCATCTCGGTGCGGATCTGCGTGAAAGCGCGCGCATCCGCGGCCGGCGCCGAACCGAAGCCCACCGTCGGCGCGAGGGGTGCCGCCGCCGCGACGACGCCGAGCGAGGCTGCCAGCGCGACGACGGCAGGAGCGATCGCGATGCGACGCGCGGCCGAGCGCGGCCGTGTCAGCAGCTCCTCGACGCGCAGCGAGAGCTGATGGCGGGTGATGAAGATCGCCGGCGCCGCGATGCCGCGATGCGGCCACGACGTCGACTCGGCCATGCGGGTGAGCCCGACCGCGTACGAGCGTACGTCGGAGGTCGCCTCGATGACGCGGTCGTCGCAGGCGATCTCGCGTTCGAGATCGAGCCGCCGGGCGATGACGTGTACCGCCGGGTTGAAGAACATCACCACTTGAATCAGCCGCTGCAGGACCGTCGTCCAGTCGTCGCGCCGTTCGAGGTGCGCGAGCTCGTGCAGCACGAAGCGGTCGATATCGCTCGATTCGAACGCATCGAGCACGTGTTGCGGCAGCACGACCATCCCGTCGAACAAGCCGACGGCGACCGGAACTTCGACGCGGTCGGAGACGCACAGGCGGACGCGGCGTGCGCGATCGGCGGAGGCATGCGTGCGCCACAGCGGCAGCGCCGCACGGCGTTCGGGCGCCAGCGGGAGCGCGTCGCGCTTGAGCCTCGCCAGCACGACGGAACCGGCACCGAAACGCGCCGCCCCACCGAGCACGATCAGGAGCCACAACACGGCGCCGCCGAACGCGAGATACGGCGGCACGGCGATCGCCGGCCGCTCGACGCGCAGCTCGTACCGGAGCGGCGCGTGGGGACCGAGCACGTCGCTGCCCGGCGCGCTGAGCTGCCGGGTCACGGTGCCGCTATGCCAGCCGCGCTGGATCCCGGCCGTCGTGACGAGCGGACCCAGCACGATCGCGATCAGCGCGACGTACCAAACCGCGTAGCGCGTGGCGGCATCGAGCGGTTTCCAGAAGCACACCACGAGCAGCGCGAGCACGGTGACCGCCGCCCCGATCCAGAGCGAGGTGACGAGGTAGGCGATCAGGTTCAGCGCTGCGCCCTGATACGGCGCGAACGCGTGCAGCACGGCGTTCATCGCGCGTCCTCCTCGTAGCGTTCGATCAGCGCTTTCAGACGCCGGAGCTCGTCGCGCGACGGGCGGTCGCGCTCGACGAGCCGCATCGCGAGATCGAGCGGTTTGCCGGCGAAGAAGCGCTGCAGCACGTGCCCGACGTCTTTGCCGGCGGCTTCGTCGCGCTCGACCAGCGGCCGGTAGACATATGCGCGGTTGACTTCCTCGTGCGCAGCATAGCCTTTGCGCTCGAGGATTCGCAGCGTCGTCAAGACGGTGCTGTACGAGAGCGGCGGGGCACCCAGGCCTTCGACGACGTCGCTCACGGTCGCCGCGGGGCGGCGCCACAGCACCTCCATGAGCCGCAATTCAGCGTCCGTCAGCACCGGCGATTTCCGTCGCGCCATCCGAGCCCTCCGACCGTCCGTTAAAGAATTAGTAGCACGATACCACCGGCCTCCCCAGCCTGTCAATTAATTCTTTAGCAGCGCTGCCGTCCCCGAGCACGTCGAAGGGGACCAGGAACCCCCTCCCGTGGCCGAGGAGTGCCGGAGCATGATCGAAACAGCGCCGGCTACGGCCGAGCCGACCGGGCTTTCCGCCTCCGAGCTGGCCCGCGCGATCGCGGAGCGCCGGCTCACCGCGCGCGACGCCGTCGAGGCGCACATCGCGCGGATCGAAGCCGTCAACCCCGGGCTGAACGCGGTCGTGGTGAAGCGATACGACCAGGCGCGCAGCGAAGCCGACGCCGCCGATCGCGCGCTGCGCGAAGACCGGCTCCGGGGTCCGCTCCACGGCGTTCCGATCACGCTCAAGGAGCAGTTCACCGCGGCCGGGATGCCGGCGACGATCGGCGTCGCCGGCGCGGCGCCCGACGACCACGACGGACCGCTCGTCGCACGCTTGCGCGCCGCAGGCGCGATCGTGCTCGGCAAGACGAACGTGCCGCAGCTGCTGCTCTACAACGAGTCCGACAATCCCGTCTACGGCCGCACCAACAATCCCGCCGATCCGGCGCGCTCGTGCGGCGGTAGCAGCGGCGGCGAAGCGGCGATCATCGCCGCGCACGGCTCGCCGCTCGGGCTCGGCAGCGACATCGGCGGAAGCCTGCGCACGCCGAGCCATGCGTGCGGGATCGCGGCGCTCAAGCCGACCAGCGGCCGGCTGACGAACGAGGACGCGCGGCTCTCCGGCTACGCGCACGGGCAGACCGCGATCCCCTCGCAGCCCGGCCCGATGGCGCGCCGCGTCGCCGACCTCACGCTCGCGATGCGCGTCCTCGCCGCGCCGGGCCAGGACGCGTTCGATCCGCTCGTCGCGCCGATTCCGTGGCGCGAGCCCGGCGCGGTCGACGTCGCGTCGCTGCGCATCGCGTACTATGAGGACGACGGGTACTTCCCGGCGGCGCCCGCCGTTCGGCGCGCGGTTCGCGAGGCTGTCGCTGCGCTCGAACAACACGGCGCGTCCGTCGAGCGCTTCGCGCCGCCCGATGTCGCCGGCGCGATGAACCTCTTTCTGCGCATCGTCTCCGCCGACGGCGCCGCGGACGCGGCGCGCCGGCTCGGTTCGAACGTGATCGACAAGCGGATCAAAGGCCTGTTGCAGATCGCGGCGATCCCGAACGGGGTGCGCCCACTCGCGAGCGGCTTGCTGGGCGCGCTCGGGCAGCGCCGTCTCGCGCGCCAGGTCACCGGGATCCGGCGCTCGAGCGTCGACGAGTACTGGTCGCTCATCGCGGCGCAGGCTGACTATCGCCGCCGCTTCGTCGCCGAGCTCGATCGCGGCGGCTTCGACGCAATCGTCTGCCCGCCGCACGCACTCCCGGCGGTGACGCACGGCAGCACGTACTATCTCACCATGGCCTCGAGCTATGCGATGCTCTACAACCTGCTCGGCATGCCGGCCGGCGTCGTGCCGATCACAACCGTGCAGCCGGGCGAAGACCGGCCGCGCAAAGCCGGCCGCGATCTCGTCGACAAGACCGCCGCCGCCGTCGAGCGCGGCAGCGCCGGGTTGCCGATCGGCGTCCAGATCGTCGCGCGCCACTGGCGCGAGGACGTCGCACTCGCCGTGATGGCGGCACTCGAGGTGTAGCATGGGACTGTTGGAAGAGGTCGGCGGCCATCTCGTACGGCTGCGCACGCAAGCCGGACTCGACCTCGACGCAGCTGCGTCGGCGACGCAGATCCCGGTCGAGCGGCTCAGCGAGGCGGAGGCCGGCCTCATCGCGCTGACCGACGATGAGCTCGCGGTTGTGGCGCGCGCGTACGGTGTCGACGCGACGGAGATCTTCGGCGGGCGCGTCACGCCGTTCCGCGACTACGCCGGCGGCGCGTAGCGCGCTCGTGCCGGACTTCGTCAGCGAGGCGCTTCGCGCATCGGCGGAGTGCCTCGACACCGGCGCACTGAGCCGCGGCGAACCCGCGTTGCCGAAGGAGTTCGGCTGGCGGACGGAACGGCTCGTCGTCCGCGACGTGCGGCGCACCTGGCGCTCGACGAACACCGACCGCGGCGACACCTATCTCGCGCGGCATTGGTACGAGGTCGCGCTCGCCGACGGACGCGTCGCGGTCGTGTACTTCGACCGCAAAGCGCGCCGCGAAACGCCACGTTGGTGGCTCTACACGCTCGCCGACCAACATTGAAGGGGGAACGATGACGCGACGTTATGCACTACCCCTGATCGCTGCCGTGCTGCTGTGCAGCGCGCTGCCGGTGCGCAGCCAAACGCCGCCGCTGCCCGATGGACCGGGCAAGGAGGTCGTCGCCGCGAGCTGCGCGTCGTGCCACAGCATCGAGCGCGTGACCCGCGCCGGCTACGACCGGGACGGCTGGCGCAACGTGGTCGCGATGATGGTGAACGCCGGCGCGAAACTTCCGCCGGATCAGACGAACGCCGTCGTCGAGTATCTGACGAAGAGCTTTCCGCCGAAGGCGGAGCCAGCCGCGGTGCTGATCCCCGGCAGCGCGCAGGTGTCGATCCAGGAGTGGGTCGTCCCGACCGCGGGTTCTCGGCCGCACGATCCGCTCGCCGCATCGGATGGCTCGATTTGGTATTCCGGGCAGATGGCGAACGTGCTGGGCCGCCTCGATCCGAAGACCGGCACGATCAAAGAGTATCGCGTTCGTGTCGCCGAGTCAGGCCCGCACGGGCTCGTCCAAGACGCCGCCGGCAACATCTGGTTCACCGCGAACTTCAAAGCGTACATCGGCAAGCTCGATCCGCGCACCGGCACGTTCACCGAGTACAAGCTCGATCCGGCGGCGCGCGATCCGCACACGCCGCTCTTCGACCGCAACGGCACGCTGTGGTTCACCGCGCAAGGGGCCAACATGGTCGGGCGGCTGGTGCCGAAGACCGGTGAGGTCAAGCTGGTGAACTCGCCGACGCCGCGCTCGAACCCATACGGGATGGTCGTCGATTCGAAGAACGTCCCGTGGTACGTCGAGTTCGGCAGCAACAAGATCGCGAGCATCGACCCGGCGACGATGGCGATCCGCGAGTACCCGCTGCCGAACGCCGGCGCGCGCCCGCGCCGGATCGCGATCGAACCCGACGACGTGATGTGGTACTCCGACTACGCGCGCGGCTACCTCGGCCGCTTCGACCCGAAGACCGGCAACGTTACCGAGTTCCCCTCGCCCGGCGGCCCGAACTCACAGCCCTACGGCATCGTGTTCTTGAAAGGCGCGGTCTGGTACAGCGAATCCGGCGTGCGTCCGAACACGCTGGTTCGCTTCGACCCTGCCACGCAGCGCTTCCAAACCTGGGCGATCCCGTCCGGCGGCGGCGTCGTCCGCAACATGATGGTCACCCGCGACGGCAACATCGCGATGGCCTGCAGCGGCGTCAACCGCGTCGCCTTAGTTACCGTGAAGTAGTCCAGATCGCGACCACCTGGGCGGCGGCTTCGTGGGCGCGGGCGTCGAGCTGTTCGGCGGTGAGCGTGCTGAGGGGGTGCGTCACCACGACCGGGCGGAGCGCGTCCATGCCGAGCGCCGCGCGCTGCACGGCCGCTTCATGTTCGAAGACGGTGGTGACGATGACCGCTGAGGGAACGCCGGACTCTTCCAGGCGGACGGCGTCGTACGTACAGCACGACGTGCAGCTGCCTCAATCACCGATGCCGATCAGCGCGACGTCGTTTTCCGCCGCGATGCGCGCGATCAGCTCGTCCTCCGCGTTGACCGAGAAGCTCTCTTTCTTATAGCGCGTCACCGACGCGAACGGCGTCTGCTCGGCGAGCAGCTGCGCCGTGCGCTGGAGGACGCGCCAGCCGTTCCATTTTGTGTTATCGAGGATCCCGAGCCGCAACCCGGCGGCCGACGCAACGCGCGGCGAGATGTCGCGGTGTTCGGCGTGCACGACGCCGCGCGGATCGTAGATGCGCGCTTCCAAGGAGTTCCTTTCGGTCACAGGGCGCACGTGCCGTCAGCGCAGATCGCGCCGGCCGGCGGCTCGCTGCCGTCGATCTTGCGCAGGACGGGGCTCGTCATGCGGCCCCAGCCCGGGATGAACGCCGAGAAGCGGCCTGCCGCGCCGCCGGCGACGAACAGATGGATGTCGTCCGGCGTCGGCACGATCGGGATGTGCGCGTTCGTCTCGCGTTTGTACCACGCCGGTAGCGCCTTATTGTAGACCTTGCCGCCGCCGGCGTAGCGGTCGTTGAAGCTGATCTCACCCCAGGTGTTGCCTGCGTTCATCCAGAGATAGCTGCGCACGTCGAGCCGCGAGAACCCGGTGGCGGCGATCGTCGCGGCGTGCTCCGGGCCGATCACGACCGCGCACGAGCCGCTCGCGACGGCGTTGTTGTGCGCGAACGTGCTCATCGCCGAGACGATGCTGTCGAGCACGCCCTGCGCGTCGTTCGCGACGTGATTCACCACGCTGTGCGGCGGCTCGGCCGCAATGACGAACACCGTGCTGTCCTCGGGCGCCATGCCGTGCTCGACGTGGTACGGCGCCCACGGGCTCAGCTCTTCGTTCTCGGCGATGCAGTATGTGTACTTGCCGGGATGTCCTAGCGTGCTCTTGTCGAGATCGCCCGGGATCGCTCCACCGACGGTGAGCAGGATCAGCCGGATCGCGCGCCCGATCGTCGCGTTCGCGCGGTTGCCCGAACCGAACACGTTGTGGCCGGCGTTCATCCCGATCGCATTGCGGACCGGGCCGTTCACGATCAGCAGCGGCGCCGCCATGTGCGTCGTCGCCTGCACGCCGTTGAGGTTCCACTGCTTGGTGCAGAGCGCGAGCATCGCGGCGCGCACGACCGGCGCGTATTCCGGCTTGCAGCCGGCCATCACCATGTTGACCGCGAGCACCTCGCGCGTGAGCGTCCCGCGCCGCGGCGGAATCGTTGCCTCCGGAAAGTCCGGATCCCCGCCCAGCGCGTCGACAACCGCGTCGATCTTCGCCTGCGTCGGCAGCACGACCGGCAGCCCGTCGCTCCACGCCTGCTCGAAATAGTACTCGACCAGATCCTCAGCCGAACGCACGCTGTCCTCGTCCCGCGTCACCATCACCGAACTCATGGCGACCGCTTACGACGCAGGGCGCGGACACGCCCGCTCGGTACGTTCTCTGCGTGCGCTTCCTCATGGGTGCCGGTCTCGCGCTCGCGGCGCTTGCGGCGCCGCTCATCGCAGACGCAGGCGATGCTCCGGTCGTCGCGCCAGGGTGGACGCGGTCGCTGGCTGCGGCGCCGGCGCCGTCGTCGGAGATGACGCCGTTCGTACTGCTCCCGCTTCGCGACGGCACCGCGCTCGTGCGAAACGGCGAGGGCGTGGCCGCGATCGACGGCCGCGGCGCGACCCGCTGGACGATGCCGGCCGTCACGGACGCGATCATCGACGGCACGGCGGTCGTTTTTCGGCGCCCGAACGTGGTCTTCGCGGTCCGCAGCCGCGACGCCGGCGTTCTGTGGAAGTATCGGTGCGCGAATCCGCCGTACACCGTCGCGGCCGGGGATCGCCTCGTCACGATGTGCGGCGGCATCAGTACGGTGCTGAGCGCTCGCGACGGCCACCTGGTCGCCCGCAGCGCCTCGAAGCTGCCGACCGGTACTTCGATTCGCGGAGCGCAGGGGCTCAACGACGGCTACGTCTTGGTCACGGACTTCTTCGACGGGGCCTGGATGGGGAGGTCGTACTACGTCGTCGACGCGCACACGGGCGCGTTTTTGTGGTCGGACACCGATTTCAATGTCGTCGACGTCACGCCGGAGACGATCGCGATCTCGCCGTACCCAAGTATGCTTCCCTGGGGATCCGCCGGATACGTCGTGCGACGGCGGCTTCCCGATGGTGCCGTGTTGTCAACGCAAACCCACGACTTACCGCGCAGCATCGATGATACCACGCGCGGATATCTCGCGAGGTCGACTGCGGCGACGTACGTCACGGCGATGGGCGGTTCCGTGTTCCGCTTCCGGCGCGGTACGAACCGCGACCCGCAACGCATCTTTTCCGGCGCGACTGACGTCTACACGCTCGGCAACGCTGCGTTCATCTTCGTGCGTTCCGGTATCGGCTCTGCTACGGTGTATCTCGACCGGCCCTCAGGCCGCGATACGTTCGCGACGCGTCTGCTCGGGAAACAAGGCGGCTACATCTCCGAGCCCGCTGCAGCGGACTGGAGCACGTGGATCGGACGCGCGGGACATGTAGGCGGCCTCATCGCCGTCAACGACGGAGTCGCCGTACGGCTGTACGACGAACTCGGGTCGGCCGCGATGGTCGTGAAGAGCCCGTGCAAGAGCCCATACCTCACCGCAACGCGGTCGGTGCTGTTCGTGGTGTGCGCTCCGAAAGGCTCGCCGGTGACCGTCGCCGGATACGCGCGCCACTGATCTTCTCGTCGGACGCCGCGGGTGGAGCCACGTCCGGCGCTAGCGCTCGACGACGGGGGCTGGTTTCGGACGGGGCGGCTCGTAGGTCGCGAGGCGTTCGTCTTGCGGGTGCCGCGGGAAGATGCCGAGCTTGAACTGGCCGAGCAGCGCGTCGAGGATCATCTCGCCCAGTGGAACCAGCGTCTCTTCGTAGAGCTCGCGCGGCCGCACGCCGTCGGGCCGCGCCACCTCGACGCTCCCCGCGACGTCCCCGGTGTCGATCCCCTCGTCGATCCAGAACCATGAGACGCCGCACGTGGCGTCGCCCATCTTGACCGTCCAGTAGACGGAGTCGCGTCCGCGATGCCGTGGCAGCACGCTCGGATGGAAGCACAGCGCGCCGACCCTCGGAACCGCCCGATCGGCGGCCTTCAGGATACGTGCGTAGTTCGCGAGCAGCAGCACGTCGCAGTCGTCCACCTCGACGACGTCGATCTCGTGCCGCAGGCACGCAGCAAGGGCGGCTTCGTAGATAGAGCCGGAGCCCCAAACGGCGATTTTCACTTCGTTGTGAACCGTTCGCGGGCGGCCTAGGCCCGTCATGCCGCGACGGGAACGAGCGGTCGCCTGGAGGGGAGGGCCAGCGTGACGTAGGAACGACTTCGGACGCCCCGGCCTGGAGGAGTATCATGCACACTGACCGCTCGTCACGGATCGCGAAACACGCCATCGCCGGGCTCGCGGCGACCGCCGGTTTGCTGCTCGCCGGATCGATTTCGGAGGCGCAGCGCACCGGGCACTACACC
>OCZT010007639.1_pt1 | contig 10579 bp, 7 predicted proteins | sample 1539031 | NCBI WGS metagenome assembly OCZT01 (sample SAMEA3539308, study PRJEB22396) | soil metagenome | biome: tundra; feature: field; material: soil | place: USA | collected 2010-05 | depth 0.15 m
ATCATCGGTTAACAATTATTGTAGCGAGCGCGTGCTCCGGAACGCGGCCCGACATTCCGCGCCCGGAGCCGAAGACAGGGAGAAGGATCGCTTCTGAGCACCTGCCACAATGTGAGACGCGCGCGGGATAGATCCGGTTATAGCCAGTATTGCCACTGGCCGGTAATCACCACGTAGGCGGAGAGCACGGCATTGGTGACCGCGTGGGCGAGGATGCAATCGGCGAGGTTGCGGGTGCGGACGATCCACCAGTTGTAAACGATTCCGGCGGCCAGGCCGACTTCCCAATACGGACCGTGTTCGGAGGCAAACAGCAGGGCCACGATCCAAAAAGCGGAAGGCACGTACTTGCCGAGCGGGACTGTGAGGAAGTCATTATCGATCAGCCAGCGCATCATCCAGCCGCGCCAGAAGAGTTCCTCCACGATGGGGATCACGCCGGCGGAAGCGAAGGAGCGCAGCAGCATGTAGCCGATGTTCGCCTTCAAATGAGGCGCCGAGGAACTGACGGCAGCGCCGATGAAGGAGTTTTCGAAGAGCCAGTGATGGCGGTATCCGAAAAGCAGGTCGGGCGCCACCCAGATGACGAAGACCGCCACGCCGATGGCAATGCTGGCCAGCGGGACACTGGGATGGAAGGAGAGGTAAGGCCAGGAGAGGGCGCCGATCAGCGAGGTCACGATGAGGATGCGCACCGGGTACAACCACTGGGGTGGCAGCGGGATGAGGCGCTCCACCGCCATCATGGCGACGAAAGCCAGAAACGGCGCAATGTACCCAATGGTGGCGCGGCGGCGGGAATCGATGGATCGCAGCATGTACCAAAACTGATCTGGCGTCTTGAGGCCGAATGTAATGGTAACGCACAGGCGGGCCGGGTATGGCACTAGAATACGAACTAAATGAAGTCATTGAAAGTGTTTACCACCATGGCGCCGATGGGCATGGCGCTGACGGCTATGGCGGCAGCGGCGCAGGTTCCGACGGTGTGGGTGATTGGCGATTCCACCGCCAGCAACGTCAACCACCGTGGCTGGGCCGATCCGTTCGGCGACTACTTCGACCAGACCAAGGCGCGCACCGTCAACCGGGCGCGCGCCGGGCGCAGCAGCCGCACTTTTATCACGGAGGGTCTGTGGGAGAAGGTGCGCGCGGAGTTGAAACCCGGCGACTATGTGCTGATCCAGTTCGGGCACAACGATGGCAGCGCGCCGGACAAGGACCGGGCGCGCGGTTCCCTGCCCGGGCTGGGCGACGAGTCGAAGGAATTCACCCTGCCCAATGGAAGCCAGGAGACGGTTTACACCTTCGGGCACTACGTGCGGCGAATGATCGACGATCCGAAGGCCGCGGGGGCGCTCCCGGTGGTGCTTTCGCTGACGGTGCGCAATATCTGGAAGGAAGGCAAGGTGGAGCGCGGCAACGGCCAGTTTTCCAAGTGGTCGAGTGAGATTGCGAAGAGCGCGCGAGTGCCTTTCGCCGACGTGACCAACGCCATCGCGGACCAGTACGACAAACTGGGCGAGGTGAAGGTGAAGGCGTGGTTTCCGGAAGACCACACGCACACCAGTCCGGAAGGCGCGGACTTCACTGCGTCGCTGGTGGTCGCGTGCCTGAAAGGCATCGACAGTCCGCTGGCGGCATTCCTGTCGGCGAAGGGGCTGGGGGTGGAGAAGTACCCGGCGGGGTTGGCGACGGCCGGACCCGCGGCTGCCCGAGCCGCGCGACCCGAAACTGCCGACGCTCTTTCTGATCGGCGATTCGACGGTGCGCAACGGACGCGGCGACGGCTCCAACGGACAGTGGGGCTGGGGCGAGCCGCTGGTGGATCGCTTCGATACCGGCAAGGTGAACGTGGTGAATCGCGCGGTCGGCGGGTTGAGCAGCCGCACGTACCTCACCCTTGGACTCTGGGACAAGGTGCTCGCCATGCTCAAGCCGGGCGACGTGGTGATGATGCAGTTCGGACATAACGATAGCGGCCCGCTGGACGATGCGGCGCGCGCGCGCGGCACCATCAAAGGCACGGGCGAAGAGACGCAGGAGATCGACAACCCAATCACGAAAATGCACGAGGTGGTGCACACGTATGGCTGGTATCTGCGAAAGTTCATTGCGGATGCCAAGGCCAAGGGCGCCACGCCGATCATGTGTACGCTTGTGCCGCGCAAGATCTGGAAAGATGGCAAGATCGTGCGTGCCGGCGACTCCTTCGGCAAATGGGTTGCCGACGTGGCGGCGCAGGAAAGCGTCGGGCTGGTGGATTTGAATGAGATCATCGCGCGCAAGTACGATGCGCTTGGCGCGGAGAAGGTGGATCCGCTGTTCGGCGATGAGCATACCCACACCTCGCGCGCCGGCGCCGAGCTGAACGCGGATTGCGCGATCGAGGGGTTGAAGGACTTGCCGAAGAATCCGCTGGGAGCGTACCTGAAATAGGGGGCGGGCCGGTGACGTCTTATCGGGCAATCGTGCGATGCGTCAGATACTCGGTGCCGAGTAGCAGCGTATCGTCGCTGCGGCACCGCACCAGAACCTGGTAGGCGGAGGGAAACCCGGAGAGCCCCTCGGAACGGAATCGATCGCGCAGCGTTCGCAGCAACTCCGGCCGGGAGAAGAACTCAGCCGCTCCATGCGTTCCCACCGATGTGATTCCCGAGAAGATCACCGTCCGGTGCGGACCCGCGGCTTCGCCCTCACCCGGCAACACCGTCACCAGCCCGTAGACCTCTGTATACCGCTTGTCCGGACCGCGCTTGCCAACCCACGCGGTTCGCGAGCCCGCCCGTTCGCGGACCACGACGTCCTGTGCGCCGTTGTCAAACTCCAGCGTGAGCGGCGTGTTCTCCAAGCGGTGGGCCGCCACGTTGCTATTTTGCGGATCGGCGATCAGGATCGCGTTACGGCCGCGCAGGGCTGCCGCCCCAAGGCTGCGTTCGGGCAGCATCTGGTAGGGGGCGCCGGCCAGCGCCAACGTCGTCGCCGCGATCGCCAGCGTCTGGGCGTGCCCCATCTGCACTGAGTTGTCCACGGGATGCATGAACAGCTCGACGCCGGGCGGCAGAGGCCGGTGCGTGCGGAACAAGGAATACAGCTCCGGCGGCGCGGGGTACTTCGAAAGTCCTTCCGCGACCACCGTCATATAAGGACGCACGATCAGGTGCAGGGTGGTCCCCACCGACACCAGCACCTCGCTGCCTGACGAAACGAGCGGACGCCATGCCTCGCGAACTACCGGGTCCAGTGCCGGACTCGCCACGCGGAACGCCTTGACGCCAAAGACGGTCGCCACGGCGGCCAACACCAGCACGGCGGCGCTGAGAATCCGCACCGGGGTGAAATTGCGCGGTGCGGGAACAGCGGCGACAGAGGGTTCCTGGATCGTCGGTGCCTTCGGCGCGGCCGGGAGCTCCACAAAGCGGGGCGTGTATGACCCTTTGGGCAGTTCCACCCGAACCTCGGCTTCGCGCCCCTCGGCTTCGTAATACTTCTGCAGCTTCTGCCGAAGCTCGTAGGCGGTGCGGCGAACGGAAGAATCCTCGCCCGGCGAAAAGTTCGCCGGCTTGCCCAACGCATCCACCGCTACACTGTACTCGTTGATTTCCTTCCCGTGCCCCGAAAGGGCCCGCTCGCACACATAGCCTAGAAAACTGCGCAGTTGTTCCGATCGCGAAAAGGTCTCACTGCTCAGCAGTTGGTCGACTGCCAGGCGCGTTTGTTCGGGATTGTCGGCCACGCGGGATTCCACCGAACTCCAGGTTAGCGCCTTCCGGGCGGATTGGCGAACCGTTCGGTAACCGTTGGGAACTGTTGGGAACTTGTAGAAAAGACAGGACGACCCTATGCTGGCGTTACTTGAAGAAATTTTCCGGTATGAAACTCGGAAATTGTGTGTCCCGTCTTCTGCCGGCGCCCACACGCCGCCAGATCCTACAGGCCGCGTCTGCTTTACTTATTCCCGGCGCCCTTCCGGCAGCTACCGATTCCAACCAACGGCCCCAGGCGATCCGCCTGACCGACGGCTGGGAATTCCACGGCGGTACCATCGGCGGAATCTGGGAGGTCTGGCGCGGCAACGCCGCCACCTCCAACGTGAGTTGGACACCCGTCGCGCTCCCGCACTGCTTCAATGCATTCGATGCGGTGGATCCCGACCGGGAATACTACGAAGGTCCCGGTTGGTACCGCAAGACCGTGCCGGCAGAAAACCCGTACATTCGCGGCCGCACGCTGCTCCACTTTGAAGGCGCCGGGCAGCGTAGCGAAGTCTTCGTCGGGCTCGAACGCGCCGGCCAGCATATCGGCGGATACGACGAGTTCACTGTCGATATCACCGATACCGGCCGGCGCGCGGGAAAGGCCGACATCGCCGTGCTCTGCGACAACTCGCGCGACCTGGAGACCATTCCGTCCGACCAATCCGACTTCATCCGCTACGGCGGTCTCTACCGCCACGTGAACCTTGTTTACGTCCCGGCGGTCTCAACCGAGCGCCTCCATGTGGAAACCAAGGTCACCGGCGGCGAAGCGTCCATCGAGCTTCGCGCCCGCCTTTGGAATCCCGCCCAACTGCGGGACGCGGTGAACCTCAAAGCCCGTATCCTCGATCCGTCCGGCAAAGTCGTGGGGGACTCCGAGGTCACGCTGGCGCCCTGGACCGGCGACCGTAAGATCGCCGAATTCAAAGTTGCCGCGCCCGCGCTCTGGTCGCCGGCCGCGCCGAGCCTCTATCGTTGTCTGGTCACGCTGGACACGCTCCACGGCGTCCAGCAGTTGGAAGAGCGCTTCGGACTCCGCTTCTTCGATTTTCCCGAACACGGCGTGTTCCTGCTCAATGGCCGCAAGCTCTTCCTGCGCGGCACCCAGCGCCACGAAGATCACGCCGGCCTGGGAGCGGCCATGACCGACGACCTCCTCCGCCAGGAGATGCGCCTGGTGAAGGACATGGGCGCGAATTTCATCCGCCTCGGCCACTACCAGCAGTCGCGCCTCGTGCTCGACCTCTGCGACGAACTCGGGCTCCTGGTGTGGGAGGAGATCCCCTGGTGCCGCGGCGGCGTCGGGGGCGCGCAGTACAAGGAACAGGCTCAGCGTATGCTGCGCAACATGATCGACCAGCATCGCAACCATCCGTCCATCGTTTTCTGGGGGCTGGGCAACGAGAACGATTGGCCCGGCGACTTCAAGACATTCGACCAGCAGGGCGTCCGCGACCTCTTCACCACGCTGCACCGCATAGCGCATGAAGCCGACCCGTCGCGCCTCACCGCGATCCGCCGCTGCCCCTTCGCCGCCGGCATCCCGGACGTCTATTCGCCCTCCATCTGGGCCGGTTGGTACAGCGGCCGCTACACCGAGTACAAACAGTCCGTGGCCAAGGAAGCCAAGCAGATCAAGCGCATGCTCCACATCGAATGGGGCGGCGACAGCCACGCCGGACGTCATGCCGAAGACCCCGACCGCGTGATCGCCCGCATCGCCACCGGGCAGGGCGTCGACGAGAAAGAGCGCGCCTTCCTGCTCACCGGCGGACAGGAGCGGGCGTCGAAGGACGGCGACTGGTCGGAGAGCTACATCTGTAATCTCCTCGACTGGCACCTCAAAGAGCAGGAAACCATGGACTGGCTGGCCGGCGCGGCGCACTGGGTGTTCAAAGATTTCGCCACGCCGCTGCGTCCCGAGAATCCGGTGCCGCGGGTGAACCAGAAGGGTGTCGTGGAGCGTGACCTCACACCGAAGGAAGGCTTCTACGTGTTCCAGTCCTACTGGTCCGAACGGCCGATGGCGCGGATCTACGGTCACACGTGGCCGGTCCGCTGGGGCGACGCCGGCGAACCGAAGGTGGTGAAGGTCTACTCCAACTGCGCATCGGCGGAGCTTTTCCTCAACGGCGCATCGTGCGGTGTGCGGCAGCGCAACAGCCAGGACTTCCCGGCCGCTGGTTTGCGCTGGCAGACTCCGTTCCAACCCGGCGAGAATCTCCTTCACGTAGTCGCGCGGAAAGGCGGAGTGGAAGTCTCCGATGAGATCCGGTTCCACTATCAGACGGCGAAGTGGGGCAAGGCCGCCCGTCTGACGCTGGGCGAAATCGGACGCAAAGGAGATCGCATCACGCTGGAGGCGCGCATCTTCGACGCCGCCGGCGTGCCCTGTCTCGACGCACGCAATGCGGTACGTTTTTCACTCGCCGGCGACGGCGAACTGATTCAGAATCTCGGCACCGCGGGCGGTTCGCGCAAGGTCGAACTGGCCAACGGCCGGGCTACCATCGGCGTCCGTCTTCCGCGCGCCGCCGCGGCAGTGAGTGTTTCAACGGATGGATTGCCCACGGCAATCCGGACGATCGGCATATGAACCGCGAGTGTGCAGAGGGGTCTGCCACGCGCGGGAAACGGCGCCATTGGCGCCTGGAGGTTAGCATGATTCGAAAATCGCTTGCATACACATCCATTCTTCTCTTGGCCGCTCTCTGTTTGACGGCTCAAGTCACCACAACTTCCGTTTCGGGAACCGTTACCGACACCACCGGCGCCGTGATGCCGCATGTGGACGTGACGGCAACCAACCTGGGAACCAACTTCACCCGGTCCGCCACCACCGATATGTCCGGGCAATACCTGATCCAGTTTCTTCCGGTCGGCAAGTACAGCATTGAAGCCAAGGCGCCCGGCTTCAGATCCTTCATCCAGAGCGGCGTGGCGATCGACGTCGCGGCCCGCGTGCGCGTGGATGCCGTAATGCAAGTCGGCGCCACCAGCGAGAACGTCATCGTGGAGGGCGACGCGCCGCTGGTAAACACCGCCGACGCCCAGATCGGCCGCACCATACAGAACATCGAGATCGTGCAGATGCCGCTGGTGAACCGCGACGTCTACTCGCTGCTCAACCTCACGCCGGGCGTGGAGATGAACACTACCGCCAACACCGTCGGCTTCCGGCAGACCACGGTTGCGATCAACGGCTCGGGTGACGGCGGCGCGGGCTCCGTGGCCTACTATCTCGATGGCGGCGCGAACATGACCGGCCTGCGCAACACCGGCAACGCCACGCCAAACGCGGACGCCATCCAGGAATTCCGCGTGATCACCAACGGCTACGGCGCCGAGTTCGGGCGCTTCACCGCCGGTGTGGTCGACGTGGTGACGAAGTCCGGGACGAACCAGTTCCACGGCTCGCTGTTCGAGTTCCTCCGCAACGACACGATGAACGCCAAGGGCTGGAACAATCTCACCAAGGCCCCGATGCGCCGCAATCAATTCGGCGGCACGACGGGCGGCGCGGTCAAGCGCGACAAACTGTTCTACTTCGGCAGCTATCAGGGGCTGCGCGACCGCCAGTTCGGCACGTTCAGCGGCGCCGTCGTCCCCACGGCGAAGGAACTCACCGGCGACTTCTCGGCCTCGGCAATCGTACCCAAATACGCCGGCATTACCAACGGCGTGATCGCCCCCACCGCGATCGATCCGGCGGCGATGAAGATCCTCACCCAGTTCGCCAACATGGGTTCCAACATGCCCAACGGCATCTACCAATGGCAGCAGCGCCGGCCGTCCGACCTCAACGACGTGAATTTCAAGGTCGACTACCTGCCCACCACTAAGCATCAGGTCAGCGGCAGCTACTTCTACACCAAGGGATATGAATACCAGGCGGCCTCCGGCAACATGCCCTGGTCCACACAGAACTTTACCTGGAAACAGCAGAACTTCAACGCCAGCGACACCTGGACCATCGGTCCCACCATGGTCAACCAGTTCCGCGCCACCTACGTCCGCAACTTCGGCGGCCGGCTCAACACGCCGGACATCGACCTCGGCGACCTCGGCTCGAAATTCACCACGCAGGGCGTGAAGTCCCTTCCCCAGATCACCATCAGCGGTTATATGACGTTCGGCCAGGCGATCCAGGGCCCGGTGGCCGGCAGCAACTACTACGGCCTGCGCGATGCGCTCTCCCTCAACCGCGGCAAGCATTCCATCAAGTTCGGCGTCGATGCTTCGCTTGAGAAGTTCATCCAGGACACCTCGCTCAACAACTACGGCGTGTGGAGTTTCGACGGCAAGAAGACCGGCAACGCCCTGGCCGATTTCCTCGTCGGCGTCCCCGCCAGCTTCAAGCAGGACACGCCCGCCACCAAGATCGATAACGATTGGTACGCCGGCCTGTACGTGCAGGACGACTGGCGCATCCATCCGCATCTCACCCTCAACCTCGGCCTGCGCTACGAAATGCCGATGTCGATGACCGATCCGCTCGACCGCAAGATGACCTTCGCGCCGGGCGTGCAATCGACGGTGGCGCCCAACGCGCCGGCCGGTCTACTGTTCCCCGGCGACAACGGCGTCAGCCGCGGCATCTTCAGCGCTCCGCACAAGTTCTTCGCGCCGCGCCTCGGTCTCGCGTGGGATCCGTTCGGCGACGGCAAGACCTCCGTCCGCGCGTCGGGTGGCGTCTTCTACGGCAGCATTTCGAGCAACAACATGAACATGACGACGGACTACCAGCCCTTCTCGGCGCGGCAGACCTTCGCCAACGTCAAGACGCTGTCCGATCCCTACGGCAACATGGGCGGTTCGCCGTTCCCGATCAGCTACGATCCCAAGAACATCCGCTTCCTGCTGAAGCCGTCGGACGTTTCCACCATCGCGTCGAACTTCCACTTCCCCTACACCTACCAGTTCAACTTCTCCATCCAGCGCCAGGTACGCAAGGATCTCAGCGTCACCAGCGCCTATGTCGGGACGCTGAGCCACCACCTGCCGTTCACCGTGGACAAGAACTACGCCGGCTGGACGCCTGGCGCCACTACCGCCAACCTGCCTAACCGCCGTCCGTACCTGCCCGGCACGCTGGGCATCATCTACTACGAGGATGGCATCATCAACTCCGACTACCATGGTCTGCAGAACACCGTGGAGAAGCGCATGTCTCACGGCTTCACGTTGCGCGGTTTCTATACCTTCGCCAAGAGCATGGAAGGCGCGCAGACGCAAAACAACCAGCCCACCGGCGGCGCGGAGGACTTCCGCAATCTCGCCCTCGAGCGTGCCCGCACCAACAGCGACCGCCATCACGTGGCCAACGTCTCCGCCATCTGGGAGATGAACTACTTCCACGGTACGCCCGCGTTAAAGCAAGTTCTCAACGGCTGGACCGTTTCCGCCATCGCCACGATGCGCAGCGGAACGCCGCTCACCTTCAGCACCGGATCGGACACCAACGTCGATGGCAACAGCACCGATCGGGTCGACCTCATCGGCGATCCGAAGCTCGACGCGGGCCGCTCGCGCTCCGCTGTTACCAACGCGTGGTTCAACACCGCCGCATTCGCCAGCCCGGCCACCGGAGCGGACGGCAACTCATCCCGCAACCTGATCGATGGTCCTGGCGCGAAATGGGTGGACATAGGCCTTTTCCGCAAATTCAAAGTGAGGGAGCTGATGAGCCTGGAGTTCCGCGCGGAGATGACCAATGCGCTGAACCTCGTCAATCTCGGTTCGCCAGCCACGGGCCGTAACTCCACCACCTTCGGCAAGATCACGTCCGCCGGCGGGATGCGGCAGACACAACTCGGGCTGCGCCTGGCCTGGTAACCGATGGCGGGGTGGACCTACCGTACCCGGCGGCACGAACTGTTAGCGATTCGCGTGGAAGCTGGCATCCGTTTGGCCGGATCTCGGGCAAACCGCATGATCCCTGCGCTAAAGCCCGCTCCAGATCTCGCCCAGTTCCAAGCGAAAACCTTCGACAATTCCCTCGCCGGGCAGGCGATCGATGTTCACCAGTTCCTCGGGTTCCAGCCCTGGGCGGTACACATAGACCGTGCGCCGATCCGCATCGATCAGCCACCCGAGCGTCGCCCCGTTATCGATCCACTGGCGCATCTTCGCCTGCGCCTTGGGCAGCCGGTCAGTCGGGGAGATTAATTCCACGACGAAATCCGGACAGAGCGGCAGGAAGCGTCTCTTCTGTTCCTTGGTGAACTGCTCCAGCCGGCTGCTCTGTACCCAGGAAGCGTCCGGCGATAGCGCGGCGCCGTCGGGGAGGATGTATTCCGCGTTGGAATCGAATGCCCGGCCGCGTCCGTCTCGCTTAGACCACATGGCCAGTTGGGCGGTGAGATCGCTGTTACGGAATCCGGTTTCGGCGCCGGCAGGGGGCGTGATGATGATTTCTCCGCGGGCATTCCGCTCGATCCGCAGCTCGGGATTCTTGGCGCAGAACTGGAAGTAGTCCTCCTCGTCCATCGGGGGCTCGGCGCGGATTTCAAAGGTGGCGCGGGTTTCAGCGTCAGGGAGGACGACCTGCATACTCTTAGGATACGCTAGCTGCCCCACCTATTTCCGCCGCATCGGAGGACGGGCGTTGATTACGGGGATCAGGCTGTTGTGCGCGTCCGAAGCGGGCGGGCGTCCGGAGTGGGCGAGCAGTTCGCGGTTCAAGGTGGCGACGAATTCCTGGATTTGCAGTTGCATCCCGCTCATCTTTTCGCGCATGTTGAGGATGATCTCCACGCCGGCCAGGTTGACGCCGAGATCGCGCGTGAGGTGAAGGATCACCTCCAGGCGTTCCAGATCCT
>OCZT010007640.1_pt1 | contig 10578 bp, 10 predicted proteins | sample 1539031 | NCBI WGS metagenome assembly OCZT01 (sample SAMEA3539308, study PRJEB22396) | soil metagenome | biome: tundra; feature: field; material: soil | place: USA | collected 2010-05 | depth 0.15 m
AGGAGATGGGCCTGGTGCAGGCCATCCAGCACTTCGTCGATCACCGCATCGACGTGGTGCGGAGACGCACCGCCTACCTGTTGATGAAGGCCCGCGAACGCGAACATGTTCTCGAGGGCTACCAGGTGGCGCTGGATCGAGTGGATGACGTCATCCGTATCATTCGTGGCAGCGAGAACCGCGCAGAAGCCCGAACCAACTTGGTTGACTATTTTTCAGGCAAGACGGTCAACGTCTCCGAAAGTAACGCGAACCGGCAAGCCGGCAAGCCGGTGTCGCTGAAGGGCCTGGTTCCAACCCAACTCACGCGTCCCTTCGACATCGTGCAAGCCGACGCCATTCTGGAATTGCAGTTGCACCGTTTGACGCGGTTGTCGATCGACGAAATTCTTAAGGAATTGGCGGAGGTCCGCAGCCGCATTGCAGAGTACGAATCGATCCTGGCCAGCGAAAAGAAGCTGCGTGGCCTCATCGTCAAGGAACTCGAGGAAGTCAAAAAGAAATATGGCGATGAGCGCCGCACCGTCATCCAGGACGAAGCCGCCGAGATCAGCCTGGAAGACCTGATCGCCGACGAGCAGGTCGCGGTCACAGTGAGCCACTCCGGCTACATGAAGCGCACACCGATTTCGACCTATCGTCAGCAGCGGCGCGGCGGAACCGGACGCAAGGGCATGAGCACGCGCGAAGAGGACTTCGTCGAATATCTCTTCGTGGCGTCGACCCACGATTACATCCTGGTGTTCACCAACACGGGTCGCGTGTATTGGCTCAAGGTGTACGAGATTCCCGAAGTGAGCGCCGCCGGCAAGGGCAAAGCCATCGCCAACCTGGTTTCGCTGCAACCCGGAGAGAGCGTACGCGCGCTGCTCACCGTGCGCGATCTGGAGGAAGAGGGCAAGTACGTTTTCTTCGCCACGCGCAGCGGAACGGTGAAGAAAACGCCGCTGAAGGACTTCAGCAATGTGCGGTCGATTGGCATCAACGCCATCGCCATCGAGCAGGAGGACGAACTCGTCGCCGCCAGTTGTACCGACGGCAGCCAGATCGTTTTCCTGGCGACGCACGATGGCAAGGCGATTCGATTCGATGAAGAGAACGTACGGCCAATGGGTCGCCAGGCCCACGGCGTCCGAGGCATGAAACTTCGTAAAGGCGATTACATTGTGGGTATGGCGGTCACTCCCAAGGTGCGCGGAAAAGTCAAGAACGGAGACAAGCAGGAGGCCAACCTCATCCTCTCCGTCACCGAGCAAGGCTACAGCACGCGCACGGATGTCGAGGGATACCGCCTGCAATCACGCGGCGGCGGGGGCACCATCAACGTGAAGACCACCGCGCGCAATGGCAAAGTCGTCTCCATCATGCTGGTGAACGAAGAGTCGGAGGTGATGGTCATCAGCCAGTTCGGCAAGATCATACGCGTTGGCACCAAGACCATCCGCGCGGTCGCACGCTCGGCGCAGGGCGTGCGTCTGCTGCACATGGAGGAGGGCGATCGGGTGGCCGCCGCTTCAGTCATTCCGCCGGAGGAGGTCGCCGAGAACGGCAACGGCGAGAGCGGGTTGCTGTTGCAGTAGACAAGACTGCGAAATGGGCTAGCAGCGATCCCCGGACGCCGAAGCCCGGGGAGGGCACGGTGCCTATCGATACCCAACAAAACTCGTCACAGACTATAGCAATATTGTCGCTTGGAGTCGCCGCGCTGGCCGTGGTGTTTGCTCCCGCTGTGCAATGGGTACTTGGCCGACAGCAGCTCATAGGGCCGATGCGACAAGCGTGGATAAACAATCTTCGGGAGAAGGTGTCAGCCACTGATTGCGACCGCCGACCGTCTTTACCACGGAGGGTTGGCGGTGACAGACGAATACGCAGACCTAAGCCGTATCAAGCACCTGGAAGAAGAAATCATTCTAACGGTGAATCCGACCGAGGAGGATCACAAAGCACTGCTGGAGCAAATCAGGACGATGATTATTGCTCTTGAGAACGGGCCGAGGAAACAGGATTTCCTAGCCGCGAAGGACAAAACTCGAAAGTTAGCGCAGACGATTCTGAAGACCGAGTGGGACAGGGTGAGGGGTTGGCGTTCGTTGCGCAAGCTTTGGAGGCGCCTAAAAGAGATCTGGAAAAGATTGGACCATTGAAGCTCATCTGCGACGGTTGGCCGTACCTAGGTTTGTGCTCCACGGCGGCAACCCTCACCGGATGACGTGGATGCGAATCCCTAGTTTGAGTTTGTTCCATGTTTTGTCGGCGGTGTAAACGGGGGCCTTGAGCGCTATTCCCAAGGCGAGGCACGCGCAGTCTCCTAGCGAGAGGCCCAGGTGCCGCGTCAGAGCAACCAGACTGCCGGCGATCTTGGCGTGTTCCTCGTTGAAAGGCACGGCTTCCCGAATGGGACTAGTCGTGTCTTCCCATGCTTCGTCGGAAGCCCACCCGCGACTCACCAGCTTGGCTTGTACTTCGGCAAGATTGACCGTGCTGCCGACTGCGATGGCAAGCAGCTCAGGGGTTAGTTTCTCGCGTCCCGGCTCCCCGTTGATGACCGCGAGGATCGCGGAAGCATCGAGCACGATCCTATTCATCCTTGGCTGCCTCGCGGCGTTCGGCGAACAGTTCATCGACCAGCGACATGCCGGGTTTTACATATTGCCGGGCGCGGCGCTGGGCCCGCTGAATGCGCCGCTGCTGGGTCGTGATTCGCAACTCATCGTCCTGGATCCGCAGCACAACTTCATCTCCAACCTTAATGCCAAGCGCCTTACGGAATGCCGCAGGAATAACGACGCGACCGTTTTCGTTGACGCGCTGGCAGATTTCCTCATCCATGTCACACTCCATTACAGGTGACATAATTTTAGCATACTGTCAGAATCAAAATCACCCTCCGATTCTGTTAGAATCTGACAGAGGAAAGACTCAGCTGGTCGGAGGTTCGCTTGGACAAGGTCAATCTCGCGCAGAAGCTGTCGCTGTTCACCGACCAGTTCAGCCCTAAGATCGTGGGCGAGATGAATGACGCGTACGTCAAACTCGTGAAGCTGCAAGGCGACTTCATGTGGCATCACCACGACCACGAAGACGAGTTGTTCTTCGTGGTAAAAGGTGCGCTGCGCATGAAGGTGCGCGAGAATGGCGGCGAGCGGGAATTCATGGTCCATCCTGGCGAGTTCATCATCATCCCGCGTGGCGTTGAGCATCTTCCTTCCGCCGACGAGGAAACCCATGTGATGCTGCTGGAGCCGAAGGCCACGCTCAATACCGGCAACGTAGACAGCGAGCGCACGGTGAGCCAGCTACAACGGATCTGACGGAGGGTGCGTTGAATCTTTGGTCGGCTTTCTTAACTAACGATGGCAGGCTGATTCACAAGTGGAAGCATTATTTCCCCATTTACGAACGTCACTTTCGGGACTTCGTTTACAAGCCGGTCACGTTTATCGAAATCGGCTGTGGCCGGGGCGGCTCCCTGCAAATGTGGAAGAAATACTTTGGTCCGCACGCGCGAATAGTCGGGATTGACATTCTTCCCGAGTGCAAGGACTTCGCAGAAGACCAGATCGAGATCCGGATTGGGGCACAGCAGGATGTGCAATTCCTGGAGAAAGTTGTCGCTGAGTTCGGAGCGCCGGACATTGTCCTGGACGATGGCAGCCACATTATGAGTCACGTCATAACAAGCTTCCAATTCCTTTATCCGCGGGTCGCCAAGAACGGCGTTTACATGGTGGAAGACCTTCATACGGCGTACTGGGAGGAGTACGAAGGCGGTCTGCGTAAACCGACAACGTTCATCGAACTAAGCAAAAACCTCCTCGATGAGTTGAATGCGGACCACAGCCGAGGATCGCTGACACCTACAGAATTCACTCAGACGACCCTATCGATGCACTTCTACGATAGCGTTGCTGTATTTGAGAAGGGTGCTCACACGAAAAAATGGGCGCCCCAGATCGGCGGGCCCTAGACCTAATTCCTATCCGTCGCTAAACTTCCTGACCTGTCCCACACTGTGGGGCAACGCCTGAAGCATCTCGCGTACGGTGCGCTTGAAGATGGGATGCCGCACCTCGGGCGCGATCTCGGCCAGCGGTTCCAGAACGAATCGCCGCTCATGCATCGCCACGTGGGGCACATCTAATTGCGCCGTGTGGATCACGGAATTTCCAAAAAGCAGGATGTCGATGTCGATGGTTCGCGGCCCCTTCGGCTGGCTGCGACGGCGGCCCATCTGCTGCTCGATGGCCAGCGTCTTCGACAGAAAAAGTTTTGGCATCAATTCGGTGCGTAGCGCCACAGCGCAATTCAGGAACCATGGTTGCGCCGTGAACTCCATCGGCTCCGTTTCATAGAGCGATGACACCGCAATCACTTCACCGAGTTCGGCGAGCTTCTCAATCGCCGTCCGAAGGTTGGCCTCGCGATCGCCCACGTTGGATCCCAGCGAAAGATAGACGGTCTTTTCCACGCATGTATGTTAGCGCGATTGAATCTGTTGAATAGTTGCTCGAAAGGTACGGGGGAAGCGCCGGCGAAAAACGGACCAGCTATGCCAGTTTCGCATCCTGTGCATAGGCGATGGGTGGAGCGCACCTTCACAGGCTGCGGAAAAAAGTCCGCACAAAACCCGGGGGAGTCTACTCCTTGGTGGGAGCCCCCGCATTTATGCGGGGAAAAGAGCGCTTCAGCGCTCCGGGACAAGGGCGACTTCGATCCTGCGCTTTAGCGCCGGGATGGAGAAATCCCGGGGCTGAAGCCCATTTCATGATGGAACGCTTCTACGCTGGACTTCAGTCCAGCGGAAAAGGTGCGATTTTGAAAATGGGCTTTAGCCCTGGATTTTTCGATCCCCAGCGCTAAAGCGCGTGATCGAAGCGGAGCCCTTCCCGGAGCGCTAAAGCGCTCCTTCCCCCGCATGAATGCGGGGGCTCCCACCAAGATCGCTGCTCAACATCCGCCCTTTTGATTACGTCTCGGGTTACACTGCCAACATAAACCACCATGTTCCATCCCATCGATGACCTTCGCATAAAGTGGACCAAGGTCGTGCTTCCTCCGGTCTTTTTGGAGGAAGAGATGCCCACCACCGAGAAAGCCTCGGCAACCGTCTACCAGGCTCGCCATGAAATTTGCGAGATCCTCGGCGGCAGGGACCGTCGTCTGCTGGTGGTGGCCGGGCCGTGTTCGATTCACGACACCCAGGCTGCGCGAGACTATGCGGGCCTGCTTAGAGGCGCCATCGCAGAGTTCTCCACGGAACTGCGCATCGTGATGCGCGTCTATTTCGAGAAGCCCCGCACCACGGTCGGATGGAAGGGATTGATCAACGATCCCTACCTCGACCAGTCCTACAAGATCAATGACGGCCTGCGGCTGGCAAGGCGTCTGCTGCTCGATTTGGCGGAAATGGAAGTGCCTGCCGGAACTGAGTTCCTCGACATGATCACTCCTCAATATTTGGCGGGCTTGGTCAGTTGGGGAGCAATTGGCGCTCGTACCACGGAAAGCCAAGTCCACCGGCAGCTAGTTTCGGGCCTCTCCTGCCCGGTGGGCTTCAAGAACGCGACATCGGGAGACGTGCAGATTGCCATCGAAGCCGTTCTGTCGGCGGCACACCCGCATACGTTTCTGGGACACACGAAGCATGGGCAATCGGCCATATTCGTGACCACCGGTAATCCGGACTGCCACGTGATCCTGCGCGGTGGCAGAACGACGGTGAACTACGCCGCCGCCGCAGTCGCCCGGGTGTGCAAACAGCTACAGGAAGCCGGACTGCCACCACGCGTCATGATTGATTGCAGCCATGCCAACAGCAACAAAGACCATACTCGTCAGCCTGCGGTTTGCCGCGATGTCGCAGGGCAGATTGCAGAGGGAAACCGGAACATCATTGGCGTCATGCTGGAAAGCAATCTGGTCGCGGGAGCACAGAAGATGGTCCCAGGAGAACCGTTGGTGTATGGGCAGAGCATCACCGATGCGTGTATGGGATGGGACGAAACATTGGAGTTGCTGGCGGGGCTTGCGAAGGCGGTCCGTGCGGGGCGATAAATGGGTGGGCGGCTCGGCGGCGTTGTGGATGAAGTAAACACCACAGAGGCACAGAGACACAGAGAAAAACATGGCGCTGTCACCCTGAGCGAGCGACCGACTTTGCCGCGAGTCGAAGGGCCTCTATTCAGTGCGGACATGGGTATCGAACTGCCCCGCCCTAGCCAAAAGAGGGCTGGACTTGTCCTGAGCGAAGTCGAAGGAACGGGGCACCCATTGTAAGAATCTCGGTTAGAAGTTGCGTGGCTGGGCCACCCGCCAATGGCGCGAAAGCACCAGAAGGAGTTGGAGCGATGAGCAAGAAACATATGGGTTCCAGCCTCGATGACTTCCTCAAGGAGGAGGGCATCTTCGAGGAGGCGCAAGCGCAGGCAGTCAAAGAGGTCGTCGCGTGGCAACTCACCGAGGCCATGAAGAAAAAGAAAATCTCAAAGAACAAGATGGCGGCGCTGCTCAAGACGAGCCGCACCCAGGTTGACCGTATCCTGGATCCGAAAAACGACATTACGCTCGGCAGCCTGCAACGGGCGGCGGCGATGGTCGGGCTGCGTGTAACGATCGAGCTGGTATAGGGGAGGGGAACCGGGCGAGTCGAAAATCTGCCCTGAGCGAAGCCGAAGGGGACCCCCTATTCAGTGCAGACATGGGTGTGGAACTGCCCCGCCTTAGCCAAAGGAGGGCTAGAACGGGGCACCCATGTGAGGTTCTCGGTTAGAAGTCGCTTGGCTGGGCCACCTACCGACTGACTTCCAGCTATGTTCGGGGCCTTCTCAGAAAACTGAATCGCTATTACTTGTATTTTCGCCAACAATACAAAGCGAGGATTCCGCCCCACAAAACCAAACTCATGAATCCTAGTCCTGGATTTTGCCCGATCATAAAGAGGCTGACCAACGTTAATCCCCCTAGCACGGCAACCACTTTCCATGACCCGCTAAAGCCTTTTTTGCCGATAGCACCACCCTTCAGCTTCTCTAGAGCCTTGGCAGCCTCAATGCCGAGGTGTCCGGTCGGATCCAGGTCGACAACCGTCTGAAACGCCTGAGCCGCCAACGCAGGATCATGCTTATTTGTGTACGCCGCACCGATGTTGTAGTAGCAACCCGGCTCCCCAGGGGCGTACTGCAACGCTTGGTTGTAAAGGGCCACAGCCTCATCCCACTTGTCGAACGCAAACTTTAGGTCCCCACGAAGACCACATACACCAGCGAAAACGACCTTGGGTGTGACATTGACATCCCCAATTTCAACATAACCATCACTGTTGATTTCCGACGCCCTGGTAGCCGACTTCCATGCCATGTCCAAGCCGTCCTGAAACTCCCTCTCCAATTTACCTTGCAGCGCCGTCATGGCCATCGTTCCCCGAAAAGTACCCTCGTTGACCTCTTTATCGCTGGCATCTTTTGCGCTGCGTATCACGTCGACCTTGTTTTCCACATCCTTCAGGCATGACCAAGCAACCCTAAGATTTCGCTCAAACTCCTGTTGATTCGGCCTTTGGGCGGATGGTGCTAGCGGGATCGACCGTGTAGCTGATGCTGCACGTAAAACCGGCGTGCCACACTTGTTACAGAATCTGTCTCCACTGTTCAGTTTCTCCCCACAAGTTGCACAATAAGACGGAGAAGATGCCACCTCGGTGCCCTGCGTCCCCATAACGAAACCTCCTTCTTAACATTGATTTCCCTTTCCAGGCATGGAACGAACGAAAACCACGCCCGATCACTTCTGAATACAATTCGCACCAGCGACCGTGTACTGCACAATAGGGCTGCCTTTCCTCAGTTGTGTCCAACTGGCTATGAGAGCACGACGATGTAATGTGAGATACGAGCTAACACAGCTTGATACGGCTCACCTGGCCTTATGCACCTCATGTCCCTTCGGGCATTTCACGGTGTTCACAAAAGGGCTGGTGCGCGCGTGTTTGTAACATAGATATTGCTGGCACTGGTTGCACCAATACGCGTCATTGATCGAAATTGGGTGTCCACCGGGAACACATTGAACCTTATCGGCCATTTTCTACTCCTGTACAACTCTGCTGCGAGGTCTTGCCCACCGCACATGCAGCTCGCCCACTGTAGCGCAATCAATCGAAACTGACATTACGATGAATTGCCCAGCATTGACCGGAAAAGGTGCTTCCCGCCACACCTGGCATTTGCACATGTCGAGGCAATTGTTATCAGTGACGACCGTCACTTATGAGTGTTCACTGCCGGGTGCCCCACTCATTCGCGCTGTTTGCGAATGAGTGGGAGAAACTGCCCATCGTGCCCGCTTCTCCAGTCTCTTGCTAAGCGCGTAGTCCGAGATGACTCAACTCTGGACCGCTACCTGCACCACTTCGACCTGTGGCTTCGCGCCCATCAGATATTCGTTAATTGACTTCGCCGCCTTGCGGCCTGCGCCCATGGCGAGGATGACGGTTGCGCCGCCGGTCACGATGTCGCCGCCCGCGAATACGCCGGGCTTCGAAGTCGCGAGCTCGTCGTTCGCCGAGATGTATCCGCGCTTGGTCACCGCCAGTCCCGGAGTGGTTGACTGGATCAGCGGGTTCGCCGAAGTACCAGCGGCAATAATCGCCACATGGCACGGCGTAACGAACTCCGAACCCTTAATTAGTATCGGGCTGCGGCGTCCGGAATCATCCGGCTCGCCCAATTCCTGGCGAATGCACTTCACGGCAGTGAGATTACCCTTTTCGTCGCCAAAGAACTCCACCGGATTCACCAGCATCTCGAAGTGAACGCCCTCGTCCTTGGCGTGATGCACTTCTTCCACGCGGGCTGGCATCTCCACCAGAGTGCGGCGGTAAAAGATACTGGCGGTCTTCGCGCCCAGGCGTAGCGCGCTACGTACCGCGTCCATCGCCGTGTTGCCGCCGCCGACCACAATCACGTCGCGGTCTTTGCAGGGGTAGAGTGGCTCGTCGTACTGGGGGAAAAGATACGCGCGCATCAGGTTCACGCGAGTAAGGAATTCGTTGGCCGAATAGACACCGTTAAAGTTCTCTCCCGGAACCTTGAGGAAGCGGGGCAGACCAGCGCCGGTCGCCACGAAGATGGCGTCGAAGCCTTCCTCTTGCATCAGTTCGTCAATCGTGACCGTCTTGCCGACCACAACATTCGTCTCGAACTCAACGCCGCGGCGGCGCAGCACCTCAATCTCGTGACGAACAATATCTTTCGGCAACCGAAACTCTGGAATGCCATACACCAGCACGCCGCCGAGTTCGTGCAGAGCTTCAAACACGTGCACCTGGTGTCCCATCTGGATGAGGTCGCCAGCGCACGCCAGGCTCGCGGGGCCGCTGCCAATGAGGCCCACCTTCTTGCCCGTGGCGGGCGCGGACACGGGTGATCCGAACTGTCCGGTCTCGCGCTCCCAGTCGGCCACGAAGCGCTCCAGGTAGGCAATTCCGACCGGCTCGCCCTTCTTGCCCAGCACACAACCCGACTCGCACTGGTCTTCGACCGGACATACGCGTCCGGTGATCGCGGGCAGCGCATTGTCCTCGCGGACCTTCGACGCCGCGCCCTGGTAATCACCTGCGAGTATGAGATCGATCACCGCTCGCACGTCCACCGACACCGGACACTTCTCGACGCAGCCGGGCTTGGGACATTCAATGCAGCGCAGCGATTCCTGCCGTGCTTGCTCGATAGGAAAGCCGAGGTTCACTTCACAGAAATTATGGGCCCGCACCTGGGCGTCTTGCTCGGGCACGCGCTGGCGCGGCAGCTTGATGCGTTCCTTGTTGGGCAGCGGATTGTTGCTGGGGACTTTGTCAGTCATGGCTCACCTCGACCGGTTCTAATGCGCAGGCGTGAGCTCGATTGCTCTCGCGAAGCTTCTTCAGCTCCGCTTCCGGATCGGCCTGCAAGCGCTCGATGCTGGCACGCTCCTGCTCGCGATACATGTTGTTGCGCTGCGTCAGGACCTCAAAGTTGACCTGGGTAGCATCGAAGTCGGGGCCATCCACGCAGGCGAATTGGCTGCTGTTGTTTACCAGCACGCGGCAGCCGCCGCACATTCCGGTACCGTCCACCATGATGGAATTCAAACTGACGATGGTCTTGATCTGCTTGGGGCCGGTGAGGTTCGCCACAGCCCGCATCATCGGCACCGGACCGATAGCCAGCACATAATTGACGCCTCCGGTGTCCACCAGTTCCTTCAGCTTGTCGGTGACCAGACCCTTCTGGCCATAGCTGCCGTCGTCGGTAACGACGTAGGTTTCGTCGCTGACGGCGCGGACCTCGTCTTCCAGCACTAGCAGGTCTTTGCTGCGCGCTCCGACGATGGAAATGACTTTGTTGCCTGCCCGCTTCAGTTCGCGGGCGGTAGGGTAGGCCATGGCAGTTCCTACGCTGCCGCTCACTACGACCGTGGTCCCAAACTTCTCGATTTCAGAGGGCTTGCCCAGCGGACCAACCACGTCGCGGATGAAGTCGCCAGCCTCCAGCATGCTGAGCAGCATGGTGGTCTTGCCGATGGCTTGCACCACGATGG
>OCZT010007641.1_pt1 | contig 10578 bp, 7 predicted proteins | sample 1539031 | NCBI WGS metagenome assembly OCZT01 (sample SAMEA3539308, study PRJEB22396) | soil metagenome | biome: tundra; feature: field; material: soil | place: USA | collected 2010-05 | depth 0.15 m
CCGTAGTGTGGGTTGATGCCAAGGCCCGAGTATGCGAACTCGGTAAGGTTGGTGCGGCCGACAATCACCGCGCCGGCCTTCCTTAATCGTTCGACGACGGTCGAGTCGCGTGTCGCCGGCGGCGTGCCGACCAGCACTTTCGAGCCGCCGAGCGTGACAACACCGGCTTCATCGAACAGGTCCTTGATCGAAATCGGGATGCCTGCAAGGGGCGGCAACTTCGAGCCGGCGCGTCCCTGAGCATCCACGCGGTCGGCCGCGGCAAGCGCTTCACTATCATGCACCAGTAGGAAGGTGCGTTTGCCTTCTCCATTCGGGTCATTGATTGCCGCGAGCGACTGTTCGACGAGCTGGCGGCTGGTGATCTTCTGACCGGCAAGATGACGCGAAAGCTCAACGATGGTCATCGTTGCGAGTTCGCGGCCTGGTCCGCTATGAGTCATAGGTAAAGCTATACGCACAAACGCTGTGGAGAGTGCAAACATACCCAAGCGGGCAGAGTCGTGCAAAAAGTCTCGACGATCTTCATTCATGTCCCGCTCCGCCTTGCAAACTACTTCTCGAGTGCCAAATATGGAAGCGTGTTACTAAGGTTTACCGGTTTGATCTGGCTCCTCCTGTATTTCCTTTTGGGCGCTTTCGTACTCCTTCAGCCGCTCTTCATATTCGTCAGCATAAACAAGGCTCATATCCGGTAGACGGCGAAGGCGACGCCCATTAAATGCCGGGTCCAAATGATGGCTATGAAAGAGCATCGCTTGGCGCGAAAGCTTGAACCTCTTTGCAATGTCCTCAATCTCGTCCATTCGGGTTATTGTTCCCCCTTTGCCTCATCCAAAGCAGCCTAATTGCAGTTTATCATGGCACTCCAACAACTGGGCTTTCGGCTCACACCGGCAGCCTCAAGTTCTGCTCAAGTATCTCTCAACCCACATCCTTATTATTAACCTAGGTAAAAAGGCGCCGTATATGGAATTGCTCCCACCGCTACAGCGTCGATAGACAAAAATCCAAATTGATGATGAGGAGTGGGAAAATGCATACAAAACTACAGGATCTTCCAAATCGCCAGCACCGAGTGCCCAGCAACGCATCACGGAGCCGCTTCGGCACCGGAAAGGGATCGAAACGCCCTTCGACTGTATCTCATGTGGGCTCGCTTACGGTCATATTGGTACTCCTCGCGTCGGCGGCATTGCTTGCAATACCCTGGTTAACGACCGTTCTGGCAGCCGATCCTGTGTCGGGCTCATTATCACCGGCCGGACCGTCCGTCACATGGAATGGCTTGCCTTTGGACGTCGTCAATCCGGTTTCGGCCGGCGAAGCGGGCTGTCAGGACGGGTCCACTTGCGACACGTTCAAGCTGACGGTCGGCGGAACTCAGGCGGATTGGGCGGGCAAACTAATACATATCGAGATCGATTGGCTGAGTCCAACCACCGACTACGCTCTATCGGTCCATAAGGGGACAAACAGTGATCCGTCGATTGCCTATTCGGACAATCCGGTAGATGCACCACGCAATTGGGAGATGGTTGATATCGATCCCAGCGTCTCCGGCGTAGGCGACTATTCAATCCACGTTATCTATTTCACGACCACTACACAGGACCCTTACCACGGCACGGCGAGCATCACAATAAAGCCGGCGGGCACACCGACACCGACCCCGCCCCCGGTTTCGACTGCGTCGCCCTCGCGATATTTCAACTATCACGCTCCGCAAGGTCTCGGGACCAACGCCGGCGAGCCTTCGATAGGTATAAATGCGACGACCGGTAAAGTGTTCTTCGAATCCAACACACAGACGCTCCGCGTTACCTTCGACGACACGTCGTCACCGGCGAGAACGACGTGGGAAGACAAGAGTGCCCCAAACGCGGTCACAAGTCTCGATCCGATCCTTTTCACCGACCAGCGAACAAGCCGGACCTTCACCTCGCAACTGGCAGGTGTGACGAGCCTGATGGCCTATACGGACGATGACGGAGCGACCTGGATACCAACCCAAGGCGCCGGCATCCCGGCCTCGGTTGATCATCAAACGGTCGGTGGCGGCCCATTAGCGGCACCGTTAACGCGGGACGCCACTTCACCGTTGTACAGGGACGCTGTTTACTATTGTTCACAGGATGCCGGAGTCGATGCATCATGTGCCGTTTCGTTGGATGGTGGACTTACGTTCGGTCCGGCGGTCCGCATATACACCGAACTCGACTGCGAAGCAGGTTTGCACGGACACATCAAAGTCGCGCCGGATGGCACGGCGTATGTCCCCTCAAAAGGCTGCGGCGGCCAGCAGGCGGTCGTCGTATCTGAGAACAACGGATTGACATGGCAGGTCAGGAAGATTCCCGGAAGCCAGGCAGGGCAAAGTGACCCCTCTGTCGGTATCGGCGCGGACGGCACCGTTTACTTTGCTTACGCGAATGGCGATGGACATGCACGGGTTGCTATCTCTCATGATAAGGGCAACACGTGGCCCTCGAATCTGGATCAGGACCTCGGCTACTATCAGGGGATACAGAATTCGGTATTTCCAGAAGCGGTTTCCGGTGACGCCGATCGTGCTTCCGTCTTCTTTCTCGGTTCAGCTACACCGGGTACGATCGGAGCAACCGGCGGTGACCCGGCTGGTTTCACGGGTACCTGGTTCGGATATATCTCAACCACATATGACGGCGGCACAACATGGACGACGGTCAACGCAACGCCGAATGATCCGGTCCAGCGCGGTCCGGTCTGCACTCAGGGAACACTTGGCTGCTCGGGAGCGACTCGTAACCTGCTTGACTTTAACGATCTCACGATAGATGGGATGGGTCGCGTGGTTGCGGCTTACGCCGACGGCTGTATATCGGCCCAATGCGTTCAGGGCGACGACCTGAATGGCGACGGCAAGCTAGACGGTAACGACAACGACGGTTCTCAGCAGGCGACGATCATACGACAGTCGGGCGGCAAAGGCCTGTTCGCTCAGTACGACGCTCAATTGGTGACGAATCTTCCTGCGGCACCGCTACTTGTTGGGCAGCAAGACCTAAAGACGGCGTACCTCTCATGGTCGACACCCGATAACGGCGGCACGGCGATCACTGCCTATAAGATCTACCGCGGTTCTGCGACGGGCGTAACACTGCTCGCCACGGTGACCGGGGATGTTAATTCGTATAACGATGCGACGTTCAACAACGGCTCGTTCTATTACCAGGTACGTGCCTCCAATGCGAACGGCAACGGTCCTCTTTCGACCAAGGTCACACCAACGGCACTCGTGGAGCCGGTCGTGGGTTCGCCGTGCAAGCTGCCCGGCGTGACAGTTGTAACGGATGCGACCGGCGACGAGGCGGACGGATTGTCCGCTCACGACGTGCAGTCGGTGAGCATTGGGGAGCCTTACCAGACCGATGGTTCGCAAAAGCTGTTCTTTACGCTCAAAGTGGGTAGCCTCAGCCCGGTCGTACCGCCAAATACGTCCTGGAAGGTGCTCTTTAAGGCGCCTGACGGTATCACGCACTTCGTCGAGATGAACACGTTCGACCCGACCGGGATCAAATACAACTACGGTCACATTCAGGTGGATCCTACAACGGGCGTCAGTAACAATGTGAATGATGGCGCCGCTGACCCCGCGAGCGGCAATAATGCAGACGGTACGATCACATTGATAATCGGAGACGACAAAGTCGGCAAACCAGCCGCCGGTCAGAGCCTTGTTGCTGTGCAGGGTGAGGTCCGAGTCCTTGTCGGAGCGACGGCCGGTCTCTTGGTACTGGCTGATAACACGGGCCTGGGCAGCTACACGGTGGTTGGCAATGACTTTTGTGCTCCCCGCCCGGCAGCGCCTACCGGGCTTGCGGCCGTCAACACCTCGAGAGGTGTTGTCACGCTTAACTGGCTCGACAATTCGGATAACGAAACCAACTTCCTTATCGAACGTTCGACATCTGTTAATACGGGATACGTACAGGTCGCTTCGGTCAACGCCAACGTGACAAGTTGGGCGGACAGCACTGTCGTTCGCAAGACGACATATTACTATCGCGTGCGAGCGGCAAACGGGACAATCAAGTCACTGTATTCAAATGTCGCAAGCGTGAACGTAAAGAAATAGACAAATTCGGCTGATTCTTCCAAACGGCGCTTGAGCGGCGGAAACCTCCGCTTCTGCGCCGTCTTTATAAGAGCTTTCACGATCGTGACAGACCGCCGGCCGTGGCGCTCGTGGCAACCAATTGCACGCAATGTGATAATGAGAAGATCAATGCTCACAAAGGTTACGATACTGGCACTATGCGCTTTGCTTCTCGTCGGCGAAGCCTGTCGATCGCAAGAGAAGACGACGACCCGTTCAAGCTCAAACACATGCGATCTCGTTACGTCCGCTGACATCGAATCAGTACAAGGCGAAGCGGTCATCGAGACAAACACGAGCAACCACACAACAGCAGGGATCGTTAGCGAACAATGCTTCTATCGCCTTCGAACTTTCAGTAAATCGATCAGTCTTGAGATCTCGCGGCCCGCGGCCGGAGGGACAAGTCAGGACATCGACGATTTCTGGAAGCGCAGATTCGGCACGGATCGTTATCAAGACGACGCAGAGAAAGACGAATCCTCAGCCGAACACGACAAGGAGCGTAAAAGTGAAGACCGGGAACTCGAGGAAGAGAAAAGAGCGCGTCCACAAGCGGTAGCGGGACTTGGCGACGAGGCGTTCTGGAGCGGCAGCCAGATCAACGGATCCCTATTCGTGCGCAAAGGCGACGTGATCGTCCGATTAAGTATCGGCGGCCCGGAAGATCAGCCGACCAAGATCCAAAAGGCTAGTGCCCTCGCCGCACAAGCTCTGAAGAACCTGTGATACAGATCATCTTTTTGCGGCCAGCAGCAGATCGATCAATTCGCGGACAGCCCCGCGGCCACCGTTACATTTTGTGACGAAATGCGCAGCTGCCTTGACCTCGTCCAGAGCGTCGGCAACAGCTACGGCCAACCCCACAAAAGGCATCACCTCGGCATCGGGCGTGTCATCGCCGATAAAGGCAGTTTCCTCCGGCAAAACTCCGGCGGCAGCAATCAATTCATGAAACGCCGACACCTTTTCTTTTCTTCCCTGCCAGAAGAATTCGACGCCGAGCTGCCGGCCGCGCATTTCGACAATAGGATTTGTACGTCCCGAGAGTATGCCCGAGCGAAACCCCGCTTTATGCCAATAGGCGAGACCTTGCCCATCGCGAACAAAAAATACCTTAAGCTCTTCGCCGGTGGGGCCAAAGTAAAGACGCCCGTCGGTCAGCACACCGTCACAATCCATTATGAGCAGCTTGACGCGACGTGCGCGCTCTTCGATCGTCATCTATGTTCCGTTAATCCCCACATTATCGGACGTCATCGCACCTCGAACACATCGACACCGCTAAGTTTCCAGCCGTTTCCAACCTTTGACAGCCGATAGACAGCCATACCGTTCTCGACATTCTTGTTCAGAAGCTTGACGGTCATGTCGGCTTCGACCAAAACCGTCTCGGCATCAAGTTGATCGACCCGTCGAACCGCTGTCTGCCATTGTTGGGTCGATCCGGCGACCCCACTCGCAAATCTTGTGATCTCGCCAGGCATTATCAAAGCGTCGACGTCCGCCTTTCGGTTGGCGGCGGCGGCTTTATCAAAATCCGCAAAGAATGCCTTGATGCCTGGATCCACCTGTCCGGCGGCTCCCAGGCGATTACGAAGGTTGCGGGCGGCAAGGCTGGCGCCGAACTCGGCATCGATCAAAATCGCGGTGTCCGCAAACTTTATCGCGGCTGCCGTTTGGTTTGATTTAGCGGCGATCTCCCCGAGCCCGACGTTTGCCCAGGCGAGGCTTCGTGCCGCCGGCTGCTTTTCATCCAGAACAGCGCGAAATTCCTTTTCAGCTTCGGTATTGTTGTTTTGCGCAAGCAAGGATCGCGCGAGCAGGATCCTTAGCTCGTCAAACCGCGGAAGATCACGAAGTAGCGAGCGTGCGGTCTTTTCCGTATTTGCGTAGTCCTGCTTATCAAAATAGTTCTTTGCCGCAAGCAGCGGATCGCTTTCGGTGGACTCGCGTGGGGCAACGTCGTTTGAGTAATCCATCTGCGGATACAGCTTTTCGGCATCGATCTCAACACGCACAACTCGGTCCGTTGATTTGAACGTTACCTCACCAAAACTGGTGGCCCGAATAGTTGTCGGTGCTGTTATCTTTTGGCCGCTGGCGGTTGTTGCGACAACGTCGACGGTCACATCGACTCCTCCGGTATTTCGCAGAGCGACCTTTGCTTCGTTCCCGTTCACCTGCGGAACACCGGCGAGTAGATCCATATCCGTCAGTTGGTCGAACATATAATCAACCAGCTCCTTTTGCGATGAGAAGGCGGCACGCAGTTCGGCAAGCGTCAGGTTCCCATCCTGCATGTTTGCTTTGATAGCATTTGAAAACTCTGAGGACCCGATTCGTCGGGCCAGCAGGCGCCACACCATCGCCCCTTTATTTGCGACTTCGGAATAATAGAAATCATCAACGGGCGACGCGATCATTATGGGAGAATCCCGTTTTGACACAGCAGCGTATGCCGTGCGCTGCCTCAGCCGCTCGACATCGGCCACGTCCTTATCATATTTGTTTTCAATAAATTGAGTTGCAAGATATCGGGACAGCCCCTCCGTGATCGCGCCGAAACCATCGCCGTTCACCGAGACCGCTCCGCCAAGCCAGATCTTCGCGACCGCCTCCGCGATATTCATCGCCGTCAGCGAATCGATCTTTGGGCGCCGAAACACCGCTTCGTCGACAATCACCGTCCCCCCACTCGTAAAACCTGCGCCGCGCCTTGCGGCAACAATACGCATTTGAACGTCCGGAGCCTTGCCTAATACGGAAGTCATGAAGCTTTTAGCGTCGGACATTACTGATGCCAGTTCTGTCGCCCTAGCTTGCCCGTCAGGCCCCATTCCCTTTGGCCGCAATACTTGTACGCCGAAGGTTTCGGACGCTTCCCATGAATCTGTAAGAAAGAACGGCTGGGCATTCAGGGTCTGATCATAGATAGCCTGACTTGTGGCTCCGCCTGCCGCGGACGACGAACCGGAACTGACGCTCGACAGCCCCGCTAACGGCTGGATCTGTAAACGGAGGGGGGCAAAATCCGAGCCACGTGGAAAATACCAGCTATTCGGCGTCGGGTACCAAAACGACGACGGCAAAAACTGGGCGTCCGTCGGCGAGAGGCTTGCCGATGCAGAATTTTCTTTTACATTGAGCTTGTACTCAACAGCGACTGTAACGATCCCACCGGCGGGAACTGACGGAAAACGAGATACGATCCGCTGCAGGCTTTGAGAGGAACTGATCTTTTCCTCACTTTTCGCAATGTCCGCAACGGCATTGTTGATCCTTACGGAGGTCACATCAGCCGTGGGCGAGATGCGCAGGGTAAGGGTCGCGGCGGGATTGCCCGATACATTAACAAGTTTTACGATCGCCTTTACGGCGATGCTGCGAGCCTCGGGTTGAGGGCTGACGTTGATATTGTATTTCTGGACCCGCCAGGTTGCGTTTGCACCTGTCTGTGCAAACGATGTTCCGACCGAAAGGACGCTTACAGTGATCGACAAAAGCGCGGTGAGAAAATATCTAATGAACATTTATTAATAAGATCTATTGATTGCCGCCGAGTTCATCGGCAAATTTCCTGGGCAAGGATATTCGACCCTTTTCAAAGTAGTTATTGGTTTTTTCATCCTGAATATGAACGACATTAATGTTGTCTTTGCCAAAATCGATAAACAGGTAATATCTGTTGTCGCCACAATTGTGCTGTTCGCAGCCGCCGGTCATTAAGATCCCGTCCTGTATCACGATCGGCGTCTCGACGTTCCAGTATTGCTTCATGTCGGCAAAATCCTTGCCAAGCAGCTTTTTGAGCCGCGCCTGCATATCTTTGTTCTCCAGGAGCTTTAGCTCATATGGATATTTCCCCGCGGATTTCTTTAGCGTCTCGAAAATACCGGGCTGAGCAGGCCTAGGCGTCGCGGTTACGTTTACCGGTGGATTCGTTGTCGGTTCGGCGACAGGTGTTGGGCTGGATTTGATAACCTCGACATTTCCGCTCTTGCCCAGGTATTTGGAAAGGTCGCAGCCGACCACAAGAAGTGCGATCAGAGCCAGGAGCACGAGATTCAGGATGTTTTTCATGCAGTTGCGGTTGCACTCTCGTTAACGAGTACATGAATCTGCTTTAACTTGAACAGCAGATCTTCGAGCCTCTCCAACGGCAATTGATTGGGGCCGTCACTCGGGGCCTTTGCCGGATTGTCGTGAACTTCCATAAATACCGAATCAACGCCGCATGCGACGCCCGCACAGGCAAAGTTTTCGATGTACTCGGACTGTCCGCCGGTTGCTTTACCGAGGCCCCCGGGAAGTTGTAGCGAGTGCGTAACATCGAACACGACTGGTACGCCAAACGAACGCATGATCGGAAACGAGCGGAAATCTACAACCAGGTTGTTGTAACCAAAGCTCGCGCCGCGTTCAGTCAGAAGAATTTTTTCACACCCCGCGGATCTAAGCTTGTCGACGATGTTCCTGGCGTCCCAAGGCGCGAGAAACTGTCCTTTTTTAACATTTACCACCTTGCCCGTCTTTGCGGCAGCATTCAGAAGATCAGTTTGCCGGCACAAAAACGCCGGGATTTGCAAAATGTCAGCGACCTCGGCCGTCCTCTCGACTTGCCATGGCTCATGAACGTCCGTGATTATCGACACACCGATCTCTTCTTTGACCTTCGCCAATACCTCAAGACCAAATTCCATCCCACGTCCGCGAAAACTCTCACTCGAGCTGCGATTGGCCTTATCGAAGGACGATTTATAGACGAGGTCGAGGCCGACATGTTTGCAGATATCACTGATCTCCTGTGCCATGAACAGCGCGTGTTGAGCTGATTCGACAACACATGGACCGGCGATGATAGTCAGGCCGCCGCCACCAAAGCTAACATTATTGACGCGAAAGGATTGCATAGAACCGAGCTACAGATGGACACAGATTACCACAGATGGCAGTTTCCATATATCCGCCTCTCCATGCGATTTACTGTGATCTGGGATCTATTCCGATAAAGCGGCTTCAGCACGATCAGGCATTTCGACCGTCTTTTCCGGTGTGACCTCATGCTGAAGATTTTCGCTTCGGAGGCGATTTTGCCAGGCCGCTTTTACAAACGAATCGAACAGCGGATGAACGGCAAGCGGTTTGGATTTGTATTCGGGATGAAACTGGCACGCTATGAAGAAGGGGTGCTTGTCCCGCGGCAGCTCGATGATCTCGACAAATTTTCCGTCAGGCGAAACGCCGCTAAAGACGAGACCTTCTTTTTCAAGAACCGGCCGAAACTCTGGATTAAATTCATACCGATGACGATGGCGTTCGCCGATCTCCGGAACGCCTTTGTAGACATCGCGAGCGAGCGTGTTTTCAGCCAGCCGGCATTGCCAGTTTCCAAGACGCATAGTGCCGCCATATTCCTCGACACCGACAAGATCGCGAAGCTTGAAGATGACCGGGAAGGGCGTTTCCTCATTAAACTCGGTCGAATCAGCGTCACGCAGCCCCGCGACATCGCGGGCAAATTCAATACAAGCTGTTTGCATCCCAAGACATATACCGAAGTAGGGTGTTCCCGATTTGCGGGCATATCTGATAGCACGCAGCATGCCCGGTATGCCGCGTCTGCCGAAGCCACCGGGTACAAGTATCGCGTCGTAATCCTGAAGCTCGGTCTCGTAGTCGTCCTTCATAAGGTTTTCGGATTCGATCCAAGTTACGTTGACACGCAAATTGTTAGCGACTCCGGCGTGCGTGAGAGCTTCGCGTAGAGATTTGTATGAGTCCTCGAGCTCCACGTATTTCCCGACGATCGCGATCTTTACCTGTCCACCCGTCGGGTTCTTGATGATCGATACGAGCTCTCGCCAACGATTGAGGTCGGCCGTCGGAAACCTGTCGAGTAGATGAAGATTGGAAACGATCAGATCGTCGAGACCCTGATCATGAAATGCGAGCGGTACGTCGTAGATCGTGTTGACGTCGAGCGCGGAGATGACCGCGTTTTCCTGCACATTGCAGAAGAGTGCGATCTTCTTTCGCAGATCGACCGGAAGCGGACGTTCAGACCGGCAAAGCAGGATGTCAGGCGCAATACCGATCTCACGAAGTTCACGGACACTATGTTGTGTTGGCTTTGTTTTTAGCTCGCCGGCGGCCGCAATAAAAGGAACGAGCGTTACATGTATAAATATGGCATTATTACGCCCCTCTTCGTTGCCCATCTGGCGAATGGCTTCCATAAACGGCAGCGATTCGATGTCACCGACCGTTCCGCCTATCTCGACTATCAATACGTCAGGCGAATGCAGTTCGGCCACGGTCCGAACGGCCGATTTGATCTCGTCTGTGATATGCGGGATGACCTGGATAGTTTTGCCGAGATAATCGCCTCGCCGTTCTTTTTCAATAACCGACAAATATATTCGCCCGCTCGTCCAATT
>OCZT010007643.1_pt1 | contig 10575 bp, 8 predicted proteins | sample 1539031 | NCBI WGS metagenome assembly OCZT01 (sample SAMEA3539308, study PRJEB22396) | soil metagenome | biome: tundra; feature: field; material: soil | place: USA | collected 2010-05 | depth 0.15 m
CCACGAGCGGCGGGTCGTCAATTGCACAGCGCTCCTGCGCGTTCGGACAACGTGAGCGGTACGCGCAGCCGACGAGACGCTGGGTGAGGTCGGGCAACTCGCCAACGACCTCGACGCGCAACCGGTTCCGCTCGAAGCGGGGATCGGGCACCGGGATCGCAGAGATGAGTCCCGCGGTGTACGGGTGGCGCGGGTTGGCGAAGAGATCCTCAGCCTTAGCCACCTCAACGATGCGGCCAGCGTGCATCACCGCGACCTGCTCACAGACGTTGCGAACCATGGAAAGGTCGTGGGAGATGTGAATGCAAGTGAGATCTCTCGCCGCCTGGATGTCGGAAAGGAGGTTGAGCACTTGGCCTCGAGCGGACATGTCAAGCGAGGCAACCGCTTCGTCGGCGACGAGCAGTCTCGGCTCGGTCGTCAGCGCCCGGGCTATGGCAATTCGTTGGCGCTGGCCCCCCGACAACTGGCTCGCCCGGCGCCCCATCATGGTCTCCTGCAAACCCACCGCGGTCAGGGCTTGTGCCACCTCAGACCGGTAACGGCTGGCTTTGCCTCTGCGGGTAATTTCAAGAGGCTCTGCGACGAGCTGTTCCACCGTCATTAGTGGATCGAGTGAATCACTCGGATCTTGGAAGATCATCTGAATCTCACCCGGGCGCCACGCACGACGACGCAATCTACGCGACACCGTGATCGTTGAATCCCCGCCAAGGCGCAACGTGCCCGAATCAGCGCTCTCCAACCCGACAAGGATACGGGCGAGCGTCGTCTTTCCCGAACCCGACTCACCAACAATGCCGAACGATTCGCCTTTGCCGACGACAATCGAAACCCCCCCGACGGCGCGTAACTTCGCCGTCGACCCGCCGCCACGACTGACGCGGAACGTCTTCACAACGTCCACGACCTCAAGCAACGGGACTCGCCCCGTCGTTACTTCCGCTGGAGAGGCGCCGCTCGCGTCGGGGACAATGGAGTCGGCACTCGACAAGGCCTTGGCTCCGTCGATCGGGAAGAAACAGGCGGCGAGGGTCCCTGCCGCGGTCAAGGACGGTTCCGGCACTTCGCACTGACAACGCGGATTGCCCTGCCCCACTGAGCATCGGGCCTCAAAGCGGCACCCCACAAGATTCGAGTCAGCACGCGGTAGCCCACCGGGGATGAAGCGCAGGCGTCTCCTTCGCGGCTCGGTGAGTGAGGGTACGGATTCGATAAGTGCTCTCGTGTACGGATGCGCCGGGCGGCCAAAGATGTCTCCAACCGCACCGGTCTCGACAGCCGCACCGGCATACATCACGAGCACCGATTGGGCAAAACCGGCGACCACGCCCAGGTCATGAGTCACGAGTACCGTGGCCATGCCTCGTTCATCTCCCAGCCGCTTGAGCAGGTCAATAATTTTAGATTGGGTCGTAACGTCCAGCGCACTCGTCGGCTCGTCGGCGATCAGTACCTTGGGCTCGCTGGCGAGCGCCATTGCAATCATTGCGCGCTGACGCTGGCCACCGGACAACTCGTGGGGGTATTGGCGAAGCCGGTTCTCCGGATCCGGAAGCTCCGCCTCGCGCAGCAACTTCAGCGCCATGCCAAGTGATTCCTGACGACTCGCCTGGCTATGAGCACGAATCGCCTCGCCGATCTGCGAGCCGATTGTTCGAACGGGGTCAAGCGCTGTCTTGGCATCCTGAAAGACGACGGCAATCTCTTTGCCGCGCACGGCCCGAAGTTGGCGTTCGCCCAGCCCGACAATCTCGCGGCCTTCATAAAGGATCGATCCCGAGACGATGCGCGCCGTACGCGGCAACAGGCCTGCGAGGGCGAGGCCAAGCGTCGTCTTCCCCGACCCGGACTCGCCGACGATTCCGAGCATCCCACCAGGCTGAAGTTGGAACGAGACGTTGTCAACCGCTAGCACCGTGTCACCCTGACTGCTGTACTCGATCGTCAGGCCACTGACTTCGAGAAGGCCGTGGGTCTCGGGGGCGGTCATACCCTACCCATCGCCGAAGTGCGAAATGCGCGTTCTTGACTTCCCGTTCTCCCCTGAAGATCGGAGAGGCCGCGCCCCAGCATCATGTAACCGTAGGCGAGCACAGTGATGAACACACCGGGGGCAACGCCATACAACGGCGCCTGAAATACGCTCTGGAAGGCGTTATAGAGCATGGTCCCCCAACTCGGCGTCGGTGGCGCGACGCCGAGGCCGAGATAACTGAGGGATGCCGAAATGAGAACAGCGCTCGCCGCGAGCACCGAAGCCGCCACGAGGAGCGAACGCATCGCATTGGGCAAGAGGTGACGACGAATCACGTAGGCGGACGAGGCAAAGAGTATCTCGCTCGACTCGATATAGGCGCGGTTACGAAGCAAGAGACTCGTGCCACGGGCGAAGCGTGCCATCGACGGCATCATCACCGCAGCGATTGCGATGATCTCCACGAGTTCGCCGTGCCCGAAAATAGCTATCAGGAAGAGGGCGAGGACAATGGCCGGGAAGGCCAGCATGACATCCACCACTCGCGTCCCCGCAGTGTCCACGAATCCGCCCCGGTAGCCGAGGAAGATGCCGAGCAGCGACCCTACGGCGAAAGCCAGCGCGGTCGCGCTCAGACTGATCACCACGTCGCTGTGGGCGCTATAGATGACACGGCTCAATACGTCCCGACCAATCTCGTCAGTCCCGAACCAGTGAGCAGCACTCGGCCCCGACAGTGGGACACCAATAGACGCATAGGGATCGTCGGGCGCAAGCAGTCCAGGAAACGCCGTCATAATTGCGAAGGGTGCGAGCACGACGATGGCACCAAGAAGTGACTTTGGTAGACCGAGAACTGCTCGGAATGCTCTAGTCACACGACGAGATAACGATTTTGAGGTGCTGGACACGAGTTACACCTGTCCCGGGCGACGTGTCCGCGGGTCCGCGAACCAGTAGATTAGGTCGACAATGATCGAGGTCAATACGAAAGCCGCCGCGGTAATCAATACGATGGCCACGAGAGTGTTGAAGTCGCGTTCGAGGACTGACTGCACGAGGAGCGACCCGAGCCCAGGCCAGGAAAAGACCGTCTCAACGACGACGAGCGAACTGAGGAGCGACCCTGTCGCCATGCCGATGATCGTGATCGTCGGCAACATTCCATTGGGGAGCACGTGACGATAGGCAATGGCACGCTCCGAAATTCCTTTGGCGCGACTCGCCACGACGAAGGCCCCCATTTCAGCTTCCTCGAGACCGGCTAACAGATAGCGAAAGAACAGCGCTGTTAACGGGAAGGCCAATGTGAGGGCAGGAAGTACGAGGTGCGAGATGTTGCCCGAGGCAGATTGCGATAATGGCACGAATCCCGACGCCGGGAAGGCGCTAATCCTCACGGCGAACAAATACACGAGCAGGAAGCCGAGCCAGAAGCTCGGAATGACAAACAACGTCGACATCGCTCCCTGGACGATTGCCTGTGCACGGCGCCACCTCGTCCTAAACGCCCACAGAGCGAGCAAGAATGACGCAACAATGCTCGGTATGAGACCGGCAAGGGCTAACTCGACGCTTGCCCAAAGCGAGGGAGGTATGAGCTGAGTCACCTTCTCACCCTGAATCGTGAGACCGAAGTCACCCCGAAGCGCGTGGAGAAACCAAATCCAGTATTGGACGACGAGTGGCTTGTCCAATCCAAGTTGAGCGGACAACTGGGCAACGAGCGCGGCGCGTTGGGACGGCGTATAGCTCGGCAGCGGTCCAATCCGGTAGAGCGCCGCATTCCCAGGGAGCGCACTCATGAGAAAGAACGTGATTGCCGATATGGCAAGCAGAACAAGAACGAACTGAACGACCTTGCTGATGACGATCTTTGTCATTCCACCTCTCATCGACTCATTTCGGGGGGGTGCGTGGTTACTCACCGGGTGATTCGACTCAATAGTCGATGTACTGCTTTGGGAACCGTCGCCCCTCTCAGGGCGACCGTTCCCAAACAAGTCTCTACGAGAACGACGCCTTGTGCCAGCGCACGTCACCGTAACCGTTCACCACCACGCCGTGGACGTTCGAGGGCAGAACCGTGTTGACCGGACCGCCGAACATGGGGTAGACCACCGCTTGGTCCAGGATGACTCCCTGGGCCTGCTTCAAGAGCGCGGGCTCCTGTGGGTCGGTCCCAGCCTCAACCTTGTTGTACAGAGCTGCCACACTCGGGTTCGGGGCCTTGTTGTATGCGCTCACGAGAGCTGACGGGTCCACCAAGTAGTCGAACAGGTTAAGGAACGGGAATGGGATGTTGCCTGCGTTAAACGCAAGTCCCGGCCAACTACCTTTTCCGTAGGTGGCGGAAAGCCAGTCGGTAATCGTCAGCGCCTCAAAGGAAGAGGTGAGTCCTGCCGCCTGGAAACCCTGCTGCATGATCTGACCCTCGGTGATCGAGTCCTGGTAGGTATTGATTCCGATGATGTCGACATTGAACGGCTTGGTAACGCCGGCGGTCTTAAGCATCGAAGCCGCCTGCGCCGGGTTGTACGTACCAGTGAACTTTCGATTGATCTGCCACGACTTCGGGTAAAAGCCGAACGCGTCCCAGGGGTTGCTTCCGAGACCGCCGAACGCCGACTGGTTAATCAACGGCATGTTGAAGCAGTACCGAAGCGCCTTGCGAACCGCCGGATTGTCGAACGGGGGCTGGCCCATCTGGATGATCCACCAGTTGGCGTACGTCGCATCCCGAATCACCTGGGTGTGAGGCAACCCGGAAAACTGCTTGAAGTGCAGCGGGGAGATGTCGTAAACGCCTTGCACCTCGCCTGAGCGGATGTTGAGTGCTGCCGCGGCGACCGCAGCAAACAGATGGAACCTGAGTGTGTTGATCTTCGGTTTTCCTCCCCAGTAGTGGGGGTTCGCCACCATCGCCAGGCTGGTCCCACTGACAAAGTTCGTGACCTTGAATGGACCAGATCCGAAGTCAGCAGTGTTGACGTTGTAGTGCAGGTGCGCGTTCTTCGGCACGACGAGAATTGGCTGTGGGTTCTCAAGGAGTCGAACCCTCGTAGTCGTGTGCACAATAACTGTGTACTTCCCCACTGTTGTCACGCCGGCCCACTGCTTCGCCGACATGACTGGTCGGCCATTTGTCGACTTCATGACTTTCGGGTCACAACGAGCAGCGATGGAGTACGCAACGTCCGCCGCAGTCACTTCTGCGCCGTTCTTGAAGTGCATTCCGGGCCGAACGTGAATCACCGTCTTGGTCGGGCTCGTCGTATCCCACGAAGCCGCAGCCACCGGGGCCAACGTGCCATTGGCCAAGATCTCGACGAGCGGGTCGTAGAGTGCGAAGCCCATCATCTGTGACCAGTTGTAGCCCTGGATAGCGAAGGGGTTAATAGTCAGCAACGTCGCGTTCATTCCAACCGTCAGCGACCCTGTTTTCCCTGCGTGAGGTTCTTCGTGGCCCTCGAACGGCCGACGAAAAACTTCAGCGGCGCTCGCAGAACTACCCATGCCCAACGTAATACCACCAGCGGCGACAGCAGCACTGTATCCGAGTAATGCTCTACGTGAAATCTTGTCCATAACACTCCCCCTAGTTGAAGTTCATTCCCTTGTAGTTGATGTTCCTAGTTTGAAAACAATGAAACCACCACTTTTGTTACCAACTTTTAATACTCACTACTTCTCGAGTCACTGCGATTCAATACATCAGGAAACCTCCGCTCACGTTGAGCGTGGCACCCGAGATATAGCGAGCGTGGTCGCTGGCGAGAAAAACGGCAACTCCGGCAACGTCCTCCGGCTCGCCAACGTATCCGAGCGGCGTGTCCTTCGTCATTCGCTCGTAGATCGCCGGGTCAAGGTCCGTCAGCAACATTGACGTCTTGATTTGACCCGGCGCAATGGCATTCACTGCAATACCGTGAGGTCCGTACGTGCGGGCGAGTCCACGCGACATCGTGACGATTCCACCCTTCGAAGTGTTGTAGACGACGGAACCGCCAAATCCGCCGGTCTGCCATCCCTGTGATGAGAAAAGGATGATTCGACCACCTTGTCCTGCGTCAATCATCTGTGCAGCAACTGCTCGACTTAGAAAGAATGTTGCCTTCAAGTTCGTGTCCAACTGGAAGTCCCAGTCCTGCTCACTGACCGCGTCAATATTGCTGGCACGACGCAGCACAGCTGCGGTGTGCACGAGTGCGTACACTCCTCCGAGGTCACGTACCGCACGTTCGACGATGCCTGCATGACTGTCCAAATCGTTGATATCCGCGACTAATCCGACATGACCATCGCCATCGCAATCGGCCAAGACGGCGTCAATTCGTTCCTGATTGACATCAAGCGCTAGAACCCGTGCTCCGGCGGTAGCAAAAGCTTTCGTGACGGCGCTGCCGATACCCCCACTCGCCCCGGTCACGATCACCCCGCGACCTTCGAGGCCAGCCCCGACGCTCCACTTCACTTCGCTCATTACACCCCCCACACCCATTTTGGATGCTCGACTTCGCCACAATCACTGCATTGCCGCAATCGATTTCAGTATATGTAGCAAGAGTCCCGCTGTCAATTATTTGCGTAATTTGATAATTCCCCAAAACGATTCCAAACGGGCCTTGGTCGGTCTTGGCGGTGGGGACCTCTAGGTTTCGAAGGAGGACGTGACACCCCCCAATTACGAAGTCGCGTATGAGTCTGGTGCGATCCTCGAACTTCGAGGTCGCAACAAGCCATGCTGTAGCGCCGGCATGAGAGCAACAACTATTTGCCCTGGGGCCATCCAGAATTTTCGTACTTACCTCAACGCAGCGACGCAAGGTATCTGGCTCGGACATCGCCCTTTGCCGTGCGGAAATCGCGAGCATCACCTCACCATCTCGTAGCTGCGGGGCACTGGTCGGCGCTAGAAAGTCAAAACCGAGGCGACGTGTCTATCCATGTCCACTTCCCTCGATATCTGAAACCAAGTGGTAAGCGGTGCAGTGCAGTCGTAGAGATTGTTCGCAGTTGTGGGAGCGACGCGAACACCACAGACTGACCGAAGACAAGTGTGGCCAAGTTACGTCACAAGCAAGAATGACGACCCCGTATCGAACACTACGCGCACTCGAGCGCAACCACAAAGTTGGCCGGTACAGCCGCCGACCGCCTTGAACTACGACTGGAGATCGCGCCCAAGCCCTAGGAAATGAACCCTTCGGATATCCAAATATGACCAACCAATTTGGTGGCAACGAAATTGGGGCATCAGCGTTCGAAGGAATGTATTTTGACTGCGGAGGCAACCCGGGAACCTGGTGCTCCCAGTTGTCAAGAGGCGCTATCGCTCGTCGAAGGCCTTCTCACTATCCCGTTGACCCCATTCGGTTCAAAGCACGTGACCTTAATCTGAAACCATGCACCGGGTTCTGAAAATGCCGCAAATCAATGACTGTTCGACTGGCGCGATGGGTTCGAGCAATCGCCAAACCTCATAGACCTCACTAAGCGTGGTTCGTCTTCTGTGAAGGCTGTGGGCCTATTTCGAAGAATCAACATACTTGTCGCGACCATTGGAAAATGGTCGCATGGACCCTCGATAGATAAAACGAGTGGGAAGTGACTCAATCTTCGGGGGGGCTGTCGAACCTTCAAGACGATCCAATAAGAGTCGCGCCGCCGCTACACCCATTTCTTCGCCATCGCGACTGACAGCGCTAATAGGAGGGTTCATGAATCGCAATAGCTCCATGTCGTCGCAGATGACGACAGAAATATCCTCACCTTCGCGCAGGCCTCGTTCGCGAAGCGCCTTCAGCAATCCGACTCCAAGTTGGGAGTCACCGGCCACGATTGCAGTTGGTGGTGGCGACTTGTCCAACACTGAGTTCGCCGCTTCAACGGCAAGGTCCGGTCGAAAGGCGTCTAACTTGAAGATGTACTCCTCACCGAAAGGGAGGCCTGCTTCTTTGTACGCATTTTTGTAACCTCGCAGGCGCTCGCGTGATGGGCGGATCGCCGACGATCCGACGATCAAGCCAATTCGGCGGTGTCCCAGTTTGAGCAACGCGGCGATAGCGTCGTGCATTCCTGCGGCATGATCAAACAAGACCGAGTCGGCTTCAACTCCAGCGATCTCTCGATCGAGTAGCACAATCGGAACCTTGATACCTTGAAGTGCATTGACCGTTTCCACGCTCCCTTCGGAAGCGATCGAAGCAATCAGGCCATCGACTCGTCGGTGACTCAAGACGTCAATGTGCTTCACCTCGAGTGTCGAATTGCGCCAAGAGTTCATCAGCAGCACTGAATACCCACGAGCTTCAAGTTCACGCTCGGCGCCCTTGGCCATGTCGGCGAAGAGTGCAACGGAGATGTCGCGGATGATGAACCCTACGGTGTGCGTAGCGCCGCTACGAAGACCTTGCGCGAAATAATCGGGACGATAGTCAAGTTTTTCAACGGACTCGAGAACTCGATTCCTCATCTTTGCGCTGACGTCGGGGTGGCCACTCAGCGCCCGCGAAACAGAAGAAGCTGACACGCCAGCCAATTTTGCGACCTCCTTAATGGTCGCAGGTCGATTGTCACGAATCATGATGCTCCATTTCTGGCGCGCCAGCAGCGCAGCCGGAGGTGACATCCGACCTCTCGCAAGCTAACACCGGGAAAACCACACCCTATTTCAAGTTGTCTGGAATCGATACTTGCCATATCCCAATTGTAGGTTTCAGGGGACAATCTGGCGTTAACACTTTGGAAATACCGCTATTTAGTTGCTGCGGCCTGGCGCACCCGCTTTTTCGTTCACTGATGGGCGGTAGTGGGCGCACCGATGAAGCTCGTGGCGAACCAGTCTGCAGGTGTTCAGAATGTAGGACCCCTCAAACTCTGGGAATTGGTCAGACTTCTACATCGGTGCAATCGCGTGGAGATAAACCCTGCTCCAGAATGAGTTCGCGATGGGACTGACGCCCCGATGGTCGAGACCACCGGTAGAAACGGAGGGCCATCGACCGCGTGATTCTCAGCTGCATATCAACTTGCACCGACTATGAACGATTGACTCGACGCACGGCCCACGCGGCGATAGCCGTCAATCCAATGCCGTCAACTGTCGCGGGACTCAATAACGCAGATTTGAGTTCCCACTGAGATCTCATCATCTACTGATACCAGTTGTTCAACCAGCCGGCCGGCGACTGGTGACGGGACTTCGGCTACAGCCTTGTCTGTCTCTACCATCATCAGCACGGTGCCAAGTTCCACGTCGTCGCCGACATCACAAAGCCACTCGGTGATCAGCACCTCCTGAGTTGTGTCACCGAGTTGAGGTAGCTTGACGCGAATTTGCATTGACTACCTCTCCCCTGCGCTAACTCGCTCCATCATTTGCTCTGGCGTCGGAGTCGGACTACTCAGTACCAATTCAATCGTCGCCTGAAGTCGACGACGTTGCTCAGCGTTGACGAGTTCTAGATCCGCTTCAACTAGCACGCCTTCCTCGACCAACTTAGCTTCGAATAACTTGATCGGGTCACGCTGAAGCCACTCATCAAGTTCTCCGGCCGGCCGATACGTTGCCTTGTCGGATCGAGAGTGTCCAGCGTAGCGATAGGTCTTAGCCTCGATCAACGTCGGCCCGTCACCGCTTCTCGCCCGAGTCACGGCCCGCATCATCGCATCCTCGACCGCGTCCACGTCTTGTCCGTCCACGATCTCGCTGGGCATGTTGTACGACATCGCACGTACCGCGAGATCGGTCACCGGTGTCGTACGATCAATTCGGCTGTACTCGCCATACTGGTTGTTCTCACAGACGAAAATAACTGGGAGCTTCCAAATGGCGGCAAGGTTCAAACCCTCGTGGAACGCGCCGATGTTAGTAGTGCCGTCACCGAACACGGAGACCGCCACGGTGTCATTGCCCAGGATTTGAGCGGTGAGCGCCGCGCCCGCGGCAATCGGGATACCCGCGCCAATGATTGCCGAGGTAGGCAACAGTCCGACGGAGGGATCACTCAAATGCATCGAACCACCGAGTCCTCCCATGCACCCGATCTGACGGCCCATGATCTCGCCCAGCACCGACTCCGCGGGAACGCCGAGGGCGAGCGCCATGCCGTGTCCGCGGTATGTGCACACCACGATGTCGGTCGGCCTCGTGGCCGCGGCAATTCCCACGCACACAGCTTCTTGACCCTGACAAGTGTGCGTGGTCCCCGGTATCAAGCCCTCGGCAAAGATCTCAATCACCTTGTCCTCGAGCAGCCGGATTTCTACCATCCGCTCATAACGCAGTCGGCGGCTCGAGACCACTTCTTCGCGGCGCTGAAGAGACTTCTCGGAAATATCTGGTTCCATCATCACAACCTTTCCTCCCACCATTTCTTCGGCGGTACGCCCGTCGTGATGAGTGAGGTAATCTGACTCGTCACGTACTCGACTGATGGCAAATAGCGCTGCTCCAACTCTGTGCCGTACGGAACGTGTACATCAGGTGGAGTAATTCTCAGTGGCGGCGCCACCATCTCACCAAAGATGCTCGAGGCAATGTACGACACGATTCCCGTACCGACGTCGTACATGGCCTATCACTCCGACTACGA
>OCZT010007644.1_pt1 | contig 10575 bp, 7 predicted proteins | sample 1539031 | NCBI WGS metagenome assembly OCZT01 (sample SAMEA3539308, study PRJEB22396) | soil metagenome | biome: tundra; feature: field; material: soil | place: USA | collected 2010-05 | depth 0.15 m
GCGGCGGGGGCGCGGCGACGTGCTGGTGGAGGACCCCGAGGGGCGAATCCGCTGAGAAGGGCACGCGTCCGGCCAGCAGCTCGAACGCGATCACGGCGAGCGCGTACTGGTCCGAGCGCCCGTCCAGAGCCGAGCCCGTCGCCTGCTCGGGCGCCATGTAGAGCGGGGTCCCGAGCACCGTGCCCGTGGCCGTCAGTGCCGAGGAAACCTCGGCGCTTCGTGCGAGGCCGAAGTCGGCGAGGAGGAGCCGGCCCTGCGAATCCATGAGGACGTTCCCCGGCTTGACGTCGCGGTGGAGGATGCCCTTGGCGTGCGCGTGGTCGAGGGCCGAGGCGATCGCCGAGAGCCAGGTGACCGCGAGAGCGGGCGGAACCGGTCCTGCGACGCGGTCCTTGAGCGAGCCGCCGGCCACGAGCGGCATGACGAGATATGACACGTCGTCGCCGTCGATGGTCGCGGTGCCGTAGTCGAAGACGGGGAGCACGTTCGGATGTTCGAGGCCGGCAACGAGGCGCGCTTCCCGGAGGAAGCGCTCGCGAAACGAGGAGTCGGCGGCGACGGGCCCGAGGATGACCTTCACGGCCACGGTGCGCTTCAGCGTCTCGTCCTCTGCTTTCCACACCTCGGACATGCCTCCGACGCCCGCCTTCTCGAGGAGGCGATAGCGCCCGAGGACGGTTCCGGTCGAAATGGGCATCGGTCCGCGAAGAATACCGGAGGCGGGCTACCGCGCGATCTGCCGGACGTTTGTCTAGGCTTCAGCCGGCCGCGACCGAGTCCGCCTCCGTTGGTGCGTGGTAGAGCACGACGGAGGAGGGCCCCGTGCGAATCGCCTGCAGGAGAGCTTCGTTCGCTCGAAGGATAAGCGTTGTCGTGTCGAAGGCGTCGTCAGGGTAGACGGCAATTCCCGCGCTGAGGCCGAGACGGATGCCGGTCGCGGCGAAACGGTCGTCCAACCCCTGCAGGAAGTTCTTCTGGATCGAGTGCAGCGCGCGATGGGCCTGAACCTTGTTTGCCTCGAAAATGAGGATGTAGAAGCGGTCGTCTTCGTCGCGCGCGACGAAATTCACGGCGCGGGTCGAGCGCATCAGCTTGCCGGCAAGCTTCGGCAGCGGCGAGTCAGCCGAGCCCGCGCCCAGCTTCGCGATCGCCTCCTTCAATCCGTCCATGCGCAGGTGCGCCACGGCGAGTGAATGGCCGCTGCGCTCGGCGCGCCGAAGCTCGGACTCGAGCCGCTTGCCGAGCGACGAGCGGTTGTAGAGGCCCGACTCGCTGTCGCGCTCGATTTGCTGCTCGATGAGCTTCATGAGGCGCGCGTTGTGGAGCGCGACGGCCGCGGAGTCCGCGAGGAGATCGAGACGTTCCTTGAGGTCCACCGGCCATTCCTCGTTGCCGCGCCGCGCGCCCACGGAGAGGACGCCGATGAGCTCGCCGTGGTACGTGAGGGGCACGGCAGCCGCGCGGATGAGCGGGGCGCCGGCTCCCCCAGGGTTGCCCGGGAAGAACGTGGAGCCCTCGGCGGGCCCGGCGACGGAGAGCGCCTTGTCGAGGAACGTGCGGACGATCGGGTGGCCCGTCTTTTCGAAGGCGATGGAGCGCCCCACCTCGTCGCCCACGTCGGCGCCCCAACGGGTTGAGATCTTCGCGGACTTCGAGGCCGGGTCCGCGTCCCAGAACTGGGCGGCGTCGACCTTCAACAGCGAGACGGCCTGCTCGCACAGCGTCTGTTTGATGCGTTTGACGTCGAACGTCGTCGACAGCGAGCGGCCGACCTCGCGCAGCCGGTCGAGGAAAACATACGACTCGCGCTCCTGCTGAAGGAGGCGGGCCGACGTGATGGCCAGCGACACCTCGACGCCAAGCGCCTCGAAGGAATGCAGGTCATCGGAGGAGAGGCTCTCCGATGACACGCCCGTGACCGCGCACAGCACGCCCGCGGGCGCGCCGCGGTACGCGAGCGGCACCGCGAGAAGACCCAGCGGAGCCTTGAGCTGCTTGACCGCCGCTCCGCTTGGCAGGAGGGAGGCGCCGTGCGGATTCGCTCCGACGTCGGGGACCAGGAGATGCGAGCCCTCCGCCGAGAGGTGGCTGAGAAGGACGTTCGGAATCTTCACGGCGGCGGCATCGCCATGCCCCTTGACGTAGGCGACCTGTGCGCCTGGCAGCTCGCCGGCCGGGAGGAGCCGGATCGCGCAGACGTCGACCTTGAACTGCTGACCGAGCTCGTCGACCGTGCGCGACGCGATCGCGGAGACATCCGTCAGGCCCGAGAGGGCCGTGTGGAGGCGGCTCACGAAGACATTGCGCTCGCTGTGCCGGCGTTCGGCGTCAAGGAGGCGCGCCTTGTCGAGGGCGCCCGCCGCGAGCTTCGCGAGCTCCTGTGCGAGCCGCAACTCTTGCGGCGTGAGGGCGAAGCCTCCGCGGCGCGACATCGTGAGAAAGCCGAACACGAGGTCTCCTGCATGGAGCGGCAGGGCCATGCGCTTGCGGCGCCGGAGGCTCGAATCGGGCTCATCCTCGAACGCGGGACCGTGCGTCGAATGGCTCCGGACGAGCAGATCGTCCGCGTCGAGAGAGCGACGGCCCGACAGGGACCTCTCGCCGCTCATCGATCCACCCTGGTTGAGGATCTTCGTGACCTCGCGCGTCTCCGGGTGAAACCGATATGCGGTGACGCGGTCGAACCCCAGCTCGCGCGAGAGCGAGGCGACGGTGAGGCGGATGACCTCGTCGGGGTTCAGGGAGAGGAATGCCCCGGAAGCGAGCTCGAAGAGCGCGACGGCCTCCTCGCGCCGCTTCATCAGCGTGCCAACCGTGCGCTCGCGCTCGAGAACGTGGCCCACGGTGCGCGCGAAGATGCGGACGGCTTCCTCCGCCTCCGTCTCCTCTTCTTCGCCCGGCAGCGTCGCGAGGACGACGCCGAGGACGGCCTGCACCTGATCCTTCACTTTCACGGGCGCCCCGAAGAACGACAGCTTGCCTCCGCTGATCTTTTTCGGACGGCCGTGCGCGAGAATCTCGCTGAGATGCTGGAGAAGGCGGGCCTCGGCGGCCGCCCCGATGCCGGAGGGGCCTAAGCGCGTCATGGGCGCGACGCCGGCGCCGGGGAGCAGAGCCACGACGGGCGCGTCGAAAAAGTGGAGCGCCGCCGTCAGGATGCCGCCGAGCGCCTCATCGAGGAGCAAACCTTCCTTGAGGGCGCCGTCGAACGCCTTGAGCAGCGGCAACCCGGGGAAACGCGGAGCGGAGGCCATTGGATCGATCGCCATAATAGCGCCCGTGGAGGTGCCTTGATGCGCCCGGACGCCGCTGCAACCAATGCACTTGCCGACTCGCTCGCACGGCTTCTTCCCGGGCTCGAGTCCTTTACCCGCTTCGAAGGCCCCGATCCGGCCGCGCGGCGATCGCTCTGGCGCGCGGCGCTCGACGAGCCCTTGCCCGAGGCCGGCGCAGGGCGCGAGGCCGTTCTCGAAACGCTGCGCACGGTCGTCATCGCGAACGGCCTCAGGATTGGGGCGCCCGGCTTCTCGGGCTGGGTCACGACGATGCCGACGACGGTGCCCGCGGTCGCCCAGCTGGCCGGGGCTCTCGTGGCTGCGCAGCGCTGGTGGGCGAGCCCCGGAAACTTCCTCGAAGTCCTCGCGCTCCGCTGGCTCGCACGCCTCGTTGGCCTGCCGGATCACTTCGAAGGCGCGTTCACGGGTGGCGGCTCGCTCGCGAACCTCCTCGGCCTCGCGGCTGCTCGCCAGCACGCTGGCGAAAGCCACGGGTTCGACCCGGGACTCGACGGCCTCGCGCGGCTCGTCGCGCCGCGTGTCTACGCGTCGACCGAGGTGCACCACGTCGTTCTCCGTGCCTGTGGCGTCCTCGGCCTCGGGCGGAGGGCGCTGCGCATGGTTCCCGTCGACGCGAGGCGGCAGCCGGACCTCCGCGTGCTCGAGCGCTTCCTTGACGAGGACCTCGCGGCAGGCCGAACGCCCGTCGCCGTCGTCGCGTCCGCGGGCGACGTGAACACGGGAATCGTGGACCCGATCGACGCGATGCGCGAGATCGCGCATGCGCGCGGCGTCTGGCTGCACGTGGACGGAGCGTACGGCGGATTCGGCGTTCTCGACCCGCGGGTGGCCCCACTCTACGGCGACCTCTCGAAGATCGATTCGTTCGCGGTGGACCCGCACAAGTGGATGGCCGTGCCCGTGGGCTGCGGAGCGGGTTTCGTGCGCGACGGCGGACTCCTCGCGCGCTCTCTCACGCTGGAGCCGGCCGCCTATGTGGAGATGGCGCCGACGGGCACGGGCGACGTCCGTTCGCCGTTCGACGAGCGCGGCGAAGGCAATCCCGACTTCTCTCTGGACCACTCGGCGCCCGCGCGCGGCCTCACCGTGTGGGCCGCGCTCAAGGAGATCGGCGCCTCCGGCATGCGCGCGCGCGTCGTGCGTCACAACGACTGCGCGCGTCGCGTCGCCACCCGCGCGCGAGAGCATCCCGCGCTCGAGCTTCTCGCCGAGCCCGTCCTCTCCATTTGCTGCTTTCGCGTGAAGCCGAACGGCATTTCGGACGAATCAGCGCTCGACGCGCTGAACGAGAAAGTCCTCCTCGGCGTCCGGGCGCGCGGCCGCGCCATCCCGTCCCACACGCGCGTCGACGGCCGCTTCGCGCTCCGCCCGTGCTTCATCAACCCCCGCACGACCCTCGCGGATGCCGACGCCACGGTGGACGAAGTGCTCGCGGTGGCGAGGGAGCTCGGCGCGATCCCGGTGTAAAGGCCTGCTATTCCGCCAGCAGGGCCTTCTTCGCCCCGGCCAGCTCGCGGAGCTTCTCGGGCCCGACTTTCGGATAGCGCAGATCGAGCGAATCCAGCGCGTCGATCACGGCGGCCGCGACGACGACTCGCGTGAACCACTTGTTGTCGGCCGGGACGACGTACCAGGGCGATTCCTCCGTGGAGGTCTCGTGGATCATCTCCTCGTACGCTTCCATGTAGTCCTTCCAGAAGCCGCGCTCCTCGACGTCGGAAGCGGAGAATTTCCAATTCTTCTCGGGGTTCTCGATCCGCTCGAAAAAACGCCGCTTCTGCTCCTTCTGCGAGATGTGGAGAAAGAACTTCCTCACGAGGACGCCGTTGTTCGCAAGATACCGCTCGTAGCTGCGGATGTCCCGGTAGCGGGTGTCCCAGATGTCCTTCTTGATCAGCCCGGGAGGAATCTTGCTCTTTCCGAGAAGCCCCTCGTGAACCCGCACGACGAGGACCTCCTCATAGTAGGAGCGGTTGAAGATACCGATGCGCCCCCGCTCGGGCAGCTGCTTGTTGCAGCGCCAGAGGTAGTCGTGGTCGAGGTCTTCGGACGTCGGCACCTTGAACGAAGCCACCTGGCAACCCTGCGGGTTGACGCCGGACATCACGTGCTTGATGGCGCCGTCCTTCCCGGCCGCGTCCATCGCCTGGAAGATCAGGAGCAAGGCCCAGCGGTCCTGCGCGTAAAGCATGTCCTGCAGGGTGGCGAGGGCGCGCACCCCATTCTGCAGCGCCTCCTCGGATTGCGGCTTCGCCTCCGAGCCAATACCGGCCGTGTCACCGGGGTCCACGTCCTTCAGCCGGAATTTCTTTCCCTCACCGACGCGATAGGGCCGGGCGTACTTCCGGGCTTTCTTGATGAACGTGTCGAGGTCCGGGGGTGCCGGGTTCTGGCGGTGCTTCGATTTCGATGCCATGCGATTCTCCTTCGCGGATGTTTCCGTCCTCTGTCTCAGCGGATGCCCGCCAGGCTGATCAACGCGAAACTCACCGCCGCCATGAACGCTGCCGCCGAGAGCCCGGCGTAGAACGGCCGCATCCCGATCTCCTTCATGGCACCCACGTGGGTCTCGAGGCCGACGCCGGCGAGCGCGCACACGATCAGAAACTGGGATATGGCTTGGATGACCTGGCGGAGGGTGGGCGGAAAGGCCCCGAGGGAGTTCAGGATGGCCATCCCGACGAAGCCGAGGATGAAGAGGGGAAAAGCCTGACGGAGCTTGAGGTGTTTTCCTCCGCCGTTCGCTCCCTCTTCCGCCTGCCGCCGCTTGGCGTAGAACCAGCTGAAGCCCACGATGACCGGGGCCATGAAAAGATTGCGTGTGAGCTTCACGACCGTCGCGACTTCGCCCGCTTTCTGGCTGAAGATCAGGCCAGTCGCCACGACCTGGCTGGTGTCGTTGACCGCCGTGCCGGCCCAGGTGCCAAAGAACGTGTCGGAGAGCTCCCAGAGTCGTCCCAGCACGGGATAGATGACGACGGCGAGGAGCCCAAAGACGGTGATCGTCGTGACCGCGAGCGAGGTCTCCTCTTCGCGAGCCTCGATGACGGGCGCGGTCGCCACGATGGCCGTCACCCCGCAGATGGACGTCCCGACGCCGAGAAGCGTCCCGAGCCGGTCCGACAGCCCCATGCGCATGCTGACGACGCGCACCACCAGGATGGCCAAGACGATGCATGCCGCCACAACGAGAACGGACGCCGCCCCGGTTTCGAGCACCTGGCCGAGGCTCAGCTGGGCCCCCATGAGACCGATTCCCACCCGGAGGATCCGCTTCACCGCGAAGCTCGTGCCCGGCTTGCAGGCGTCGGGCATGCCGAGCAGATTGCGAATCAGGATGCCAAAGATGATGGCGATCGCCACGGCGCTCACGACCTCCTTCCCGTTCACCGTAATCCGGGTCTGGATGAAGCGGGCGGAAAGGCCGATGGCCAGAATGAGAGCGAATCCTGGAATGTACTTCTTCAGCAGAACGCCTCCGGCGGGACGTGCGACCGCGCCTCGAACCCATGCACCATCAGGAGCGTACCTTGAGTCTTCGATAGCTCCGGATCAAGCTGTTCGTCGAGCTGTCGTGGCCGAGGTCGGGCTCTGCCTCGTTCTCGACCTCCGGAATGATGCGCTGCGCCAGAACCTTGCCCAGCTCGACGCCCCACTGGTCGAATGAATCGATGCTCCAGATCGCGCCCTGCGTGAAGACGCCGTGCTCGTACAGCGCCACGAGCTTGCCAAGCGTTTCCGGCGTGAGCCGCTGGGCAAGGATTGTGTTCGTCGGGCGGTTGCCCTCGAAGACCCGGTGAGGCACGAGCCAATCCGGGGTGCCTTCGGCCTTCACCTGCTCGGGCGTCTTGCCGAAGGCCAGCGCTTCCGTCTGGGCGAAGACGTTCGCCATGAGGATGTCGTGGTGCCGGCCGAGGGGGTTCAATGCCTCGACGAACGCGATGAAGTCACAGGGGATGAGCCGGGTCCCCTGATGGATCAACTGGTAGAAAGAGTGCTGGCCGTTCGTTCCGGGCTCGCCCCAGTAAATGGGAGCGGTCGGGCAGGCGACTCCGGTTCCATCCAGCGTGACGTGCTTGCCGTTACTCTCCATCGTCAACTGCTGCAGATAGGCCGGAAACCGCTTCAGGTATTGCTCGTACGGCAGGACCGCCACGGTCTGCGCGCCGAAGAAGTCGCTGTACCAGATACCCAGAAGACCCATGAGCACCGGCAGGTTTCGCTCGAACGGGGCGGTGCGGAAGTGTTCGTCCATTTGATGGAAGCCGTGGAGCAGCGCTCGAAAGCCATCCGGGCCGATGGCGAGCATCGTCGAAAGACCGATCGCCGAGCACAGGGAATAGCGCCCGCCGACCCAGTCCCAGAACTCGAACATGTTCGCGGTGTCGATGCCGAATGCGGACACCTTCGCGGCGTCCGTCGAGACCGCGACGAAATGCCGGGCGACGGCCCCGGCGTCTCCACCGAGGCCCTCGAGAGCCCAGCTGCGCGCGCTTTGCGCGTTCGTCATCGTCTCGAGCGTCGTGAAGGTCTTCGAGGAGATGATGAAGAGCGTCTCCGAAGGATCGAGGTCCCGTGTCGCCTCCACGAAGTCATTGCCGTCCACGTTGGACACGAAGCGGAACGTGATGGAGCGCATGCTGTAGTGCTTGAGCGCTTCGTAAGCCATCACGGGCCCGAGGTCGGAGCCCCCGATCCCGATGTTGACGACGTTGCGGATCGGCTTGCCGGTGTGGCCCTTCCATGCGCCACTTCGGATCCGGTTGCAGAAGTCGGCCATCTTGTCGAGCACGGCGTGCACCTGGGGCACGACATTCTGGCCGTCGACGAGGATGGACGCGCCTCTCGGAGCGCGCAGGGCGACGTGCAGGACGGCCCGGTCTTCCGTCCTGTTGATCTTCTCGCCCCGAAACATCGCGTCGATCCGCGCCCTGAGGCTCGATTCCTCCGCCAGCTGAAGGAGAAGCCCGAGCGTCTCGTCGGTGACGCGATTCTTCGAGTAGTCGAGGGTGACGCCCACGGCCTCGGTCGTTAAGCGCGCGCCGCGCTTCGGATCGGTCGCGAAGAGCTCTCTGAGATGCAGGTCTCGGACCTTCTGATGATGGGCTTCGAGGGCCTTCCATGCCGGGCGGGCCGTGAGGGCTTGGATGACAGCGGTCATGCTCGCGTTCCTTTCGTCTCTCGCGCCATCCTATGCATGGCTCCCGGCCAATGAAAGAATACGCCGCAAAATCGAAATCCTCGGAGGGAGACGTCATGCAGCTCGGGATGATCGGTCTTGGCCGGATGGGCGCGAACATGGTGCGGCGCCTGATGAAGAACGGGCACACGTGCGTCGTGTTCGACCGCAGCGCGGAAGCCGTGAAGCAGCTGGCGGGTGAAGGCGCCGTCGGCGCTTCGTCGCTCGATGATTTCGTGGCGAGACTGACACCCCCGCGGGCGGTGTGGCTGATGGTCCCGGCCGCTGCGGTGGAGGGTACGCTGACCGATCTGGCTTCGAAGATGCAGAACGACGACGTCGTCATCGACGGCGGCAACTCCTACTACGTCGACGACATCCGCCGGCAGAAGGACCTGCGCCCGAGGGGCATCCACTATGTTGACGTCGGGACGAGCGGCGGGGTCTGGGGCCTTGAGCGTGGCTACTGCATGATGATCGGGGGCGACACGGGCGCCGTTCGTCGGCTCGACCCGATCTTCAAGGCGATCGCGCCCGGCATCGGCGACATTCCGAGAACGCCGGGGCGCGAGAAAGCGTCGGGTACGGCCGAAGAGGGCTATCTCCACTGCGGGCCAGCGGGAGCGGGGCACTTCGTCAAGATGGTCCATAACGGCATCGAGTACGGGATGATGGCCGCCTACGCCGAAGGGCTGAACATCCTCAAACACGCGAATGTTGGCAAGACCGGGCGGGAGGTCGACGCCGAGACGACGCCGCTGCGCAACCCCGAGCACTACCAATACGACCTGAATCTTCCCGACATTACCGAGGTCTGGCGCCGGGGGAGCGTGATCGCGTCGTGGCTGCTGGATTTGACGGCCATCGCGTTGCTCAAGTCACCGGAGCTCGAGAACTTCTCCGGCCGGGTTTCGGACTCCGGTGAAGGCCGTTGGACCATCATGGCCGCGATCGACGAAGGGACGTCGGCCGAGGTCCTGACCGCGGCGCTCTACGAGCGGTTCGCCTCCCAGGGCGGGGCCGACTTTGGGAACACGCTCATGTCGGCGATGCGCTACGAGTTCGGGGGGCACGTCGAAAAGCCCGCCGGCAAATAGGGGAGCAGCACCTAGGCGGGCGGGTGGTTCCGCGGGGCTCGGCTCTTCGCCCACAGAATCTGGGCCACCATGAGGAGCATCCCGGCGTCGCGCAGGATGACGAAGCGCATGTCGGTGAGGCGCTCCTCGACGGTCTTGTTCGCCGCCGACACGTCGAAGCAGCCGCAGTCGATCGCGTTACCGCGCGCGAGGTTCGCCGAGATCGCCCCGATGAAGACGAGGAGGAGCGCGCCGACGAGGGCCGCCGACGTGCGCGACCAGATGCCGAGGATGAGGGCGAGGCCCGTCAGGAGCTCGAGCCAGGGCATCGCGAGAGCCATGAGGTTGACGAACGCGCCCGGCACGAGCCGGTAGTTATAGATCATGTGCGCGAAGGACGGCGGGTCGACGAGCTTCGGAAGCGCGGCGACGACGAAGAAGAGGCCGAGCGCGATCTGCACGCGCACGGTCAGCCAGGGCGAGGCGAGAGCCTCTTTCGGTGTCACGACTCGGGCCCGGCCGCGCTCTTGCCGCCGCGCTTCTGCCAATCGGGCCAGCCGTCGCGGTACACGAGAAGGTTGTTGAAGCCCGCACCGAAGAGCTTCTGGGCGAGCATGTGCGAGTCCTCGCAGTCGCCGCCGGAGCAGTAAAGGACGACCGGAATCGCGCCGTCGCGTGCCTCGTTGACGAGAGCCGTCACCTTCGTGTCCACATCGCTCTCCCACACGGAGATGCTCCGCGCGCCCGCGATATGCCCCTCCTCGTAGACCTTCGTGCGGCGCGCGTCCAGGATCAGAACGCGGCGCGCGAAGAGCCACGCGACGTCGTCGCCCGAGATCTCCACGAAAGGCTTGTTGTGGGGCGGGAAGCGCTTGAGCAGTTCGGCGGGGGAGGAAGAGGAATTCTTTGCTTCGGACCCTTGAGCGGGAGACGTGGCATCCGGGATGGACGCAGCGGCTGGGCTAGGGCGCCTTTCTGAGCCACCATTCACCTTCGAAGAAACTTCGGACAGAGCCGTCGCTCC
>OCZT010007645.1_pt1 | contig 10571 bp, 7 predicted proteins | sample 1539031 | NCBI WGS metagenome assembly OCZT01 (sample SAMEA3539308, study PRJEB22396) | soil metagenome | biome: tundra; feature: field; material: soil | place: USA | collected 2010-05 | depth 0.15 m
ATTATTATTTTCAATTTTCGCTGTCGCACCGGGTCAACAAGTTCGTCAATTACACGCTATCGGCGGGGCGCAGCACGGATTTCGGATTTTACGGACAGGCTTACAGCCATTACTTCGCACGACTGCAACCGAACTGGAATCTATTCAGAAAGTATCAAATCAGCACGCCGTTCGCGTGGGAACAGGGATCACAAACTTACAATCAAGCCGCCAATTTTGACCAGTTCAGCGTGGGAATAAACCTCGGGCGACAAATCACCAAAAAACTTTCCGGCAGTATTTCCTATCAATTCGTTGAGGAAACCTCCAGTCAGGCGGGGCTTAATTACATGGTCAACATTCTGGGCTTGAACTTTTCCTACCAGTTCTGAATACTATAAACCCTTTGTGAAAAGATTGTTTTCATTTCTCCTGATCTGGGCCGGGGTGACTGGGCTGCAAGCATTTGCACAATTGCCACCTGCCACCAGCACCCCTGTCACGGGACAACCGGCCGCAGTCCCGGGGTCAAATCCCGGCAGTGTGCCCGGTTTGTTCAACGGTTACGCGCCGGATGACACTTATAAATTGCGCGCCGGCGACGCCGTAAGCTTCCAGATTCTGGAGGATCGGATTTTGGAAATTCAGACCGCGCCGACCAGTCTGGTCGTGGCGGATTCCGGCGAGCTGGATGTGCCTTACATCGGCCGGGTGATGGCGGTGGATAAAAACTGCAAGCAACTGGGCGAGGAAATCAAAGCCGCGCTGGAAAAGGATTATTACAAGCAGGCCACGGTGGTTTTGTCCCTGAACATTGCCAACCGGCTTTGGGGGCGCGTTTACATCTGGGGACAGGTGCGCAATCAAGGCCCGCTTGACGTTCAGGTGAACGAGAATCTTACCGCCGGCAAGGCGATTCTGCGGGCGGGCGGCTTTGCGGATTTTGCCAACAAGAAAAAAGTCAGGGTCGTGCGGGCCAACGTTGATCCGAAAGGCGAGAAACAATCCTTCGATCTGGACATGACGCAAATTCTGGAGGAGGGGAAAATCGAGAAGGACATCGTTTTGCAACCGAACGACCTCATCATTGTGCCTTCACGACTGATCAATTTTTAGCGCCATTTAGAAAATCGCCATGAAAGAAGATTCAGCAGCAACAGCTCATGATCGCCACGCCTGGGGTCGAAAGTTTTTTTCGCGGGTTCAGCGCTATCGCAATCTGCTGCTGCGCCGCTGGTGGGTGCTGGTGGTCTGTCTGGTTCTGGCACTGGGAATTGAAGCCGTCCATATCCGGTTTACGCCACCGGAATTCATCTCAGTGGGGCAGATGATCGTCAACATCAAAGTCAATATCCAGCAAGGCTCGCTCTACACCGAGGAATTGGGCAATTTTCTGGGAACCCAGGCCGCCCTGATGCAAGGCAACGAAGTGCTCAACCGGGCCCGGGAACGCGTGGCCGGCCAGAATCCCGGCGTCACCCCCAAGCCGGTCACCCTGCAAGTTTCGATTCTGCCGAAGACGACGATTTTTATTCTGCGCGCCACGGGCGGAAACCCGGAATACACCAAAGCCTATCTCCAGGCGTGCATGGATGAATACCGGAATTTGAAAAAGGGAATGACCGAGCACGCGTCCGACACCACCGTTGCCGGATTGACCGACCAGATGTTGCGGCTGGATCCGGAAATGCGGAAGATGGACGATCAGGTGGCGGTCTTTTTGAGCACCAATGACGTCGCGCTTTTGGAACAAGCCAGTGGCGTGGCCAATTATTTAAGCGTGCTTTATCAACGACTGGCCGAGTCCAAGTCAGAGTATGACCTGCTCCAGTCCATGACCCTGGATCAAAACCTCCTGCTCGAACAGGATCGGTCGCCCGCGCTGGCGGGCGCGGGAATGCCGGGCGGTCTGGGAACGGGCAATGGAATTCTGGCCAATGCCGCGTTAGGCGGACAGTCCACGTTGTTCGCTCCCAGCACGATTGGGATGCAGTATCTGTCCATCAAACAACAAATCCTGCTGCTGAAGGCGGAGCAAGACCGGTTTGGAGAATTTCTAAAGCCGAAACATCCCAAAATGGTCGCGATGAACGAAGAGTCCGAAAAAATGGGCCGGCTGCTGGGCATTTACCGGGATCAAAGCGTGGAGCAACTGGAAGCCAAAAAGAGCGCCCTGGCGTTGCAAATCAAAAATCTTGAAAACCAGACCAAACAGTGGGGCAGGCAGAACATTGAACTGGGCCATAAAAGCGCTGAATACGCCAGCTTGAAAGCCAAAAGCCAGCGCCTCCAGTCGCTTTACGATCAATTGCTGGCCACGTTCCAGACCCTGAACGTCAACAAAGACGCCAGCCCGGAAACCGTCACCATTTACCAGCCCGCCTGCGAGGCGTATCCGGACACAACTTTGCTTAAAAAGGGATTGATGTTCGCCGGCCTGCTTGGCCTTGGTTTGGGGCTGGCAATTCTGATTTTGCTGGATCGCGTGGATGACCGGATGAACTCGTTCATGGAACTTGAAGAATTGTTCGACGAAGATGTTTTGGGAAATATCCCGCGCGAGAAATCACCCGATAAAAACACGGTTCTGCCATTGTTGCAATCCGAAGATCTGCGGCATCCTTTCGTGGAGTCCTATCGTAATTTACGCTCGTCACTGCTCTACATGGCGGAAACCGGCACCCGCCCGCATACCTTGTTGATCACCAGTGCCGTGCCCAACGATGGCAAATCCATGACCGCCGCCAATCTGGCCATCACCCTCGCCATGGGCAGTTCGCGCGTGTTGCTGGTGGATGCCGACTTGCGCAAAGGCAGCCTGCATAGCCGCTTCAAAATCCAGGCCGACACCGGCTTGTCCGAATCCCTGGCTCAAGGCCTGGACTGGCATAAAGCCGTCAAGGAAACCACCGTGGGCAATCTCTTTCTGCTGCCGCGCGGCGCCACGACGCAGCATTCGAGCGAACTGTTCCTCGGCCCGGTCATGGGAAAATTCCTTCAGGAAACCATCAAGGAATATGATTACGTCCTGATTGACACCGCCCCGGTGATGGCGGCGGACGATGTCACCAGCCTCGCGCCGCGCGTGGATGGCGTGATTTTTGTGGTGCGCGCGGAATTCACCTCCGCCCGCGTGGTGCGCGCATCGCTGGACATGTTGTATCAACGCAGAGCGCGCGTCCTCGGCCTGGTCTTCAACGCGGTGCGCATGTCGGTGGGGGGTTACTATAATTATTACCGCTATCAGGACTATTACTCGACGCATCCGGGCAAATAACGGTTTGCCGGCGGCGACATTCTCCCGAACATGACTGAAAATCCGTCACCCGCGCCGGCCGCGACTGGAGCCACCGACTGGTTTTGTCTTTGGTCGCAACCCAAGCACGAACACATTGCGGCGGCGCATCTGCGGAAAATGGGCGAAGTCGAAGTCTTCCTGCCGCGAATCCGGTTCCGGCACGCGACGCGGCAGGGAACGGCCTGGGTCACGGAGGCGTTGTTTCCCGGCTATCTTTTCGCCCGCTTCAACTGGCAGACGTCCCTGCGTCAGGTGCAACACGCCTGCGGGATTCGCGGCGTGGTTCACTTCGGCGAACACTGGCCCACGCTTCACGAAGGGGTCATCGAAGAATTGCGCCGGGCGGTCGGCTCCGCCGAACTTAATATCATTCCCATGAAATTTGCCCCGGGTGACGCCGTGCAAGTCGCCGCCGGCACTTTGCGCGGACTGCGCGCCGTCGTTTTGCGCGTCATGCCCAGCCGGGAGCGCGTCGCGGTCTTGATGGAATTTTTGGGACAGCAGACGATGATCGAACTGGCGGCGGATTCGATCATCAAAGAGGGAAACGAACGCGCGGCCATTTTGTGAAACCGGGCGGGGCAACTTCATCGCCGGGAAACGCCGGACTTTCGGCCCAGGCTGAAAAGGATGGCACAGATCACCAGAAAGAGGAAAAGGACGGAGTGGATTTGAAACGGAAAATCGAACCGCGCGTGAACCAGACAGCCCACCAATCCCAACCACGCCAGCATCACCAACCGTCTGCCCCCGCGAATTCCACCCGGCGCAAACCAGCGCCACGCCACGCACGCCAGCGCCGCCAGCAACAGCAACAGGCCCAGCCAGCCGAAAGTGATTTGCGTTTCGAGCCAGTCGTTATGCAACTGCTCGGGCCAGTAGGTTGAATTGGAGAAACGGTATAATTGGAAAACCGTCGCAAAAGTTCCCGGCCCGGTGCCGAACACCGGATAATCCGCCGCCATGGGCCGCGCCGCGTCATACATCTCTTCCCGATTTTGATAGCCGGCCTGAATTTGATCCAGGCGCGGTGCCAGCGAATCCCAGCCGAAATACCAGCCCAGCGTCACGGCCACGGCGAAAAAAAGCCCCAGCATCACCGCAGTGCCCCAGCGCGCCGGACGTTCCTTCACCCGCCCGGCGGCCGCGAAAAAATTTGTCAGCGGCAGGAAAATCACGGCCAAAATTAAAATGCCCCCCGCCACCAAAGCCCCGCCCCGGCTGGTGGAAATGACCGGGCAAGCGGCCATGATCGCGGCGCACAACAGCAGCAGATGATGGACTTTGAAGCGCTGACCGCCGGCGCGTTGCAGCGTCCACCAAAAGCCGAGGCACAACGGCCACAGCAGGTTGAAGTATTGCGCGGCGTTGGAACGATACGCATAGGGGCCGAACTGCGTTTCGCCTTCGGGATTCACCAGCGGTTGAACCAGAAACAAAAGTTTGCTGGAACCGGACGCCCGTTGAACAATCGCCTCCACGCCGAGCAGCGCGCCATTGACACAAACCAGCCACAGCAGCCAGCGCAACCGGGCCGGCCACGGCCGCGCCGGTTTGCTGGAATCATTTTCGGTTCTGACGTGAGCGGCGCGTTCCTCGGCCGAAGTCATGCCCGACAGCCAATCGCGAATCGCCCAGAACGAACCGGCCAGTCCGAGATACGTCCAAAAGGTGAACCAGGTGCGATGGCGGTCAAAACTATGCGGCAGCCAGCCGACGTAATGGCGGTATTCAAACAGCCGGGTTTCGGAATTGTAGGTGGCGCTGGCATTCAAAGCGCTGGCCAGGCAATACGCCAGAACTGCCAGCGTCAGCCCGGCCAAAGCACGAGTCAAAAAACGCGCCAGCGGATGGCGGTGGCGCCAGCGGGTGCCAGAACGCGCGGAAAAATTTTCCCAGCGCAGCGCGGGATACCCCTTCACTTCGCGAATGAATAGTTTCGCCAGCAGCAGCAGGCCGAGCGCATAGCCCGCGTAGTTCATCATCCAGACCGACCATGGTTGAGTCGTGCCCAAGGCCCACGGACTGAAAACGATCATCGGGAAAATAAGCACCCCGCTCAAATCATCACAAACGCGATACGCCTGGACATCCGTCGCCCGCAGCGCAAACCATGAACCCGTTAACGACTTGATCCGGGAGGGATTGGCCACTGACGCGCCCGGCGGTTGAATGATTTCAGACATATAGCAGTTTGAAATCCAAGGAAGACGGTATTCAAGCCTGAATTATCCCGAAAATGAAGCAGTTGTGTGCCTCGGTTTGTGGGACTGGCGGGTTGTGCGTTGGCTGGTTCTCCGGGGCGTGGGAAAAGTTTCAGGCAGCCGGGGGGCAGGTTTTAAACAAAATAAAACCGGAACGACTTTTCAGCCAGCGACCCCGGCCACTTTCCCGGCCCAAACACTGCTGGCACCTGGCCAGCCAATGTTTCTTACAAAAGGTTTTCCGGACGGGCTTCCGACGCAGGGTTTCACCGGGTATCATCGGAAGTTTTATCCGCCTCTTTTTTGCCGTAATTTCCATACCCGTAGCCCTGGTAATAGGAATAATAGTAGCCGTTGAGGACGCGGTTGGGCAACATATTCAAGACCAGACCACCGATGGGCGCGCTGGCATTTTTGAGCAGTTGGATGCTGCGGGCCACGGCTTTGCGCGACGTTTTGCAGCTATGCACCACCAGCACCACCGTCTGCACCTTGTCGGCCAGCAGCAGCGTGTCGCTCACCGGCAGGATCGGCGCGGTGTCAATGACGATGCGGTCGAAATGCGCCAGCCCTTCCTTGAGCAACTGGGTGAAATCCGACTGCGTGAGCAGTTCTGCCGGGTTGGGCACGGAACTGCCGGCGGGAATCCAGCACAATTTGGGAACGTCCGGGTGTTGCTGGCAAAGCTCGTCAAATTTCTTGCGGCCCAGGAAATAATCCGTGACGCCGGGCAGACCGTTGGTTTTCCCCAGGAAAAATTTCTCGACCTTCGGCCGCCGCAAATCCAAGTCCACCAGCAAGGTGCGCAGCCCTTGTTGCGCCAGGCTCGCGGCATAATTGGCGGAGCTGAAAGTCTTCCCTTCCCCCGGCAGCGCACTGGTGAACAGATACGTTCTCCGGTCGTTTTCCTTGCCCAGCAGGGAAAGGGTGGCGCGCAAGGAGCGAAAGACTTCCGCCCCGGAGGAATGGGTGTCTGCGGCCGCCACCAGTTTGTTCTCCTTGAGCTTTGGTAGTTTGGGAATGGCACACAAAACCGGATGCTCCAGAAAGTGCTCGACTTCATCCACCGTGCGGAAGGATGAGTCGATGGCATAAAGCAAAAAGCTGATGCCCAGCCCCACCCCCAAGCCGCCGAAAATCGCGAGCATGAACAGGCGCTTAATTTTGGGCGACGAGGGCAGTTCGGGAACCAAAGCCGGTTGAATGACCCGGATTCTTTCCGCCGTGATCTTGCCGGCGACCGAGGTTTCACCGAGCCGGCCGATGACGGAATCAAACAAGGCCTGGTCCGACCGCAGTTCACGGGTGAGCACATTGAAGCGGACCGCGCTGTCGCTCAGTTTCATGGCATTGGTTTCCACTTCCTGCATCTGCGCTTCCAAACCCTGCTTGGCGGTCAGGACATTCTGATAAGCGATGCGCAGGCTTTCCTGGATGCGGGCCCGCGCCTTGAGCGCGTTGGCGGCCAGCTGCCCTTTGAGGCCGGCCAGCGATGACGCGGCCAAAATGTATTTGGGATGCGCTTCGCGATACCGCTGGCGGATGACGGCAAAGTCGTTTTCAAGCCGCGCCAGGTCGGTGGAAATTTGCACCATGTCCGGTTCGGCGGCGATCTGGGGATACGCCAGCAGGTCTTCGGTATTGGTGCTCATTTTCAGCGAGTCCTGATAGGATCCTTGAGCTTGAACCAGGCTGGCCTTGCTTTGCGTGAGCCGCTCGTTCAAATCCTGAAGGCGCGGCGTAATGACGTTCTGGCTTTGCTCCAGAGAAACCGAGCCGACTTGTTTTCGATAATCCTGCAAGGCCTGGTCGGAAGCCTCCAACTTTTTTTTCAGCCGGTCGGCTTCCTGCCGGAGAAACACGCCGGCCTCTTCGTTGACGCTTGATTGCACGAGCGCGTCCTGTCCCAGATAATTTTTCACCAGCGAATTGGCCAGCCGCGCGGCCAGCCCGGGGTCGGTGTTTAGCACGGTAATGTCAATCAGGCGCGTGTTGCGGCGCAACGAGGTTTTGACGCTACCCGCAAATCTCGCAATGGTTTGCTCGCGCGTCACCGTTTTGGAACCATTCGTCACGACGATCCCTTCGGGCGGCAGCAAATGATTTTCCTCCAGCACCTGGGTCAACAAAGCGAGGTTGCTCAATTTTTGAGCCACGGTGTTCAGGGTTTCCAAAGTGCGCATGTCTTCGGACACCACCTGCTCGACTTTGACGACTTTTGCGTCCGCTTGTTCCACTTGCACCGTGGTGGTCGCAGCATAGACGCGCGGCGCCCGTTCCACATAGACGGCCACGGCCGCCACGGCCAGCACGAGGCAGGAAACGATCAGCCACGCCTTTTCCAGCACCAGCCGGATCAGGCCATGCAGATCGGAGGAGCGGCCCGGCGCGGAAACATCCATGGACGGGGGCAAATCAAGCGGATCGGGGTTGGGCATAGAGGTTACAAAGCTAAAACGGCTGGCTAAAAAGCTCTTTCGCCAACGGTGATGATGTCGTTCGGCAAAATTTCAAACGGTTTTTTCTTCTGGTCTTTGGCGATGGCGTCGGCATCCAGACGGTAAATTTTGGGCGACCCGTTTTCGACGCGGCGCACACTCACTTTGGACGGTGCTCCCAGCCGGGTGTAGCCGCCTGAAATCGCGATGGCCTCCAACAAGTTCACCGGTTCATTTTGCGGAAAATCAAAACTGCCCGGCTTCTGCACCTGGCCCAGCACGGCGAACCGGCGCGCGGCAAATTTTTCCACGATCAAATTGACCTGCGGATTGACCAGATAATCCCGGTTGTAAAGCTGCTGAATCTGGGCGGTGGCCTGTCCTAAAGTCATGCCGCCGATTTTCACCTGCCCCACCAGCGGCAGCATCACCATGCCATCCACGTCAATGATCGTCTTGGATTTCAAATCGTCCTCCTGATAGACCGTCATTAAAATCTCGTCGTTGGGTCGCAAAACCCACGCGGAATCGGCCCCGTTGACGTCCCCGGACTGGGTCAAAACCGGTGGCGCTGGATGGTTGGTCCCGGCCGCAGTGGCCGGCGTCATGGCCGGCGCGGAAATCTCCTGGCTGTTTGTGCCGGCGCAAAATCCAGAGACGAAAATGGACAGCAGACACAGTGACAACCTCAGGCCGGCAAAACCGGGGCGTGAAAAACGATAATACATTTAAGTCAAAAATTATGACAGCGGGCCAAATTTTGACAAGTCAAAAATTATCGTCAATGCGGTCAGCGGCGCAACTTGACACCGCCCCCGGAGCGCCGGCTTGCAGCCGGCGCTCCGGTTTTACGGCGTTGCGCGGCGGCTGGTTGGAAAAGCAGAAAGCAGAAATTTGGAAAGCAGAAATTCCGACCCGGTTTGCCAGTTTCTGCTTGCTCAATTTCTGCTTTGGTTTTCATCTGCTTTTCCCAGCGTCATGCTATGACGCCGTCCAGCGCCGCGCGAGACAACTCAGCACCGCGCCAAGCACCAGGAACAAGGTTAAGACCGAATGAATTTGCAAGGGAAAATCGAAGCAGGCGTGCACCAGGCAGCCGCCCAAGGAAACCCATAACAACATGACAAAATATTTGTTCCCATAAATGCCGCCGCCCCAAAACCAACGGGACAGAACCAGCAGCAGCGTTAAAAAAATGGGCGTCGCGCCCAGCCACCCGAAGGTAATGCGGGTTTCCAGCCAGTCGTTGTGCAGGTAGGCCAGCCATTCGTCGGTCTCGGAGTGGCGATAAAGTTGATACATCGTCGAAAAAGTCTCCGGCCCGGTTCCGAACCAGGCATTGTCCTGCGCCATGTAACGGCCGGCAAGGTAAAGTCCTTCGCGCTCTTGGTATCCTTCCTGAATCATTTCCATTCTTGGCGCCAGCGTTTTCCAGCCCAGTAACGCTCCGCCCCCCACCACGCTGGCCAGCAAAAGGAGCGTCAAAGCCTTGGCGGTCCAATGACTCCGCCATTGCGCCAGCAATAAAATTCCCCCGGCCATGATCAGATTGCCCGCCAGCACGATGGCCCCGCCGCGACTGGAGGAAACGAGCGGACAGATGGCCATGATTAAAACGCACGGCAACAGGACGGCCACCCGGCTGTGGCGCGCGGAATTTTCCGCGGCTTGGCGCCGTCGCAGCGAACGCACACTGGCCCACCAAAATCCCAGCACCGCCGGCCAGAGCAAATTGAAATACTGCGCGGCATTGGCGTGATAAGCAAAAGTACCAAATTGACCTATTGGATCCGGTTCGTAACGAGGCACAATCAGCCAGAGCAATTTGTTCCCGCCTTCCACCCGTTGCATGAGACCCTGCGCGGCCAGCACCGTTCCGTTGACAGCCAGCACCCAAAATAAACGGCGCAAGCGAACCGGCAGTCTGGCGGAACTTCCGTGATTGGAAAAAGTTTTGGCCTCGAGGTCAGCCGCTTCTTTCGGCGACATAGTCAGCAGCCAGTCGCGCAACGCCCAAAACAGACCGGCCAAGGCCAGATATTTCCAAAATGCCGCCCAACTGCTCGCCTGATCATAACTGTGCGGCAGCCAAAGAACGGCGTGGCGATATTCAAAGCTCCATTGGTCGGGATGATAAATCGCGCGCGCGTTCCAAGCGCTGATCAGGCAATACAGCAGGATAAACAACGTCCCCGCCGCCAGCAGCCAGGTGAACCGGCGTTCGCGCAGAACGCCTGGCGCAGGGCGCACGGCGCCGGGCGCATTCCGCTTGGTGCATCGCAGGCCCAGTTTGATCAGCCAAAGCAATCCTAACGCCAAGCCAACGCCGTTCATGACTTGGATTGACCACGGCTGCGTGGTGCCAAAGGCCCACGGGCCAAACAGAATGGCAAAATAGATCAGGCCTTCCGTCAGCCCATCGCTGATCCGGTAAAACTGACACTTATATCTTTCGGAACTCATTAAAACAAAAGGAGAAATTGGGAAAACAGAAAGCTGAAATCAGCCAAGTCAAAAAGCTGAAAAGCTGAAAACTGACATTCTGAAATTCAAAATTAAATGCTGACACGCTAAAAACTGAAACTTAAAGCCAAACGCTGAAATACTAAAACGCTGAAATGCTGAAACTAAACACCCTTCTTACGCAGTTTG
>OCZT010007646.1_pt1 | contig 10568 bp, 7 predicted proteins | sample 1539031 | NCBI WGS metagenome assembly OCZT01 (sample SAMEA3539308, study PRJEB22396) | soil metagenome | biome: tundra; feature: field; material: soil | place: USA | collected 2010-05 | depth 0.15 m
AAAGAAGGAAGAACGCAGTATCGGCCGCGGACCATGCGCAGCCTGGCAATCGCCGAGCGGGAAAGGGCAGTATTCTCCGCCCGCCCTCCCCGTTCGACGATTGAAAGGCTGCAGATGGCCCAGGACCACTACCACCAGCCTGTTCTCGAACGAGAGATCGTCGAGTTCTTCGCCAGCCAGAGCGCTGGAGTGCTCGTCGACGCCACGTTGGGCGGCGGCGGCCACAGCGCAGCGTTGCTCGACGCCTCGCCCTCACGACGCATCATCGGCATCGACCGAGATCCCGAAGCGCGCGCCGCTGCGGCGTTGCGATTGGCGCCGTACGACACCCGTGTGCGTATCGTGGCGGCGACTTTCGCCACCATGGGCGACGTCGTGCACGAACAGGCCGACTTCCTCTCGGGCGAAACCGTGACCGGCATCTTGATGGACCTCGGCGTCTCGTCTCACCAACTCGACGAATCGAGCCGGGGCTTCTCCTTTCGCGTTGACGCAGCCCTCGATATGCGCATGGACCCCACTGAGGGAATCACTGCGGCCCAGTACCTGGCGAGTGCGGATCTCGATGATTTTGTCCGGTTGCTACGCGCTAATGGCGAGGACCGCTTCGCTGGTGCCATCGCGCGCTCAGTTCTTGAGCGTCAGCCCCAGACGACGGGCGAACTCACCGAAGCCGTGGAGCGAGCGGTGCCGATGGCCGCGCGTCGTCGTGGTCACGTCGCGACCCGGGTATTCCAAGCGCTGCGCATCGTTGTGAATGACGAAATGAACGAGCTCGACCTCGGACTCGAGGGAGCGATCAACGTGTTGGCTCCCGGCGGACTTCTCGCGGTGATCTCGTACCACTCGGGTGAGGACCGCGCCGTGAAGTCGGCGCTGCACGAGGCGTCGACCGGCGGATGCCACTGTCCCTACGAACTCGGCTGCGTCTGCGGCGCGGTGCCTCGCGTCCATTTGACCAAGGCCAGCGCCCTGTTGGCCACGGCCCGCGAAGTTGACGACAATCCTCGTGCACGTTCGGCGCGCCTGCGCACGGCCCAAAAGGTGGCCTAGTGAGCGTCGTCAGCCTTCCTCGTCGCGACGTAGTGGTACCGCGTTCGCAACCTTCGCCGACGCGTAGGCGGGTTCGCCCCTCGACGCGCGTCGCCCCTACGCCAACGACCCGTCGTGAGACGCGGACCCGCCACGCCCACTCCCGGGGTCGTCTGGCGTCAATCTCAGTACTGAAGAAATCGGTCGCCATCGTAGTGCTCGCGGTCGTGGTGTCCCTCTTTGGTTCGATGCTCGAGACCAATCGTCAGGTCCAACTGCACCAACTCCAGAGCCAGGTTCTTCAGGGGCAATCGTCCTACGCCGCCCAGGTCGGTTCGCTCTCGAACCTCTCCACGCCCAGCGAGGTCGTGTCCCAAGCCAACGCACTTCACCTCGTGAACCCCACTTCGGTGACTCAGGTTCCTGCCACGTCGCTTGATGCGATCCTGCCCCTACCGAAGTTCTCAGGTTACGCGCCGGTCACATCAAGGACGACGCGGTGAGCTCACACGCCTCTCCCACTCACGCGCGCCGCCAGATCAACCATCGTCCGTCGGGGCCGGCATTCTCGCCACGTCGACTGCAACTGGTGCGTGGGTTTTTCATCGTTCTCTTCGCCGCCTTGAGCGTGCGGCTCGTCGCTCTGCAAGTGGTCGATCACCCCCGCTACGCCGCGCTCTCAGTCAGCCAAGTTCGTCACGATCTCACCACCAACGCATTACGCGCAGGAATCTACGATCGCCACGGCGAGATCCTCGCCATCTCTGAGCCCACGTCGCTCGTGGTCGCCGACGACATGCAGATCACCCAGCCCAGCCAGGAGGCCCAGGCGCTGAGCGGCCTGGTGAAAGTGCCGGTCGCCAAATTGACGACGCTGCTCTCGAAGAAGGGTACGGGTAGCGGCTACGTCATATTGAATGGCCAACTCGATCTCACCGACGGCCGCAAGATTGCCAACGGGAACTTCGCGGGCATCGTGGTCCAGAGTGCCTCAAGTCGCACGTATCCCAATGGTACGTTGGCCGAATCCTTGCTCGGGCGCACCAATGCGGCCGGTGCCGGTTCCACGGGCCTCGAGTACCAGTACCAATCGAACCTGGCGGGCTTGACGGGCACCACCAGAGAGTTCGTGTCGTCCTCGGGCGTGGCGCTGCCGAGTACGTACAGCCGGGTCATCAAGCGAGCCCAGCCCGGTGTGGGTTTGGAGCTGACCATTGACGCACCCCTGCAGTTCGTCACCGAGCGAGCCCTGGCGACGCAGTTGCGCGCCGTGGGCGGGCTCACTGGAGTGGCCATTGTGATGGACGTCAAGACCGGTGAGATCTTTGCCGACGCGTCACTGGTCAACACCGCCACCAAAGCCGGCGTCTTGGGTCCGATTCCCGCGTGGGGCACGTCGGTGGGCGTGCCCGGGGTCGAACAATCAATCAACAATCTGGCCTTCACCCAGGCCTATGAGCCGGGTTCGGTCTTCAAGGTTGTGACGTTCTCCGCGGCCCTCGGTGCGGGAGCCATCACGCCCTCGAGTGTGTTTGCCGTTCCCAACTCGGTCGTGGTCGGCGGACGCTCCTTTCACGACGCGGAAAATCACGGTCTCGAGCACCTGAGTGCCACCCAAGTACTGGCCCAGTCCTCAAATATCGGCACCTACGAGATCGGCACCAAGGTGGGGGAGAACGGCCTCCTCGCTCAGGTGCAACGTCTGGGATTCGGTCAACTCACCGCCCTCAACTTCCCCGGCGAGACGGCCGGTCTGTTGGTCGACGCCGCGAATTGGTACGGCAGTGACCAGGTGGCATTGCCCATCGGCCAAGTCGACGCGATCCCACCGATTCAGGTCCTCGACGCGTACAACACGATTGCCAATGGTGGGACCTTTGTCGAACCGCGTCTCGTGCGTGGCTACGTCGAACCCAATGGCACGACCAAGGCAGCAGTACTGAGTGCGACGCGCCAGGCCCTGACGCCAGCGGTCGCGCTAACGATGAACAAGATGCTTCAGCAGGTGGTGCTCTCGGGAACCGGCACCAACGCGATCATTCCGGGATACCTCGTAGCGGGCAAGACCGGCACCGCCACTATGCCCTACCCGGGCAAGGACAAGTTGCTCATCGGTCAGTACAATGCGAGTTTCGTCGGATTCGCCCCGGCGAACAATCCGGTGTTGTCCATGATCGTCGTGGTCGAGCGCCCCGAGACGACCATCTTTGGTGGCGCAGTTGCCGCGCCGGTCTTCCAGCAGGTGATGTCCTACGCTCTGCGCCATTACGGCATTCCCTCGAGCGGCACCATCGTCAAGCCCCTCACCGGAACCGGCGCCAGCATCTCATCGGACGTGACCTGATGCAGCTTGGCGACATTCTCGACAACGAGTCATTCGACGTACTCACCGCCAGCGTGGAGGTTGATCGCGTCGAGATCGACTCGCGCAAGTGCGAATTCCCGACATTGTTCTTTGCGCTGTCGGGAACCAGTGACGACGGCGCGAACTTTGTAAGCGACGCCATCGACCACGGCGCCGTGGCCATCGTAACGACCCGGGCCGTCCAGGCGCCCGTGCCCGTCGTCGTGATTCCCGAATCCCGCATCTACGGCGCACTGGCGCACGCGAGTGCCACCCTGACGGGCCACCCGGAAGACGGTATTGATCTGGTCGGCGTCACCGGGACCAACGGCAAAACCAGCGTGACCACTCTGGTGGCTGAACTGGCGCGCGCCATTGAGTGGAATGGCGCCACCGTCGGCACGCTGACCAATGAGCGCACCACGCCCGCCGCGCCCGAGATGTATCGCACGCTGGCGACTCTGCGCGCCAACTTTGACGAGTCCAAGTCCAAGTCCGTCGTCGCTCTCGAGGTCTCGAGTCACGCGCTCGACCAGCACCGCGTGGTGGGCAGCTGCTTCGCCCTCGTGGCGTTCACCAACCTGAGTCACGACCACCTGGACTATCACCGCACGATGGCGGCTTACTACGCCGCCAAAGCGAGACTCTTCAATGGCGACTACTCGTCGCGCGCGGTCATTTGGGTTGACGACCCCTACGGCGCGCAACTGGCATCCTCGACCACGTTGTCGGTGGTGAAGGTATCGCGCAACGACGCCAGCGACATTTCGGCCTCGTTGGGCGGGACCGTCTTCTTCTGGCGTGGGCACCTGGTCAATACCGCCCTGATAGGCGATTACAACATCGACAACGCGCTCATGGCTATGACCATCGTCGCGCAACTGGGCGCCGACGATGCCCGCGTGGCCGCTGCGATGGCCGCAGTGGCCGCGGTGCCGGGGCGTTTTGAAGTCGTGCACCACGGCGACTTCACGGTGATCGTGGACTACGCGCACACGCCCCGGGGCCTCGAGAGCCTGCTGCGCTCGGTGCGCGAACTCTGCACGGGTCGGGTGGTGACGGTCTTTGGTTGTGGGGGCGACCGCGACACCGCCAAACGTCCCGAGATGGGCAAGGTGGCGTCGGAATTGTCCGATACGACCATCGTGACCTCGGATAACCCGCGTTACGAGTCTCCTGATGCCATTATTGATGCCATCATCGCCGGGGCCGCGGTCTCCGCCGACGTCGTTCGAGAAGTCGACCGGCGCGCGGCGATCACCCGGGCGTTGGACGTGGCCCGGTCCGGTGACGTGGTGGTAGTGGCCGGCAAGGGCCACGAATCCACCCAGACGTTTGCGGACCGCGTCGTGGCCTTCGACGATCGCGAGGTCGTTCGAGAATTGTTGAGGGGAAAGTAATGCTGAGTTTGATGGAGTCGGGCGGCGTGGGCTTCTTGTTCGCCCTGTTCGCCACGCCCCTGTGGATCCGCTTCGTGCGCGAGCGTTCCCTCGGCCAGCAGATCCGCGAGGAGGGACCCGAGAGTCACCAAGCCAAGGCCGGTACTCCGACGATGGGCGGCGTCGTCATCGTCGTGGCCGCGGTACTGGGTTACCTCATGGGTCACGTCGGCACGTCCATCGTTTTCACCCGCGACGGCATCTTGGCCATGAGTGTCACTATTGCTTCGGGCCTGTTGGGGTTGCTCGATGACTATCTGGGCATTCGAAACACGCGCAACCTCGGCCTCAAGAAGCGCGGCAAGTTCGCGGGACAACTGATCATCGCGGGCCTGTTCGCCACGCTCGCGATTGGCTGGGTCCATACGTCCACGCATTTGTCCTTCACCCGGGTTACCTTTCCTGGCTGGAACCTCTCGGAGCTCGGTTGGGTGGCCATGGCGGTCTTCATTGTCATCGGTAGCTCGAACGCGGTGAACTTGACCGACGGCCTCGACGGACTCGCCGCGGGCTCAGGGACATTCTGCTTTGGCGTCTTGTCGATTATTGGCTACTGGCAGTTTCGCCACTTCGCGATCTACCACCTGCACGCGGCTCTCGACCTCGGACTGGTGGCGGTGGCGCTGGTGGGCGCGTGTCTCGGATTTCTCTGGTGGAATGCGGCGCCGGCGCGTATCTATATGGGCGACACCGGCTCTCTCGCCATCGGTACCGGACTCGGAGCGTTGTGTTTGTTGATGAACCTCGACCTGCTGCTGCCGATTATCGGCGGACTCTTCGTTGCCGAGACGGCGTCGGTGATTCTGCAAGTGGTGAGTTTCCGTGTATTCGGACGCCGCATCTTTCGCATGGCACCCTTTCATCACCACTTCGAGTTGCGCGGATGGCCCGAGGTCACCGTCATCATCCGCTTCTGGATCCTGGCGGGCTTACTGGCCGCGCTGGGCCTGGGCATCTTCTACGGCGACTTCTTGCGCACGGCGAAGGTGGTCTAGATCATGGCGCGGATCGTCCAACGTGTCTTGCAGCCCTTTCCCCGAGGGGACCGTGCCGCCACGACGCTCCTCGTGCTCACTGCGCTGTTGGTGGGCTACGGCACCATCATGGTGGGCTCAGCCAGCGACGCGCAGTCGGCGCTGAACGGCGGTACGTCCTTCGCCCTGGCGATTCGCGACATGATCTACCTCATCCTTGGGGCGGTGGTGTTCTGGGTGGTGGCGCGAATTCGTCTGTCGTGGTTGATGAACCTTGCGCCGATGCTCCTGGGCATAGGACTCGCCACGCTGGTGGGTGTCGAGATGGTCGGCATCACCGTCAATGGGGGCAAGCGCTGGCTGCCCACCCCCTTCATTCAGATCCAGCCGTCGGAGTTCTTCAAGCTCATCGTCGTCCTCTACGCCGCGTGGGTGGTACAACGACACCATAGGCAAATCGGCAATTGGCAGCACCTGGTGCTGTGGATGGCGCCCGTCCTGGCGGGCGTGGGTCTGATCTTGCTTGAGCACGACGTGGGTACCGACACCGTGGTCGTGGCCATTGCCCTAGTGGTGCTATTCGTCGCGGGACTGCCGCGCAAGATTATCAACGCAATTGTGTTGTTGAGTCTCCCGGTCATGGGCATCTACGCGATGCTCGAGCCGTATTCGGTGCGCCGGCTCACCTCATTCCTGCACCCCAACATGAATCTCACTACGAGTGGTTATCAGCTCCTGCAATCTCGCATCGGACTGGGTGCGGGCGGATTGACCGGACTCGGTCTCGACCACAGCCGAGAGAAGTGGGGCCTCTTGCCCAACCCCCATACCGACTTCATCTTCACCATCATTGGTGAAGAGCTCGGACTGATTGGCACGCTGAGCGTCATCGCGCTCTTCATTGGCTTCATGATGGCGGCGACGCGCATTGCGCGACAGTGCACCAACGAGGTATATCGCTTGGTCGTCGTGGGAATCACCACGTGGATCATCCTCGAAGCGTTGATCAACATCGCCTCGGTCGTAGGCTTCTGGGCGGTGACCGGTATTCCTCTGCCCTTCTTCTCCTACGGTGGCACCGCGCTGATAACCGAACTCGCGGCCGTCGGCCTGCTCTATAACATCGCCCACGACCGCAGCCGCTCGGCGCACCTCGTGATTGGCGCCAACGAGCCAGGATTCATTGCGGTGCCGACTCCGGCGCGACCGTCACACCCGCGTACCACGCACCGCGGACCCCTACGCGCTCCGCGATCGTGACCGGTCCCGTTGTTCTCACCGGGGGTGGGACCGGGGGGCATATATTTCCGATGCAAGCCATCGCCGAATCGCTGCACGACGCGGGCGTCGACTACGTGGACCTGCGCTACGTGGGATCGCGTCGCGGCCAGGAGTCAACCTTGCTCGGAGGAGGGACGATTCCCTTGACGCTCTTGCCCGGTCGCGGCATTCGTCGTTCACTTTCTCCGCGCGCCATCCGCGACAACTTCGGAGCCCTTATGGGTCTCGCCAGTGCAATGCTGCGAGCGATGGTCCTCGTGCGTCGGTGGCGACCGCGCGTCGTGGTTTCGGTCGGCGGCTACGCGGCGGCGGCGGTGTCGACGGCCGCGGTGCTCTGGCGGCGACCGCTGGTCCTGGTGGATCTCGACGCCACGCCGAGTGCCACGCACCGCATTCTGGCGAGATTCGCCACCGTGCGTTGCGTCGCGCTGGGCACGCCGAGTGCTCACGTGGTAGTGACCGGTGCTCCGGTGCGCCACGACCTCGCCGAACTCGACCGTTCACCTGACGAACGTCAGCGCGCCAGGGCGAGGCTCTCGCCCCCGATCGAAGCCCACCGCCACGTCGTGGTCGTGATGACTGGATCACTGGGTGCCACCCGCGTGAATCGCGCCGTGATTGATTTGGCGCGCCGGTGGAGCGATCGCGGGGACATCACGCTCGTGCACGTGACGGGACGCCGCGACTTCGACATGGTGATGAGCGAACGCCCCGACGTGTCGGGACTCGACTATCGAATCATTGACTTCGCCGACATGACGATGTGGTGGGCGGTCGCCGACTTGGCGATTTGTCGCGCGGGTGCGACCACGATTGCCGAAATCACCGTTCTCTCACTGCCGGCGATCTTGATTCCGCTTCCCGGTGCGCCCGGGGATCACCAGGGAAACAATGCCCGCACTCTTTCCTCCGCCGGTGCCGCGGCGGTCGTACCCGACTCGGCGTGCACTGGTGAGATGTTGGCGCGCCAGGCCGACGTCATGCTCGCTCCCGACGTCTGGAACGAGATGTCGCGCTCGAGCTCACTGCTGGCCCAGCCGAACGCGGCCGCATCCATTGCCCGCGTGGTTCTCTCGACCGGAGGGGCCGCGTGACATTCTCTCGAGGCAATCGCGTACATATCGTGGGCGTCGGCGGAGCGGGGATGAGTTCGCTGGCCGTACTCTTGAAGGGATACGGCTGCGAAGTGAGTGGCTGTGACGCCGGCAACGCAGCGGTGCTGGGCGAGCTGCGCGAACTGGGCGTCAACGTTATCTCGGGACATGATGCGAACCACGTGACGTCGGTCGACGTCGTCCTGTGGTCACCCGCGGTCCCCGCCGACCACGTCGAACTCGTCGCGGCGCGCGAACGCAACCTCGTGATGATGCCGCGTCCTCGGGTATTAGCGGAGTTGTCGTCACTGACTGCGGTGATCGGCATCACCGGCACCCACGGCAAGACCACGGCGACGTCGATGTTGGTGCAGATCATGAAGGCGGCAGGCCGCGACGATTCGCGCCTCCTGGGCGCACCGGTGCGCGGAGTGGGTTTCGGCGGTTACTTCGGTTCCGGAGCCCTCATTGCCGAAGTGGACGAGAGCTACGGCGCCTTTAGCGAACTCCACCCCTTTGCGCTGGGCTTGCTCAACGTCGAATCCGATCACCTGGATCATTACGGTTCCCTGGAGAAACTCGAGTCAGCCTTCACTGACGTACTGGGACGCACGAGTGGACCGGTCGTGGTGTGGACGGACGACGCGGGCGCCTCTCGGGTTGCCTCGGCGCTGCACCGCGACTGGGTGAGCGTGGGCACGACCAACGACGCGACGTGGCACCTCGGAGATATCGAGGTATCACCTCGAGGATCACGAGCGCGACTCGTGGGACCGGTCGACGTCGATATAGATCTGCGAGTGACCGGTCGTCACAATCTCGCCAACGCCGCCGTCACGGCGGTGTTGGCGATGTCGGTGGGGGTCGAGCCCGCGCACGTCACCGAGGGCCTGAGGAAATTCCGGGGAGCTCCTCGACGATTTGAGCACCTGGCCACCTGGAACCGGATCGACGTGGTGGACGACTATGCGCATTTGCCCGGCGAAATCGGCGCCACCGTCGAGGCGGCGCACGCGGCGGGCTACCAAAGAATCGTGGCGATCTTCCAACCGCACCGTGTGACGCGCACGCTCAGTGTGGCCGGGGGCTTCGCCCCGGCCTTTGACGACGTGGATGACGTCATCGTCACCGATATCTACACCGCCGGCGAACCCAATCCCGACCGCCTAACGGGAGAGTTCGTGGCCGACTTCGTTCGCGACCGCGGCATCACTCGCGCGCACTACACTCCCACGCTCTCCGACGCCGCCCGGTGCCTCGATGCGGCGGGTGTGGACGCCGACCTCGTGCTCATTCTGGGTGCCGGTGACGTGAACAAGGTTCTCGACTACCTGCCGCACTGGAGCGGGAGCCAGCGCGTCACCGATGAGAGCGAGGTCACGTCGTTTCTCGGAGTGAGTTCCCTGGTCGACTACGACGTACCCCTGGGCGCGCGCACGACCTACCGGGTGGGGGGGTCGGTGAGCGCCCTGGTGACGTTCTCGCGCGAGGACGACCTTGATGAGTTCTCCGAGCGCTTGGCGGCCAGTCCGCGTCGACGCGAAGTCGTGGGTAATGGTTCCAACCTGCTGGTCGCCGACGGGGCGCACGACCTGATCGCGGTGCACCTTGACGGTGACTTCGCCACGATGGTGGTGAGTGACGACGACAACGGCGTGTTGGTCGTCGCGGGAGCGGGCCTCGACCTGCCGGTGGCGGCGCGTCGTTTGGCCGCAGAAGGAGTCGTCGGTTTCGAATGGGCGGTCGGCGTACCCGGCACCTTCGGCGGCGCGGTGGCGATGAACGCCGGTGGACACGGATCGGATATGAAGGCCAGCGTGCAAGGCGTGGAAGTCTGGTCGCAGGGTCGGCGTCGCTGGCGTGACGCCGACGAGATGGCGTTCGCCTACCGCTCGTGTTCGCTGATGCGCGGTGACATCGTGACTCGAGTTGCGCTTCGATTGCAGCGCGGCAACTCGGCAGCGGCGAAGGAACAAATTTCAGAGATCGTTCGTTGGCGTCGAGAGCACCAACCCGGTGGGGCCAACGCCGGCAGTGTCTTTCGTAATCCTGAGGGCGAATCCGCCGGCCGGCTTATCGAGGCAGCGGGGCTCAAGGGCCTTCGACTCGGCACTGCGGCGATTTCGGACAAGCACGCGAATTTCATCATTGCCGACGCCGGGGGCACGGCGGCCGACGTGATGGCGCTGATGAGTTACGTGCGAACGTACGTGGGCGAGACAACCGGCGTCTGGCTCGAAACCGAGCATCGTCTCGTGGGTTTTGAGGACACCTGGTGAGTCGCAGACCCCTGGCGAGTACGCGCGAGCGCGCCGCAGTGCTCGACAAGACCATCCCGCGTCGCTCACGCGAGCGTGAAAAGAAGAAGCCGGTGGCGGTCCGCGACACGTCGGTGGTCGACAGT
>OCZT010007647.1_pt1 | contig 10567 bp, 8 predicted proteins | sample 1539031 | NCBI WGS metagenome assembly OCZT01 (sample SAMEA3539308, study PRJEB22396) | soil metagenome | biome: tundra; feature: field; material: soil | place: USA | collected 2010-05 | depth 0.15 m
TACTCTTCGGAGGTGTTGCGGTCGTTCTCCTCGTGATGCAGGGAACTCTGGGCGGTGCCCTGCTGTTTGACATCTAAAGGAAGCGGTTCGAGCTAAACACGATGGTCCCTCATTCACAAGGTTCGAACGGAGGCAGGTCATGGCGATCAATGAGTCCGGAACCAAGATTCTGCTCGATGGAGGTGATCCTGCCGAAACCAAAGAGATCAAAGCTCTTCTCGGTTGCATCGATGGATAGACCACAAATCCATCCTTGGTCGCTAAGAATCCCGTTCTCAAAGATCGGATAGCGGCGGGCCACAAGCTCACGGTTACAGAACAGAAGGAAGAATACAAGAAAATAGTACAGAGCATCTCTCCTCTGGTTGGAACCGCTGGCGTCTCGATTGAGGTGTTCGCCGACATGAACACGACGGGCGAGGAGATGCTTACCCAGGGCATTGAGATGTACGCCTGGATCCCGAATGCGTATATCAAATATCCATGCACTCCAGGGGGCCTCCATGCAGCCGAGATGTCTGTGCGGCAGAGAATGAGGGTCAATATGACTCTGTGCTTCTCCCAAGAGCAGGCTGCAGCTGTGTATGCAGCTACCAAGGCCACACAGACGCCCGTATACGTTTCACCGTTCATTGGCCGTCTCGACGACCACGGCCAAAACGGCATCGATCTGATCAAGAACATCAAGCGCATGTACGCGAGCGGTGATGGTCATGTGCATGTCCTCGCAGCGAGTATAAGAAGCGTATCTCACTTGCTTGTGGTATTCGCAGCTCACGCGGAGCTTGCGACGGTTCCTGCCACCGTTTTGAGGAAGTGGGCCGCTGCGGGTTGCTCCACAGAACAGCAGGACGCACCGAGCCAATCGCGACTCGATCATCCGGCTCTAAGCGGGATAGCCTATCGAGAACTTGATCTCAATGAGCCGTGGCAGTCCTTTAACATCTCTCACGAATTAACAACCAAGGGGATAGAGACGTTCGTCGCTGATTACAGGAATACTGTAGCCTGAGGGCTTTCGCATGGGCGACAATTTGCACTCAACTCCTCTTTCACGTGCGGAAGTGTTCGCCGACCGCCTGGGGATTCGCTTGCCCGTCCTGCTCGCCCCGATGGCGGGTGCATCTCCGCCCTCAGGTCCACCAACAATCCATCCGACATGAACCACTTCCATACCCAGACTTCTTCTTTTCAGAGGGGCGAGGGTGCTGAAAGGTGCTGAGCCTTCACAGCCAGTCCAGGCAGCAGAAGTTCCACTGCCGACGATTGCCGGGATAACTCCGCCATTGAGGTCCATGGCGAGATCCTTTACGCAGAACGCTCTCACTTGTGGATCTACCCACTGAGGTGCGCCGCTGCGGCCGCGAGGCAGCGGCATATCAACCAGGCTGCGCATACGTCTGGCGGGTGCCGCCTAGGACGCTGCGGGTAAAGTTGGATAGCCAGTCAGCAGCCGGAACGCAGTGTTGGCCGTCACTGCGCATCGTGGGGCTTAGGCGCTAGTTTCATACATGTGCCACGCGCGTGGTGACAGAAAGATTATCCGGACCTTGCGGCGGGCGGGGATTCCTCGTAGTTGGCCCTTTGCCTCGTTGAGGACTTAGCCGCGCTCCCTCGCTGGAGTGCCTCTCCTGTAGACTGCGATTTGGATCAATATGCCGAAAAACATTGACGTGACTGAGTTGATTCTCCGGGACGCCCACCAGAGTTTGATGGCTACGCGGATGTCCATGGAAGACATGGCTCCCGCCTGCGCCGACCTGGACAAAGCCGGTTACTGGTCTGTGGAATGCTGGGGCGGCGCGACCTTCGACAGCTGCATCCGGTTTCTGAACGAAGACCCTTGGGAACGGTTGCGGACTTTCCGCAAACTAATGCCGAATACGCGATTGCAGATGCTCTTGCGGGGACAGAACCTGCTCGGATATCGCCACTACGAAGACCATGTCGTGGAGCGGTTCGTGCATAAGGCCGCGGAAGACGGCATGGACGTGTTTCGAGTCTTCGACGCGCTGAACGATATTCGCAACCTGCGATGCGCTGTCGCGGCGGTGAAGGCAGCGGGGAAACACGCCCAGGGAACGATCTGCTATACGACAAGTCCGCTGCATACGACGGACCAGTTCGTCGCAATGGCGAATCGTTTGCAGGACCTTGGCTGCGACTCCATCTGTATCAAGGATATGGCGGCGCTGCTGAAGCCACACCCGGCTTACGAAATCGTAAAGGGCATCAAAGAGACGTGCGGCAAGGATTTGCGCATCCACGTGCATACGCACGCCACCACCGGGGTCACGCTTGTCAGCCTGATGAAAGCTATTGAGGCAGGCGCGGATTGCGTGGATACGGCGATCAGTTCGCTAAGCCTCGGGCCGGGGCACAATCCGACCGAGAGCCTGGTGGAGATGCTGGACGGCACCGGATACACAACCAGTCTGGACAAGCAGCGGTTGCTGAATCTCAAACACTATTTTAACAAGGTGCGGCCCCGGTACGCTGAGTTCCTCTCCACCATCACGGGTGTTGAGACGGAGATTTTTGACAGCCAGATTCCCGGCGGTATGATCTCAAACATGGAGGGCCAGCTCAAGCAGCAGGGAGCGGGCGACCGGATGCAGGAAGTGCTCGAGGAAGTCCCTCGGGTGCGCAAGGATGCAGGCTATCCACCGCTGGTCACTCCTTCCAGTCAAATCGTCGGAACGCAGGCCGTCTTCAACGTACTGCTGGGGCGCTACAAGGTGCTCTCCGCCGAATTCGCCGACCTGATGTTGGGCTACTACGGGGAGACGATTGGGCCGCGCGATGCGGAATTGGTCGAGCAGGCGACGATACAGGCCAAGAAACAGCCAATCGTCATTCGGCCGGCGGACTTGCTGAAGCCGGAGTGGCAGGAGTTGCGGACAGCGGCTATCGCGCAAAATGGTTGCGACGGCACGGATGAAGATGTATTGACGTATGCGATGTTTCCGCAAGTGGCGACGAAGTTTTTTGCCACGCGCGCGGAGGGCCCAAAGAACCTCGGGAAAGACCTGCAATCGAAAGTTGCCGCCGTTACCGTGCTGCCTCCCGTGGCAGGCAATGTCGCAGCGCGTGAGCCTGTCACATACGACGTAAAACTGAACGGGACAACGCATAAAGTGACGGTTTCAGCGAATTAGAGAGTAAACGATGGCGACGATTCTGGAAGAAAAGTGGCAACCACGATGAAAGACAAGGTCGATGAGTTGAAGAAGCGCCGCGCCAAGGTCCTGCTCGGCGGTGGCGCGGAGAAGATCGAGAAGCAGCACAAAGCTGGGAAGCTGACCGCGCGCGAAAGGATCGACGAGCTGGTCGATCCGGACAGCTTTGCAGAGACCGGCTTGTTTGCCGAACACCGCTCGACCATGTTCGGGATGGAAGGCAAGGAAATGCCCGCCGACGGCGTGGTGACCGGGGCAGCATCGGTCGGGGGACGGCTGATCCATCTGGCCAGCCAGGACTTTACGGTGGCAGGCGGAGCGGCCGGCGAGGTGCACTCGATCAAGGTTGCAGAGATCATGATGCATTCGCTGAAGACGGGCTCGCCGTTTATCTTCATCAACGATTCCGGCGGCGCGCGCGTGCAGGAAGGCATCGATTCGCTGTCCGGGTATGGCAAGGTGTTTCATGCGAATGTGTTGCTTTCGGGGTCGGTTCCGCAGATTTCGTTGATCTGCGGGCCTTGCGCGGGCGGCGCGGCATATAGCCCGGCTCTGACCGATTTCATCATCCAGACGCGCCAGGCGCAGATGTTCATTACCGGGCCGCAGGTCATCAAGGGCGTTACCGGCGAAGACGTTACCGCGGAACAGTTAGGTGGCGCGGATGCGCACATGACCAAGTCGGGCGTGATCCACTTCATTGCCAACGATGATCGCCATGCGATGCAGCTCTGCCACAAGCTGTTGAGCTTCCTGCCATCGAACAATCTGGAGGATCCGCCACAGATCGAGGGCGATCGCAAGGTGGATGCGGACCCGGAACTCGATGAAGTGGTTCCTAGCGACGTGAAGAAGGGCTATGACGTTCGGGGCATCATTACGCGCCTGGTTGATTTCGGAGATTTTTTTGAGGTGCAACAGGGATATGCCGCCAACATCGTGGTGGGATTTGGCCGCATCACCGGGCGCAGCGTTGGCATCATCGCCAATCAGCCCAAGGTCCTTGCCGGATCGCTGAACATCAACGCGTCGGACAAGGCATCGCGCTTCATCCGGTTCTGCAACGCGTTCAATATTCCGTTGCTGACGCTGGTGGATGTGCCCGGGTTTATGCCGGGGATTCAGCAAGAGCATGGCGGGATCATCCGGCACGGCGCGAAGATGCTGTTCGCCTATTCGGCCGCGACGGTGCCGAAGATCACGGTGATTCTGCGCAAGTGCTACGGGGGCGCATATCTGGCGATGTGCGGCAAGGATCTCGGCGCAGACCGCGTCTTTGCGTGGCCTACCGCAGAGGTGGCTGTGATGGGCGCTGAAGGAGCGGCGGAGATCGTCTTCCGAAAAGAGATTCAGGAGGCCGAGGACAAAAAGGCCAAGCGGGCCGAGGTGGTTGAGCGCTATCGGGAGGTCTTTTCCAATCCTTATGTCGCTGCCGGACGGCGCCTTGTGGATGCGGTGATTGAACCCTCCTTGACCAGGCGGCACGTATCGCAGGCGCTCGAGTATCTGCAGACGAAGCGAGAACTGCGTCCTACAAAGAAGCATGGATTGATACCACTTTGAAAATCGCTGAGACAGGTAGCGACACGCAGGAAACAACGATGAGTGAACCAGTTCCCGCTTCCGACGATCTGCGCTCGACGCTTCAGGACATTCTGGTACAGGTGGCAAATCTTGCCCAGCGCGTATCCGGGCTGGAAGAATTGGCGTCGATGGGCCGGGGGGAATCAGCACCCACGGGGATTGCGCGCGAGGTTGCAGCCCGCGTCACCGAGGAACCCTCGACAACTACCTCCGTGGCGGCTTCGGCGGGCATCTCCGAAGTGGAAATGCTGGCGGTTTCCGCTGCTATTGCGGCCTGGCTGGGAGTGCGTGCGCACATCCGCCAGATCCGACTCATTCGCACCGGCGCATGGGCGCAACAAGGCCGTGCGACCATCCAAGCGTCGCATAGTCTGTATCACTAAAAATTCATGAAACTAAAAATCACTATCGATAACAAGAACTACGAAGTGGACGTCGAGGTCGCGGAACCCGAATCTTCAGGCGGTGCCTCGCGCTTGCAGGCGGTGGAATCGTCGGCGGTCCGTACATCTTTCGCCGTCGCCGCGGCGCCTCCAACAGATTCCGCTTCGGTGATCGAAGATAAGGTGTGCAGGAGTCCGGTTTCCGGGCTGGTGGCGAGCGTCACGGCTCAAGCGGGGCAGATGCTGCAGGTCGGTGATGTACTGCTGGTTCTGGAAGCCATGAAGATGGAGACCCAGGTCACGGCGCCGGTGGCAGGTCAAGTGGCGGCAATCAAGGTGAAAGCCGGCGAAAGCGTTCAGTCCGGCCAGATTTTAGTGGAGTTTGAGTGATGAGTGAAGAGATGGAGCAGGTGCCGGGCTTCCTGTTCTTTGATCACGTGGCGGTGTCCGTGAAGGCTGGCGAGCTTGGGTCGCAGGTGAAGGTGTACAAAGCGATGGGCTTCAAGGAAGTGCATCGCGAAGACGTGCTTGGCGGCGACCAGGTTCGTGAAGTGCTGCTGCAGGTGGGCGACGGCCCTAACCTGGTCCAGTTGCTGGAGCCACTCAGCCCCGAATCACCGGTGGCGAAGCAGTTGGAAAAGAACGGCGGGCGCGGCGGCTTGGCCCACGTGGCATTTCGCGTAGCAGACATTGGCAAGGCCTTCGACTATCTGAAGGCGAATGGGTTCAAAATTATCGATCCGGCCCCGCGCAAAGGATCGCGTGGCACCACGGTATTTTTCGTCCATCCGAAGACGACGGAGACCGCAGCGTTCGGGTACTTGTTCGAAGTGGTGCAGGAGGGCGCGCATGCCTGACGATCGCATCGGGACCGAGATTTTGAATCTGGGCCAGGACTTTCCGCCGGTGGCGACGGCGACCTGGGAAGCCGCGATTCTGAAGGACCTGAAGGGCGCAGATTACGAAAAGAAGCTGGTGTGGCGCTCCGACGAAGGCATTGCCGTGCGGCCTTATTATCGGAGTGAGAATATCGCCGGTCTTGCGGCGCAGACAGGATCAGTCCCGGGACAGTTTCCCTTCGTACGCGGAAATGGCAAAGCTTGGGAGATCGATCAAGATGCAGTGCCCGGAGCGGATGCTATTCGCGCCGACTTGTTGCTTGAGGCAGGGGCGGACGCCATTCAGCAACTCGGGATTGCGCTCGCGTCGGGCGTCGAAAAACTGGCACAGTTATGCGATGACCGGCCGGTGGACGTGGCTGCGCGGGAGATGCAGTTTGTGTTCGCGGTCGGGTCGACCTATTTTTTCGAGATCGCGAAATTGCGCGCCGCCCGTATGGTGTGGGCCCAGGCGGTAGCAGCGTTCGCGCCGGTGGACCTGGATTCCTGCCGGATGAATCTGCACGTGCGCACGTCGCGCTTGAACAAGAGCTTTTGCGATCCGTACACGAACGTGCTGCGTGTCACTACAGAAGCGATGTCGGCTGCGATCGGGGGATGCGAGACGCTGACGGTGCTGCCGGTTGGATTCGACGGGCACCTTGCGCTTGGCGTGCAGCGCGTGCTGGCAGAAGAGGCACACCTGAACGCCGTCGCAGACCCGGCTGGCGGCTCCTACTACATTGAGGCGTTGACTGCCGCACTGGCGCGGGAAGCGTGGGAGCTGTTTCAAAGGATTGAGGCCAGTGGTGGCTACAGCCAGGCTTTGAGCGCGGGTTGGCTGGGGGAAGAGATTGCCAAGACGCGTGCGGCCCGCGAGAAAGCGGTCTCGTCGCGGCGCAGGGCGCTCGTCGGAGTCAACAATTATCCCGATCTGAACGGGAAAGCCATGGAGGTCGTGCTCAATCCGGAGACTGGCGCTACGCCGTTCCCGCAGTTCCGCCTGGCTGAGCCATTCGAGAATATCCGGGAACGCACCGCTCGCCACGCTCGCGAGACGGGACACACTCCGAGGGTTCTCCTACTCAAGCGGGGCGATGTCAAGATGCGCACGGCCCGCGCCAATTTCGCGTTGAATTTCTTCGGCTGCGCGGGATTCGAGATCACCGAATCCGAAGACTATGTTGGGAGCGATGCTGATGTTCTGGTACTGTGCAGTTCCGATCAGGAATACTTGCAGTTCGCGCAGGAGGTCTGCTCCGCGACGACGGTCCCGATCATCGTGGCAGGCAATCCGAAAGAGCAGATAGATGCTCTGACGGCGGCCGGCGTGCAGGGTTTCGTCCACGTTGGGAGCGACGCCGTCGAGACCTTGACGGACTGGCAGAACCGGCTAGGGGTGAAAGAGTGATGAAACCTGATTTCTCCAAGATAGATTTTGAAACGCGGCCAGCTCCTGTTGCCGCGACTCCGACCGACGAACAGCCGCCGGTGTGGGTGACGCCGGAACAAATTCCCATCAAGCCTTGGTACACGGGCGATGACCTTCATGCGATGGAGCACCTGGAGTATGCCGCTGGAGTTGCTCCTTACCTTCGCGGGCCATATTCCACGATGTATGCGATGCAGCCGTGGACGATACGCCAATATGCTGGCTTCTCGACGGCTGAGGAATCGAATGCTTTTTACCGGCGCAATCTGGCCGCGGGACAGAAAGGGCTGTCGGTCGCGTTTGACCTTGCCACGCATCGCGGTTACGATTCCGACCATGAACGCGTAGTGGGCGATGTAGGAAAAGCGGGCGTGGCGATCGACTCGGTCGAAGACATGAAGATTCTGTTCGGCCAGATTCCGCTCGACCAGATGTCGGTATCGATGACGATGAATGGGGCGGTGCTGCCCATCATGGCCTTTTTCATCGTGGCCGCGGAGGAACAGGGCGTTGCCACCGAGAAACTTAGCGGGACCATTCAGAACGATGTCCTCAAAGAGTTCATGGTCCGCAATACGTACATCTATCCGCCCGCGCCTTCGATGAAGATCATCGGGGATATTTTCCGGTATTGTTCCGCGAAGATGCCGAAATTCAACTGCATTTCGATCAGCGGATACCACATGCAGGAAGCCGGCGCTACCGCGGATATCGAACTGGGCTATACGCTCGCCGATGGACTCGAATATATCCGCACGGGGATCGCTGCGGGGCTGGACATCGACGCTTTTGCGCCACGTCTCAGCTTTTTCTGGGCGATCGGCATGAACCACTTCATGGAGATCGCGAAGCTACGCGCTGCGCGGGTGCTATGGGCGAAGATCATCAAGGGATTCAATCCAAAGAATCCGAAATCGATGGTGCTGCGCACACATTCCCAGACATCGGGCTGGAGCCTGACTGCGCAGGATGTGTTTAACAACATTTCGCGCACCTGCGTCGAGGCGATGGCCGCGGTGCTGGGGCACACGCAGTCGCTGCACACCAACGCGCTCGACGAAGCGATCGCGCTGCCGAGTGAATTTTCTGCGCGGATTGCGCGCAATACGCAGATCTATCTTCAGGAAGAGACCGGAATTACGCGCGTGGTCGATCCGTGGGCCGGCAGCTATTACGTCGAGAGTCTGACGCACGACTTGATGCACAAGGCCTGGCACCATATCCAGGAGATTGAAACTCTCGGCGGCATGACCAAGGCAATCGAGACGGGCGTTCCGAAGATGCGGATCGAGGAGGCAGCGGCGCGGCGACAGGCACAGATTGATTCGGGCCGAGAGACGATCGTTGGCGTGAACAAGTACAAGCTGGCAAAAGAAGAAGACCTTGCTGTGCGCGAAGTCGACAACCAGGCGGTGCGCGAGACCCAATTGGCGCGACTGGCGGAGATCAGGCGCACGCGAAACCCGCTCGCCGTTGCCCAGACGCTCGATGCGCTTACCGCAAGCGCGCAGAGCGGAACTGGCAACCTGCTGGAACTCGCGGTAAATGCTGCGCGTGTTCGCGCGACTCTGGGTGAAATATCCGCGGCACTGGAGAAAGTGTTCAGCCGATACCAGGCAGTGAGCCGTACTATCTCAGGTGTGTATTCGTCAGAGAGCCACGGTGACCCGGAGTTCAAGAAGGCGCTCGCGATGGCGCAGGAGTTCGCCGACCTTGAGGGGCGTCGCCCGCGCATCCTGGTGGCCAAGATGGGTCAGGATGGACACGACCGTGGCGCGAAAGTGATTGCCACTGCGTTCGCCGATCTGGGGTTCGACGTGGATGTTGGGCCGTTGTTCCAGACGCCGAGAGAAGTTGCGATCATGGCGGTGGAGAACGACGTCCACGTGCTTGGCGTCTCGACGCTTGCGGGCGGTCACAAGACGCTTGTGCCCGAGGTGATCGCCGAACTGAAACGTCGCGGACGCGGAGACATCCTGGTCTTCGCGGGCGGAGTCATTCCCCCGCAGGATTACGAATATCTACAGAAGACGGGCGTGGCTGGTATCTTCGGACCGGGGTCCGTGATTCCGGTTTGCGCGCAGGTGATTCTGAAGGCTCTGACGAGTAGCATTCGTGCCTAACGCCTCTGCGGCAGATCGAGCGAGCGGCGGACGGTTGCCGCTCAGTCGCTACGTGGAGGGCGTTTTGGCCGGGGACCGTATGGTGCTCGCCCGGGCCATTACGTTGGTGGAAAGCCGTCTCGCGGCGGATGCAGAAAAGGTGGCGCAACTGCTGGATTCGATCCTTCCGCATACCGGAAGATCGCGACGCGTGGGCATCACGGGTGTGCCGGGAGTCGGCAAGAGTACATTCATCGATGCGTTAGGAATGCACGTAACGCGCGACTGCGGTGAACGCCTCGCTGTTCTAAGCGTGGACCCCTCGAGCCCGATTTCGGGTGGAAGCATTCTTGGCGACAAGACGCGGATGGAGCGGCTTTCCATAGAGGAGCGGGCGTTCATTCGTCCTTCGCCAGCGGGTGGACATCTGGGCGGCGTGGCGCGGCGGACGCGGGAGACCATTCTGTTGTGCGAGGCTGCCGGCTTCCGCAATGTGTTTATTGAAACCGTCGGCGTGGGGCAGTCCGAGACGGCAGTGCGCTCGATGTCGGATTTCTTTTTGCTACTGATGCTCGCCGGTGCGGGTGATGAGTTGCAGGGCATCAAGCGCGGAATCATCGAGATGATCGATGGCATGGCGATCAACAAGGCGGATGGAGATAATCTGGCTAAGGCCGAGCGCGCGCGTGTCCAGTACGCGTCCGCGCTGCACCTGTTCCCGGCTTCCGGCGACGGATGGACTCCGCGGGTTGTGTGCTGCTCTTCGCTGCATAACACCGGGATCGTGGAGATCTGGCAGATGGTTCTGGAACACGACGCCCAACTCGAGGCATCGGGCCGGATTGAGGAGCGGCGAACTCTTGGAGCGCTGCAGTGGATGGACGATCTGATCTCGATGGAGCTTGGCGAATCGTTTCGCGCAGAACCTGCGGTGGCGGACCGGCTGCCGGCGCTGCGACGAGACGTTCGCCAAGGTCTGGTCACGCCGCTGGCCGCAAGCCGCGAGTTG
>OCZT010007648.1_pt1 | contig 10567 bp, 9 predicted proteins | sample 1539031 | NCBI WGS metagenome assembly OCZT01 (sample SAMEA3539308, study PRJEB22396) | soil metagenome | biome: tundra; feature: field; material: soil | place: USA | collected 2010-05 | depth 0.15 m
AGATAGCCGGGCGGCCCGGGAGAGCCGGGATAGCCGGGCGGGCCGAGGCAGCCGGGCGGCTGCGGGCGGAGTTACGCGGAGGGGGTCCAACCCTGCACACGCCAGCAGGTAACGCACCGGGCGCGGCCGACTCCGGCGCCAGCGGAACGAGCACCGGAGTTCCTGAGACGAGCGCTGGTATTCCCCGAACGAGCACTGGCACTCCCGGCACTGGCACTCCCGGCACTGGCACTCCCGGCACTGGCACTCCCGGAACGAGTACTGGCGTTCCCGGGACCAGCGCTCGCGCTGCTGGAACGAGCGCCAGGTCACGGGAGCTCAGCGTCCACGGGCGGATCTCCGAGTCCGAGTCCGCGGCTGTGCTGGCGCTCGTCAGCGCTGCCACCGAGGAGGATGGCGTCGGGCCGCTCTCCGAGCACGTCATGCTGCACCTGAGGTATGGCGGCGACCCCCGGGCACGCAATCTGCTGCTCTACAGCCAGCGGGAACTGGCCGGCTACGCGCACCTGGATCCGACCGATCCGGTCGAGGGCCCGAGTGGCGAGCTGGTGATCCATCCCGTGCATCGCGGGCAGGGGATGGGCCTTCAGCTCACCCGTGCCCTGGTAGCCGAGGCCGGTGATCAGCCACTCCGGCTCTGGGCGCATGGCGACCTGACGGCCGCGACCAGGCTCGCTACCGCGGCGGGCTTTGGCCGGGTCCGGGCACTGTGGCAGATGCGGCGCTCGCTGCAGGCCAGGCTCGGCCGCCCCCAGCTCGCCGACGACCTCACCATCCGCACCTTCGATGTCGGCCGCGATGAGGACCAGTGGCTCGCGGTCAACAGCAAGGCCTTCTCCCGCCATCCCGAGCAGGGCGCATGGACCCGCGTGGACCTGGACCAGCGCGAACGGGAACCGTGGTTCGACCCGGACGGCTTCTTCCTGGCTGAGCGCGGGGGGAAGATCGTCGGGTTTCACTGGACCAAGATCCATGGTCGCGCCGAGGAAACGTCAGGTCACCCTGGCCCGGGCCAGGCCGCGGGCCGTAGCCCGGAACAGTTGGCTGCCCGACGCCAGGAAGGGGCGGATAGCCCGGGCGGCGGGACGACGGATCACGGTCACGAGCCGATCGGCGAGGTCTATGTCGTCGGGGTCGATCCTGCCGAGCGCGGCACCGGCCTCGGCCGCGCGCTGACCGTGATCGGGCTGCGCTACCTGCGCTCCCGCGGCTTGTTCCAGGTCATGCTTTACGTGGATGAGGCCAATATCGCGGCGATCGGACTGTACGAGTCCCTGGGATTCACGCACTGGGACACGGATGTCATGTTCTCAACACAAGCAGCTTCGGCTTCACCCAGCGCTGCCTGAGGCGTCCGCTCCGGGCACTCCCAGTGGCACCTGGCAGATCGTCCGACCGACATGCTCGGGTCGCCCGTATCCGAGGCACGGGGCGGCCCGGCGGCTACGCCGGAGCTGGCTGGCCGTCTTACCCTGGGTTTCTCCGCGCTGCACCAGCACGACCTGCGCAATCGCTGCCACCTTCGCAGATAGCCAAGCCAGGTCGCGAGCGCGCCGCCGGCCTTACTTGCCGCGAGTCACGCCGTCCGCCGGAGCCCCTGGGGAAACGTGTGCAGCCGCCGCGGCCCTTCTTCGGTCACTAGGAGCAATTCTCCTGTCTGGACGCCGGCGCGCCCGTCGCGGGTGACGACACTGGGCTGGACTACAAGGGTCATGCCGGCCGCCAGGACGAACTCAGGCACGGGGATCCGCCTGCCCGGGGCCGGCACGACGGGCGGGAGGTAGCCGCCGCCGAAGCCGTGCACCAGGTCGTCAACCCCCGTAAATCCCGCCTCCTCAATGATGGATCCGGCGGCCGCGAGATCCCGGGCACAAGCGCCCGGGACCAGATACCGCACGACAGCGTCGAACGCGGCCGCCGCGACGGCGTGGAGTTCGGCGTACAAGGCCGTCGGGGGCGCCCCGACCGTGAACGTGCGCAGGACCTGGCCGGCGTACTCTGGTGCGGCCGCCGCGCTGATCTCGCACGTTACGACGTCGCGATACTGGATCAAGCGCCCGGTCGGCCACTGCGCCGGCACGCTCAGGGCAGGCTCATCCATGGCAGTGACGCCCAGATAATGGATATGGTGCAGCCCGCCCTGCGCAACGTACGCCTGCTCCGCCCGGGCGAGGACCTCGTGATCGGTCGCCCCCGGGCGCAGCGCCTCCGCAAGCGCCGCGATAGCTGCATCGCTGAAGGCCGCGCCGCGCCGCAGCGCCGCTACTTCCTCCCCGGACTTCACCAGCCGCAGCTCGGTGTACGCCGGATTAAGGTCCAGCACCTCGCCGACCTGCTCTGCCAGGAGCCGGTACTGGTCGAACGGCAGCGCCCCCACAAGCCCGATCCGGCCAGGCAGCCTCCCTCGCGTCGCGATCAGGTCGAGCGCCGTCGCCACCGCACGCGGGCCGGCCCAGGCCACGCGGACCGTGGCGAGACGGCGAGCCTGGGGCAGGTGATTGTAGAACGAGACAAGCAGCACATCCTCGTCCTCGTCCGGTCCCGCAACGAGGAGCGCCTCCCGGGTGACCGGCCACCCGGTCAGCCACGAGACCGCGCTCCCCGACCTGTTCGCACCGTAGACCAGGGCGTAGGACACCCCCCTGCGTTGAAGTTCCGCACCGAACGCCGCACGGCGCCGGCGCATTTCGGAATCGGAGAACACCAGCTTCTCGCCCGTTGACACACCTGACATGGTGGACCACGGTTCACCTGGCCTGCAACGGCGGGCAGCCCGCGCCCACGGCGGCATCCGCTCGTGCGCTAGAACGGCTTCAACTTGTCCCGCGGGTGTCAGCCGACGGCCGGCAGCACGGCGGCGGCAGGCATCGTGGTCTCCGCACCGCGGAACTGATCCGGCCGGACCGGGAGGCGCCCGGCTATCGGCAGCAGGCCGAGCACCTCGTCGATTTCGTCATCGGTCAGCGGCCGGTCGCTCGCCGCGACAGCACTGAGCATCTCCGCATACAGTTCGATCTCATCGAGCGCCACCCGGTCGTGGACGCGCAGGTCGACGTAGTCGAGCATCGCATCCACCTCCCGTGGCCAGGTAGTCCAGTGGAACTTGCTATCAGGCTACGACACGTGCCCATGACCCCGCATGACCCATCAGGATCATTTTTGGGCTAGCTTCTGACCTTCTTGCGCCCAGTGTCTCCGGATGACTCCGGTGGGCTTTCAGCTATCCGGGGTCTCCCGCCACGACACCGCACGGTGCCGCGCGGCGCGGTCGACGTAGTGGGCGGCGGTACGCGCGAAGCCCATCCGGTCCTCGTCGGTGAGCTCGCGCACGACCCGGCCGGGCACTCCGGCGAAGAGAACCCCGGCCGGAACGGTCGCGCCTGGCAGGACGACTGCGCCGGCCGCGACGAGAGCACCGGCACCGACCCGGGCCCGGCCGAGCACGATGGCACCGACGCCGATCAGGGCGTCGGCCTCCACTCGCGCGCCGTGCACCATGGCCCGGTGGCCGAGGCTCACCCGCTCAGCCAGCAGCACCGGCTCACCATCGTCGGTGTGCAGGCAGCAGTGATCCTGGATATTGCACTCCGGGCCAACCACGATCTCGTCCTCGTCGGCCCGGAGCACCGCCCCGTACCAGACGCTGGCCGACCGGCCCAGGGTCACCTTGCCCACCAGCACCGCGCCGGGCGCGATCCAGGCACTGGGATGGACGATGGGTGCGGCCCCGCCCAGCGTTCCGATCAGGCCCACGGCTCCGACCCCTCCCTGGCCGCCGGGCGGTACCGCCATCGCGGTCCCTGCCGATCATCATCGGCGGCTGTAACATGATGGCAGCCGCCCGGCGTCATCATGCGGCAGGATGGCAGCCGCCCGGTGTCATATTTTCATGCGATTTATTATCCCCGGAAAAATGGGACAAATTAGGATACTCAGCCGTTCCGGTTGCGCGTGAGGGTGCTTCGGGACGAGAGTCATGCTCGTTATCCCTAGCCAAGCACGCGCGACCCGCGGCCCGGCACACGTAGACGCAGCGGGTCGGCCCAGCCGACCAGTAACCCCGCAGACCCAGCCCGCGCCACTGACTGTGGCACGGTCGGCCCAGCCGGCCTAAACGTGGGTCTGCCTGACCCACGACGGGTGACACTATGACCGACCAGACCGATCTGCTTTCCGATCTGGGCCAGGAAGACACGTTCGAAAAGGAAATGCGGGGCTACAGTCGTCGGCAGGTCGACGAGTTCGTGGCTCGCTCCCGAAGCCAGGCCAGGGATCTCGAAGAGCAGCTGTCTCGTTCGCTGGATGAGATCGAGCGGCTCCGGCTTGAGCTTTCATCTGCCCGCCAGGCCGCCGGCGGCAAGCCCGCATACGAGGAAATCAGCGAGCGGATGGGGCAGATCCTCAAGCTTGCTGACGACGAGGCCAAGGCGCAGAAGAACCGCGCGCAGGACGAAATCTCCAAGATCCGTGGCGACGCGAAGCAGGAGACCGAGAAGTTCAGGGCGGAAGCCCGGGAGCAGTCGGACCGCATGCTAAGCGCCGCCCAGGAGCAGGCGGAGCACGCCATTGCGTCGGCCCGGACGGAGGCCGAGAAGTCCCGGACCTCCGCGCGCAGTGAGGCGGAGCGCTCCATTGCCGAGGCACATAAGCAGTCGGAGCATGCCGTAGCCACCGCCAAGGCGCAGGCCAAGCAGCAGCTTGACGAGGCAACCGCCCGCGCTACCGCGATCCACGATGGCGCCGAGCGCCGCCTCAACCTGCTGACTTCGCGGCACACCGAGGCGATCAGGCGGCTGACCGAGATCCGTGACGTGGTCACGACCCTGGTGGCCGGTGAGGCTGCCCGCGGCTCGATGGAGGAAGAAGTCGCGAAATCAGTCGCCAACGCCATCGCGGGCGGCAATGCTGCGAACGGCGGCACGGCAGAGGGCAGGCACGCCCCCGGGACTGCAGCGGCGCCAGCAGCGCGTGGCCGCGGTCCCGCTGCGGAGCAGGTCAAGGCGCAGCCTGCGGTGGCCGCCAAGGCGACTACGCGCGGGAACCACGGTCAAGGCGACGGGCAGCACGTAACGACCCCGGCCAGGACCGCGACCGTTCAGCACGCAGAGCACGACGACCAGCCCGACACGGACAGCCAGCCAGGCACCTGAGGCCGGAGGCCCCCGACGCATGAAAGGCGGCGGACCCGCTGCTGAGCAGCGGGTCCGCCGCCTTCGGCGGCTGCCGAGTTCTTTCGGTATCTGCCGAGTTCTTCCGGCAGGGGCTATTCCGGTCTTCCGGCAGGGACTATTCCGGCAGGGCATCCAGCCGCCGGAGGATGACGCCCTCCCGCAGCGCCCACGGGCAGATCTCGAGTTCGGGCAGGCCGAATAGATCCATCGCGGCGTCCGCCACGATCGCCCCGGCCGCCAGCTGGGGGGCACGGCTCCTGGACACCCCGGGCAGCTGGGCACGATCGGCGGCAGTCGTCCGGGCCAGCCGCTCGGCAAGCGCCGTGACATCCGCATGATGCAGGATGCGCCGCACGTACGGACCGTCGCTGGACGGCGCGGCGCCGCTGATCCTGGCGAGCTGCCGGAACGTCTTCGAGGTCGCTACCGCGTGGTTGGGATGGCCGTCGCGCATGACCGTGCCTGCCGTGGCAGCGATCTCCGCGCGCACGTGCCTACGGAGCCGCCGGACCTCGTCACGGGACGGCGGGTCGCCGGCCAGCCAGTCCCGGGTAAGACGGCCGGCGCCCAACGGCAGCGAGATCGCCACGCCCGGCTCCTCATCGACCCCCGACGCGATCTCCAGCGAGCCGCCGCCGATGTCCAGCATGAGCAGCCGCCCCGAGGACCAGCCGAGCCAGCGACGGGCGGCCAGGAAGGTCAGCCGGGATTCGTCCGGCCCGGACAGCACCCGGATATCGACTTTCGTCTCGGCCTGGATCCAGGCCAGGAGCTCATCGCCATTGACGGCGTCCCGTACCGCGGATGTCGCGAACGCCAGCAGCTGCTGGGCGCCCTTGTCCTCGGCGACGTCCAGCGCCTCGCCGACGAATGCTCGCAGCTGGACCGCGCAGTCCCGCGACAGCCTGTTGCCACTGTCCAGATGGTCCCCGAGCCGCAGCTCTGCCTTATGCGAGTACGCGGGCACCGGCCGGGCGCCCTGATAGGCGTCCACGACCAGCAGGTGGACCGTGTTCGATCCGACGTCCAGGACACCGAGTCGCATAGTTGCACGCTACTGGGCCGCGGCGGATCAGGCATCATGCCGGACCTCCCCGGGCCAGGGAATGACAGGGAAGCACCCGCATGTTGCGCCTTTGTCAGCACCGCACGCCTAGCACACAGGGAGACCGGCATGGCAGGCAGTTCGCAGGATGCGGTAAGGATCGAGCCGAGCCGTAAGCGGGTGCGGGCATACCTGGACGGCGAACTCGTGGCCGATACGACGAGCCCGTTCCTGGTCTGGGAGATTCCGTACTACCCGACCTATTACGTGCCGGCCGCCGACGTCCGCGCCGAGCTGATCCCGGCCGGGGCGACCGCCCACTCGGCCGGCCGCGGCGACGGCGAGGTGCTCGACGTGAAGGCAGGCGGCGTGACCGCGCCAGGCGCGGCTCTGCGCTACCCGGACTCTCCGCTGGAGCAGCTGCGTGACCTGGTCCGTCTCGACTGGAACGCGATGAGCGAGTGGCTGGAGGAGGACGAGCCGGTTTACTACCACCCCCGCGACCCGTATCACCGGGTGGACATCCTAGGCAGCTCGCGTCATGTACGGGTCGAGGTCGACGGCGTGACCGTCGCCGACTCGCGGCAGCCGAGGATCCTGTTCGAGACCGGGCTGCCGCCGCGCTACTACCTGCCGCTCATCGATGTCCGGCAGGATCTGCTGCGCGACTCGGCGACCGAGACGCACTGCCCGTACAAGGGCACGGCAGGTTACTGGTCGGTCGACGCGGGGCAGGGACTGCACGAGGACATCGCGTGGATCTACCGCTCGCCGCTGCCGGAGAGCCAGAAGGTCGCCGGGCTGGCCTGCTTCTACGACGAGAAGGTCACCGTCTACGTCGATGACGTGCGGCAGGAGAAGCCGCTGACGCCGTTCAGCTGACGGGGGGCCGCTCAGCTGACGGGGGCCGCTCAGCTGACGGGGGGCCGCTCAGCTGACGGGGGGCCGCTCAGCTGACGCCGGGCTGGGGCGGCCCGTCGACGTCCTCGATGCGCGCCCGGGACGGGCCCTGGCGTGCCGAGATGACCTTGGCCGCCACCTCCGCCTCGCGCATGACCCGCAGGATGTTGCCGCTGGCGAGCTGGCCGCAGTCCGCCTCACTCCAGCCCCTGGCCAGCATCTCGGCGATGAGCGCCGGGTAGCAGGAGACATCCTGCAGGCCGTCGGGCAGCTGATCGGTGCCGTCATAGTCGCCGCCGACGCCGACATGCTCAATGCCTGCCACCTCGCGCACGTGGTCGACATGGTCGGCCACCTGGGAGAGCGCCGCGGCCGGCCGCGGATGAGCGGCAGCCCACTCCGGCCGCAGCTGCTGCCGGCTGGCGTAGTCCCTGTGGTCGAGGCCACTGCGCTCCATTTCCGCCCCGAAGGCGAGTTCCCAGTCCCGGCAGGCCTGGGAAACGAACGCGGGGACGAACGTCACCATGCACACGCCGCCATTGCCCGGCAGCCGGGCGAGCATGTCGTCGGGCACGTTGCGGGGGTGATCGCAGAGCGCACGCGCCGAGGAGTGGGAAAAGATGACCGGTGCCTGCGCCGCGTCGAAGGCGTCGCGCATGGTGCCCGCGGAGACGTGGGACAGGTCCACGAGCATGCCGAGCCGCTGCATCTCGCCGACCACCTCGCGGCCGAACGCGGTCAGGCCGCCGGCGGCCGGCTCGTCGGTCGCCGAGTCCGCCCAGGGCACGTTCCGGTTGTGGGTCAGGGTCAGGTAGCGGACGCCGAGCGCGTGCAGCGCCCGCAGCACGCTCAGCGAGCTGGCGATCGAGTGCCCGCCTTCCGCGCCGAGCAGCGAGGCCACCTTCCCCGCGGCGAGGATCCGCTCCACGTCAGCGGCGGTCAGGGCAAGCTCAAGCGCGGCCGGGTACCGGCGGATCATCTCGCGCACGAGGTCGATCTGCTCAAGAGTCGTAGTGACCGCCGCATCGCCCTGCAGCTCGGCCGGCACGTAGACCGACCAGAACTGGGCGCCTACCCCGCCGAGCGCCAGCCTCGGCAGATCCGTGTGAGCGCCCGTTACCTGCGCCGCGAGATCGGCAGTGTCGATGCTCGTTCCTGCGTTCTCGCGGAGTACCCAGGGCAGGTCGTTATGGCCATCCATGATCGGGAATCGGCGGAGGAGGTCACGCGCGGCGGCGGGGGTGCTTGTCATCTGGCCAGCCTACGGAGGTGGCCCGTGACCAGCCTACGGAAGCGGCCCGCAGCATTGTCACGACCTCCCGGTAGGCGGGCGGGCAGGCACCCGCCGCGGCCTCTCGCCGGCTGGCTTGCGGACAGGGCCGCTGGCGCTGCATATCGACCGGTTATGCCCCATTCTCCTGGTTGCAGGCAGGGACCGCTACTGCTCCGGAATGTACTCAACCGGTCCAGCCGAGCCGGGCAGGGGCGGCATCCGGAATCCGTGGCAGTCTGGCCGACGAGACCCACGAGGTCTCCCGCGAACGACTATGGCAGAGTGCGGATATGGGACTTGATCTAGCGCGATTGCTTGCTGTTTCGGTATTTCGGGCGTTCGATGCCGACTCGGCGGGCCGGATCCTGGCCGGCAGCGATGAGGGCGGCTCGATGCAGCTCGTGGAGATCTCGCCGGACGGATCCGCCGCGCCGCTGACAGCCCTGCCGGGCCCCTGCAGCGGCCGCTACCTGCCAGGCGAGCGCACTGTCGTGGTGTCGCACGACGAGGGCGGTAACGAGCGCGGGCAGCTGTCGCTGCTGCGCCTGCCGCTGCCCGCCGGGCCGGCCGGGCTGGCGGACCTGGAACCGCTCGTTCACGATCCGCGCTACATACACAGGCTGGCGGACGTCTCGGCAGGGCGGATCTGCTACCTGACGAACAGGCGGGATGGCGTCAGGTTCGACGCGGTCCTGCGCGACCTGGCCACCGGCACGGAGGAAACCGCGTTCGCCAGCGCGGGCGGCATCCGCGAGGCGGTGGCGTCACCGGATGGCCGGTGGCTCGCGGTGAGCGTGCCGTCGGCCGCGGCCAACTCCGATCAGATCCTGCTCGCCGACCTTAGCCAGCCGCCGGGGCCTGGCCGGCTGAGAGCGCTGACCGGCGCGGGCGAGCACGCCAGCCAGGACCGCCTGCAGTGGCTGCCGGGCAGCGACGGCCTGATCGCGTCGACCAACCGCAACCGCGAGTTCACTGCCGTCGCCCGTTACAGCCTGGCCGCGGAGAGCTGGACCTGGCTGATCACCGACGAGGAGCACGACCTGGCCGGCTGGGTATCACCAGACGGATCCCTGATCCTGGTCGAGCGCAATGACGACGGCGCTTCCCTGCTGACCCTGCATGACGGCGCCACCGGTGCCGCGCTGCGGGATGTCCCGCTCCCGGCGGCCGGCTGCGTCACGCATGTCAGGATGCCTGATCCGCACTGGTCGCCCGACGGCCGCGCGATCGCGATGTCGATCGCCGCCGCCGACATGCCGGGCGATGTGCTGCTGGCCGATCCTGGCACCGCCCACGTCCGGGCGCTGACCAGTTCAGTGCGCTACCTGGGCGGGTCGGCGCCCGCCCTGCCGGAGGCGCACCAGATCCCGGCGCCCGACGGCGAGCTCGTGCCGTGCCTGGTCTACCGGAGCGATGATCCCGCCGACCCCGGCCTGGCCAAGTCAGCGGTGCTGGTCATTCACGGCGGCCCGGAGAGCCAGGCGAAGCGCAACTTCGACCCGCTGGTCCAGGCGCTGGCCGCGGCCGGGCACACCGTGCTCATGCCGAATGTCCGCGGCTCGGTCGGTTACGGCAAGCGCTGGTACTCGGCCGACGACGTCACCCTGCGGCTGGAGTCGGTGGCCGATCTGGCCGCGATTCACGCGTACCTGCCGAAGCTCGGCGTGGACCCGGCCAGGGCGGCGCTGTACGGCGGTTCCTACGGCGGTTACATGGTGCTCGCCGGGTTGGCGTTCCAGCCGGAGCTGTGGGCGGCCGGCGTCGATATTGTCGGCATCTCGTCCCTGGTGACGTTCCTGGAGAACACCTCGGCGTACCGGCGGGCACAGCGCGAACGCGAGTACGGCAGCCTGGAGCACGACCGCGATTTCCTGCTCGCCGCATCCCCGCTGACCAGGATCGAGGAGATCCGCGCGCCGCTGTTCATCATCCACGGGGCGAACGACCCGCGGGTGCCGCTCAGCGAGGCCGAGCAGCTGCACGCGGCGCTGACGGCCCGGGGCCAGGAATGCGAGCTGCTTGTCTACCCTGACGAGGGCCACGGCCTGGCCAAGCGGGCCAACAAGATGGACGCCTTCCCGAAGGCCTTCGCCTTCCTGGCCAGGCACCTGGCGTCCTGACCGGCTCCCGGCGGCCCGGGCCGCCGGCTCCCCGGCAGGCCCAGGTCGTCGAGTCCCC
>OCZT010007649.1_pt1 | contig 10566 bp, 19 predicted proteins | sample 1539031 | NCBI WGS metagenome assembly OCZT01 (sample SAMEA3539308, study PRJEB22396) | soil metagenome | biome: tundra; feature: field; material: soil | place: USA | collected 2010-05 | depth 0.15 m
GAAATCTCTGCCGGTTGTCGAAATCGAGGCTTGACAGAATAGGAATTGCTGATACCATTCCCTTACCTTATGAAGATTATTATTTACGATAATGGTTTCACAATCTCTGTGCGGTGCCGCCGCGTTCTCCGCAAGATTAAACTTTACTTCCGATTTGACGCAGACTGGACCATCCCGATTTGACAAAGGGGAAATCTCTGATACAATCTCCTTACTGATATGAGAAGAAAATTTAATTTGCAGACACCGATCGGGCGGTTGACTTTCCAAGTGATTTCTGCTGACCAGATTTACGTTCAAACTATCGATGAACGATCCGGCACCCGCGTTGTCTCTCCCGTAGTCATCCGAGGGAAGGAACATACGGGGAATATTCACTTTACTCTGCTCCCTAATGGAACCTGGGAGGCTTTAACGTGGTCTCGTGATGGAAATAACCTTGTCCCTGTTGATCCAACGTCTGAGTGGTCAATCATTAGGGCCGGTTATGTTAGAACGGTCAATGGTGGTTTCGGAAAGGATGCAACGACGGCTGCCCACCTAAAGTTTTACGAAGTGATTAAAACAGCGCTGACTTTCCACTGTCAACTGCCCCAAAATTGGGTTGAAATCTCCGATGAAATGAAAGCCCGAGCGGTTGAAAAGAGGGATGAAATGGTTACTCAGGCCGCGGCAAAGGTTGCAAAACTGAGAAACGACCTGGCCGAGGCTACGGAAGATTTGGCCCGTTTACTGGCTTGACAGAATAGAAATCTCTGATACACTTTCCGAGTGGTAGTCAAACATTAACAATATGAAAACTAATTTTAAACTGCCGAACACTCGGCTTTGTTTGGTTCTGTGCTATGACAATAACAAGCCAGCCCGCCCCCTACCTAAGGCGTTGATCCCCACCCCCACGGATAATGAAGGACTGCGGACCGCGATGAGGAACAAAGGGATAGGCTACAGTCAAATCCGAGCGGTTCAACCCGTCCGGGAAGAAAGCCTGGTCGAGGCGATTAACCGCAATACCATGTGGGCTTGACATTTCCCAAAACTCTGATACAATCTCCTTACTGATATGAAAACTATTACACTCAAAAACATTAACACTCGTCAAGGTTTCGATCGGGTGGCCGATTTGGCTACCGATATTTCCAAAGACCGTCGGGCCCTGGTCCGCTTCACAATGGGCCCGGCCGCCCATCGTCAAACCTTTGTGGCCTCGCCCAAGAAACCGCTCGCTACCCTCGTCTGGGAGTGGTCCAAGTCGGCCGCCGGTCTCGCCGCCGAGCGCACCAAACGCAAGCCGCGGGTAGTATTGCCGAAGGCTGTCTAATCTCCAAACGGTTAACCATCAACAAAAATCATTCCTATGACTAAATTCAGCCGCTCCTTTGCCCGTTCCCAATGGAAAAACTCCTTTCCTTCTCAGAACATCGCCGCCTGGCGTCAAGGCCGCCACAAGGGCCGGGAATACGCATTCCGTAGTTTCATTGTCTCACAATCTTCTGTCCCGTCAAGTCAACCGATGCCGGTAGTCCCGCCCGAGTGATAATGAAGTCTTATCCGGTCCATTAGTTGTGGAACCATTGCTAGCATACCGGCGTATCAAACAAGCCTTATTTTGCTGGTAAGAATCCCTAATGGACCGGATCAAGTTTTCCCGAGTGGTTCGCTAAAAGAATTTCTAATGGACTTGATAAGTCTTTATTATATGATGGACATCCTCGACACAGCAGCCGGTCTAATACTAATTGGAGTTTACCTAATGCTGGACCGCTGTAAACCTAATGATACGAATAAGGAAAAGGAATAATCCGTATTCCCTACGGATTTCTGCTATGAGTAGTACTTATACTCATGGCAAAGTATTACAGAGAAACTAAAAAACGGACGTATGATCGTAACTTGACTTTCGTAAGAGAGTATAAGGAAAACTGCGGTTGTACAGATTGTAAAATCAAATTTCCTCATTATGTTTTGGACTTCGATCACCTTGACGGAAAACAATCAGAAGTATCCCGACTGGCCGGCAGCAGATATTCATTAGAAAAAATAATGGTTGAGATTAAAAAATGTGAAGTGGTTTGTGGAAATTGTCATAAGGTCCGCACATGGAATAGGGCTCATCCATAAGGGAAGGCCTTGCGTAAAATTACGGACGACGCGGTCCGTATTAGTACAGCAAGAAAAACGAAAATACTTTTTGACAAGTCGGCTGGTCCCCTGTATTCTGTAATCACGATATGAGAAACATAAACGAAATTACTGGGATCGAAACAACAATGACGCGGGCTGAGATTCTCGCACTTCACCGTGAAACCTTACAGAATCACTCGGCCGGAATGGCCCTACTCGAATCTATCCGGGACGAGACTGGGGTGAATGCCGCCGGGCTGAAAGCCGCAGCCGAGGAACGGAAGGAACAAGTCGAGCACTTGGATGTTGAAACGGGGCTAACGTCCGAAATCAATACGTCCCGCTCGATGGTTTCTCTGTCTGATACCATCAGGTCTTTAGTCATGGTGTTGGCCCGTCATCCCTACGGTTTCAAAGGTGATGGAACGAGGGGCGAGAATGGGATACTCCGCAAGGGATTAGAGCCCTTTGAACTGGAGGAGAATGAGGCTGCCGAGAAATGGGCAGAGGGAGCGAAACTCGGCAGAGAATGGGCGACAACCGGCCGTCTGTCAACTGACAAGGAGGTTTAGCCCCCATAGGTAGGGCCAGCATATCCCCCAGCCCCTATAGGCTGGGTGCCCTTCTGAACATGGGTAAAGCGCGGGGCTCGTACGGCTGCGCTGACCAGTATTACTTCCGGGGTCGTTTTTTTCTCTGAAAATGAATACGTATTAAGATTGTAAATACTCCACTATCTTACGAAAAAGATTTATATCGTCATGAAAAATTCCTATAGTTCTATTACAACAATCACACAATAATCCTCTTGTTTTTTCCGTTTTATGATCATGATCTACCCCTAATCTTTTTTTAAATTCAGATTCAGATTTTCCACAAATTTTACATTTTCCTTGCTGTTGTTCAAATAAAAGATTATATTTCTCTAATGTCATATTAATCCCCTGTTCTTTCCATCTTTCTAATCTTTTTTTGCCTGTTCTTTTTCTACTCGCATATTTCGAACATAATTTTTTACAAAATCGTTGATTAAATCTTCGTTGAACAAATTCATTTTCGCACCATTCACAAATCATATCATAATATATCACATAATTAAAAAATGTCAAATGCTCTTGATTTCTTTCTAATTGTATGTTATAGTTATCCGTTGAGGAACACATACATGAAAAAAATAGATTACAATCCAAAAACAAATCCTTTGTCTCGTAATCCTGTATTTAAGAAAAAATTTGTAATTGATAGAATTACCAGAGATTATCTTAATAAAAAGAAAAGAAAAGATGATCCTTTACGAAATGTGAGACCAAGACCCAAAGGTGTTTACAGAGTAATGAAAAATGAAAGACAAGAGGTTAAAGATATATTATATCCCTTTATTGAAAATTTCATAAAAACAAGACTTCTAACTAAAAAGATGCCTAAGAATATGTGTAATGACAAAAGGGTATATTTAATTGAATACTTTAATAAAGATATAGAAATTCCTAATAAACTTGGACCTCAAATTGTTAATGCTATTTTAATAGGAACCGAAAATAAGTTCACCAAAGAGGAAATTATAAATACTATGATTAATAAAATTTATCAATATAGGATTGATTATTTATATCTTGATTTTAAATATTGTGTAAATTCATCAGATGATGAAAACGAATTTCTATCACTTTGGAATAAAATCTCAGAATCTTGTCATGTATGAAGAAAAAATCATCAGTTGAAAAAGATGATAGTTTGTATCTCGCCGGTTCATTACCAGAAGATGATATGAAAAAAATTCTTCTGGAAATATTCAAAGATCCTATCTTTGGAAAAGATGCTAAAGTAATTCCTCTTCCTAAAAATGATAAATTCATTTCTTCAATGCAAAAACTTGATAAATGGATTTTGAAAATTTTAATGGAAAATCCCAATACTAAAATTATTCAAGGTGAGGAATATCCATATAGAAGTTATATTAACGTTGATGAATTATTTAGGAAATACGGTAAATTATTTATTGAACAGTTAATAAAGAAATGCCCCATTACTACAGATACCAATTCTATGATTGATTCTATTGCTTATATTATTTATAAAAAGAAAATAGATCCGAACAGTGTTATTGGTGAAATTCCCACATATAAATCTCTGTGGGATAAAATAAGTGATAAAAGTCATGTATGAACGCAACACTATTAAGTGAAGTATTGTTAGGTATTGCTTCTAAAAGTAGATTTTCTCAAGGATTGGATATTGAGTTTGAAACCAAGAGTGGATATAAATGTTTTACTCATTTATTGTTAAATCCACAGTATTATCATAATGATCATAGAAGTTCTAAAATTGAATTTAGTGGTTATCAACACGATTTTAGTGTTCTATTTCAAATAGAAAAAGAATTAAACTTTTCTAAATGGACACGAATTTCATTTCGTGATTCTGATGAAAACAGTGTGGGTATCAATGAAAATATAATTATCGGGTTGTCTTCTGATAAATATGGAGAACCACACAGAAGTCATTATAGTGGTCATCTTTTTATTTCGTGGATGGATTATGTTGATAGAGGACATAGAACGCATGCCGAAACATTGGAAGATATTGAAAAAGAATCAAAATCAAGAACGAAGTGGCAAAGTTTTAAAAGGTGGGTAAAAGAAGATGTTGTAATGTGGGGTCAATGATTTACATTGCGGTTTAATATAATATGGCATATGACGCATTTATAGGTCTGGATGAAAGTGGCAAAGAAGTATGGTCAGATTATTTGTGGTTACGGAATGGTTGTACCGATGATATTTACTTCAATTGGATGTATGGTTTATGGACCGCACAGAATCCAGATATAAAATCTTTACTATATGAAATACATAGATTACCTTATATAGTAGAATTACCAGGAGACGAAAAGCGGTTTGTTCTGGAGACAATATGAAAGAAATTACTGAATCGGAATATAAATATTGGTTAAGTTCTGGATATTCTATTCTTGATGAAGGATTTAGTTTTACATCGTTTATTGGAGTTCATGAATATGATACTTTTCTTAATGTTGAAGGTGTAAAAGTTAAATTGACATGGTGGAACGATTATGATAACCATTCAATAATTCATTATTCTAGAGAATCATGTGAAGTATTACCAAATCAATGTGGAGATGGAATATGAATAGAGATGAATATAAAACACCTGATAGTATATTCACATTCGGTGAGATAGATGATTTTTGTAAAGAGTGGGGGTGGATACATGTTAAAGAATTCATTCCGTTTTTTAAAGATCATAAACCACCATATTTTATATCTTGTTATGGTGTTGGTCAGTTTATTGGTATAGATGGAAATAAATACACTACTCACAATACATTCAGAACTATGGATTGGTGGGTGCCTCATGATGATGAAAAAAGAAAAACCGAATTTAAGAAATTTTTGAAAATCATTGCTGGTGATTATTATGGTCCACCAAGTAGAGAATATTATTATTTTTATGACGTTCTTATGCCCGGTTATGATTATGAAGTTTTTGATGCTTGGAGGGTAAAAAAAGATATAGAAGAAGGGATAGTTACATCAGTTCCGGGTGATACGGGAGAACCAAATGAATATGCGTTAGAACATCATGGACAAAAATTATATAAGGTGGTATTATATCATATGGGCGTATCAAATGGTAAAATGTGGGGTTACGCTAAAGGTTATGAAACGTGTTCTGCTTTATATAATCTAAAAATGGAAAAATAATACTATGAATAAACAATTGGAATTTAGATTTATGGAAGATTTATTAACACCAACGGAACGAATTTTAAGAATTATGGGTGAAGAAAGTTCTATAGAGTTTGATAGATTGTTTTTGGAAAAAATTAAAAAATTATACAACATATGATTAGAACAATAATAATCATCCTTAGTTTTATACCACTTGTATCATTATGTTTCTATGAAGAATATAGAGAAATATGAAAAAATCTAAACTTTTATTTGAAGATTCTATAATACCAATAAAATGTCCGTGGTGTGGTTCCATTAATGAGTATAATAATAGAGAATATTCAGATGATGGTATAAATTGGAGTAAATTGGTCGGTCTTGAAGAAAATTGTTGGTATTGTAAGAAAAAATTTTGGTGGGATTGTGGGGTTGTGATAAAGGAGCATTCAAAATGATATGAAAAAGAATAAACAAAATATAAAGAAGAGTATTATTAATCAGAGACATAAAATTATCATAAAAATTGGTGAAGCACTTAAAAAGATGAAGAAGGATAAACTTCCTGAAAGTCCATTTCAGAAAGAACTTAAGAAGTACCCTTTAAATTATTGGTTGGTTGAGGGTGATATGCCAAATAAAGATGGAAGTCCGCAGATGTTTATTATTGAAGATACACAGGAGAATAGTAGGATGCTATCAGGGCATTCCCCCGTCGACTTGAATGATTATGGAATCGAAGTATGACTTATGAAAAAAGTTAAACTTCTAATAGATTTAAAAGATGCTTGGGGAAAGATATATTATAAAAAGGGACAGATTTGTGAAATACATGAATTTTCACGACCAGGTTGTCCAACAGATAGTCCTGAAATAATATATTCACTTGGACCATTTCATCTTATGAATAAACATTTTGAGGATATTAATGAATAAAAAAATATGAAAATTCAATTATTTACAAAAGAAGAAATAGAAAAGTGTGGTTTTATATATGAAGCCGATATATCTAAATGTAAAACATGTAAAACCAAAATACATTATAATGGTTCATCTATAGATAAAAAAGGAAATGTAATAAATTCACCATCGGTGATTGACACTGGTTGTATGACTGAAAAACAGTTGAAAGAAGAAGTTGTATTTGGAATACCTTATAAATATGTCAATTCTATATTTGTAATTTTTCCAGATACTATTCCATATTTTGGTCATTCACATAATAAAGTTATGGTTTCTGGGCATACAAGAAAACCAGATCCCACCGATGAAGAAGTAGAAAAATTTACAAATAGAAATAAAGGAAATCCATTATGAAAATACCTAAATATACAGTAAAATCATTGTTTAGATATTATTGTAGAATTTGGGTAGAACTATTCATTTTTTGGTTTGACATCATAATTATTTTAGGTTATATTATGTTGTGTAAACTGTTTCCAAAAAAGTTTCATAAATAAGTAGAAATATATGAACATCAATGATGAAAAGCATGAAATACGAAACGAACCTTATGAAGAACTTCCTACATATGAAGAGGTTGCTGGCCAAAGTGGATGTAAACATGAGTGGTTAATTTCCGAAGATGGTTCTACAGAAGAATGTGTTTGGTGCGGCGAAGAAAGAGATTTCTTTGTTAGTTTAGAAACACTGGTTTATCTAAAGAATGGAAATGTTGATGAATAAAAAATGTAATTGTGATTGTCATAAAAGTGATAAAGAATTACAATCTATTCTTAAAGCAAATATATATTCTACCAAAAGACAAGTAGAGTTAGATACATATTTAGAAAAAATATACGAAAATCAAAAAAAATTAAAGGAAGAAAAACATGAAGCGAAATTCAGCACCAAATTATTACGATACATTAGGCGTCTCAAAGACCGCTTCTACGGAAGAAATAAAAAAATCATATAGAGAACTCTGTAAGACTCATCATCCTGATAAAGGTGGTAATCCAGATAAAATGAAAGACATTAATGTTGCTTATGGCATACTATCAGATGAACAAAAACGTAAAGATTACGATACTACAATGTCTAATGCCGATTTTAATTCTTTTAGGGGCAATCCTTTTAGTAACTTTGGTGGAAATCCTTTTGATGGTATTAATCTTCAAGATATTTTAAATAATATGCATGGGTTTAGATTTGAGACTAACATGCGTGGTAATCCTCAATCATTTACTCGTAATATAATATCTCATACAATCACTATACCTTTATTGAAGGCGTTAACCGGCGGAGAAATTGATATTGATATTCCGTCTGTAAATAAAACTATTCGCTTTGTATTACCTAAACCAGTCCAATATGGGTCTAATTTTACAATACGTATTATTGGAAATCAGCACAATGAGACACTTCTTTCATTATGTGTCGAAATTGAAATGCCTACTCTTACAGATAATCAAATAAAGGTAATGGAGGCGGTTCTATTGCCTGTTGTTGAAGAAGAGGAAGAAATTAAAACTGAGCCTACAGGCTCTTCTCCTCTTTAATTTCATCATATGAAAATAAATAGAGTATTTATACTCATATGTATGGATTAATCAGTTGCCTTTATAATAAAAAAAATCAAGAAGCATTTAAAAAATTATATCTTGATTCTGAACTGCGGGATCAAATGCTTCTTAGATCTACTATTGCTGAAGCTTTAAAAGATTGTCCACGAATACTTGAAAGCCACGGAGCTGATTGGATTTTGTGTAGTTTGGCTTCTTATCATAAATCAGAAGATGATACTATGAGAATATATGCTGGTATTATGAGACATCTTGAAAGTTTTTCTATTGGTTTATTAACTGATGATATTAAATGGAAAGAAACTAATGAAATAGCAGATTGTTGTTTGGTTGGAATAAGTTTTTTCCGTAAATATCTTGAGACTAAGCATAAACAAAAAGCTTTACCCTCCCCAGATTACTATTCTAAAGCAGGAGCCATGGCGTTTTCACATCTTGGCTTTGAAGATATTGGATCTGATTTTAATGGTTGGACTTCTTTTATCACTAAAGAAATGACCAACGATTAAGCAATAGTAAGTGTCTTAGTTACAGACGAACTTACGTTGTACAAACTTTCGGTTACTTGTAATTGAATGAGATATGGTCCACCATTTATATAAGTTGTTGGTGAAGGTATTATACCTGTTGAAGTCAACGACCCACTTCCCAAACTCCAGAAATAAGTTAATATTCCAGTTCCATTATATTGAGTTCCACTTCCATTGATAGTATTAACGAATGTTGCTACAGATGGAGCTGTGGTCGAACTAGTAGTAAATGTGAAGTTTGCTGTCAAAGTCGGTGGAATCACATTCACAGTTTGTGTTGCAACTGATTGATTTCCAACCGAACTTGTTTCCTGTAAAGTTACAGTATATGTTCCAAGTGCAGTATAAGTTACTGGTGATGGATTTATTGATGTACTGGTTAGTGAACCACTTCCAAATAACCAATTAAATGTATCATCCTCAGGAGTTACTGTGGTATTAACAAAAGTTACTGCTAATGGACCTATTCCCGATTGGGGAGTTGCCGTAAATGATGCTACTTCTGTAAGTTCTTCTGCAAGTTTTGATGTCCAACCTCCACCACCGGCAGGCGCTGCATATTGACCATCTTGAACTTGTTGTTGCGCTGGTTGGGGGGAATGTTGGGGAAAGGCTGTGTTTTGATTATTCCAACTATTCTGTTTAGCAGCTGCTTCACGTAAAGATAAATGTTGATCAATAACTTGTTGATGTAAAGATTCTAATCGGACCTGTTCATGTATTTTATTTTGTGATTGCCGAGTTGCTTCTTCTAACTGCATTTTAATAAGAAGGGCTTCTTCTTCAGCAATTTGCGTCCAATGTTTTTTCTTGGCCGGTTTCTGATACGCGTTGTAGGGTTCTATTAGAAATTGATTCATACTATTGTATAAATATAAGAATATTTTCTAAACCATTTGACATTTTTCAGTTCTGTGATATAATTATAACCATAATGGGCGTGATTTGGTATCGATTTATCATTATTGACGCACAGAGCATGTGGAGGGTGATTTTCAGGCCTCCTAAAAAAGAAAATCAAAAAATTAAATGCTAAAAACATTAATAGACTAAGCGGAGTTGGATTCGTAATGGATCTTAATGAAGTAGAAGTCTTTGCGGTAGCCTAATAAAAGGTTACTCCATCTTATAAACGATTCTCACTAGTTTATAAGATGCTATAGTGAGAAAACTGCTGGTGGTTCTGATTATCAGCGTGATTTGGTTGGTCATTGTATTAACCTATGACATGTAGTTTGCTTATTATCGAGAATGTCGAATATTAAAATAAGATAAACATGTAGTTGCTGAGTAGTAATAATTTTAAAGACCCGGGATCGTTCCCCGGCACGTCCACCATTTTTGTACATAAAAATCCTCCATATATCTAACATATGGAGGATTTTGTTTTATGCCGCTCTGGATACAGGATACTTTATGTTAGGGTCTGTTAAAGGACCTGTGTATGGTGGAGAATTTGGTTTAATCGGCATATGATTTGAACCTGTAGGAAGGTTATGTTTTACAATTTGTGCTGGTTTTGTATTTGACACTGGTTTTGGGAGCAATGCTGGTTTTGCAGGCAGAACTTTTTCCGCAGATTTTAGTGAACCTGTTGGCTTTAGTGAACCTGTCAATTGTAGTGAACCCGTTGTCTTTAGTGAACCTGTCAATTGTAGTGAACTTGTTGAAGGAACTATATTTGCTGGAAATACT
>OCZT010007650.1_pt1 | contig 10565 bp, 7 predicted proteins | sample 1539031 | NCBI WGS metagenome assembly OCZT01 (sample SAMEA3539308, study PRJEB22396) | soil metagenome | biome: tundra; feature: field; material: soil | place: USA | collected 2010-05 | depth 0.15 m
ACTGGAAGGCATCGCTTAATATAGAAAACTTTAATTCTGAGGTATTTAAAAATGCAGGGAAATATATTGACAGTTTAGCCGGACAGTTGAAGCAGGTTCGTAAAAAGTACTTTAACCGGAAAGATTCGGTTAACATATCAATAGAGGCAAAAATCGGGAAAGAAGAGTTTATGAAACTGCAAAATGATTATTCCAATACGAATCTGGAGGATGTTGTTCTGAACAGATTAAGAGTTGATAAATCAATTGAAACAGCCAGGCGAATAATTCAGAAATATGAGCCTGGCTATATGAAACCAACTTCAAATTATGGCCGTGCACATTTTTATGCCCCTTATAAACAGATAGGGGATATTAGAATTGACACATTCTGGTTCAATTTATTGGTTTTATGGTTCGGCAGTCTGTTGTTATATCTAGCCTTGTATTATAATCTTTTACAAAAACTGGTAACCCGTTTAGAGAATCTTAGATTAAAAGGATCTGGTAAATAATTGTTTCATTTAATCCATTCTTCAACAGCCTGAGGACTCAACCCAGACAGCCCGAGTTTGTTTTTCTTGTTAAATCCATTCAGATCATTAGCAAGTTTCCCTGCTTTTCCAATTTCCTTTAGTTTACCAACAGTTGTAAACCCTAACTTTTTTAATGGTTCTATCCACTCTTCAGGTACCCCGATTTCCAAATATTCTTCCTTTTGACTTTCGACTTTTGACTTTTGACTTTCAGGCTTCATCTGAGGAAAAAGCAAAACATCCTGTATCGACGGCTGATTGGTCAGAAGCATTGTAAGTCTGTCAATGCCCATTCCCATCCCTGATGTAGGAGGCATTCCATATTCAAGGGCACGTATAAAATCGAGATCGATGAACATTGCCTCATCATCCCCCTTTTCTGATAACCTTAGCTGGTCCTGGAACCGTTCCATCTGGTCGATAGGATCATTTAATTCGGAATAGGCATTAGCAATCTCCTTTCCATTAATTATGAGTTCAAACCGTTCTGTAACACCAGGCTTACTGCGATGCATTTTGGTAAGAGGAGATGTCTCTGTCGGATAGTCTATTATGAAAGTAGGCTGTATATAATTATGTTCACATTTTGCACCAAATAACTCATCTATAAGCTTTCCTTTTCCCATTGATACCGTATTCGGGACATCAAGTTTATCACAGACTTCTCTGAGTCCGGCTTCGTCCATTCCCGATATATCAATATCTGTATTCTCCTTAATAGAATCAGTCATGCTGATCCGTTTAAATGGAGGACTAAGATTGATGAGTTTATCACCGTATAAAACTTCAGTCTTTCCATGGAGATCAAGAGCAGCTTTTTTTATTATCTCTTCAGTGAAAGTCATCATCCAGTTATAATCCTTAAAGGCAATATAAATCTCCATTACCGTAAATTCAGGATTATGGGTCCGGTCCATACCTTCATTCCGGAAATCCTTGGCGAACTCATATACACCTTCGAAACCGCCTACAATCAGACGCTTCAGGTAAAGCTCATTTGCAATCCTCAGATAGAGAGGCATGTCGAGAGTATTATGATGGGTAATAAAAGGTCTTGCTGCTGCACCTCCCGGAATAGGTTGCAAAATGGGAGTTTCCACTTCAAGATAACCCTTTGAGTCAAACAGTTCACGCATTGAATGAATGATCTGTGTCCTTTTTCTGAACACATCCCGTACCTGAGGATTTACGATAAGGTCTACATAACGCTGACGATAGCGCATTTCCGGGTCAGTAACTGCATCAAATTGAACTCCATCTTTTTCCTTAACTATAGGAAGAGGGCGGATCGATTTGCTTAGAACCGTAAACTCATCGACATGAACAGTTGTTTCTCCCATCTGGGTTTTAAACACACGACCTTTCACTCCTATAATATCACCGATATCAAGAAGACGTTTAAACACAGTATTATACATAGTTTTGTCATCTCCCGGACAAATATCATCACGACGAAAATATATCTGTATCCTTCCTGAAGAGTCCATCAACTCTGCAAATGAAGCATTGCCCATTATCCGTCGTCCCATTATGCGTCCTGCAAGACAAACCTCCTGAAAATTGTTTTTTTCCGGGCTGTAATTATCCTGGATATCCTGTGCAAAAGCGTTTGTTTTGTATTCAGCAGCAGGGTATGGATTAATGCCAAGTTTTCTGAGTTCATCAACAGATGCCCTGCGGATCTGCTCCTGTTCGCTTAAATTCATATTGCTCATTCTGATTTGGAAATTTGTGCAAAGATAAAAAAATCATGCATTTGTGACAGAAAGATATTCAGCCTTTTAATGCTTTTATCTCATCATTGAATTTTCCGCATATAATTTTGGTCACAGGTCCCGGAATACCTTCACCAAGAGTATTTCCACCAAGTTCCGTTACAGGTGTAACTTCAGCTGAAGTATTACTTATAAAGGCCTCCTGAATAAATCTGATCCTGTTTTCCTGTACAGCTTCCTCCCTTATCGCAATTCCGGCCTCCTGAGCAATTCTTAGTATATTTTTTCGTGTTATACCTGAAAGAATATTATTCGATTCCGGATAAGTAAAAAGTGTACCATTAATAACGAAAAAAATATTTGAGTGAGTCCCCTCTGTAATGAGTCCGTTACGAACAAAAATACATTCTTTCAAACCATTTTCACGGGCTTCCTGAAAGCTTATGGTATTTGGAAGAAGAGCCACCGATTTGATATCGCATCTGCCCCACCTAATATCGTCTTTTAACATGACTTTGATGCCTGTTTCATTTGATTTACAGTCGGGTATAAACCCCCAGGCATAGGCATAGGCCGTAGGTGGAACTTCAGGAGATGGGAAAGAATGAGTACGTCTGGCAGCGCCTCTTGTTACCTGGAGATATACCATCGCCGGTTGGTTTTCGAGATTATTAAGTTTTATAAGATCAAAGGCAAATGATGGGAATAAATCTGCATCGGGCCAGTTAATTCTCAGCTCTCTGAGACTTCTTTTAAGCCTTGTCACATGACTGCCCATGTCATAAAAAAATCCTTCATACCACCTCACCACTTCATAAATACCATCTGCGAAGAGAAATCCTCTGTCATCAGGACTGATCTTAATTTCCTCTTTAGGGATAAATTTTCCGTTGAAGTAGGCTGTTTCCATATCTTAATTATTATGCTGGTTCAATTATCTCATACTGTTTACCCCCCAAATCCCCCCAGGGGGGACTTTGAAACCCTCTTCTTTTTTTATTCCCCCTTTGGGGGTAATTCTTCACAATAAAGGTAACATATTAATAACTTATAGAATTTAGGAATTTTTCTAGGCAAGTTACCCCCTTCCCAGCCTTCCCCCAAGGGGGCAGGTTGAGTGAAGGCAACCGCGGCAGACTGGCTCCTTCGCTAAAATTGCCTACCAGGCAATTTTTTAACGCTCGGCCCCTTTGGGGGAAAATGAAAGGGGGTAAAAATCAAAAAAGAGAACCTAAAAATTGTTACCGAAATTCTGAAGTATAACACCTTTGGCGGGATGGGGAGTAAAAACACCGAGAATTGGACTTAATAAGTATCATCTTTTTGGTTCATATATCTCAGTTTTATAATTAATTGCCGTTCTTGCTTCCTCAGGAGATGCAGCATTTCCGCATGCTGCCTGAACGAACAATGATGCTCCGAGTACTGTCGTTTCTTTCTGATCGATAGTTTTAAGAGGAACACCTGAATAGTCAGCTCTTAACTGGTTCCAGAGTCTGTTTTTTGATCCGCCGCCAACACAAAGGATACTTTCTGTTTTAAATCCACCTGCATTTTCAATAGCTCTCTTTCCATCGGCGAGTCTGGCAGATAACGCCTCAAGTATTGCACGGAATATTTCGTCACGGGTCGATGCGATAGCAAGGCCGAGGATCTGTCCCCCGGGTTTGCCCTTCATCTCATTATAAAAATCTGGAATTACTTTTACTCCATTACTACCTGATGGTACCCGTTCAGCACCGGATATCATAACATCATATACATCAGCTTTGATTTCATTGTAGAAATTTCGTCTGGCCCACTCGATAATTCCGGATGCAATCCATTGGTTCCCTATATTATACAAACCAGGTCTGGAATCAAGTTCGGTTGTTATTCCCTGACCAAACTGCTCTTTCCCTGACATGAATTCTTTTGATCGCACCATCAGGATTTCCCATGTACCTGAACTGAGTACAGGCTGGTTCTTTTCAGCGCCCGATCCGAAAATTGCAAATTGCGTATCATGGCCTGTTGCTATCACCGGAGTTCCTATTGGAAGAGCTGTCTCTGCTGAAGCTTTAGTATTTATTTTTCCGATAACTGTTCCAGCTTCAACGGGAGACACAATTTTTTCAAAAGGGAATTTGATTTTACCTATGATATTTTCGGAGAAACCTCTTGTGCTGAGATTGGTCAACATTGAGGTACCGGCCATGGTTGTATCATTTACCATTTCACCTGTTAAAAGAAATGCGAATATCGACGGCATAAAGAGAAAAGAAAAGCTCTTTTCAACTATCTCAGGCTTTTGTTCGACTAACCAAATGAGTTTATTTATTGTATTGAATGAGAAAGGGAGAATGCCGCTTTCGTGATATAACACATTAAGAGGCAGGTATTTATCTATATTGCTCATTATCGGATTCGTCCGTTCGCACTGCCATGAGATTACAGGGTAGAGCATTTTCCCTGATTTATCAAAGAGAGTTCCGTCAACACCAAAAGTAGTTACAGTGACACCGACAATACGGTTAACATTAACCTTACTGGCAACTTTATGTGATGCCAGGCACATTTTATCCCAGATCTCTTTTATATCCCAAATTCTGTACTGCGGAAAACCCGGATCGGGCCTTGTATTGTTGGGAAGTGATTCAGAAGCCTGAATTTCGCCCTTACTGTTGATAGCTATAACTCTTACGTTTGTTGCACCACAGTCGAAAACAATTACAGTATCACCTTTTGGCATTTGCACTGAGTTAGTCTGGGTTGAATTAAAGATATCCTGTCTACATTTTTCCATTAAAACCAGGATAACTGCTTAAGAAGCTATAGGATTATCAGAGACCTTTTAAAAAAGCCAGTGAAGATCCTGCAACAATTAGTACGACAATATATAGTGAAAGAATAATAATTATCAGGACCCCGATATAGACAAAAAAGGATTTTAGATTCTTTATAGCTTTATGAAATTCCATTTTATCCAGGGTCAGTACGGCGTGTGAAGTGTGTTTTGAAAAACGGAACAGGAAAAGGACCGGGAAGAAATAAATTACTGCCAGAAGCAGAATAGGTACAAACATCAGAGATTCAGGAATTCCCAAATCTTTTCCCCCGGAATTAAAAGCTGTAAGAAAAGTTCCCGCGATAAGGCCGATTATAATAATCAGGCCAAGGATGATAAATCCTATAATTGCCAGGAACATAGCCCACTTTCTTGTGGTATTCAGATGTTTAAGGGTTTGGGGTTCTATTTCTATTTTTCTGTTTTCAAGAGGTGTTTCCATATTTTAATATTTAAATATCCTGGTAAAAATGATCTTATGACAATATATTAGCAACATTTTAGTCCTTTGTGTTACTTTGAAATTCCTTTGTGTTACTTTGTGGTTAAATATTCTTTTACCACGAAGGTACACCAAGGATTTCACAAAGGGTCACAAAGGGGTTAATAAATCTTTATTTATACAAAGCCCCGTAAGTCTGACATGCCTTGTAATCCGATCCTTCTTTATCCATCCCGAAGGCATTCCATGAACTTGGCCGGAATATCTTATACTCTTCCACATTATGCATACAAACGGGTATTCTGAGTAATGAAGCAAGTGTTATCAGATCTGCGCCGATATGGCCATAGCTCGATGCGCTGTGGTTAGCGCCCCAGTTTGACATAACGGAGTAGACATCAGAGAATGGTCCCTTACCTGTCAGCCTTGGAGTAAACCATGTTGTGGGCCATGTAGGATCTGTTCTGTCAGTCAGGATCTTATTCATCTTTTCAGGAAGTTCAACTGTCCAGCCTTCAGCCAGCTGCAGAACCGGTCCAAGACCTTTGACCAGGTTAACTCTTGATATTGTCAGTGGCATTACACCTTTTGTATCAAACTGCGACGAAAAGCCTCCACCTCTGAAATATCCTGTATTTGCAGGAGGCCATTGTGTTGCTTCAAGACATGCTGCAGCATCCTTTCCGGAAATATCCCAGAATGGTTTTATACACGACTCACCTTTTTTGGTCTGTCTGCCTGAAAAATCCAGTGCAGATGCTCCTGAGTTGATAAGATGAATGACGCCGTTCGATGCCAGGCCAATGGGTTTTATCTTTGTAACTCTTTTTATAGCATCTGGGCTCCAGTATGTTCGGATATCTGAAAACATTTGTGCTGTATTTGTAAGAAGATATCCAAAAAGCATTGGAACTCCATTCATTGCATCATTCTCTGTAGCAACCAGATATGGAGGTCTGATGCCGTTCCAGTCAAAAGATGAGCAGAGTATAGCTTCAAGAAAGTCTCCATTTGGCATATGATCTGTCCACTGCCGCTGTCCCTGGAAACCAGAAAGTATTGCGTTATGTCCAAGCGCCTCTTCCCCAAAACCCAGTTTCCTCAGCTTTGGATTACCGACCATCAGATCACGGGCAATGAGTGTCATCTTAACAACCGTTTCCCATTCTTTAGCCTTTTGTTTTTTGGACTTGGGAGCAGTATTCAGGTCTTTACCCTCCTTGCAGTTTTTAATTGTCCACTCAAGTGCTTTTACAAATTCATCTTTATCAAAAATCTCCTCATTCAATCGCCGACTAAATTCACTCATATCAACATACTCATTTCTCATCCCAAGGTATTCCTGGAAAAAATCTTCATGTACAATAGAGCCGGCTATCCCCATCGAAACCGATCCAATGGAAAGATATGATTTACCCTTCATTAATGATACGGCCAGCCCTGCCTTTACAAACCTCAGTATTTTTTCACTTACATCCTCAGCTATTGACTGATCGCCCGCATCCTGTACATCATGTCCGTATATCCCGAAAGCAGGTAATCCCTTCATAGTATGTCCGGCCAAAGCTGCTGCAAGATATACCGCACCCGGTCTCTCTGTACCGTTGAATCCCCAGATGGCTTTTGGAATTTCGCTATTCATGTCAATTGTTTCGCTTCCATAACACCAACATGGAGTAACGGTTAAGCTGACACCTATACCTCTTTTGCTGAATTTTTCGGCGCACATTGCCGCTTCAGCAACACCACCGATGCAGGTATCTGCAATGACCGTCTCGACCTGTTTCCCATTCGGATATTTCAGATTTGACGAGATAAGTTTTGCGGCATTTTTTGCCATGTTCATAGTCTGGTCCTCAAGAGATTCTCTTACACCACGCATCCTGCCGTCTATAACAGGACGGATTCCGACTTTTGGGAACTCGCCTATAACTGTCTGATAGTCGTGGTTTACTTTAAGCTCACTAGTAGCCATTTAATATAATATTCTGTTAATTGTAAATTCAAATTGAAGATTAACAAATATAAGTTTTTTTTAACCACAAAGAACACAAAGTAGACTCAAAGAACACAAAGATAATTTGATTCAGAATCTCTTTGTGACCTTTGTGTAATGCCTTTGTGACCTTAGTGGTTATTGGATTTCAACATTTCAAACAGCCACAATATTTGATACTTTTTTTATATCTTTGTTCGGTCAAAATCATTAAAATTAAAATGCAGGAAAGAAGGCGATTACCCGGCTGGCTAAAGATGCAGAGAGCCAGCGGTGAGACCTATTCAATGGTTAAGCACATTGTTGTTGAAAATCATCTTCATACGATCTGCACCAGCGGTAACTGTCCGAATATCGGCGAATGCTGGAACAGGGGTACTGCTACTTTTATGATACTTGGAGATATCTGTACCAGAGCATGTAAATTCTGTGCGACAAGTACAGGGAGGCCTCTTCCTCCTGATCCGCTTGAACCTAGCAGACTGGCTGAATCGATTAAAACGATGAAGCTTAAACATTGTGTTATTACCTCTGTCGACCGTGATGATCTGCCTGACGGTGGAGCAACAGTCTGGGCAGATACGATAAGACAGGTAAAAAAGGTAAATCCTGATATTACTATGGAAACATTAATTCCTGATTTTGATGCCAATCCTGAATATCTTCAAATGATAATTGATGCAGGACCTGATGTGATATCTCATAACATTGAGACCGTAAAACGTCTTACTCCTGTCATCCGTACAAAAGCTAAATATGAAAGAAGCCTTGATGTTTTAAAATATATTTCAGGAAATGGGCAAAATGCAAAATCGGGATTCATGTTAGGATTAGGAGAAAGTGAAAATGAAATTCTACAGACAATCATCGATCTATATGACTCAGGATGTAAAATTCTGACGATCGGACAATATCTTCAGCCCGGGAAAGAATATATGGAAGTGGCTGAATATATTCGTACTGAGAAATTTGAAGAATACAGAATTATGGCCCTCGGACTTGGATTTTCTTTTGTAGAGAGCAGTCCCCTGGTTCGATCATCTTTTCATGCAGAAAATCATATCAAGGCTCAATAAATATACTTATCTTTGCAATAATTATTTAGGAAGTTAAAATTGAGCTATAGCGTTATATACGAGGATATTGGGCAAAAAGACTATAAGGAGACCTGGGATTATCAGGCCGATATCTTTAACAGACTTGTCGACAGCAAAAAACCTGGAACCAGGGTTGGTGAATCAGTCCAGAACATCCTGCCAGGGAAACTTATTTTTGTAGAACACCCGCATGTTTATACACTTGGGAAAAGTGGCTCGGAAAAAAATCTGCTGCTCGACTTAATTCAACTTAAGGCAAAGGATGCATCATTCTACAGAATTGACCGTGGGGGTGATATAACTTATCATGGTCCAGGTCAGATTGTAGGTTATCCGATCTTTGATCTTGAAACAATTATGATAGGACTTAAAGAGTATATTTACAGGCTTGAAGAGGCGATCATAAGAACAGTGAATGGATTTGGTTTAAATGCCTCACGACTTGATGGAGGAACAGGTGTGTGGCTTGATCCGGAAGTTCCCGGGAAAGCAAGGAAAATCTGTGCAATCGGAGTCAAAGCAAGCAGGTATATAACTATGCATGGTTTTGCTTTCAATGTTAATACCGACCTGACATACTTTAATAATATCAACCCTTGCGGCTTTACGGATAAGGGAGTTACTTCACTTCAAAAAGAGCTGGGAATCAGTCAGGATTTCGAATCAGTAAAACGAAAAGTGAAAAAAAATCTGCAGGAAGTTTTTGATTTAAATTGGATTAAGGAGTAAAAAGATGGAAAAAAGATGGGTTGTGAAAGAAAAAGGAGATATAGCAGTTGTAAAACACCTTGCCAGAGCACTGGGGGTGTCGGAATCTCTGGCTAACCTCATGGCCCAACGTAATATTTCCTCTGCCGATGAAGCAACCGCTTTCTTTAACCCCAGTCTCGATTATCTTCATGATCCTTTTCTTATGAAAGACATGAATATAGCTGTTGACAGGATCTCCACTGCTGTAAAAAAGAACGAAAGGATCCTTGTATACGGCGATTATGATGTTGATGGAACCACTGCAGTCGCCTTGATGTATTCATTTCTTAAAGACCAGTATTCAAATGTAGAATATTATATACCAGACAGATACAAAGAAGGTTATGGCGTGTCAATTCAGGGGCTTGATTTTGCTTATCAGAATAACTGTAAGGTGGTTATCACACTCGACTGTGGTATCAAAGCGGTAGAAAAAGTAAAATATGCCCGCACTAAGGGACTCGATGTTATAATCTGCGATCATCATTATCCGGGAGATGAGATACCCAAAGCTTTAGCAGTACTCGATCCAAAGCAGCCATCATGCAGCTACCCCTATAAAGAATTGTCGGGATGTGGCGTGGGATTCAAGCTGATTCATGCTTATTCAAGAGTACACGGCATTCCATTCAGTAAAATATCTCACTTTCTCGATCTTGTGGCTGTCAGCATAGCGTCGGACATCGTCCCTCTTACTGGAGAAAACAGGGTAATGGCATATTTTGGCCTTAAAAGATTGAATGAATCTCCCCGCACCGGGCTGAAAGAAATAATACGCGAATCGGAAGTAACAAAAGCTCTGACTATTGAGGACGTGGTATTTAAAATCGGTCCCAGAATAAATGCAGCCGGAAGAATGGAGACTGGAAGTAAGGCTGTTGACCTGCTTGTTTCAAGTGATCCGAAGCTCGCCATCGGAATAAGCAAGGAGATCAATAATTTCAATTTGGAACGACGGAGTGTTGATCGTATAATTACCACAGAGGCGATGCGAATGATTGCCGAAGATCAGAGAACCGTAAATTCGAGAACCACTGTGCTTTATAATCCCAAATGGAAGAAGGGGGTGATCGGAATAGTTGCTTCAAGGTTAATTGAGACATATTACCGTCCAACAGTTATTCTTACCGAATCAAATGGTTTTGCGACTGGTTCCGCAAGATCAGTTCAGGGCTATGATCTGTACCAGGCAATTGAAGCATGCAGCGATCTTCTTGAAAGTT
>OCZT010007651.1_pt1 | contig 10565 bp, 10 predicted proteins | sample 1539031 | NCBI WGS metagenome assembly OCZT01 (sample SAMEA3539308, study PRJEB22396) | soil metagenome | biome: tundra; feature: field; material: soil | place: USA | collected 2010-05 | depth 0.15 m
TGAATTCATCCTTCCTCCGCTCGTCTCGCATGCAGATCCACAACTGGAAGGCCACTTGATGAGCGATCTCAACATGCTTGCTGTCACCGGCGGTAAAGAGCGCAGCGAGCGTGAATGGAGACCACTTCTCGAGGCAGCGGGATTCAACCTGACCAGGGTATACCCGGTTGGAGAAGACAATCTGATGGTTCGGAACGTCGGCATACTCGAAGCAAAACCGGCTTAGGGACAATCGCAATCAGCTCCGAGCATTCGGTTGTTTCGGAAATATGCCGGATGATCAGTAATGTGAAAGTCGGCTTGTCGGAAGGTATGTTCTCGTTTGCCTTCGATAGTTGACGAATAACAAGTCTCCCGATTTCAATTGGAATCCATCTGCGGCAGCGATGCAGTGAATCCATGAGTAAGAATTGAGATCCGCTCACCCTTCACAGCCGGACCGTAGAGCAGCGGGCGTGGCTGATGATTCCAGAGCATGTCCATACGAGGCTCCGAGCATTGCGCCGTAGGTAGCAAGCCCATAGATTTCATCTTCCCCAACAACCCACTCTGTTCTTCACGAATAAGGAAGCGAACAACAGCACGCTCCTGGCCGCCAGCGGCCAGGACGGGAAACGCGTCGCATATGAGTAGTCCATTGCATATCCAGATCACACCGGATCCCGGCGAGGAAACAGATCCTCATGATTCGATCATTCAATCACTTGATATAGAACTGATGCCGGAAACAAATCATACCCAGCATGGAGAGACTTCCATGGCAGGAAGTCTTGAAAGCACGTAGAACAGCCGGGGCTCAGGAGGCACAGTTTCAGAGGCCAGCCAGGAGTCAGATGGAGCAGTTTTGAGTGCCTACCGTAACCGGATGGAACCAAGTGGCGCAGTTTTTGGCATGTGAGACGGACCCGAACTGGCGCCGGGACAGTGATTTTTGACTGCCAGACAATGCTATCTACAAATGGTTCATATGCATGAATATAGTCAAGTATTGTCCGCATAGGCGGTAGCGGATTCCAAAGGTGGCGTTTAAGGGGAAACGATGTTTCCCCCTGGTCTCGGATGCAAAACGGGATTGTGTTTCCACTTCTCTGCTTCCGATCCATAGAGGGCGGCGTCTTCGGCATGGCTCTTGTGCAGGAGGCTCCAATGTGGGCGCCATTTCTTGATGCGGCTGCCTTCGAAGGCAGTTGAGCCCACTTCCCACCAGCCACGGTCTGGCGAGTGCTCCACGAGCAAAAGCCCCAACTTCCCGAAAAAGCAGCCTGAACAATGCCTCCTTACCCCGTTTCAGAAGGGGGTCCAACACCCCCCCGTAAACCCCATCAAATCAACGGCCGGATCTCCCCGATCCGGCCGTTTCAAAAGGTAAGGGTTGTGGCACAGTCTCCTAGGAATGCTCAGACACAACTTCTGGCTCACCCGTCACCTGACCGCAACGCGGAAATCGTAAACAGCCAGTCGTCTTAGTTTTCAATAAGTGGTAAGGGGATCTTCCAACAGTTGACCCGGGACTGGATGTAGGTTAAGTCTCGGTTTGCCGACGTGCGCCCAAGACCTTGTTAACGCGATCTACAGAACGGAATCCCAGCTCGTCATATACTCAAGACCGTTTCTTTATGTCCCGAGCCTATTGGAAATCAATAGACCGGCTTAGTGTCTTTATCGTAAGGCTGACCGAACTTATTTGGATGGTCTTCGTTGCGTTGCGAGGTCGCGGGAATATCGATTTGGCCAAGGTCGCTGGCATTTGGGGTTAAATGAATGTGCCGCGTGTACTTCTCCAAGACAGATTCCGGAACTCCTTCTATCCACAGATGCAATTCGTATTCTCCGGAAGCAACGTCGCGAAGGTGAAATGCTCCGCTGGAATCTGCAATCGCATAGAGAGGTGTGGAGAGCGCCAAAACCACCGCGCTCATCTCTGGATGAATGTTGCAGAAGATATACGATATGCCTTCGCGCGAGAAGGTGACTGCCTTAGTGGAACCGGCTTCGTAAAGACCGAGATCGAAACGCTTGCCGTCGAAGAGCGAGAAGACATTATGAAAGAACGGATCGGCGTTGGGGAACTGCACAGCTGTGCCGACGGGGACAACCAACAGGTGCGGCGTGAACATGCGGTTCTTTTGCAGCAGCGTGTCGTTTCCGTGAGCGGGAAACGCTGGAGTGGGAGTCTGCTGCATAGGCTTCAGCCAGAAGACTGCGGGCGGGATGGACTGTTTTGAGTGTCCAGTTAGAACAAGGCGCAATTGCACGTCTGCGGTCGTGGCCGTTTGAGCATGCATCAGCGCCGAACCCAATACCACGGGCAATAACAACCATTTCGTGTACTTCACCCTCGCGATCAAAACTTGTACCCCGCGGCGACGCCGATGATATTGGCGGGGTTGGTTGTGCCGATCACGGGCGAACTCAAAAGGCGCCGGTACTCCAGCGAGAACAGTAGATAGGCGCTGGGGCTATAAATCACATTTGTGGTATAAGTGCGATTGCGGGTGAGGTTCTGATAGATAGCGTTGGCGGTGCTAGCAAATGGCCTCAGTTGACCGGCAGGAATATTGTCGATGCCAAATGCAGCATTAAACTCAAGACGGGCACTTGCGCGTTGCTTCAATTGCGCCCATCCGCCAACGTCATCGAGCGTTTGATAATACACAACGCCCGGAGTGTTGGGATCGGTTCGGACCAGATAGTCCTTGTAGGCTCCGCCGCCAAGGCCACCGAGCGATGCTCCGCGGTAAAAGCTGCCGCTGAATTCTATTCTTCCCGGAAGCGGCTGGCGATAATCCACAGTGCCCGTCCATGCATTCCAACGTGTCCCACCCAAGGCGCGGTGCGGCGCGAAGAACCCGCCAAGGCCAAGCTGAGCGCCTGTCTCGGTCCCGTTACCCAGGAGGGCGATGCGTGTTTCGACGCCGGGCCAGCGACTTTGCTCGGCGGTCGAGGGCTGCGTATTGGTTGCTGGAGTTGAGTTAGAGGGTGTGTTGTACAACACCGGCGGGTTCGCTACATCAATGAGCGCCGCCTGCAGGCGCAGCCTCTGCCGAGTGGCTACCGCGATGTCCTGCGTCACCCCGATCTGCGGATTCCAGGTCCACAGATTGCCCGACCAGGCAAGGGCAGGTATGGCAACGGCAGTGAGTGAGCTGGGAGAAAGCGGGCTGATAATCGGTCGATCGTATGAGAAGAACGCTTCAGTGTGATCCCAGTCAAGCACCGCGTGCGCGGTGCGGAGCCGCAGAATATCGCCGTTGTAGGCTCCGTTGCCGCCGCCGGAAGGCTGCGAACCTCCATTGAAATCGAGGTGCAGATCGGCGCGACTTGTAGCGCCAAAGAGATGCGGCCCACGAGCTTCAAGACCGAGAATTGTCTGCTTGACGGAAGCACCAGTGCTGCCCGCGCCCGGGGAAGCAATAGAGGGGGTAGCAACCAAATCCACCCGGTTCGTGTTCACAAATCCGTTCAGCAGAATAAGGCCGGTCAGCTTTAGACCGTACTTCGAACTGCTTTCAACTTTGGTCTGCTCGTGAGTAGCTATTTGCGATTCCTGCATAGTCTGCCGCTCACGAATCTCATCGACTTCTTTGGCAAGTTGTCCCGCCGCTTGAGTCGCCGCGGTTTCCGCGCCTGCATCAGCAATCTGTTGCTTCAGAGCGGCGATCTGCTGCCGCATCACTTCCATTTGCCGCTGCGACTCTTCAAGCTGGACCTGCGTGCGTGCCATAGTTTCAGTGAGCAGTTCGGCCTGCTTTTCGAGGCTTTGCTGGGTCGGTGTCTGGCTGTGGAGTGGAACCGATGCAGCGCAGAGCATCCCTATGGAGCCAAGGAGCCCAAATCGCAGAACTCGAAATCCATCAGACCGACGCTGTCCGTGCTCGAATCGGATCCGTTTCATTCCGTCACCACTCTTTTCCTATTCTTTCCAACAGAGGATTCCTCACGCAGGACACCGTGTACTACCGACATCCGGAAGATTGTCTCTCCCGGCCGACTGCTGACCAGCACTACCTGGCCCCCGTGTTCGATTGCAATGCAGTGAGCCAACGTGAGCCCGAGGCCCGACCCCTTCTGCTTCCCCTCGCTGACAAAGGGCTGAAAGAGACTGGTGCGAATATTCTCGGGAACGCCTTCACCATTGTCCACTACCTCCAGTACGATGTACTTGCCCACCACCTCGAGGGTAGCAGTCACCTCCGGCGCCACCGTAGCGTTCCGAACTGACTGGCAGGCATTCAGGAGGAGGTTGTAGATGGCGCGTTCAATCTGCTTTTCATCGAGCAGGGCCACCGTGTCAGCGGGATCGTCGAACCGGGCTGTCAGCGTGATGTTGTCGGCATCTGGATGGATGCGAACCAGCGCCATGGCGCGCTCTAGGAGAGAAGACATCAGCACATGGGATCGACGAGTCGCGCTGCCGGTTCTGCTGAAAATGAGCATGGACTCAATGAGTTCGGTGGTGCCATGCACGGCGAGATGAATGTCGGAAAGGATCTCACTTCGCTCGGTTTCCGTGAGCGGCGAAGAAGCCAGGAACTCGGCATTTGCGTAGACCGCCGCCAGATAGTGACGCAGATCGTGCGAGACGGAACTCGCCATGCGACCGATGATGGCAAGTCGTTCGGACTCAAGTAGTGCCTGGTTTGCATGCTGGATCTCGCTGCGCATGCCGGCGAAGGCGGTGCTCAATTCCAGCACTTCCCTGGCTCCGCGATTGGGTAACTGATGGGTGCTATCGCCCACACCGAATGCGCGGACACCGGCTGCGAGTTCCTCAAGCGGCCGAGTTACAGCCCGGGATAGCGCGATCATTAGAACTGTGCCGAGCAGCAAAGCGAGAAGTCCGGCAAGAAGCACGAGGCGATCGATCTGCCGAATGGACTCCTCAGCCGGATCGAAGGATTTGAGCACGACGAGTTGCAGTGGCGCCGTGGCACTCGAGGAGAGATCCTGCGATGCCGCGAGATATCGATCGCTTCCGAGTTTCAAAGAGACGGCTGACGTTGGATCGCGCGAAACGGGCAGAGCCTTCGCCATCAGCGCGTTCGAGAGGGACGCAGGAAGAGTGCTAGCCAATGTGCGGCCGTTGCCGACAAATGCGACTTCGACCGCGGTGTCCTGGCTAATTGCCCTGACCATGGTGTGCTCGATTGCGTAGCCGCTGATCACATAGCCGAGGAGTGTTCCGCTCTTTTCACTGCCGAAGTATATCGGCTGCACGGAACAGGCATAGAGCCGGCCTTCAGTGACCAGATAATGCACCGCAGGCGTTGTGAGCAGGACTTGCAGGTTGGCACGAAGAACTGCGTCGGAGTGCGACTCGCCTATGTAAGCCGCTACAACACGGCCCCGGTTGTCACCGAGCGCAAACAGGTCGTTGCCACTGACTCTCCAGAACTCCGTGCCCCCGTCTTCAATTGTGCGGAGATCGCTCGTAGTCATGAGGGCTTTGAGGCTGGGCAGGTCAGCCAGGAGCGCATTCTCGCGTTCGAGAGCATTCAATCGCTGCGCCTGGAGATTCTGAAAGGTGAGAACAGAGTGTCGGAGGTCTTTAGAAAGGTCGTCGGTGATCTGCACCAGGAGCCGATTGCGCACGAGCCATAGACTAGCTAAGGTGACACTGACGATCACCAGCGCCATGGCTGCGACCAGCAGCACGCGTATTCTGAAACCCTTCTTTTGCTGCATGCGGACTGCTCCCTGGGTCACAACAGAATTGGCTGCCTGGTTCGCACCTGTTCTAGGGGATGAACTTGTACCCCGCGCCATACATTGTTAGCAGATGCCGGGGATTGGCCGGGGCAGGCTCGAGTTTCTGCCGCAGCTTCAGTATTTGGTTATCCACGGTTCGAGTCGTCGGGTAAGAGTTGTAACCCCACACTTCATTCAAAAGCAATTCGCGGCTAAGGACGCGTTCGGAATTCTCGGTGAAGAATCTGAGCAGCTTGAATTCGTGCGATGTGAGCGTGACGGGTATCCCAGCGCGCCGTGCAGTCATCTTCTGAAAGTCGATTTCGCAGTCGCCAAACCGATAAGTCGTGGTCGGCGTCGTCCGGTGACGACGGCGAATTGCCGCCTGCACACGCGCCATCAGTTCGCGCGGACTGAACGGTTTGGTGACATAATCGTCAGCTCCAAGTTGGAGCAGGAGCACCTTGTCCACTACCTCAGTGATGGCGCTCAAGACGATTACCGGAGTGTCGGTCGAGATCGTTTTCATGCTTTGGCAAACGTCGCGACCAGATATCTGGGGAAGGATCAGGTCGAGGACCACGGCGGTGGGGCGGTGCGTGCGAAAGGCCTCGAGTCCGGCCTTTCCGTCGCCTGCAACAACCACTGAGTAATTCTCTTTGACGAAGATGCGTCGAAGGATCTTTTGCATGCCAGGGTCATCTTCTACGACAAGGATCGTGCCTAAATGGACTCCGGGCACAGCCTCGCTTGTGGGAGCAATCGGCAGTTCCATATCCGTCATCATAAGTTACATTTTGCTCCCGAAGACGATGCAGTTACAAGATCGATTTTAGAAATGACAAAGTATTGACAATTTGCGATAAGCCAGCGATTAGAGGGGCTTTTTTCGCGCCAATCTGCGATGGGGAAGCCAGGGGGTCAATTTCTCCTATCTGCCAGGATCCGCCGCCAGCGTAGGCATTCTATTGCATAGGGAATACTTGTCCTCAGGTGAAATTTCAAACGCCTGAGCGCATATCCGGCTTCAAACCAATAACGCATCAGGCGGGCCGGCAACCGCTCTTCTGCCGGGCTATGCGTAATGCGAACCGGCCACCAGTGAAACGGCAGCAGGAACCGCCATCGGGAGACCTGTTTCGGATGGCCCCTGGTGGACAGTTGCTGGCGTAGAAGCATATAGAGCTTGCTCGCCTGGAAATCTGCCAGCAATACCCGTCGGCCGTAGGTTTCAATCCACAGCCGCTCTGCGCGCGGCAGGCGGTCCATTAACCACAGCAACAGCTCCCGCGGCGCGAAGTCGCCAAAGAGCAGGGTCGCAAGTAAAGTAACCGCTCCTAGAGCCACATCGGCCCGCGGTTCATCGCAGGCAATTGACTCGACATCCTTCCAGAAGGCAGCATCGTCGCGGCGCGCCAGCACATTCCGCCAATACTCCAGCAACCATTGAGCACGTATGTGCTCGCTACAAAGGTGGTTGAAGATGTGGAGCGCCTGCTGCACAAACAAGTCAGGAGGCGAGAGAGCCGGAAACTCGGACCCCTGAATGAAGCGAGGTCGTGCACGTGCCAGCCGGTCCTCAAGAACAGCCGCGCCACGCTGATCTGAGGCGGGGAGAAGATGCAGTTCCACCATTCGCTGCGGCCGGACTTTGTAGAGGGTGTCCATCTTCATCGTTCTTTCGACTCCTGCCGTGAAGCACCATTCCTGTTCTTTGATGGATTCGAGGACATACCCAAAGCCAAGCAGGATGTCACGCGCGGCAATGGCGTCCGAACTCCGGATCAAAATGTCGATGTCCATCTGGCAACGGAGCGAGATATCTGGAACTGATTCGGGAGAGAGTGTGATGCCCTTTAGAAGAGCAAATGAAACGTTAGCCCGCCTCAACTCGCTGGCTATGGCAATTGTCTCTTGAAAGAGAGCTGACGAACGCTCGCGATTGTCAGCGAGGTTTCGCTGGAGCCGTTCAAGGATGGGATTGGGGAGGCAGTTTTGGACGCCGAGGGAAGTGAGTCGGTCAAGGAGATAGAGGGCAAGGCCGGTGAGGTCGAGCCAGCGCAACGTCCTTTGCCAATCGCGCTCGGTGAATTCTCCTAGCTGGGTGGCTACCGCGGAAGCCGGCTCACAGAAGGACGCAAGGACTGCCATCTTGAGGCGCGTCCCGCGAGTTGTGCCTCTCAATTCCAAACCTATCCCGCCTGCTTCCATGCTGCCCTTAGTGGCTGTACATCTCGGGCTCGCCCTGACTGCCGGCGGGCGGCAGATGACGAAGAAACACGACGATCAACCATATCTCTTCATCGCTAAGCGTGCCCTTTGATCCGGGCATTCCCGAGGGCCAGATACCGTAGTCGATCACCCATTTGAGCTGACCGTCCGTATAACTCTGCACGTCCTTTGAAGCGAGCGAGGGAACCGGAGGCGACATATGTTCCACGAAAGGGACCCCCGTATTCTGGCCATCCATTCCGTGGCAGGCGACGCAGTAATGCGTAAAAGCTTCTTTGCCCTCGGCAATAGAGGCAGCGGTGACGGGCTGAGGATTCTTTTCCGACTTGTTCCCCACCAAGACGTGCAGCTTGGCGTAGGTCACGACCCGCGTCTCGACAGCGCTGGGCTGATTCGCCTTGCATCCGGCGAGCACGAGAACGGCCGCGAGCCAAGTGATAAAAACATGGGAGCGCACGGTCACTCCACCACACGAATAGTAAGTGTCATCTGGCCGTGACCGGAACCACAAAAGACTGCGCAGTGAGCGAAGAATATGCCGGCCCTGTCGGGCGTAAAGCTTGCTTCGGTTGCGGCGCCTTTCTTGATCTTGAGGTCGAGATTAAGTTCACGGCAACGAAGACCATGCGCCACGTCGGCGCTCATTAGCACAAGCACTACGGGCTGGCCTTTCTTGAGCGTGATCTCGGCTGGTGCATAGGCGAATCGCCTGGCTGTGATTTCTATTCGATTTGGGGTGGTCGGTACATCACTTGCATGACCCAGAGCAGCAGTACAAACCACGATGCAGGACAATATTGACTGTAAGATGCAACTCCTCTTCACATACCCTCCGTTGTAACGAACCTTGTTTTTTTGTGGATTCAAACACTAAAGCCGGAAAGGTGACCTGTGGTCGATCTAGATTCGGCATCGGCATTCTAGTGCCGAGAGCCATGAATCTGTTCTCACCCTAGCGAACGGTATCCGCAAACGTGTCAAGCACCTGTAAGCCGATTGTCAAAATCTTGTCGCTGTCGAAATATGAACTAAAATGCAGCCCCTGAACCTGCATCGCTGGATCAGAAGCCACATTGATCAATGCCTATTCGACGGGGCGCGCGCCTTTCACGACATTTACATTTCTCTTACAAAGAGAAGACGACGCGCTGACACCCCACAATCGAGGCCACGCTAAGGTGTGACTATGTGGACCTTCCCAAAGTTCCTAGTGAGAGCGAACGGCCTGACCTCAGCAGCGCTTCTAGTCGTTGCTTTCGCGACTTTTGCTGCAAAATGTACACCAGCGCAAAATACACCTTTGATCTCCGGCGGTGCCGAATTCCTGACCAACACCAAAGGTGGAAGCACGTCTTACATCGCGACGGTCCAGCCGCTGATCGCCGCACCACTCGGGCCTCATTTATTGGTAGAGGGACGCGCGGCCTTCCTCCAGGACTTCTATCCCAAAGGCGCCGGACAAACAGGATATGGGCGTCTGCACTTCTCTGCCCTGACCTACCTGCAACTCAACTATCTTGCCGGTTCGCATTTGACAGTCGTCGCTGGAGAATTTCTCACGCCCTTCGGCACCTATAACGAACGCCAGACTCCCATATGGATAAGTAACTTCCAGGACGCTCCACTGATCTTCAATCTTGGAGTCGGCACCGGGTCGAGTGTAGGTGGAATGCTGCGGGGATCGGCTATATCAACTCCGAAGTTCTCCATCGACTATGCGGCGTACTACTCTGCGGCAAGCTCCAACCCGAGCTTCCACTCGAGGCATGCCTGGGGCGGAAGAGCCAGCGTCTACATTCCGCAAAAGCGCCTCGAATTCGGAACCTCCTACGCGCGTTTGACCAATAAGACTGCGGCCATCGACATTGGCGCTCACCTATGGTGGGAACCGGAAAACATCCCCATCAAGCTTCGTTCGGAGTATGCGCGCGGCGCGCACTCGCAGGGCTACTGGGTGGAAACGGACTATCGCTTCACCCGATCCGTTGGTGTCGACACCGTGCTTGGCAGAGTAGAGCCTGTTGTTCGGTGGCAGCAAACATTCCGCAACAGCCCCAGCTCAACTGATGGCCTCCCTTCTGCAGACACACAGCGCGTCGATGGCGGCCTCGACTTTCACCTGCCTCACGAGGTCAGGATCAATACCAGCTATTCGCGCCAGCTCTCTTCTACCGGGAACACCAATATCTGGGAGACCGGCATCGTCTATCGCTTTCTATTTCCCACCTGGAGGGGCAAGTGATGAGCTTTTGGAAGACCCTGGCACCAATCCTGCTGCTCACTACGTGTTTGCCGATTCTGGCCTACGCGCGTAACAACTCTTCAAACTCGAACGGCGATACAAAAGAGAACAAGCGCACGCGGCAGGGTGGCGAACGGCAAAGCGATGGCGAACGAAAGTTCGCGCAGAACTGCGGCCGCTGCCATAACCCTCCGGAAGGATTCTCCCCCTTTATCTCCGGGACGATTGTTCGTCATATGCGCGTGCGTGCGGCGCTCAGCAAACAGGACGAAGAGGATATCTTGCACTTCCTGAATCCCTAAGCAACCAGGCCCAGTGGCTCTCTCCCGTCATGAGGCCGCCGAGATGGAAATGAATTTTTACGGGGCTTACAGTACTCGACACAAGAGCCCCGAATGACAAA
>OCZT010007652.1_pt1 | contig 10564 bp, 5 predicted proteins | sample 1539031 | NCBI WGS metagenome assembly OCZT01 (sample SAMEA3539308, study PRJEB22396) | soil metagenome | biome: tundra; feature: field; material: soil | place: USA | collected 2010-05 | depth 0.15 m
CCTCAAGCATGAACGAACCCGCGCCGTCCAGCCGCCGCTTTGGCCTGAAGAGGAAACAAGAGAGGGGAGTTGAGATGACGCTGCTTGGAGCTACGCTCCACCCATTCGGCCTGTCAGCACCGTCACTGAAGCCTTTGGGAGCAACACCTTTTCCCCTGCCTGCCACTCCACGATGCTGCGCTTTGCCGGGCCGTCGGGGTCTGCATGACTCGTTGCGCCGGACGAGTGCCACACATACTCTGCCGCTCCAAACGTGACCACCTTGACCGGCCCCGAAAACTGCGCTGCAGTCTCTTGCCCGTTGTCCTCAAACGCAATCTTTACCTCGTGGGCATTGCTGGGATCCTTATTGATGATCAGCAGGGACCACTCTCCATCCGGGCGCTTCACCGCGTACGCTGTTATCAGGTCGTGCTTTGCGTCGTCTTGCAAATCCCCCCCAGCCGGATATAACTGGTGCGTTCCGCCGCCATGTTTCACCCAGTCCAGATTCAATAGCTGGCTGGCGAAGTACTGCGCCGTATACTGCCTGATTTCCAGTTTTTCGTTTGCAACAAAATTCCCGTATGTGCTCCAAGCCTGGCATCCTGACCGCAACGCTTCCGGCTGGATTGGCGAGTGATAATAGGCCGCGCCCGGTCCAGCGTGGGTTAGAAACGCTCCAACGCTATCCGCCAGCCACAATCCCGCAAACAGGTCCTGCATTGGATCGGTCAGCGTCCACGATAAGTTGCTCTCTGTGTTCATCAGCGGAACTTCTGCAGGCACCCCGTCTTCCCGCCACACCTTCAAGATTCCCTCCACCAGTTGAGGTTCGCGGTACAAATCCGACCAATTGATTTGGCACGGCTCCAGCGGGTAATGCTCGAACGATACAAACGCCAGGTCTCCCATCCTCCCGTGCGCCTTCAGGTAATCGAGGAATCGGCCCAGCCACGACGTGCGTCCCTGAGCGTCCGGCCACACCTTGATATCCTCGTTCTCGCCGGTAAATACGGGCCCGCCCAGCTTCAGCTTCGGATCAACCTTGTGCAGCGCCGTCGCCCACTGCACGTAGAGCGCCGCGTAATCCTCGGGCAACATAAACGCCCCATCCGGCTCTTCGCTCATCTCCACATACGAGACCGCATAGCCGCGCTTCTCGATGTAGGCGAGCTCCGCCGCGCTGTCTTCGGGCGTCGCATAAAACATGGCAACCGGAACCATCGCCGGCAAATGATTTGTGTATCCGCTCTTGAAAAACAGATCGAATCCCGTCTGAACCCGCGAGGACACAATGTCTGCTTCCATATGCCACGGATCCACTGATGAAGCCTGCGTGATGGTCTGCGCCTGGTCCGGCGTGTGGTTCACCAGATCAACAAACTCACCGAGCGAATTGAAGTTACCCGCGGAGATTTCGGAGATCGCATAGCCCACGCAATTGCGCGGGTCATTGCTTCCATGCGTGTCGCAGGTATTCGAGGATTCCGTCATCCATATCCGCAGAAACCGCGTCGCGACTGGATGATCCGCCAGCCGCTGCAGCTTGCTTCCGCCCGTTTCCCCTGTGACTTCACCTTGCTCAAACTTTACCCAAGTGCCGCCGATCGGCTTATCCAGTGCGCTTTCTTTCCCCGTCCAGTACTCCACCACGTACTTCGTGGCATAGGGATTCGCCCAGGCAATTCGAATGGCATCAATCTGTTGCAGAACCGGGAATTCGATCACCACCCACTGTGGATTCGCAGAGTCCGGCTCGCCCGTGAACTTCCCGCTCAGATACGGATTGCTTTTCCAGTAACTCGCCGGATCTCCGTCCGTCATCCGCGAATACTCATTTTGTCCCGAGTCGCTGCGCGTCGTTCCCCGGTGCGGGAGCCGGTATCCAAACGACTCGCGCAGGATATCCTTCGGTTCCGCGCTTCCCAGGAAATATCCGCTCTTGTGCTCTGCGTCGCTCCACACACCGTTCGGATTCCAGTGCCATGCGTCGTATGTCAGTTCGGTGTTCTGCCGGTATGAAATGGGCCCCCAGCCCGCTGAGAGTCCTGCTTTCACAATGGGCTCGGAGTACACGGCGTCCAGCTCATTGGCAGAGAGAATATCCATCGAAGTTCCCATTGCCTTGTCCGGGTCGAACTCGATCGCTTTCCCTGCGTTTACATCCACATGTACGGCTTGCGCCGTCACTGCGGGAAGGTTCGAGATGATTGCACAACCGAAAATGAATGCGGAAACGGCGAAAGTTCGCATAGAGGAAAAGCGCATATTCACTCCCACAAAACCATCCAGTTATGACGATTCGATGACCAGGAAACGCAACGGTGCTTCAGTGCGCTCCAAGAGCGTGCTCCATGGCCCGGTTGTGCCGTGGGTTGACGCCCATTTCAGCAGCAGCGGCTGGGCGAGCAACGTACATTTTTCGATGGGATCAGAAAGTTATCTTCCCTCCAAGTTGTACCTGGCGTGGGCCGTTGGATGTGTAGCCGATCACCCCGAAGTTCGGATCGTCGACGGAAGTATCCGGGGTGCCGAAGACAGGGTGATTGAGCGCATTCTCAGCCTCCAGCCGCAGCTCGAATTTCATCCCTTCACGCAAGCGTGACAGTGAAAACTCCTTCTCCACCGACATGTTGGAGGTAAAGGATTTGGGCGACCGCACCAAGCCTGTTGCACGGGGAGCACTCCCCAAGGCATAGGGCTCCGGTTTTACGAACACTCCAGGATTGGCAAAGTAATTGTTAATCCAACTGGAAGGGCTTGCGGAGGCGGTTCCTTGGGTGCGTCTTGGTTTACCGGTGATGTTGGGCCGTTGCCCATAGGTCGGCAGCGCGTTTCCGTCAGCCAACCCCATGGCAAGCGGTCGTCCAGCTGCGACCCGCCAGATGCCGTTGGTCTTCCACCCGCCCACGATTGCATCCATCACCGCCGGCATGTGGCTTAAGAACGCCTTGCCGCGCCCCACCGGCAGATCGTAGGTGTAGGTGAATTGGAAGACGTGGGGAATGTCGAAGGTGGAAAGGCTCCGTTCCAGCCACAGCTTATTCGGGTCCTGGATGCTGGTAAAGCTGCCCAGCCACGTGGTGTTGTCGTCGGGAGCCGATGCGTCGTCGATCGATTTCGACCACACGTAGCTCGCCAGAAACTGCAAGCCGTTGGAGTAACGTTTTCCCGCGGTCACTTGCAGAGCGTGATAGATCGAATACGCAATCGGCGGCGCATCAACGCTGACGCCCCTGGGGAACTGAGGATACGGAAGCTTTAAGTAGTATTCCGGCACCGTGGGCCAGTAAAGGTCGCTGCCGGAATCGGTAATTATCCCCTGGAAGGGATTGTCTACATAGTTGGTGAGTGCATCCTTCTGATCCGTGGTGTAACTTTCGGCCTCAACCCCCAAGTGGTTGATCCAATTGGCGCCGGAAAAATAAAGATGGGTGCCCTTCTTCCCGGCGTAGATCGCACTGACCAGGACTTTCGCGGGCATTTGCCGTTCGAAGCCGAAGCTCCAGCTCTGTTCATAAGGAGTATTGGTGACGTTGCGCAGCGGCCCGGCCGCGCTATAGCCCAAATCGCTGCTCAAGCCGAGCGTGCCTCCTTTCGGTTTCAGCAATCCACTGGGAAACGGATCGCTCATGTGTATATAGGGTGTTGCGCCATCGTTCTGATAGGTGAGGATGGCGCTGGTGCCTTGCTTGAATCCTCCAGACACATAAGGTTGGACGCCCGTGGCGCCGGAGCGGGGCTGCGAGTAGTAGATGCCGTATCCGCCCCGAACCACGGTGAGCGGATCAAGTTGATAGGCGAAACCGAAACGCGGCTGAATGTCTTTCCAGTCGCCGTTGACGATTCTGCGCTCATTGGAGTTGGCAAAGACTTCGCCGCCATAAAGGGTGCTGGTGAATCCATCAATTCCAGCAATCTGAATCGGCGACGTCGCGTTCAGATCCAGCCAGTTTTGACGGTTGTGACGTTCGGTCCGGGGCATCGATACGTCGTAGCGCAAGCCCAGGTTCAGAGTCAATTTGTGGTTGATTTTCCAATTGTCCTGGGCATACCAGGCATACTGACGATCCTCGGTGGCGGGCTCGTCCTGGATTTCGTAGTAGTTGCTGCTCGACCGGCCCATCATGAAGCTGGCCATCGCGTCTCCGCCGCAGATTGACAAATCATAAAAACATCCGGATGAGCCCGAGGTGTCGAAATTGAAGTTGCCGTCGGGGGCCTCGGTCTGAATGTAGTTCATCTGGTGCTGCCGCCCCTCGAATCCGAATTTCGCCTCATGTTCGCCCCAGACCTTGCTGAGCGAGACGCCGACTTGTCCCGAATCCTTCCCCTGCTTGTAATTGCCGTAGGGATCGCCGCCCATGCTGGTATAGCCGGCGGAATAATACCCCCCTCCGATAAACATGGAGGGAACGCCCATGAACCCGTTCGAATTCAGATACGACGGGAAGCCAAGGGTGCTCAGCGGATCGGTGACTCCGCCATCGCCGTTGTAAGCGCTCTGCCGGAACGCTCCGCGCGTGAAGCCCAGCGTCGCCGCCAGCAAGAGCGTGTTAGTAATCGTATGCGTGTCATTCAGGGTAAACAGATTTGCCGTGCTGTCATTGGGGCCGCCGGCGCAAGGATCGGCGAAGTCCTTGAAGCAGTTATAAGATGTGCCGCTGGCCCACTGGTGCGAATACTTCCCGCTGAGCAGGTTTTTTCCGCTGAAGCGGTGATCGATCCTGATGTCATATTGGTCGTTGGGAGAGTGGCCCGCGCCGGAGGCCGACCAGTTGTCGTAAATGGTCGGATTGGCCATCGTCGACGAGGGCTCCGGGAAGAGCTGCATCATCTTCTTGGCGACCGGATCGATCAGGTTACCGGCTCCTCCCTGAGGCTGGAGCGATTGCGGCAGCTTCGGATTGGGACTCCCCGGACTGGTGTAAGCGCCGATGTTGTTGTAGGGGATGAAAGCGCTGCGCACGGCTCCCGACCCATAGTCCCCGACTTGCTGATACGTTCCGGTATAGGGATCCCAAAGCTGCCCCTGGGCGACACTGCACATGCCCGTATTGTCGAAGGCTCCGCCCTGCGCAGTGCACACTTCGCCAAAGTCGCCGTTGTTGCGCTCGGCGTCGGAGGGAACTCCGGCTTGGTACGTGCCCAAATTGCTCGCGCGCGTGCCATCGTAATCGAAGAAGAAGAAGGTCTTGTTCTTGAAGATGGGTCCGCCGACGGTGCCGCCAAAGTTGTTGCGGTGCACCGAGGGAAGCGGATCTCCATTCAAGTTGCCGAACCAACTGTTCGAGTCGGCAATCTTGTTGCGGATAAAATCGTAGCCGCTGCCATGGAAGGAATTGGTTCCCGAACGGGTGATCATGTTGACCACCGAAGCGCCGGAGAAGCCATACTCCGCGCTGAAGTTCGACTGCTCGACGCGGAATTCGTCCACCGCCTCCGACGAGGGCGTGTAGGTCATCTCCGTGACGCCGCCGTTGGGCTCATAGTTGGTGATGGTGGCTCCATCCATCAGCACGTCTGCCGTGGCGTTGCGGCTGCCATTGGAAACAAAGTTAGTGCCGCCGCAGCCTACACACTGATCGTCCGCTTCGGTAACCCCCGGCGTCAGCATGGTCAAGTCCATGACATTGCGGTCAATGAGCGGCAGATCGTTGATGAATTTTCTATCGACGACCAGGCCGGTGGTTGCGTCTTGCGCGTCGAGCGCCTGGTTCTGTGAAGTGACCTCGACGGTCTGCGTCGAACCGGACACCTTGAGACTCAGGTTGGCCGTCGCATTTTGATTGACGTCCACCCGTACGCCGGTGCGCACCGTCTTCTCGAAGCCCGTCATCTCCGCGGTCACCGAGTAAACACCGGGCGGGATCGAGCGGTAGAGATAGCGTCCGGCGCCGTCCGAAGTCGCATTGAACGCGTAGCCCTTGTCCTGATCGGTAAGGGTCACCTTCGCCCCCGGGATCACGGCTCCGGTCGGGTCAGTCAACACGCCGGTTACGGTTCCGAAATAGCCTTGACCAAAAGCCATTGCCGGCATAACCAGCAGGAATGCGAGCAGGAATATCCAGCAAAATTGCTGCGAACAGGCTCGCCCTTCTCCAACGAAAATCACTCTCATCACCACTCCTCCAAATTCAAAGAAATCTTCGCGGCAGGCTCTTTTCGTTCCCTGGCCCTGTTTCAACCCCCTTCGGCCCCTGTCGCCGCATGCACCCCATCCAATTTTTGGAAAACAACACTTCAATGTACGAGTTGGAAATTGTAACATGACACCATGATGAGTGAAAAGTCAATATTTTGGTTGCTTTACGCACATTTGCTCAGTGTTGGGCCCGGGCAGCCTGCACAACGGCTGATACACTTGCGTGGCATTGGAGCTTTTTGCAATGGTTTGTGCCCAGTTCACCCGAAACCAATGCGGACCGAAGGTTGTCCCGTGCTGAACCCACAACAGAGAGAATTTGCAGGCCGGCGTATCGAAACCAGCATGCGCGCCCTGGTCTGGAAGGGCCTGCTCATCGCAGCAAGCCTTGGCAGTTGTCCTGCTCTGCTCGCGGCCTCTTCCGCGCCAAAGCCCGTTATCGTCGCCTATGTCTTCCCGCAAAACAATCCGCTTCGCCCCGGGGAGATTGCAGCGCAGAAACTGACGCGCATCAACTACGCTTTCGCCAATATCAAGGGCGGCCGCATCGTCAACGGCTTCGCCAACGACGATCAGAACCTGGCCGCGCTGGTTCAACTGAAGCAGGAGAATCCTTCTCTGACAGTGCTCGTCAGTGTGGGAGGATGGCTGTGGTCGGGTGCTTTCTCCGACATGGCTCTCACCAAACAGAGTCGCGCCGTCTTCATCGCCAGCGTGGTCGAGTATGTGCGGAACCATCGACTCGACGGGTTGGATATCGACTGGGAATATCCGGGATTACCGGGCGCGGAAAGTCATTTCCGCACCGAAGACAAGCAGAATTACACGTTGCTGCTGAAAGAACTGCGCGTGCGCTTCAACCGGTTGGAGAAGGAGCTAAACCGGCGGCTTTACGTCACCGTCGCAACCGGCGCTTCGCAGGAGTTTCTTTCGCACACGGAGATGGACAAGGTGGAGAAGTATGTGGATACGGTCAACCTGATGGCCTATGACTACTACGAACCAGACTTCGATGCAATTACCGGCCACCACGCGCCTCTTTACACCAATCCTGCCGATCCCAAAAAGATTTCGGATGACCGTTCGGTTCAGGAGTATGAAAAGGCCGGTGTTCCCGCAGCGAAGATCGTGCTCGGCGTTCCGTTTTATGGGCATGTGTGGGGCCAGGTGCCCGCCACAAACCACGGGCTGTTTCAACCTGGGAAAGAGGTTCCGCATGGGTATGCGCCTTATGGCGATGGGCCGGAAGCAATGCTGAAAAACGGGTTCATCCGGTATTGGGACCCCATCGCCGCGGCCCCCTATCTTTACAATGCGGACAAGCAAGTCTTTGTATCCTACGACGACCCGGAGTCGCTAGCGCTGAAATGCAAATACGTGTTCGGTCACAAACTCAGAGGCGTCATGTTCTGGGACTATGAGAGCGACTCCACCGGGGCGCTGCTGAACGCGGTCAACGATGGGTTGAAAAAGAGCCCCATCTCGCAATGCGGGAGCAAATGACCACTACGACCCATGCACCCTCTGTCGCTCTCGCAGAGAGGCCTGCGGCACGGCTGGCCTCCATCGATATCCTGCGCGGCCTGACCATGACGCTGATGATTTTTGTCAACGAATTGGCCAGAGTCAGGGGGCTGCCCTGGTGGAATTACCACATGAAGGCCGAAATCGACGCCATGACCTATGTCGATATGGTCTTCCCATTTTTTCTGTTCATCGTCGGTCTGTCCTTGCCACTGGCCATCCGTCACCGGCTCAAGCGGAACCCATCCTTGTCGGCGCTTTGGCTGCATGTTGCCCTGCGAACCGCCAGCCTCATGACGCTCGGGTTGATACTGGCCAACGCCAATGAAGGCGATCCGTCGCGCATGATCGTGAGCCCCGCTGTGTGGGCCATTGTTGGCCTCACTGGCGCGGCCCTCTTCCTGAACGAATATGGCGAGTCCGAGCGCTATGCCACTCTGATCCGCTGGCTGCGCATTGCTGGCCTTGTCACGGTCGTCGCAATGTTCGCCATCTTCCGCCACACCGCAAATCCTGGACACGGTTCCTGGATCGACTTCTCTTACCCGGAGATTCTCGGCCTGATTGGCTATACGTACCTCGCTGTTTCCTTCCTCTACATCCCGACGCGCCGCTGGCTCTGGGCTCCGCTGGCATGGTTCGTCGCAATGATGGCGTTCAATGCCCTGACCGCCGCAAAGTGGATCACCGTCACCGAGCGTTTTCCCTACTGGATCTTCCCATTCAGCAACGGGGCCATGGCCGGAATCATGCTCGCCGGCATCGTCACGTCGGTCATCTTTCTTGGGGCTCATCGCTGGCAGACGCTCAGCCAGAAGACTTTTCTCGGCCTTTCGTTCGGCATCGTCGCGCTGATCGCGGGGTGGGTTCTGAATCCGCTGGGCATTTCCAAGATCAGGGCGACGCCCACCTGGAGCCTCTACAGCATTGGCGCGGCCGTTCTGCTGTTCACCGCGCTCTATTGGATCTGCGACGTCAAGAAGAAGACCGGATGGGCCTTCTTTGCCCGGCCCGCGGGCTCCAACACATTGACGACCTATCTGCTTCCCGATCTCTGGTACTACATCCTGGCCGCGACAGGCATCCGCTACTTCGACACGCACTTCGACTACGGCTTGCCAGGAGCTGTTCGATGCGCGGTGTTCACGGCGTTCATTCTGGGCGTTGCCGCTCTCCTGACTCGGTGGAGGGTCCGATTGCGCCTATGACAGCCTTGGTCCGAATTCACTGAATTCAAGTAAGCGCAGACTAACTCCAAATCCTGTAGGAGAAGAAACCCGGGAGCAAGAGCAAACATTCAGGTGATGGAAGTCTCGGTACCCCTAGGCGGAAACTCATCGACAAGAGCATGGGGTCTGGGAGTATTGTCGGGAAACCATCTGGCAACTATGCCTACCCTGGTGAGACGGTGAACAATTCGGTGGATGGCCAACTCTGCTCCCGACGAAGTTCATACTTGCGCGGACGGCCTCCAGCATGGCGGTTCCCCCGAGGCGGCTTCAGCAACGGCTCCAGCCGGCTCCACTGTGTGTCGGTCAAATCGCTCGGATACATGCACTTAACCTAACGCAGCGCTTAACCTGCGCATATGCCAGGCTTGGTTCCACCGTTAGTTTTTAGACAGGTTCTAAGACACCGCCCGCACAGCTGACCGCGAACATCCTGCTCGTTCACCTTTTTAATCCGGCCAATGTGGGTTGAAGGCGGCGGACCATCCCATTCGTTTTGCGGTCAACTTGCCATAACAGCCCAATGCACGTTTCCAGCCCTGACTTGGCTTGGTCTTGGGAGTTCCGAGTGGATCGTCGCCTATCCGTCCTTTGGAAACTTGCAGATCTCTTCCAAACGGTCGAACAAGGCGCAGGCTTCCCTCTCGGTAATTCCACCCGCGAATCCGACTGTTTTGTTCTTCGCCTGAAACTGGATTTTGCTCGTGTTTGGATCGGTGTCCGTTCGGAACACCCAGATTTCAGTGGGAGGCAAGTACCTAAGATTTCGAACTTCAAAGGTGACGAACCGGCGCGTGTCCCATTCGATGCCTAGAACCTTGCGCTGAATTTTCATTTCGTTTTGATTGACCGAAACGATGGTCCTGCCCGTAAAACTCCAGGAAATCCAGGCAACCGTGAAACAGACTCCTACACCAATTACCACGGCGCTTAGGACTCCGAGTCTGAAGCGAGCCTCGTCAGATGGGATAGTCCATTCAACCTGCGATGCCGCTAAGGCTCCGCCGGCCAGAAGAACGGCGGCGAAGATAGCTTGCCAGCCCCATCGGGCCGGAATCTCAATACGAATACCCTGGTCTGAGTGTTCCCACTTGAGTCGACCTGCCAATTTCTCAAGCATTCTTGGGTTCCCTTGTATCGGGATGTTACGCCACTATCTGAGCAGGACGCTACCCGAGCGCCAAAACTCGGGTTCCGGACGAGTGGTCGGCTATCCGTCAGTAACTATTTTGGCACCCTTGCCGAAGCGACGCAAAAAATGGCAGTTCGACAATTTCTTCTGGTGTAGCAACTGAAAACTGTCTCAACGAAGGGGTTCACCTCACGGCAATGTAGTCGATTTTGTAGCTGTCAAAGCACCCAAGAGCCACAAGGATCAACAAGGATCGGCAGCCGCATGGTAAGCATTTCAATCAAAAGCACTTATTTTCACTCGATTTCAACAGGTTTCAATAAACGATCTAATCTGTTTTGGGAGCAGATGGAGTGCCCGAAATAAACCTAGCAGAATCAATGGTTTCGGAGAGACGCGTGTTGAGATCTGTTGAATTTGATAGATTTGTAGACTACAAGTCCGAATGCAGTGCCAACATCTCCATTGTTCTCAATTATTTGCAGAGGTGTTTCGTGGTCGGTTCCGAAGACAGATGGAGCCACCTAGAAGGCGACAAGTCTTCGTCGCTAG
>OCZT010007654.1_pt1 | contig 10562 bp, 10 predicted proteins | sample 1539031 | NCBI WGS metagenome assembly OCZT01 (sample SAMEA3539308, study PRJEB22396) | soil metagenome | biome: tundra; feature: field; material: soil | place: USA | collected 2010-05 | depth 0.15 m
GCACGAAGAGGAGCGCGAGGATGAGGACGACGACGATGTAGAAGAGGACGAAGAGGAGGACGCGGTTCGTCGCCGCGATGGGCGACAGATCGCGCATGCGCAGGACGACGGCGTAGCCGCCCGCGAGCGCGGCGCCGAGGGCGAGCGCGATCGCGACGAGAATCCGGTTGTCGCGCGCCCAGCGCCGCCCCGGCGCCACGGGCGGAGACGAGTCGTTCAGCGAGCGCCGGTCGCCGTCCACTCGAAGATTCCCGACCGCATCCAGGCGGTCTCGGCGCTCGTCGGGACCACCCCGAGCGCGACGCCGCTTCCGTAGAGGCAGCGCACGCGGACCAGGAGCTTCTTTCCGAGCAGGTGGTCACCCATCGTGAAGGACGGCAGGCCCGGCAAATTCGCGAGCGCCGCGGCCGCTTCGTCGCGCGTCGGAACGACCTTCGTGTCCAGCAGGCGGGCGTCGAGCCGACGCTCGACCGCGTAGTCGGAGGTGACCGGCCGGTAGGTGGCCGTCACGGCGTAGCGCCGTTCGTCCTTGAGACCGTCGAACCAGAGGCTCCGGAAGACGAAGAGGCGCATCTCCCAGGCGACGGTCGTGGGAAGACCCGAGGCGAGCCGTTGCAGGACGTCTTCGGGCAGGGCGGGAGAAAGCTGCGCCTCGACGTGGAGATCGAGGCCGACAACCCACGTCGAGACCCCGGGGATCGCCGGCCCGTCTTCCGCGACGAGGCCATGGGCCGTGTTCGTCCCGGCGAAGAGGGCGGCCAGAAGGAGGAGGGCGCGTATCCGCACCCCCGGACTTTAGCGGTTTGGCGGTTTTCGGGACTTTTTGGTTTAGATTCGCGCGGCCCGGACGGCCGAGCGCGGCGGCGCGTACAGCCCCGGAGCCGCGAATTCGGCGCGGCTCTCCTCGCGCAGCAGGCGCGCGAGCGTCGCGTGCATCGCATGTCCGGCCTTGTGCGCGACGACGTGGCCGACCACGGGGCGGCCCACGAGGGCGAGATCCCCGAGCAGGTCGAGCGCCTTGTGACGCACGAACTCGTCGGCGAAACGGAGCTCGCCGTTCTCGACGCGGTCGTCGCCCACGACGATGCAGTTGTCTTCCCGGGCGCCGCGGGCGAGGCCGTGGGCCTTGAGCGCTTCGTACTCCGAGAGGAAGCCGAAGGTGCGAGCCGGCGCCAGGTGCGCGGCGTAGGAGCCGGGCGTGAGGACGACCGTGATCGACTGCCGCCCGACGGCAGGATTCGGGAAGTCGATCGTGTACGTCACGCGCAGTTCGCGCGCGGGGCGGATCTCGAGCTTCTTGCCGCCCGAATCGGGAACGGCGATGACGCGCGACGGGGCGAACGGAATGGCGAACGCGTCCTGCGCGGCGACGCCCGCGGTCTCGAACGCATCGAGCCAGGGCAGCGCGCTGCCGTCGAGGATGGGCACTTCGGGGCCGTCGAGCTCCACGAGGACGTTGTCGAGACCCGCTCCGACAGTTGCGGAGAGCAAATGCTCAACGGTCGTCACGTCGCGGCCGCGCTCGCCGAGCGTCGTCGCGTGGTCGAAACGCCCGGCCTCCTCAGCGACGGCCGGGACGAAAGAATCGACGTCAGATCGGTAGAAGACGATGCCGTGGCCCGGAGCGGCCGGATGCAGGATGACGTGAACGTAGCGGCCCGAATGAAGCCCGATTCCCGAGAGCCTCACACGATGGGCAAGGGTGTTCTGTGCGCGCATTCGGAAGGCGGTCTGCACGGCGGATGCCATGGCGGAACCCCTCTTTCTCTGCGTTTTCGGAGGGGACGGCCTCCCGTCGGGACGGCGGGTGTGGCGGAATCCCCTCACCTGCGGCCTTTCGGCCACACCGGCTTTCGGGCTGACTCGTGCAGAATGGTGGCTGCTATTCTCCTCCTGTTCGGAGGCAGCCGTGCTCGCGCCTGTTGAAGAGAAGTACTATCAGGACTTTCTCGCGGTCCTCAGCCAAAAATGGCGGCCGTCGAAGGCGGCGTTCTACACGCTCGATCCCGCGCAGTCCGTTTTCTGCCTGAAGGCGCAGTTCGGCTTCACTCGCACCGACCATCTTGCCGAGCGCCTCGGTCGCAACGACACGGTCGTCAACTACGTCTACGAGCACCGCGAGCCGACGTTCCTCAACAACGTGAACGCAGCGGGGAAGCTGACGGACCTGATGGTCCAGGCCACGTCCACGCGCATGCTTCTCGCGCCTCTCTATCTCGACGGCCGGATCATGGGGCTCGTCGACGTGCGCGAGAAGGCCGGCCGCCTGGGTTTCACACAGGACGACATCGTCGAGATCTCGGATCTCCTGCGGCGATTCGCGATCGAACTTCGCCGCATCGCGGACGCGCGCGGCGGAGCCAGCATCATCCTTTCCGAGCCGGCGCCCGAGATCGAACGGTCCCTCGACCGCGTGGTTACGGTGACGGCTCCCCCCTCTCCCCTGGAACGCACGTCGGGGTTTTCCACGGCCCAGCTCAGCACGTCGGGCCCCTTTCGCCGAGCCGGGGCCCTGCTGAGGGAGAGTGATGGCGAGAGCGGCAATCAGCTTCCAAACGCGGTGGCGCGGACGCTCCGGTTCGTCGAAGACACGCTCGCGCGCAGCTCGCTCCCGAAGGCCGCCGCGGCCGCGGGCGGATGGCTGACGCCGCACGAAGCCGAGTTCATCGGCCTCTACCTCCCCACCTGTCTCAGCTACGAGGAGGTCGAGGTCGCCGCCGTGTCCTCCTTCGTGCCGGGAGGCGCGACCATCACGATCGCCGCGCGGCGCCCTCTCGACCCCGACCTCGCGCCGGCCCTCCTCGAGAACCTCGAGAAGATCTTCGCGAAGACGGCCGTGCCGTTTCCGTTCGCGTCCGATCCGTCCTGGCGGTCCCTCGAGACGCCGAATGCCGAAGCACCCCCGCTGCACCGGGCCGAGATCGTCTCCATCCAGTCGAGCGTCCTCGACAGCTCGGCCGAGGGCGTCGTGCTGTTCTCGCTGCTCTTCCGCCACGGCCCGAACCCCGGGGTCCGCGAGTCCCTGCGCGCGGCGCACGTCGTCCTGCGCAACGTCCTCTCCGGCAACCGCAGCGAGGCCCGCTTCCGCGAGGCATATCGCGGACTCGTCAACAAGCTCCTCGAGCCGGGCCTTCAGAAACGCACGGCGCTCCGGACGCACTCTTTCAACGTGGGCCGCATGGCGCGGAAGCTGGCCGCGCAGCTCGAGGTTCCGCCGATGGAGGTCGAGCAGATCACGGTGGCCGGCATCCTCCACGACGTCGGCATGCGCGAGCTCAGTTACGACTCGCTCTACGCGAAGCGCACGCTGACGGACGAAGAGCTGTCCCTCCTCCGCCAGCATCCGCGCGTCGGCGCCCACCTCGTCGAGGACATCCCGTGGCCCTACCCGATCGCTCCGCTCATCAAGCATCACCACGAACGGTGGGACGGCGGCGGCTATCCCGATGGAATCCGGGGCGACGAGATTCCGCTCGGCTCGCGCATCATCCATTTGTGCGAAGCGTTCGACGCCATGACGTCTCCGACCTCGTATCGTTCCGTGCTGTCGGACTATCAGGCGATCGACATTCTCGAGTCGAAGGCCGGCACGCAGTTCGACCCCGAGCTCACGCCGGAGTTCAAGCGGATGGTCGAGGGCGCTTCGGACTGAGCCGGGACGCCGCGTGAAATCCCGCATAGAGAGGCAGAGCGAGAAGGCCGACGCGCGCCTCGCCCTCAAGAACGCCGGGCACCGCCCGGTCGCATCGAACCGGCGCGCCTTCCACGAGTACAACATCGAGGAGAAGCTCGAGGCCGGCGTCTCGCTGACGGGCCCCGAGGTGAAGTCCCTGCGCGAGGGAAAGGCCAGCCTCCAGGACGGGTACGTGGCGGTGGCGGGCGGCGAGGCCTGGCTATGGAACGTCCACATTCCGCCATACGGGGCGGCCAGCTACAACAACGTCGACGCGAAACGGAACCGCAAGCTCCTGCTTCACAAACGCGAGATCGTCCGTCTCGCGTTGAAGATCAAGCGGTCGGGGGCGACCTGCGTGCCCCTGAACCTCTACTTCAAGGGCGCGCGCGTCAAAGTCGAGATCGCGCTCGTGACCGGCAAGAAGCTTCACGACAAGCGCGAGACGATCCGGCGCCGCGAGGCCGACCGCGAAGCCCGTTCCGATATGAAAGCCGCGCGGCGGCGCTGAGCCCGGGCCCGTTCAGAAGTGGACGCGGCCGCCCCGCACGGCCATGGCGCTACCAATAGTGCGCACGCGCCTCACGGTAGTACGCGAGCGTCCTCTCGAGCCCTTCCTGGAGCGGCGTCCGCGGCCGCCAGCCGAGGGTCCGTGCGATCTTGCGGACGTCCGAGTAGAAGTCGCCCGGCTCCTGCGCCTTTCGCTCGGGGGAGAAGGGCGCGAACTCCCAGCGCGCGCCCGTGAGGGACGAGAGCGTCTCGGCGACCTCGCGGAACGTCGTCGGCTCGCCACCGCCCACGTTCAGGACCTCGCCGAATACCGCGTCCGAGCCCGCCGCGAGGAGGATGGCCTCGACGCAGTCGTCGACGTAGAGGAAATCGCGCAGGATCGTCCCGTCGCCGAAGACGGGGATCGTCGCGCCGTCGAGCGCGAGGCGCACGAACCAGTTCACGACGCCGTAGCGCGAATGGCGCATCTGGGCCCGCGGGCCGTAGATGTTCGAGAGGCGCAGCACCGTCCCCTTGATCCCGTGGACGTGCCCGTACATCTCGACGATCTTGGCCGCGGCGAGGTTCGAGATCTCGTGGAGGCCGCGCGGGTTCGTGGGCGCATCCTCGGCCACGGGCAGCGAGTCCGCGCTGCCGTACTCGCCACGCGTCCCCGTGTAGACGACGCGCGCGGCCGGGTTGTGTCGCTTGAGGGCTTCCATGAGGACGGTCGTGCCCTTGATGTTGATGTCGATGTCCGGGAACGGGTCCGTGAGGGAGAGAACGTGGTCCATTTGCCCCGCGAGGTGGAAGACGACGTCCTGGCCGCGCACGGCCCGGCTCATCGCCTCCGGGTCGCGGATGTCCGCTACGTCGACGGCGACGCGGCCCTTCACGGGCTCGAGGTTGAAGAGGTTGCCGCCGTAGCCGGGGAGCATCGCGTCCACGACGCGCACGGACGCGCCGCGTTCGGCGAGTGCGATCGCGAGGTTGCTCCCGATGAACCCGGCGCCGCCCGTCACGAGGGCGTGGGTGCCCGCGAAGGACGGGGAGACACTCACGCGCCGATCTTATCCAGCCGTTCCGCGATCCGGCGCGCCGCGTGGTTCCACGTCCAGCGCGCCGCCATCTCGGCCGCGGCCCGCCCGCCCTTCGCGGCGGCCTCCTCGCGGTGCTCGAAGACGTGGCGGAACAGGTGGGCGAGATGCTCGGGATCGGGGTCGGCCCGTCGGACGCCTTTGTGGTACGGGGCGCGCGCGTCCGCGGGCACGAGGCCGCGGATGCGCAGCGGGTACGAGATCCCCCCGTGGACGAACTCCGTGTGCGCGCCCCAGTCTGTCGCGATGGACGGCAGCCCGCAGGCCATCGCCTCCATGAGCGGCATGTCCCAGCCCTCGCCGCGTCCGGCCGACACGTAGCAATCCGCGGAGCGGTAGAGCGCGCCGAGCTGGTGGTACGGGAACTCCCTGTTGTGGAGGAACGCGATGCGCCCGCCGCTCGCCGACAGGCCGAGAGCCTCGATCTGCGCGCGGACGTTCGTGTTCTTGTTGACGTTGGTGACCTTGCAGACGAGGACGGCGGGGTCACCCCTCCGGAAGGTCTGGTTGAAGACCTTCAGGATCATGTCCGCGCGCTCGCGTTCGACCCATTCGAAGTTCGCGAGGAAAACGAAGTCGCCCGCGGGGTTGCGTACGCCGCGGATGCCCGGGTGGAAGTGGTCGACGTCCACGCCGAGAGGCATGACATGGACCGGCCTCTTCAGGCCCGACGAGAGGAACCCGTCGCGGTTGAAGCCGGATGGCACCCAGACCTCATCCATTTCGTTGGCCTGCCGCACCCACTCGTCGGGAAAGCCGTCCACCTCGAGCATCGTGTAGCCGATCCGGCGCCGGCCCTTGTTGCGGTGAAAGACGTCCCCCTGCCCGTAGACGACGGACACGCGCGGCCTCCGCCCGCTCCGGCGCCGGGAGACCACATTCAGGAGGTAGTCGCGCGCGTCGTCATCCTCGCGCGCGGGGAAGGGCGTGCCGGGCCCGTAGACGTACGTGTAGGCGACGCGGATGCCCTCCGCGTCGCAGGCGCGCAGGATCTCGCGGCAGCTCATCGCGTCGAGGGTCGGGAAATTCAGGATGGACTGCCAGGAGAGCTCGTGCCGGTACCGCGCCTCGAGCTTCTTCCTCCAGAGGCCGCGGAACGTCCTGCGGCTCTCCTGGAAGAGCGCCTCCAACGTCTTCGGCTGGTCCGCGGTCGAGCCGTGCTCGTGGTGGACGACCGTCACGGCGCCGCAGAGGATCGTCCGGAAGCCCGCCTCCTTCGCGCGGAGGCAGTAGTCCGTGTCCTCGAAGTACGACCGGAACTTCTCGGAGAGCCCGCCGATCTTCGCGAGGACCTCGCGCTTGAGGTACGCGCACGCGAAGGTGATGCCCTCGACGTCGCGCGTCCGCGCGTACTGGTTTACGTCCGTCTCGAAAGCGCCGATCTCGAGGGCGGCGAGCTGCTGCCCCCACAGTGTGCCGGCGAGTACGTAGGTCCCCGCGTGGAGGAGGCGCCCGTCCGGCAGGACGAGGCGGCAGCCGACGATCCCGACGTCGGGGGCCGCGTGGGCGGTCTCCCGCAGCGCGTCGAGCCAGCCATCCTGGTGGATCTCGACGTCGTTGTTCAGGAGGACGACGTCCGCGTCCGGCGGCGCGGCCGCGATCCCTGCGTTGTTCCCGCGCACGTAGCCGAGGTTCGTCGCGTTCGTGACGACACGGACCCACGGGATCTCGGCGAGGCGCGCGGGCGTCTCGTCCGTCGAGCCGTTGTCGACGGCGATGACCGCGGCCTCAGCGAGGTCCGTGTGCGCCTTCAGCGTCTCGAGGCAGCGGCGCGTCAGGTCCCAGCGGTTCCAGCAGAGGACGACGATGGCCGCCCGCCGTGGCGTCAAGCGTTCTCCCGGGGCGGGAGGCGCCGCCAGAGGAGCGCCACCTCGGAGGCGACGTCCGCGCGCGTCATCTCGATCGTCTCGTTCCAGTGCTCGAGCCGGAAAGGCGGATCGAGGCCCGCCTCACCGCCCCGCGCAAGCGCGAGCGCCGCCTCGGGCGGCAGGGCGGCGGCCGCCCGCGCGAGAGCCGCCGAAAGCTCACGCACGAGGTCGCGCAGCTCCGCGGCTTCCTTCCTCAGGCGCTCGATCTCGCCGGCGTCACTCACCACTTCCGGCCCACGAGGCCGCGCAGCGACTGGATGACGCGCCACGGCCGCGACGTTTTCACGGCCGTGACGTACGCCTCGGCCTCCTCCGTGCGGTTCTTCAGCACGACGCCGCGGGCCTCCAGCTCGGCGACGCGGTACGCGAGCCGCTGGACCTCGTCCTCGAGGCGCTTCGCCGCCGCGAGGGCCATCTCGCGCTCGTGCCGCGCCTTCTCGACGCGAGCCGAGACCCAGTCTTCGTCGGGAACGCGGGTGGACACGGCGGAAGTATAGGAGGCTCGGCGGGTAGACTCCCCGCACCCGATGGCCGCGACGACGCCCGTCTACGACTCCTCCCGCCGGGGGCTGCGCTCCATCGAGGAGGCGCGCGAACTGTGGGCCTACCGCCACTTCGTCTTCGAGCTCGCGTCCCGGGACATCAAGATCCGCTACAAGCGCTCCGTCCTCGGCGTCGCCTGGACGATGCTGAGCCCGCTCATCACGATGGTCGTCTTCACGCTCGTCTTTTCGACGTTCCAGCGCCTCCCGATCCCGGGCTATCCCGTCTACTACCTCTCTGCCTCTATCTTCTGGATATTCTTCTCCCAGGTCACGAGCCACGTCGGCTCCCTCACGACGGACGCCCTCGAGATCGCGAACCGCATCTACGTCCCGCGCTCCGTCTTCGTCGCGTCGGCCGTCGTCGTCGGGCTTGTGAACCTCCTCCTGAGCCTCGTCCCCTTCGCGCTCATCGTCCTCGTGACGGGCCGCCCCGCGCACTGGACCTGGCTTTTCCTTCCCGTGTCGCTCGTCATCGGGACGCTCTTCACCGCGGGCATCGGCCTCATCGTGTTCACGCTCGCCCTCCGGTTCGTCGACGTCCGCGACATGTATCAGGCGGTCCTGCTGCCGTGGTTTTTCGTGACGCCGATCGTCTACGAACAGTCGTTCGTGCCGCCGTCGTGGCGCTGGGTCGTCCGGTACAACCCGATGACCTACCTCGTCGAGATCTTCCGGGCGCCGCTCTACAACGGCTGGCTGCCCGGCCCGAACACGCTCGCCTTCGCGGTCCTCGCGGCGGTGTTGTCGCTCGCCGCGGGCTGGCTCTTCTACGCGTGGAAGGTCGAGGAGTATGGACTCCGGAACTGAGCCCGCCGTCGCGCTCACGGGCGTCACCGTCCGCTACCGGGTCGCGGCCGAGTCGATCTTCTCGCTCAAGGAGTACGCGATCCGCAAGCTCCGGGGCCGGATGGACCACGGCGAGCTTCTCGCGCTCCGCGACGTCTCGCTCGCCGTGCGGCCGGGCGAGCGCGTGGGGATCATCGGGCCCAACGGTGCGGGCAAGAGCACGCTATTCCGGGTCATCGCGCGTGTCCGCCGGCCGAACGAGGGCCGCGTCGTCGTGCGCGGGCGCGTCGCGCCCCTCCTCGAGCTCGGCCTCGGCTTCCACGGCGAGCTGACCGGCCGCGAGAACGTGATCCTGCACGGGACGCTCCTCGGGCGCTCACGCGCGGAGATGAAGCAGCGGATGGACCGGATCGCGGAGTTCGCGGAGCTCGAGGCGTTCCTCGACACCCCGATCCGCAAGTATTCGACGGGCATGGTCACACGCCTCGCCTTCGCGGCCGCGACGGACGTCGACCCGGACGTGCTCCTCGTGGACGAGGCGCTCGCGGTCGGCGACGAGCGGTTCCGCGCGAAGTGCCACGCGCGCATGGCGGGGTTCCGCGACCGCGGGAAGACGTTTCTCCTCGTCTCCCACTTGCTCGACGAGGTGCGCGAGACGTGCACGCGGGCCGTCTGGCTTGCGGAGGGCCGGATCGAGCGCGACGGGCCCGCCGTCGAGGTCTGCGACGCGTACCGCGCGTGGGCGCACGCCGCCGCCGGCTGACGTCCTTCGGTACGCTGCCCCGCGGCTCAGACGCCGTACACGTAGCGCGCGCCGAGGACGACGATCGCCGTCCAGACCCCAATGGCCGCGGCCGCAAGAAGCGCGGCCCGACCCCACCGTTCGCGGCCGTCCGCGTCGAGCATCGCGAAAAGCGGGAGCGCCGTGAGCGCGACGAGCGGCAGGACGAAGCGTCCGTAGGGAACCGTAGGGGCGAAAAAGCGCAGCGTGAAGGACACGGCCCCGCAGCCGAAAGCGGCACCCGACACGAGAAGGAGCGCGCGAGCGGCCGCCGGCCGCCTCCAGAGGAACGGCGCCGCGAGGAACGGGAACGAGACCAGAAGGGCGACGAATCCCCACCGTGCGAAGGCGTAAACGGCGTCCGGATAGAACACGTCGTGCCAGCCGAAGGCGCCGAACCAGAATTTCCACGACAGCCGGTCCTGGTCCCACGCGAAGGCGTTCGAGAAGAAAGCCCGAACGTGCTCGACCACGAACCCCCCGAGCCCCGGAAACGGCGGCGACTCGCGCTCGTACGAGACGGCGGCCCAGCCCGTGAGGAGGAACGCGCACGCCGTGAGGGACGCGAGAGCGATCGAGAAGGACGCGAGGACGTCTTTCCCCTCGGCCTCGGGCTTTGCCGCGAGGCGCCGAATGGCCACGCCCACGGCAGCGGCGACGGCGAGCGGTCCGAGCGCGAGGAGCGCGATGAACACCATCGTCCTCGGCTCCACGGCGCCGAGTCGGCTGGGAACGGGTACGGCGACGGCGCCACTCGCCGCCGCGCGGAAGAGAACGCCGGCACCGAAGGCGCCGAGGAGCAGAGCGGCCGTGCCGGCGAGGAGCCTCGCTGTCCGTCGAGACAACCCCGCACGCCCGGCCAGCCGCGCGCCCGCAAAGTAAACGAGGGTGAACGTCCCGAGGAACGCCGGGAAGATGAAGTCCGTCCAGAGCAGGACGCCGACCCAGGCGCCCGCCACGAAGACGGCGGCCGCGAGGCGCCGCGCCGATCGGTCCTCCGTGAGGATCGCGGCGCAGGCTGCCGCGGCGAGCAGCTGCCCGAGGCCGATGGCCGGCGCGTAGTTCGAGCAGGTCCCCACCGTCGAGACGCTGTAGGGGAGGAGCGCGATGAAACCGTAGAGCGCGGCGACCTGCGCCGAGGCGCCGGCCCGGCGGAGAAGAAGAGCGCCGCCGGCGAAGAGGAGGAGCGCCCACGCTGAAGCGATGAGCCGGTATGCGCTCACGCGGTCGAGAAACGGGAGCCGACGGAGCAGGGGCGACAGCGGGCCGTACGCCCGGAAGAACAAGGCGGCGCGGCGGTCCGCGGCCTCGACGCCCGCCGCC
>OCZT010007655.1_pt1 | contig 10561 bp, 10 predicted proteins | sample 1539031 | NCBI WGS metagenome assembly OCZT01 (sample SAMEA3539308, study PRJEB22396) | soil metagenome | biome: tundra; feature: field; material: soil | place: USA | collected 2010-05 | depth 0.15 m
TCTGCTCGATCTGTGCTTTGCTAAATCGTTTTTCCAATTGCGTGCAAAAGCGATCATAAGCGTCGGTTCGGATCACGTAGAACGATTTGTCGCGATACCAGGACAGCGGCAAGGATTGCTGCGGTACACCGAGCCGCGCGAACAGCGCCGCCAACCGCGCCAGCGGCCAATAGACCAGCGCCGCGATCGTTTCGCTGATTGCCTTGCGCACGGGATGTGGAAGCCGCGACACGACGACCCGGACGCCATTGCTCACGGCCCACAGCAATCTGTACCAGGGCGGACGATTGTCGAACGCATAATATAGATAAATCAGGAACGGCGCGCCTGGTTTGAGCTTTTCGGCGATCGCACAAATGGCTTTCTGCGTGTCGGGAACGTGATGCAGCACGCCAAGCGAAAACGCGAAGTCGAGCGAATGCGCGGGTAGTGGGATTTCCGCGACGCTATTGGCGTGAAAGCTGACGTTTTGCGCTCCCTTGAGGTTTTCCCGCGCAACCGCCAGGGCCTCGGGGCTGACATCGAGAAGATGAAGATGTGCGACACGCGGCGCCACCATCATCGACCACCGGCCGGTACCGCACCCGACATCAATGCCGACGCCTCCGCCGGGCGGCAGTAGGTCCCAAGGGAAGATGCGGAAATAATCCACGAAGATCGTCTCGCGCTGTTCACGCGAGAGGTTTTCCTCGCCCTGGCGGAAGGTCGACCATTCCCTGCCAAAGCCTCGGGCAACATTGGCGTCGACATTCCGATTGGAACTAACTTGCATGATCGCTCTTTTGGTCGCGATTGCCCGTGACCGGGCGCGCCAGGTTTACATAGGCCAAATGAATGCCTTCCGGCAAAAGAAGGCCTGCGAAAACGCGCTCAAGAGGGGGCACCGTTGGCAGGGCGGATCAGCCATTGAAAGCGCAACAGCCTATCCCCGCGCCAATCAGAATTAATTCATAAGACTATGTTTTTGCATAACTATTCTAAATTAACGACAGCAAAAACATGTGTTCATTGGTTGAACAATACGCTTGACGTTCACGTGATGAACAAAGTATCAAGGCGCAAGCCACGGGAAGTAGGATTCATGCGCCGAACTGGCGAAGAGAGCGCGGAGAGCTCCCGGATCGTACTGGGACTACTCGATGCCGTGGAGCAGGACCACGCGCAATCCCAGCGGCTGCTGGCCTCCGAACTCGGGATCGCACTCGGCCTGGTCAACGCCTACCTCAAACGCTGCGTCAAGAAGGGTCTGGTCAAGGTTCGCCAGGCTCCCTCCCGCCGCTACGCCTATTATCTCACGCCGCAGGGTTTCGCCGAAAAATCACGGCTGACCATCGAATATTTATCGTACTCCTTCGGCTTCTTCCGCCAGGCCAAGACCGACTGCTCGGAACTTTTCCGGATCGCCAAGGCTCGGGGCGTGAGCAATGTCGTGTTTGTCGGACAATCCGACCTTGCGGAAATCGCGGTGCTTTGCGCGATGGAGCAGGCTATCGGCATTGTCGGGTTGGTGCAGGGAGGCGCGGCGCGGAGGCAATTCATCGGGCTTCCAGTCTTCGAGGACTTTGACGCGGTCACGGCGCCTTTCGATTCCGTTCTGATCACTGACGTGAGCAACGCTCGCGAGACATGCGATGCAGCGGTCGCCCGTTTCGGCATCGAGCGTGTGCTCGTTCCCGAACTGCTGCGCGTGCGCATTCGGCAACAAGGCGGAGCCGCGGAATGACCTCCAGCGAACATCGGTGGTACGTGGTGCAATCGCAGCCGAACGCTGAGCTCAAGGCGGTCGCACACCTCAATCGCCAGGGTTTCGTGACCTATCTGCCGCGCTACCTCAAGCGCCGTCGCCATGCGCGCCGCGTCGACATCGTCGCGGCGCCTCTGTTTCCGTGCTATCTCTTCGTCGCCATTGATATGACGGCAACGCGCTGGCGTTCGATCTACTCGACCGTGGGCGTATCGCGCATGGTGTGCAGCGGGGATTTACCCACGCCGATCCCCAATCAGATCGTCACTACTCTAAAGGCGCGGGAAGATGCCAGCGGCCTCGTCCACCTCGAGCATCAGCCGAGCTTTCGCGCCGGCGACAAGATCCGCGTGCTAGACGGCGTGTTCGCCGACTGTTTTGCCCTCTACGAGGGCATGAAGGACAGCGACCGCGTCGCCATCCTTCTTGATCTGCTCGGCCGCAAGGTCCGGGTGATGGTGAACGTCGAGTCCGTGGCTGCGGCGTAGCTCGCGTTCCACTGCAATCCGCTTTTCGGTCTGGGCCAAGTCACCCGGACTGCGGTAGCGTGCCTGGAAAAGACACAACGATGACAGCGCTGATAACACTGGTCGCCGGGGCGCGGCCAAATTTCATGAAGATCGCGCCCATTGTGCGGGCGCTCGATCAGGCGCACGAGCTATTTTCGTATCAGATCGTTCACACCGGTCAGCATTACGACGAGGAAATGAACGGCGTTTTTCTGCGGGAGCTTGGCATTCCTGAGCCCTCCGTGTTCCTGCGAGGCGGTGGAGGCACTCACGCCGAACAGACGGCGCGCATCATGATCGGCTTTGAGGAATATTGCACGGCGGTGCGGCCGGACCTTGTCTTGGTGGTTGGTGACGTCAACTCGACGCTTGCTTGCTCGATCGTTGCCAAGAAGCTGAACCTTTCGGTGGCGCATGTCGAAGCGGGCCTTCGCAGCGGCGATAAGACCATGCCGGAGGAGATCAACCGCTTGGTTACCGACGCCATTTCTGACTGGTTTTTTGTCACCGAGCCTGAGGGTGTCTCCAACCTTCTGCGCGAAGGCCATGCCCCGGAACGCATTTGTCACGTCGGTCATGTGATGATCGATAACTTGTTATATCAAAAGGCGAAACTCGAAACGGGGGAGGCGGCGGCGAGCGCAACTGGCGCGCTGAAGGCCAAACTCCGCCGCTACGGTGTAGTGACTCTGCATCGGCCTTCGAACGTCGACGACCGCGAAACATTCGCCCGCATCCTGTCCGCGTTAAAGACTGTGGAGAACGAACTACCTCTCGTTTTTCCGCTACATCCGCGCACGCGGAAGCAGATGGAAGCATTCGACCTCGATACGGGCCCGAATATTCATATTCTGCCACCCTTGTCCTACATGGAGTTTCTGAATCTCTGGAAGGACGCTGTCATGGTCCTGACCGACAGCGGTGGTCTTCAAGAGGAGACAACGGCCCTTGGTGTGCCCTGCATAACGCTCAGGGAAAATACCGAACGCCCGATCACCGTCTCCGAAGGCACCAACGTTCTGGTCGGAACCGACCCGTCCCGGATTTACGCCGAAGCGCGAAGCATTCTCAATGGAGAGCGCCGCGGCGGGCGCTGTCCCGATTTGTGGGATGGTCATGCCGCGAAACGGATCGTTGCGGTCCTTCGCGATGTAGTTACCAGAGACGTTTAATGTTTCGTTGTCCTGCGTGTCATGCTGTTTTGGACGAGGCCAAGCTCAACGGTGCCTCGTCGTGCCCACAGTGCCAGCTAACGATCGAGAGCGTCGACGGCATTCCGTTGCTTGTAAGCGATCGTCACTTGCTTGAGCAAACAATCGCCGACGCAAAACGGCGAGGGCTTGATGCCTGGTACACACAACCACAACTCGGGCAATGGGAGGGCCCGTATCGCCATCACATCGAAAAGCGCAGGCAATGGCTGGAAGGAGTGCTGACTAATCGTATCGGGAATTTCATTTCTCAACCGGTCGTCGGTCTCGACCTTGGTTGCGGTGACGGTTCAAACCTCCGCTGGCTGCACACGCATTTCTCCCTTTTGTACGGCAGCGACTACAACGTGCTCCGGTTGTTGCGTGCCGCGAAATTGGGTTTTAATGTGCGGCTGTTTATGGCCGATATTTGTAATTATCCGACCGAGGATGACGCGTTCGACGTTATATTTTTCAATCATGTCTTGGAGCATATCCCGGACGATGCAGCGGCGCTTCGTGAAGTGCGGCGTATTTTGAAGCCGGGCGGGCTGCTCATTCTCGGCGTGCCGAATGAGGGCGCCGCCTTGTGGCAGCTAGCATATCGTCTGCAACCGAAGGTCCTGGCGACCAGCGACCATAAACATTTCTACACCGCAGAAACCATCGCTTCGAAATGTGAGGCTGCGGGGCTGTCCGTCCAGAAAGTTCATTATATTGGCTGGGGTGTCCCGCATTGGACACTCGATGCGGTCATCCGGCGGTTCAAGTGGGTGGATGACGGACTGGAGAAATTGGGTCGTCGTTTCTTTCCCGACCAGGCTTCGAGCCTGTACCTTCTCCTGTCCAAATGAGTTCCATGTTTCATTTGAGGGCGCGCAAAGAGCTCGGCCGCAACGCCTGGGATGCATTTGCGGACGCATCTGACGAAGCGTGGCTCTGGCACCGTTACGATCTTCAGGAGGCGCTTGAAACTTGGCCGGGCAGTGTGGATGAGAGTTTTGCGTTGATGGAACCGGCGGGAGAGCGGACTTTGGCGCTTGTCCCGTTGCGTCGCGTTACAAAGCGTGTCGCCGGGTTTTTGCCGATTCATATCCTTGAGTCGTTTGGCGGCGTTGTCATAGGCAACGGACTCGGCGAGAAGCGGCGTCGTTCTATTCTGGCGGCGGTAGGAGACCAACTTATCGCGCGCATGCGTAACGGCATCTGCCTTGAAGGCCGAATCTCTTTGCCCGCCATGGCGCCGGCAATACGAGGCATTGATGGTCCGCGTGTGAATCCGCTACTGGAAATGGGTTGTGAGAATACGCTCACGCAGACCTGGGTCGTCGACCTGCGCGCCGGGCAGGAAGCGGTGTGGAACCAAATGGAAGGACGCGCGCGCACGGCTGTGCGTAAGGCTGAGAAAGCCGGCGTGACGGTGCGAGCGGCCGGTCCGAACGATCGGCCCATCTACTACCGTCTGCATCGGGAGACCTATCGCCGTACCGGTGTGCCGCCGCATTCCGAGGATTATTTCGGCGCGATCTGGGATCGCTTTATCGCCAAGGGACTAGCTCGTGTTTGGGTGGCCGAACTGGATGGCGAGCCCGTGGCAGCGGAGAATTTCGGAATCTATAAGGGGGCGGCGGTTTACTGGACCGGCGCTGCGAATGCAAAAGGCTTAGAGGTCGAGGCAAATTCCTTGCTGCAATGGACCGCGATGCAATGGATGCTGGATAACGGCATTGAGTGGTACGAAACCGGCGAGGCATTCCCGCAGTTTCACGCCGGCAAGAACAAGGGTGTCAGCGATTTCAAAAAAAGCTTCGGCGGGAGCTTGTACCCTTACTACAAAGGACGATTGTCCGCGGGGACCGTCTGGGAACGGCTCTATCGTTGCGTTCAGGGCCATCGTCGATGACGAAATCCGCACCCTCGACACAGGAGAAGTATCCCGAATTCCTGGACGATCAGCGCCAGTTTTTCGATGAGCTGATTACCCGCGAATGGGACACCTACCAGAGCCCCGATTGGGACAGGCGGCGCCGGTTCGAAATTGACAGCCTGTTCCGCTTGGTGTTGCCGCGAAAAATACTGGATGTCGGTTGCGGCTGCGGGTTTCACGACGTGCTGATGGCGGAAAAGCCCGGCGTCGAAGAGGTCGTAGGGATCGACTATTCCGAAAAAAGCATCGAAACCGCCAACCGTATGTACCCGCACCGCAACGTACAGCGCCGCGTCGAAGACATTAGTCATGCGGAGGCGCGCGGACAGTATGACCTGGTGGTGAGCTTTCAGGTCATCGAGCATCTCACCGACGCCGCGGCGTTTCTAAAGAACTGCCGGCGCCAGACCGCGCCCGGCGGCTACGTGGCGGTGGTCACGCCGAACCGCTTGCGCCTGTCAAACCGTTTACGCATCCGGGCGGGCGGGCTGGCGCAGCTTGGCGACCCGCAGCACTATCGCGAATACGTCGCGGCGGAACTGGTCGCGCTCGGGAATGATCTCGGTCTCGAGTATTCCGGAAGTTTCGCCTACGGCATTTCGCTTCGTATTCCGAAGACCGACTTGAACTTGCTGCCTTTGCCGGCCAGCTTGCGGCTTGGCCATATGTTTTCGTTTATGGCGGATTGTTTCGGCGTCGTGTTCAGAAACGGCCAATGAATTCCAATCTAAACAGGTCGATCTACAACGAACGATATGTTCCGGCACAACTCGAATTCGCACCCAAGACACGCTATGACGCCGGCGTGCTGGAGCTGCGCCGGGGACTCTTGAGCGAATACTGCGCCGGCAAGGATGTGCTGGACCTTTGCTGCGGCAGCGGCAGTTACCTGATCGATCTGCTCGGTCACGCCAGGTCGATTGTCGGCCTGGATTTCAGCCGGAAGCTGATCGAAGCGGCCGCGGTGAGGGTAAAGTCCGCCGCCGCTTCCGGAGCGGCCGGTTTTGTCGAAGGGGACGCCAGAAGCCTGCCTTTCGCCGATGCGAGTTTCGATACTGTGTTTTCGTTCGCTTCGCTCTATTACGTGCCCGATGTGCAGCAGGCCATCTCGGAAACCGCGCGCGTGCTGCGCCCCAGCGGGGTGGCCATTCTCGATCTAGGCAACTCAAGGAGCCTGGCAACCTTGACCGGCGCCATGAGTCATCGCCTGTACGGCTGGGCGAAGACCTATTCGATCCCCTACGAGGAAATGCTTGATGCCATATCCACGGCGGGACTTGCGATTGAGCGTCATCATGCCTTTCAGATTCTTCCATTATTCGGACCGCGTCTTGTGCAACTGTTACTGCCGTTCTCGACGTCATTGTTCAAGTACCCGCTCGGTTTGACGGTCGGCGGCCGCATGCTCGATTGCATTATCAGCGGTGCTCCGCTTCTGCGGCGCGTTGCCTTTCGCCATCTGTTCGTCTTGAGGAAGGCGCAACATGGATGACATGATGCGCGCCTTGCGCCGGTTGAGCGGGCGCTACGTGCCATATCTTCAGCCATATTGGGATGAGAGCGATTTCTCCGCGGTCGGCACATGGCTGAAGTCCGGTGCGTTGGAGGACGTGCGCGATAAGCTGACGGGCGACCTGAAGTCGCGTTTCCCGCAAAGCGTGGACATCGTTCTCACTGACACGGGCAAAACCGCGTTATGCGTGGTGCTGAAGATGTTGGGCATCGAGGCCGGAGACGAAGTCATCGTCCCCTCGTACTGCTGTGCCAGCATCATCGCTTCTGTCTTGCGGGCCGGGTGCACGCCGGTCTTTGCGGATTGCGATGAACATTTCAATATCTCCGAGCAAAGCACAGTCGCAGCACTTTCGTCTCGCACCAAAGCCATCCTCGTTCCCCATCTATTTGGCCTGAGGGCGGCATCGCTGGAGGCGATTGTCGCACTCGGGCGCCAGCGCGGCATCGCGGTCATTGAGGATGTCGCGCAGGCCTATGGGGTGCAGCTGGCGGGTGGCGCCCTGGCCGGCAGCCTCGGGGACGCTGCCATCTTCAGCGCCGGTCTCGGCAAGCCGACCATGGGGCCGGGCGGCGGCTGGGCGATATTGAACCGACCCTGCGGCGCCAGGCCCGACCTTGGTGCGGAGCCTATTGCAGAAAGCCGGGCGCGTGTGGCGAATTTTCTTTCCCGATTTACCGGGCCGCACTGGCGGCGGGGTGGCGCCGAAATCGCATACGCACTGCCGGCGCGATTCTCGGCGCGTCTGCGGCGTCAGCCGAGTTTCGAGCGTCGTTCATGGGCCGAGACGGAATGCCGAATGCGCGGCATCAGCGCGATCGATGCTTGGCTGGCCGCAAGACAGATCGAACGCATCGACGAAAACATCGGTCTGCGCCGCGAGAATGCTCGGCGCTGGAAAGCCATTCTTACCGCGGCGAATATCCCCTGCATCACGCCGCCGGACGAGGCGAATGTCCACTCGGTCTCACCCTTGTTGTTTGAAGGGGAGGATGCGATCCGCAGATCTGAGACATTCCGCCAAGCTTTGGAGCGAGGCGGCGTGGCGACCGAGCCTTGTTACACGCCACTTCACTTGCGGATAGAGGGTAAAGATTTGAAGCGGACTAACATGGACATGTGCGAGTCCGTTTGGCGGCGCGTGTTTGCCGTTCCGATTCGGCCGAATCTGTCGCCTGACGATTGGGAGCGGATCGAAACGGTGGTCGCAAAATCCGCTTCAATCTTGGCGGCGGCGTAGTGTCTTTCTTCCATAAGAACGCGATGGTCGGGCTGGCGGAAGTTTTTTGCCGGCTTCCGCTAATTTTTACGGTGGGATATCTCGCCCGCAGCATTGGCGCGGAGAATTTCGGAAACTGGGTTCTGATCTTGACGTTTCAGGTTTTCATCGGCGGTTTCGCAGGCCTTGGCTTGTCATCGTCGCTGTCCCGCTTCGTACCCGCCAGCAGATTGGAAGACGCATCGGCCTATCTGCGCTATGCCTTTGCGCTTTGCGTGGCTCCGCTTTTAGCGATGGGTGTGCTGAGCTATTTTCTGAGCGCACCGCTTGGACGACTGCTCGGCGTCAAGGCCGAATTGGACTGGCTTTTGCCGATGGCGGTGTTGATGGCCACAGGTGCTGTCGCTGACGGTTATCTCGACGCCTATTTCAAGGGCAGCATGGCTGTGGGCCGACAGATCGTTTTCGTCGCCACGCGGACGCTGATCGAGGTGACTGCCGTCGTCATGATTTTTGTCGTGACGTTGCCGAACCTCGACAACGTGCCCCGGCGTCTGGCGGGTTACATCTGCGTAGTCGTGACTTGCAAGCTAGCGCTTTATCCAATGCTGTTGTACGGCCTGGCAAAAAGCGGTCAATTACCGTCACTGGATCGGCGGCGGCAGTTTCTTAAATACGGGCTGCCGATGGTGCCCACGGTATTGGCACTTTGGCTGGTCAGCCAGAGCGATCGCCTGGTGCTGAGCCATTTCGTTCCCAAAGCCGATCTGGGTGTTTACGCATTCGGCGCTTCGCTCGCAACTTACGTGGTGTTTCTTGGATACGCCGTCTATCCCTTGCTGCTGCCTGGTGCGAGCCGGCTGCACGACGAAGGCAACGCCGCCGCTGTGCAAGCCCTGTTTCGGGGCGCACAGAGGCTCTTCGTGCTGCTCTGGGCGGGCGGCATGGCGTGTCTTGCATTATGGTCGGCCAACATTATTGCCTGGACAGGCGGTAGCGCCTTCGCCGGCGCCGCGCCGGTGTTGCTGATCCTTTCCTTTGCGGCCGGGCTCGAGCAGCTCATGGGTATTTATCAATATGCATTTCATTTGGTGAAGCGCACTGATCTTGTTTTTTGGCTCAATCTCGGTTACGCGGCAATCATGATATTGAGCTTGGTGATTGCCGGTTATTTTCACGGTATCGCATTGGCGCCTTGGGCGGCTTTGGCCGCAACTCTGATTTTTAATGTTCTGCGCTATCGGATTGCGCAGCGCTACGTGTCCATTCCGCTGCCGGACATGCTTGTTGTACAGGTTGCGGCGCTGGCGGTTTTTACCGCTCTGCTGGGCCGGTATGCGGCCGATTTGAATGTGGGTCTGCGCGTGGTCATTACGGCGGTCGTTTTGCTTCCGCTTGCGGGCCTCACCCTGTGGTACAGGGCGGACGAGAGCCTCGGGAGTTTGACGTGACCATGCTGCACAATCGAGAGAGGCACAGGTGCTGAGCCCAAGGTCGTTGCCCGTGCGGGTTCTCAGAAAGCTCAACCATCATCGGACGACGGAGCTCTATTTTGTCGGCTATCCGAAGACGGGTAATACCTGGACTCGATATATGTTGGGGCGGTATGTCCAGTTGGTTTGCGGCCTGCCTTATCTTCCTCTGTTCGATGCGACGGATCGCATGGGGTGCTGCGAGCGCTTCTGCGTCGGGCCGGCCATGCACTTTACCCATCGGCCCCTGCTATGGCACGACCAGAAAGCAAGCGATCTCAATTTTGAAAATGTAATTAGGCCTTATATAGAGAAGCGCGTTTCACTGCTCATTCGTCATCCGCTCGACACGCTCGTCTCGTTATGGATGCAGCGGCTGCACCGGGTTCATGACGGCTACACCGGCACCCTAACGCAAATGATCGAGGACCCTGTCTGGGGGATCGAAAAGCTATTCCGCTTTTACGAGTTGTGGTTCGAGTACCATGAGCGCGTGAAAGACTTTCTATTGGTGCGCTACGAAGATATGCAGGCGGACACCCATTTTGTCTTTGGCAAACTTTTAGAATTTTTGGCTATTCCCCGGCAAGAGGGCGCGCTCCGGCAAGCGGTCGCGGACGCTGACTTTAAAAGCATGAAAAAGATGGAAACGTCGGGAGACGGGCCGAAATACCGTTCATCGGGCCACGACATTTTCGCGTCCGGAGATAGAAATAACGCGGACGCTTTTCACGTGCGGCGCGGCAAGATAGGCGGGTTTTACGATTATCTTCAACAGGACGAATCTGGGCGGCTATTGGAAATCATCAACAGGCGCTTACCCGATTATTATGGCTATTCGCATGAATCGCAGCGGGGTGATCATGAATCGCAGCGGGGTGATTGAGTGTATCTCGATGATTTGAAACTGCTTTGCTGCCCCCTGACGGCGGAGCCGCTGGAATTAATCGACGGCATCGCGGATGTGGACGACGAGGTCATCACGGG
>OCZT010007656.1_pt1 | contig 10561 bp, 14 predicted proteins | sample 1539031 | NCBI WGS metagenome assembly OCZT01 (sample SAMEA3539308, study PRJEB22396) | soil metagenome | biome: tundra; feature: field; material: soil | place: USA | collected 2010-05 | depth 0.15 m
TGGCTCGATCTCCGGCGGCTGCGCCTGCCATTAGGTGATCGGCATCCGTTACTTCATAGGCGTCCATCATCACACGCGCCTTAGTAAGCGCGGCTAGGGCTTCATGCTCAGTGCATCCGTTCGCCGTTGTCTTGCTGACAAGGCCACGAATTTTGTCGAGTATCTTATTTCGGTCGATCATGCCGCTCTCCTCTTCACTGAGGCAGCTAGTCTCGCGAGCCCTTCAAGGTCGCCGCACCGGTTGGCCCGATCCATGAGCACGAACAGCCGGATGCTGTTATCGACATCCCCGCACGCTGGATCGTTGAGTCTCGAAATCGCAATTTCGATTTCAGAATCCAAGTTTTCAGCGATCTGCTCTAGCCACCTTTCAGTGACTTCATTGGCTCGGCCATCGTTTTGGCCAATCTGGATGACGTCGCGCGCGGCGTTTAACGTGTAATAGGCCGCCGCGATGGCTAGCACCTTGGCGCTGTCCGGGTTGACCGCTGGGTGTGTATTCGTCATGACGCCACCTCCGACTCGCTGACACTGAGAGCATTAAGAATGCCCCGGCACAGTGCCTCGGGATTGTCGGGCCAGTCGTGGAAACCAATTCCCTTGAGATAGTCGTTGAGACTTTCAAGTTCGATGTAACCCCACTCGTGCGACGAGCACTGTTGCACGAAGGCGGTGACGTGCTCGCCCTGCTGCGATTCGTCAGTGTCCAAGCATTCTCTAACGAGTCGCTCCAATAGTTCGGCCGCTTCGACGTTGCGGGAGTCGTCGGGGTATTCCATTGCCTTTTCGCGGCGCCATTCCGCGGTGGCCTCAAGATTTCTCACAAGTTCGATCATTGTTTCTGCTGGTCTTGCCATTTGAGTCTCCTTGGTGTTGTGGCGCAGACATAGCTGTGACGTTTGCCGAATCGTATGATTCGGCGGATTGCAGTTCAGGTGTTGTGAAGGCCGCGGCTTACGTCGCGACCGTACCGGCCGTTAAGCGACTCTTGAACGCTTGCCGCGCGCCGCGATCTTGGCTTCGCGCCAAGTTACGAGGTCGCTTTCGACAAATTTTATGATGCGGGATGCGAACCTAGCCGGACGCGGAAAATCGTCCGTAGGGTCTTTCAGCTTGCGGCGAATGGTGGAAATAGAAAGCCCGGTGGCCTTGGCCGCCGCGCCATAACCCACAAGAACATTGTCACGCTTTGCGCCTTTCGGGCGCGTTGTGTGTCGCATAGACACCTCCGTTTCAGAGGGCCCATGGTGGCGGTGGGTTTACCTCAAGGACAAGATTCGGCCGCCACGCAATCGGTGTTCTTTCTCACGATATGTTTTCCTGGGTGGCGGGCACGATCGCCCTGCACTCGGAGTATTCCGAGTGGTGTTAGGGCGGAGACTTACGAGGTCAACCGACGCAAGAAGTGCTTCTGCCCTTAACGGCCAATTACAAGCACTTCCACCACCGCGCGTCAAGGGGTTGCCACTGCTCTTCGGCATCAGCGGCGCCTCGGGTCACGATTGATGGCGGCGACGCGATCTGGCAGCGAATTGTTTATGTCTTTGGCAAGTTGCGCATTGTTTTTAGCAAGGATGGCTTGAAACTGCGCCTCGGTCATATTGGAGCCGCGAGCGTCGATGTTATAGACCGGCGAGATATTGGTAACGGGGCCGCCACTGCCGGCCCCTTTCGGTACGTTGATATTGACCGGGATAGACCTGCCATCGGGAAGCGGGACATACGCCTCTGGCGTCCGGCCCTCGCCAAACATCGCCAGTTGCGGAGAATCGGCGACGCCGCCGCCCGCGTATCGGTTAAGCTGCAGCGCGCCGCGCGATGTCATGACGCCGCCGCTGGCAAACCCAATACCGCTGCTGCCAACCGCGTTATTTCCAGCTTGTACCGCTCCGGCACCGTTGCCGCCGCCCAGACCGAACAGGCTCAAGATATTAAATCCCCCGCCGCCACCCAACAGCGGCGCAAGCGACTTCATAATCATCATCTTGATAATCATTTCCTCGAGCGAGCGAATAACGACAAGGCCAAGATTGCGGAAGGCGTCACCCGCAGATTTTGTTCCCATACTGATATCGGCAAGCGCGGTCGTCATGCTGTTGATACCGCCTACCGCGAATTGGTCAAACTGCTTATCCAGATTGACGGCGTCGAAACCAAGTTGCGTTAACTGCGGATGTGCCGACGCGGCGATCTGACTCGACTCGTATGCTGCCTTTGCGTTACGAGCCACGACAAGAAGCCCGGCCGCCCTTTGCGATTCTGAATAATTGAGTTGGTTCGCCGTGTTTAAAAATTCCGCAGTCTTTTGATTGAGAATGTCCGTTTCGGCGGCAAGCCCAAAAGAGGCGTCCGTATTCTGCTTTGTTGCCGCGAATTTCAGTTGATCGGCCTCTTTAATGAGCGCGGCTTGCGTCTTGTCGATGTTGGCGCCTTCGAGATTCGCCTTGTTAATTTTGTACTGCGCTTGCGTCGCGATTTCGGTTGTGTTCGCCATCATGCCGAGCGCGCTAATCCTCGCGTTCAATGCGGTCGAAGCATAATTTTCATTCAGTTGTCGCGCCGCGACCGCCATTTGCGTTTCAGAAAGCCCTGCGGCCTTGCCGGAAATGGCGAGCTGCTTCTGCGCCAGATCAAGGCGCAACGCGGCGGGCGCGGCCTCGCCCATTGCAGCAATTTGGTCCTTGAGACGGTTCGCCACAAACTGCGGAGTCATTTCGGCCGGCTGCCAAGACTGTGTAAGCTGCTGGTCGGAATTGACTCCGGCGCCAAGCCCCGCGGCAAGGCGTGCCTTGGCCCGCGCGACGGGATCGACGGTGCCATATCCGGCTTCGCCCGGCTGCGCACCGACACCGACCATCTGTTGTCCGCCACCAGCTTGGCCGACCTGTACCCAGAAATTCGTCCACCACGACCCGCTTGCCGTGTCCCGCATCTGTTGCATCCGGGTCGCCATGCGGTCCATCAAGTCTAGGGCCTCACGCTCGCGCCCCAAATATTCCGCAGCCCATAGCGAGGCCATCATGTCTTGCGAATGCTTTTTGGCGAGGTCGATTTGCGTTTGTGCCTTCGCCAGCGAGCCAATAAGATTTTGATCGATGGCCTTGCCCGAGTCGACAAAATCCTGCGTAAGCTGCGCTACGTTCAATCCGGCAAAGACTGGTGCTGCCTGGAGACTACGGCCGGTCCCCGCTTTCATCAGCGCGTTGCGCTGGAATATGTCGCTGGTTTTTTGCAGCGCTTGACCATAGAGCGTCATTGCTGATGCAGCATCGGTCGCAGCCGCCATTTGATCGGTCAGAGCCGGGTCAATGCGATTGATCTGTGTGAGCAAAGTGCCGGTGCCGAGTCTCAGTTCATTGAATCCAGCGGTGAACCGGGCGACTGCTGTTTGCGTCTGTTCTGATGTGAGTCCGAATTTTGCGGCCCGCTCTTCTAAAGCTTGGATCTGATCGGTGGTCAGCCCGGTCACTTCGGCAAACGTATTGAGCTCGCGCGCGTGTTGCGCCAAGCCGTGCGCCATTTCCGACATAGTACTCAATGCCGCCGACGCGGCGCCAAGTCCAACGGCCGCCGCGAGGCCCCAAGGACCCATGCTGGCGAGCAACACGCCGGTCATGCCGAGGCCACCGGCTGCCGCGACTAGTTGACCCTGGATTATTCTAAGCTGATCGGAATATTGAGCGGTGCCGGCTTTCGCTTTGTCGAGCGCGCCGGTTTGAAGGGCAACCTTTTGATTTACGGAATCGACAATGGCCGAAAAATCTTTGTTGCCGCCCGTCGCAATTTTTGTAGCATCGGCCACCATGCCAAAATGATTGACCAGCCCGGTATAGGTCGTAGCCGCTCGATCTGCGGTGACCCGTCCCGACTCCATTTGCGATTGCAGAGAAGCAACGCCTTTTGAAAATTGATAAGCGGAGCCATAACCGTCAACATTCGCTTTGCTCAGCCGAGTAAGCGCGGCGCTCGTATTTCCCGCCGCTACGTCCTGTTGCGCCAGTTGCGCCCCGGCGAGTGTGCCGGAAGCCGCCATTTGTTTGTTGGCGGCGTCAACCGCGTTCATTGCGGTGACGTAGCTGGAACTGTCGCCCTCGACAGTGACACGCAGCGAACTAAGTTGAACGCTCATAATGGCCACCTTCTAAATTGCTGGATAATTACTCCCCCGCTCGGCTGTACATCCGAGCTCGGCGGGGGAGCTAAGCCCCACTAGGGACTAATCGCCAAAGCGAGGCGCAGTTGCCGTCAGCACGGCGCCGGGCGCGGTAGCTTCTCCGCTTGCCTTGCCAAAAACATGAACGGCCGCGCCATCAATCACGCGCACGGCCGTGGCTTGGAGTTTTCCATTTCGGCCGGGCTCGACCTCGAACGACACGCGGTCGCCCGGAATCAACTCCGACGCGCCGCCCGATAGCTGGGTGACGTGCGCAAAAATATCAGGCTGCCCGTCTTCTCTAGTAATAAATCCGAAAGCGCGCCCGTCGTTCCAATTCGCTACCGTTCCATAATTCGTCATCTTCGTTTTCCTACGTGTCTGTGATTAAAATTAAGACGCCGGCGAGGCGGAACTCAAATTCGACCCCGCCAGCGTCACCTGCTCGCCACGGCGATGCCTGAAAAAGGCATTAACGAGCACCACCGTTTCGTCCGCAGCGCCGGCCCGGCCATGGTAAGGCGAGCCGACGCGCGACAGGATTGTTACGCCGACACCACCATTTTTCGAAATGCCGCGGCCTGCACCACGCCGCCACCCACCCGGCGCCTCGCGTGCACGCGCACCTTGCCGCTGGTTGCCAACGAAAATCTGTCGACCAACACAAACATGTTGAGTCTATCGATCAAACGATAGCCAGTTTGCCAATCGCCCAAAATAATTGGGTAGGATGAGGAAACGACGTCAGGGCAGTCAACGCATTCAGCAACAGGCCGACCCAGCAACAATTCAGGTTGCCCCAACATAAGGGCGGGCTGCCATAAATATTCGCCGGAACCCGACTTCAGCGTGCGAACAGCCGCCAAAGTTTTGCCAGACATCGCCCAGGTCGAGCGGTTTCTGTAGAACGCGGGAAGGGCGTAAAACATTGTGAAAAGGGAATCAGCAGTTACGGATGAAGCCGCACCGGACACGACCGAGGCCACATCTTTATTCGTGAGCACGCCTTCCGGTTGCTTCACGCCCGAACCGGTCATGCCGGCCAAACCTTCTTGCCTGCCGAATTCCTCTGAGAAGCCGAGCGTTAATTCTGCGGTCACGTCGATCGCCGAATCTTCGAGCATCTGCGCTGATAGGTCCACATACGCAGTCGTGGTATTTATTTCTATCGCCTCCATACCGAAGGCTGGTTTCATTTCGGTTCGTGTCTCGACCTCACCGGACCATGACGCGGTGCCCTGAGCGAGCCGCTTTGGAATCATAACTTGGCCGGCCGTGGTCGTTCCAATTCTTGCTAGCTGTCTGATCGGCGAAAAAACGACCAAATTTCGAATCAGCTCCATCTGGAAGTCGGGTGGCACAAGATAGCCGCCCTGCCCGTCATCGCTGGAGACCAGCGCGTTGCGGCGCTCGTCGGCGTCAAGCCGGTCGGGGCCGTAGCGCATAAGTTTTTCAAACGACTTAAGGGCCGCGCTCTTGCTGCGGACGGCTTCGCTCGCCGGGCCGCCGAGCATGGCTCGGTTCTGGCGCTTCTCAAGTGAATCCATACGCGCGCCGAGCGTATCAGTATTGTCGCGTGCGGCGGCGGCGAGGCCGTCGAGCGCGTCTTGCAGGTCATGGTCCATAATCAATTCCTCATGTTCCGCGCGTTGCGCGGTTACGCATTGATCGAGTCGCGCCTGTTCGGCGCGGGTTGAACTCGCTAATTCACTAATTCGCTTATTGAGTTTTTGCGACGTCACCAGGACGATCCGCGTCTCGCCGCTGCGCGTCACCGGGACGATCGCGAGGGCAGAGATTTTGCCGGAGCGCGCGTCACCAGGACGATCGCAACTCCGACTTTTGCTAAATACGACTGAAGTTCGCCGTTGTCAATGTAGAGTCCGCATGGCGCGGGTCATCGGGTTAATGCGGTATTATGGCGCAGAGCGATGCCTTGACCAGGCCCGCGCCGATCTCACTCACCTGATAGCTGCTATTGCCATTTTCGAGGCCAAGGGCGGGCATTACTATGAAGCTGAAGCGTGGGACGTTTTCAGCAACATTTATGCTGGCATGTCTGGCGGCCCTAGAGCTTGAGGGCGTAAGCTTGGAGGATATTTAGCGATTGGGGCTGCGGTTTTGCGAACCCAGACTACGCCTAGCCATGGACGCGCCCACATGGCGCGCTCCTACCCGTCACCATCCCTTCGTCGTCTGTAGTCACGCCAAACCCGCCTGCTCTGGTCATAAAGAGCCAAGCCGCCAGCCAGCAAAACGACTAATATCCCGGATACAAAAAACCAGTCGGGGATTCTGATGTGGCCGTTTTCGGATATGTCGCTTTCAACGGCGACCCTCATGGGGACGCTGGCCAACTGGGTATTGCTCGCCAGCCTTCTAGGGGGTGTGCTTTCCACGTTCGTCATTGTGAAAACGGCGGACGTGAAGGAGACACATTGGGATAAAGATCGCGAGGCGGCGCGCGAGAGATTTTCCGAGTTGGCTACCGAGGCGGAACACGCAAGAGCGGAATTTGGCAAAGCAAATGCGGAAATCGCCAAGGCCAATGCGACAATAGCAAAAGCCGAGGAACGCGCAGCCGAGCTGGGCAAAGAGGCTAGTCTAGCGAGATTGGAGCAAGAAAAGTTAAAGGCCCAACTCGCATGGAGACGATTGGAGGCGCTAGAAACACGCGCGTTTGTGCAAAATATCGCGGGAAAAATTGAAAAGATTATCCTTTTCAATCTCTCGCCTGATCCTGAAACCGTTTCGTATATGGTTGATTTGAACAGCGCGTTTACTCGCGCGGGCGTAAAAGTAGATGCGCGCAGCGGAATGACCGGCCCATACTTTGGGATCGGTCTTGAGGGCGGCTCTGAGCAGGAGCGTGCTATAGTTATCGATGCGTTTGCCGCAGCTAAAGTAATTGTCAGGCCAGAAGCGCCATTTGGCGAATTGACCCTAATAGTTGGCAGTAAGCCGCCACCACCTTGATTGTGTCTCATGCCGACACCACGGCATGAGGTAGTGATTGCCCCGGATTTTTGCTTCCGGTGTTTGCGCCATAATACCGGGTTAATGCGCGTGCTTCGGATTGCGTTCGGGCAGTTCGCCGCGGCGCAGTTTCACGGCGGCATATATCCGCGTCGCCAGTTTCTTCGCGTCGTCTAGACCCATTTTGATCATGACCTTGCCATTCGGTGGCGTGTCGATCTCGAGCCCGAGGATATCCGGATCGTCTTCGTTGAAAAGGATTCGAACTTCCCGATCGGCGGGAGAGTCGATGTCGAGAAACGAGCGATCAATCTCTTTCACCATTGCAGCGTCTCCGTTGGTTGATGCGGCCAGCCCTCCCGCACTGGAAGCAAGATATTAATAAGCAGTCCGGTTTGGCGGACTATGTGAAACATTGCGTTTGTCGGGCACTTCTTGAATTTACCAGTCCGCTTAAACGGACTGGGAGAGTCCGCGCGGGCGTACTGGCAACCGCTGGCGAAACGGACTGGGGAAAAAATCATCCGGCAACCTCGACCTGCGGCATTGTGTCCCGGCTGGCGATGGCTTTGCGTTCCGCACTGCGTTTGCTTCGGGCCTTCCGCTCTTGCAGGACTCGCTGGCGGGCTCCATCGATACGCTGTAGCGCGTCATCATCCGTTTTGATCGCCTTCCATTCATGCGTGGCCATTAGTGGGTCGGGCGTTCCGAGCCAGGTCAACCGATAGGTCGAAGGATTACGGCGCGATCCGAAGCTTTTCCCGCCACGCTGAACCGCAATGAGGCCGAGCGCTTGCAATTCAAGTATTGCCGGCAGAATGGCGTCGCGCCTTATCCCGCGCCCCTGTAAGTCATCGTACGGGACTATGAGGTCACCATTGCGGTGTCCGTCATGAGCGCACCATTCCGAAACGACCCCGTCGAGAACGCGGCGCGCGCGAAGTGAAAGATTCCGAAATGCCGGGCTATCGATCAAATGCTGTGGGATCGGAATGCAATAGCCAACGCCTTTGGGAAAGCCGAGCGCCTCGCTAACCTTCGATCTCGCCGGTTTATTGATGGTGCGGCCGGTCCTGTCCGCCTTGCGGTCGAATGTCATGCGGTGCCGACCGGAGGCATTAGGACAGCGCTCCAAACTGCGGCTCTGATCGCCGACTCGAGTTGCGCCGTTTCGCGTTCAATGATTCCGGCAGCGATGCCTTTGCGGACCATTGCGTCACGCTGCGCCTTGACCTGTGCGGTGATGTGCTTTTCGCCAGCGGCGGGCGACAACTCGGCTGCCCGGCGTGCCTGCTTTGAGATGAAGTGCGTTCGACGGATGAGTGGAAATGGAAAGATAGCCGCGGTCATTGGGTCGCCTCCTGCGTAGCGTTCCCGTCCGGGGTGTCCCCAGCACCACGACGCGTTGCGCGTTGGAATGCGGCGAGATCACCGGCTAAATTACGTGCGAGCTCAGAGTCGACGCCCGCACGTTGGTAAAATTCGATCTGGGTGCGGCGAAAGGCTTCAACGTCAGCCGCCGCTGGATCAATCGCGGCGGGCCCGGCTTGGCAAAATAGAACTTTCCGCCGGATACGGATGCTATGTGGGGAGGCCATCGCTCATGCCGCCTCGAACGGGCGCTTCAATGCCAGGACGCTACCGGCCCAAGTGTTCCCGATCTTCTGGGCGCCAGCGATTTGGCCGCTTTCGAGTCGATGATAAGCTTGACGTTCGGTGAGGTTTAGAACCCGGCCGATGGCCTTGGCGCCCCACACAATGTCGGGGGCGGCGTTCTCGATGGTGGAGGACTCTACTGACAAGACGATGATCTCCCGCGCGTTGCGGGGCTCGCCACATGCAAAAGGCACAACGGCTAGGGCGAGACCCAGGATAAACTCTGGATTCTCTCCCCGGCCGCCCTTGGGCGATTTTGATACCGGTTCGTCGCCGCCTTCGGTCTTTCACTCCCCGTAGGGTGAGCCGGGGCACCTGTCCCCGATGGCTAGGCCATTTTCGCCTTCTCCCGAAGGCGCCGAAGATCGCAGTCAACTAGAGCGTTGCCTCGTTCGGTGCCGCATTTCCTTGTTCAGGCGCTTGGCACCAGCAACAAATCGGATATACGACCTGTAGTTAGAACTTGCAAGCCCCCGGCTATCCCTTGTATTAGATGCTAGCGGATAATTGCGACATGGGAGGCAGGAATGTCGGTTCGCAAGCGCACATGGACGACGCGGCAGGGCGAGAAAAAAGAGGCGTGGATCGTCGATTACACCGACCAGGACGACGACCGCCACATCGAAACCTTCGCCCGCAAAAAGGACGCCGACGCCTACCATGCGACGGTCAGGGTTGACGTTTCCAAAGGCGCCCACACGGCGCCGAGCAAATCCATCACGGTCGCCGAAGCCGCCGAAAGCTGGATCAAGCGCGTCGAGGCGGACGGCAGGGAGCGGAGCACGGTCCGGCAGTACCAGCAGCACGCCGATCTCCACATCGTACCCAAAATCGGCAAGATCAAACTTGCACACCTGACGCCGAAGAAGGTCGAGGGCTTCCGCGACAACTTGCTGTTGAACCTGGGCCGGCCCTTGGCCAGGAAGGTACTGACCAGCCTCAAGTCGCTGCTTAAAGTGGCGAAGCACGCGCACATCGCGGCCGATGTGTCGATTGGCAGGGACAAGCGCAGCGAGCGCAACCTGGAAGCCGGCCGCGATATCCCGACGCCCGGCGAAATTAAACGGCTGGTCGAGGCCGCCACGGATAGCCGGCGACGCACGCTGCTTTTGACGATGGCCCTAACCGGCCTGCGCGCCAGTGAGCTGCGCGGCCTGCGCTGGTCCGATATTGACCTGAAAACCGGCGAACTGCATGTGCGCCAGCGCGCGGACGCCTACAAGGCAATTGGCTCGCCGAAATCAGCAGCAAGCCGGCGCGCGATCCCGTTAGCTCCTGACCTGCTGACCGCCCTCAAGACGTGGCGGCTGGCCTGCCCGCTCGGCCCGCTCGGGCTGGTATTCCCGACCGCGCAAGGCGGCGTCGAATTTCACACCGACCTGCTGCGCAGGTTGGCGCCGGTCATGGTCGCCGCTGGGGTAGTGACCAAGGACGGCAAGCCAAAATACGCCCTGCACGCCTTCCGGCATTTCTTCGCGAGCTGGTGCATTAATCCGAAGGATCGCGGCGGGCGCGAGCTGCCGGCCAAGGTGGTGCAGCAATTGTTAGGGCACTCTTCCATCGTGATGACGCTTGACCGCTACGGTCACTTGTTTCCGCGCGGCGACGACCGCGCCGAGCTGGCCGAGGCGACGCGCGCGCTATTTGCCTGAGTGCGACACAGACGCGACACGGGGATGTCTAACGTTGTTTTCATTGAAGAATTCTGCGTCTGCAACGGCTTCATAATCCGTTAACGCTCGGCCTTGTGCAGCGCGGAACTATACCGGTTGGCCA
>OCZT010007657.1_pt1 | contig 10560 bp, 7 predicted proteins | sample 1539031 | NCBI WGS metagenome assembly OCZT01 (sample SAMEA3539308, study PRJEB22396) | soil metagenome | biome: tundra; feature: field; material: soil | place: USA | collected 2010-05 | depth 0.15 m
GGAAGCCAGAAAAGCGAATCCGGACGAACCTGCGCGGTAGGACATGCAGCATGAAGTTGCAGATTTTAGTTAAAGTTTCAGTTATCGTGTGGAAGTTGCGTGTTATTTGGGCCGGGCGGGCCGCTTCCGGCTGCAATTGAAATTGTCAAAGAGCCAGGGGGTTCCCGACAGAACACCCAGCGGCGAGTGCGGGGAACCTTTTCGGGCAGGGTGGATATCTCTTTGCCCGACATACCCGACATAAGAGTAGCACGAGGTTTTCCGGAGATCGGAGAGATCGACTGCACTTATCGATTGTTTTCAGTCAAAACAAAAGGACTGAACTGCGTGACTGATGCGGGGTAGGGTGGAGGCATAGCTGAAAGGAGCGCCCATGACGACGCCGTTGACATTCGACCCGAGGTTGAGGCCGCGCTTGCACGCCAGGCCGCCGCCCACGGCCGCGCGGTCGAGGCATTAACTGGCGCCGAGAAGCGGAAGCTGGATGGAACAAAGAGTCTGCGGGAGGTGTTCGAAGCAGGGGACGGGCGGATGACGTTGACTTCAGTCGCAATCCTTCCACCGGGCGTCCGGTTGACATGTCATGAGCGATTGTCTGCTCGATACCAACATTCCTTCGGAACTGATCCGCGTTCGCCCCGAGCCACGCGTAGGAGACTGGGTCTACGCAAAAGATCAACAATCGCTCTACTTGATTGGTGCCCCGATTTCACGGACGCATCCTGCCGGTCACTCATTCCATAGCCAACCGTTGGGGCGTCCTGGACGGTGAATGCCAATTAAGAGGAACTCCTCTGAGCACGGCGGACGGCATGATCGCCGCCACGGCCTGGAACACGATCTGCGTATGACCGGCGCAACGCCGATGTCAGCGTGGGAGAGGCGGGGAGGATTTGAATTTGACAGGACGATAGAGCCGGGCGGCGACAGAATGGAAACCTGGCCCGCGGATGGGCCGGGGTTTTCCAGATAGAGTGTTCCAATTGACTTAGACTAATGGCATCCGTTGGATTCTGCCGAGACTATTTCTCTCGACGCGGTACTTTGCCGGCCCGTTTCGTTCGTGGACTTCGCCTATTGTCCAGCGTCCGGCAGCTTTTCAATCAAGTTGTCGGAATACTGCTTTGCGGCTGACAGTGCATAGAGCTTGCGGGAGGGGACCCGTGGCAGTGGATCCTGTTAGAAGTATAGAAGTCATCTGGCTCCCAGCGAAGGTATGCGATTACGATATACACCAATTTATTTTCTCCGGCTTCCCGTGCGAATAAATCCCGGCGAACCAAACGGGCGGTTTGGATCGACGAGCCGTCGTGCTTGCTCGATTTGTTCTTGGTTTGGAATCCAATAGGAATATTCATTGTCGCCCGCACCACACTGGCAGCGATAAACGAAGTTGTCCTGATTTAGCAGTTTGTTCAGTTCGTCTCTGTTGTACTCCTGACGCGCGCTACCCTTGCATTTCTGGCACTGCGTCACGGAAGATATTTCCTTCATGTCATTTCCCTTTGTTTTTCTGCTTGAGTGAATAAAAGGTTATAGGAGTAGTACAGGAAGGACCGCTAAGGCCACGGTAAGGTTATATTTAGAGCGGAAGGAAGCCGCTAACGCGGCCTCATAGAGCGCTTTGCGCGCCGGAGAGCGGGTCCTGGACGACCCGCGCACGGTCGAAAACCCACCGTAAGTTATTGAAAGCCCGTCTGGGCGGCCTGAGAGGCCGCCGCAGGCCGAGGGCCTGCCCCACGGCGGGGTTTTCATCACGATTGGTGGGCCGCAGGCCCATCCCGACAGACCTGGAGGTCTGCCCCGCATAGCTGCTCCACAAGAATCGTCGCGGCGCGCGAAGAAACTGATGGATAGTAGTACAAAAACCTATCGGTCCGCGAGGTAGAAGTGGACGGCGGGGGTCACCACCAGGGAGAGCACCATCGACGCCAGGATTCCACCAATCACCGCAATCGCCAGCGGCTGCAGCATCTGGGATCCCGCGCCCCATGCCAGCGCCAGCGGAATCATGCCGGCCATCGTCGCCAGCGCCGTCATGATGATGGGCCGCAGCCGGCGCTCGCCCGCGCGGATCATGCTCTCTTCGGCCGGGGTCCCCTCGCCCCGGAACTTCTGATCTGCGTCCAGCAGCAGGATGCCGTTCTTGGCCACGATCCCGATGACCATGATCAGTCCCATGAACGAAGAGATATTGAAGGTCGTCCCGGTCACCAGCAGCGCCAGAAAGACGCCCGAAGTGGAGAGCAGGGCCGACGCAAGAATGGCCACCGGCGCCGCGAAGCTGCCGAATTCGAACAGCAGCACGATGAACACCAGCAAGACCGCTAGCACCAGCACAAACACCAAGTCCCGGAACGATCGTTGCTGCTCTTCGTACCCGCCCCCGTAGGCCACCCGAATGCCCGCCGGAAGACCCAATCCGATGACCACCTTCTGCACGGCCGCCATGCCCGCGCCCAGATTAAGCCCCTCCAGGCGCGCCGTCACCGCGACATCGCGTTGCAGGTTCTCACGGCGGATTTCGGTTTGCCCCGGTTCTTCAGTCGCGTCGGCCAGTGTTCCGAGCGTTCCCGTCTTCCCTGTCGAACTCACCAGCAGCGTATTCCGGATCGCCTCTAGCGATGCCCGCGTCTGCTCCGGAAAACGTACCCGGATGGTGTAGGCCCGGTCGTTCACCACCACGGGCGTGGGCGCCGGTTCCCCTTGCAAAATGACACTCGTGTCCAACTCGACTTCTTGCGGCGTGAACCCAGCGCGCGCGGCCACGCCCGGATTCACCTGAAAAACTAACGCCGGTCCACTAATGGTGTTATCGATGCCGTTCAACACATCTACCACGCCGGGAATCTTCTTGATGGCATCCGCCACCTTCGGCGCCCATTCCCGCAGCACCGCCGGATCTTGCGAAAACAGTTTAATCAGGATTGGCTCTGGGGCATTGCTAAGGTCGCCGATCATGTCTTGCAGCAACTGCGGGTACTCCACCTCCAACATGGGCACCTGTTTGGCAACCTTGGCGCGCACTTCCGCCATGACCTCCTCTGCGCTGCGGTCGCGCTTACGCTTGAGCTTGACAGAGATATCGCCTCGATTAGCCTCCGTCACCGTCGCGAGCCCCAGTTGCAGCCCCGTGCGCCGGGAGGTGCTCTCCACCTCCGGCGTCGCGCGCAGGATGCCTTCCACGGCCGATACCGTTCGGTTGGTATCCTCCAGCGAGGAGCCCGCCGGCATGAGGTAGTCCACGATGAACCCGCCCTCATCCATGCTCGGCAGCAGGTCCGAACCGAGCGCCTGATAGCACAAATAGGAGCCGGCGATCACCGCCAGGCTGAACGCTGCAAACGCCAGCGGGTGCTCCAGCATGCCGCGCAGGACTCGCTCGTAAACCCGCATTACGCGCGGCGGCACGCCTTCCCGGCGCTCGCTCCCCGTGCCCTTCCGGATCAGATAGTGGCTCAGCGTCGGCGTCCACGTGAGGGCCAGCGCCAGCGAAGTCAGCAGCGCCACGCCCACGGTGAGCGCCAGCGCGCGAAAGAATACGCCGGTCACGCCCGTAATGGAAATCAGCGGCAGGAAAACTACGATGGGGGTAATGGTCGATCCCACCAGCGGCGCGCGAATCTCGCGGATGGCGCTGCGAATGGCTTCGCCGCGGGTCTGGCCCGCGTCGCGATGCGCCACGATATTCTCCACCACCACAATCGCATCGTCGATCACCAACCCCACCGCCGCGGCCAGCCCGCCCAGCGTCATCAGGTTGAAGCTCTCGCCCAGCACGCGCAGAAAGATGAATGTGACCGCCACCGTCGCCGGAATTACCAGGCCCGCCACCAGCGAAGTCCCCCAGTCCCGCAAGAACAAAACCAGAATCAGCGAAGCCAGCACCAGGCCGATGAGGATGGCGTCCCGCACGCTGCCGATCGAGTCCTTCACAATCTCGGATTGGTCGTAGAAAGGCATGAGCGTGGCGCCCCGCGGCATTGTCTGGCGGATTCTGTCGAGTTCCGCGTGCACCGCGTCCGCCACGGCCACGGTATTGCCATCCGGCTGGCGATGGATATTCAGCAGCACCGCCGGCTTCTGATTCGCCGTCACGATGGTGTACACCGGCTTCACCGACGGCAGCACCATGCCCAGATCGCCGATGCGGATCGGCGCCCCGGCGGGGGTGGTCTTCACGACAATGTTCGAGATCTCGGCCGGCGTACGCGCCTGGCCGCTCACCAGGCTCAACACCAGCTCATGGCGGTTCTCGATCAGCCCCGGCGAGTCGATCATGTTACTGCGCCCGATGGCGTCCAGCAGGCCCGGCACGCTGACCGCGCTCTCGAGCAGCTTGGCCGGATCGGGCCGCACTTCGAACTCCGGTTCCTGTCCGCCTTGGATGACCACCGTCGAAACGCCGATGAGCCGGTTCAGCCGCGGCTTCAACTCGTACGTGGCCATCTCCCAGAGCCGCGTTTGCGGAATAGTATCCGACGTCAGACTGTAGCCCATGATGGGGAACGCCGCGAAGGTCAGCCGGTTGGCAGTCACCTTCGCGGTGGCCGGCAGCGCTGTCTGCACTCGTGCCAACGCCGCATTCACCAACTCCAGCGTGCGGAACATGTCCACTTTCCACGAAAAGAACAGGTCGACTTCCACCTGCCCGCGGCTGGTAATGGATTGCACCAGCTCCACTCCCTGCACGCTGTTCACGGCTTCTTCAATCGGCCGCGTTACCGTCACCAGCATCTGGTCGATGGGCGCGACGCCGTTATCCACGCCGATGACGATGCGCGGAAAATCCGTCGACGGAAACACCGCCACCGGAATCGTGCTCGCCAGATAGATGCCCACCGCCACCAATGTCACGATGACGAAGATCACCGGCTTGGCGTGCCGCGCCGTCCAATGCTCGCCGCCGTTCACGGGCGCTCCTTCTCGACCCGTTCGACCCGTACATGGGCGCCATCCGCCAGCCCGAGTCCGCCTACCGTGACCACCTGCTCGCCCGGCTTCAATCCGCTCAAGATCTGCACCTTGTCCCCATCGCGCACGCCGGTCTCGATCTTGCGCACGTGCGCGACTCCATCGGTTCCCACCACGATCGCCTGCGTGCCGCCTTCTTCTGCCGGCAGGAGCGCCACGGCCGGCGCCACCACCGCATTCTTGATGGTGTTCGCCACGATCGTCACATGCACCGAAACGCCTGGCTTGAGCCGCTCTCCCGGGTTAGCAATCTCCACCCAAACCTGCACCGTCGTGCTGTTCGGATCCACCGCCGGGCTCACCACGATCACCTTGCCGGGCACCTCTTCCCCGGTGTCCGGCTGCTTGACGGTCGCCGCCGCGCCCACCTTCAAGTAGCCCGCCTGGCCCTGCGGAACGTTGGCCCGCGCCACCACGCGCGTGTTATCCATCACGGTCAACAGCGGCGATCCCGCATTCGCCATCTCGCCCGGATAGAGGCCGCGTTCCGCAATCACCCCGGCGATGGGGCTGCGGATCTCCGAATACGACAACTGCGCTTCCGATCCCCGATAATGCGCCTTGGCCGTATCGACCTGCGCGGCCGCCGATTTGATTTGCTCCTGCTTGCCCACGCTCTCGAAGGCTTCCAGATGCTGCTCGGCCGCCTGGTATTGGCTGCGCGCCTGCACGAAGGCGACTTGCGCATCGTCCACCAGCTTGCGCGCCAGCGCGCCCTCCTGGAACAGCTTCTGCCGGCTTTCGTAGACTTTCTTGGCTGCGTCCATCGCTTCTTTGCCGGCCTGCGCGTCGGTTTGCGCCTTCACGACTTGCTCCGGAACCGCCGCCGCCGTGGTGCTGCGATAGTTGGCTTCCGCCTGATCGAATTGTCCCTTGCTCTCCTGCGTAGCCGCCGCCAAATCGCGATTTTCAAGCAACGCCAGCAACTGTCCCTCGCGCACGCGATCGCCGCGATTCACGTAAAAAGTCCGCACCGGGGCACTGATCTTGGGCACCACCGACGCCTGGTTCCGCGGATACAAGATCCCATCGGCCTCAAACACCCGGCGGATGGAATCCGTGCGCACTTCGGCCGTCTGCACGGGAGCCACCGCCTCGGCTTCTTTCTCCGCCTTCTTCGCGCAGCTTGCGGACAACAGCAGCAACAGCAGAACAGCCCACTTCATCTCAAAACACCCCCGTCAGAGTCTGCAACGCCGCAACCTCCGCCGGCCAGGTTGTCGATTCCGTGTGGCGTACGCACACGAAGGAGTTGATTCTTCGAGCGAAGAGCGGGTCCAGGGGGACCCGCGCAGACCAGGGGTCTGCCCCACAAGAATCCCCGATGGATAGTAGTACAAATTCTGCAGCATTCGGTGCCGTCATTTCAAAACACCCCCGTCAGAGTCTGCAACGCCGCCAGCCCCACACGATACCGCACCAACCCGTCGTCGTGCGCATTCCGCGCCTGCGCCAGGGTGCTCTGCGCATCGACCACTTCCAGCACCGTCACTTCGCCCGCCTCGTACCTCAGCAACGTCAGCCGCAAGCTTTCCGCCGCCAATTCCGCCGACCGCCGCAGCGAATCGAGCTGTGCGTTGGCCGCTTGCGCCTCCAGGCAGAACGCATCCAAATTCGCCAGCAACTGCCGTTGCGCCAGGCTCAGGTCCAGGCGCGCCTGCTGCAGCCGCAGATCGCTCTGCCGCACCTTGCTCCGCGTGGCGCCCCAGTTCCAGATAGGAATCGTCAGCGTACCCTGCGCCGCCGATCCCAGGTTTCGCAAGTGCTCCCGGTCCCAGATGGCATACTGGTTCGCGTCGATTCCATAAAAGTAATCGAACGACAAGGTCGGGAAATAGGCCGCCCGGGCAGACTTCAGCTCGTACTCCTGCTGCCTTACGGTGGCCTGCGCCGCCCGGATGTCCGGATTATTGCGGCCCGCCATCTCCTGTACCTGCGCCCGCGCCGGCAACCCCGGAGCCGTCGCCAGATTATCCTCCACCGAAAACTCCTGTGTGTAATCGGTAAACAACAACACGCCAAATCCGATCCGCGTCCGCTCGATCGCCAACTGCGCATCCTGCGCGTCGCGCTCGCGTTGCGCAAGCTGGATCTCCGCCTTCACCGCATCGGAATGCGCCGCCTCGCCGCCCGCCTCCAGCTTGCGCGTGATACCGGCGAACTGCCGCGCCTCCGTTAGGCTCTGCTGCGCGTTCGCGTATTTCCGCTGGGCCGCCAGCAGGCTGTAATAATTCTGCACGACCGTGGCCGCCAGTCCGCGCGCCGCGATATCCGCTTTGGCCCGCGCCGCGGCTTCCGCCGCGATCGCCCGCTGGTAATCCGCCCGCTTCCCCGGCGCAATGATGTCCCCATGCACGATCGCCTGGTTGTTGTAGATGTGTACGCCGTCGTTAGCCACGAAGACCCCCGAAGGCGTGCCGTTGGCCTGCGTGTAGATGTACTGGTTGAACCAGTTCACCGTGGGCAGCAGAGCCGCCTTGGCCTGCACGCGGTCCTCGTGCGCCAGTTCCGCCGCGATTACCGCCGACCGATACTGCTGCGCCACCTTGCGCGCCCGCTCCAGCGCGTCCTGCAGCGTCAAGGTCAGCCCGCCCGCCGGCGTCTGCCCAAACAACCCTGCGACGCCCACCGCTCCCAAAACCAGAATTGCCAATCGCTCCATCAATACCGCCTTTCCCCAGCAGGTTTGCGCCGATTTGTTGAAAGCGCGGCCAGGCGGCCTGAGAGGCCGCCGCAGGCCGAGGGCCTGCCCCACTCCTACTTCCTCTTTCTCACTTCACCGGCCAGCGTTCCATCCCACCTGGCATCGCCCTGCGCCAGATAGTTGCCCAACTTCTCCCAGTCCTCCCGCGTAATCCCGTTCAGGTCGTACACCACGCGGCCATCGCGAATCGTCAGTTCGCAAACCAGCTTGCGCGTCCCCTGCATTCGCGCGCCATAGGTATCCACAAATCCGAAATGCCCTTCCTCGACCCGCAGCACCGCCACGTCCGCCGCCGTCCCCACCGACAGATGCCCAAGTTCCTCGTGCCGGATCTCGCGCGCCGGCGTCCATGTCGATCGCAGAATCACTTCTTCCAGCGGCATGCCCATGTTCAAGAACTTCGACATCACGTTCAGCATATCCTTCATGCCCGCGTTCATGCTGCCGATGTGCAGATCGGTCGAGATGGAATCCGGCCCGAACCCCTGCCGCATTGCCGGCACGGCTTGCCGGAACAGAAAGCTGCCGCCCCCATGCCCCACATCGAAGATCACGCCGCGCCGCCGCGCTTCGAAAAGATACGGCAGAATCCGCCCCTCGTCGTCCAGCATAGGAACCCAGCTCAAATAAGTGTGCGTGCAGATATCCCCGGGGCGCAGTTTCTTGAGCACCAGATCCTGAAACGGGCGTTCCGGCCGGAACGTCCCGAAGTCCACCATCACCGGGATATTCGCCAGCGTCCCGGCCTCCACGGCGCGCTCCACCGGGGTCCACTCCGGACCCGCGTAGTGCGCCGTCTTGATGCCCACAACGATGTCCTTGTAACGCATGGCCATTTCGGCCGCAGCTTTGGCGTCCATCTCCGTCAGATCCTGCTCGACCGCGCCCGCCATGCCCTTTCCCACGATGTTCAGGAATGCCAGCACCCGCGTCTTGGCGCGATCGATCACCCGATCTTTGAAGTCCGGAAAATTGCGCCAGCCCGAGCTGCCCGCATCGGCCACCGTGGTCACGCCGGAGCGGAACGTGAAGCCATCCGGATAAACGCTGTTGTCGCCGCAGTACGCGCCGCGCTGTCCGGTGCCGGCGTAAACATGCACGTGCATGTCGATGAGGCCTGGAGCGACATACAGGCCCGAGACATTCACCACCTTGACGGCTTTAGCGGCCGGAATGTCCGCGGCGACTTCCGCGATCTTTCCGCCCGCAATTGCCACGTCCAGCACCGCGCCGATCTTGTTCTTGCCGTCAATGACGTGGCCTCCCTTGAGCAATAAATCATAAGACGATTGTGCAAGCATCGTATAAACAAAGAAAAGCAAGCCCGCAGAGAATTTCATGGGGCCATTATAGTGGAGGGCAGGCTTGAGCCGGGGCGCCCTCCGGGCCGGGCTTCAGCTCCGCTTCCGCTGCCCCTCAAACCTCCACGCCGTCGAAATAATATCGCGCACGCCCGCATACCGCGGCGTCCACCCCAGCACTCTCCGCAGCTTGTCCGCATTCGCCACCAAGGCCGGCGGATCGCCCTCCCGCCGCGCGCCCACCACGTACGGCGCCTTCCGTCCGGTCACTTCCTCCACGCTGCGAATCATCTCCAGCACGGAATGCCCGCTGCCGGTGCCCACGTTGAAGCTATCCGACGCGCCGCCCGCCAGTAGGGCCTCCACCGCCAGAATATGCGCCTCCGCCAAATCGTTCACGTGAATATAATCCCGAATGCAAGTGCCGTCCGGCGTGTCGTAATCGTCGCCAAACAGCGTGAACGGCTCACCGGTAGCCACCGCCCGCAACATCAGCGGGATCAGGTGCGTCTCCGGATCGTGCTCCTCTCCGAGGCCACCCTCGGGGTCCGCTCCGCAGGCATTGAAATAGCGCAAACACACGCTGCGCAGCCCGTGGATGGAATCGAACCACCGCAGCATGGTCTCCACCATCACCTTCGATTCGCCATACGGATTCACCGGCGCAATCGGAAAACTCTCCAGTATCGGCGACGCGTGCGGTATGCCATACACCGCGGCCGTCGACGAGAACACCAGGCGCTTCACGCCCGCCCGCACCATGGCCGTCACCAGCGACAGCGAGCCACCCACATTGTTCTCGAAGTACACCTCCGGCACGCACATCGATTCGCCCACCGCGATATAGGCCGCGAAGTGAACCACTGCGTCGTGGCCCGCCAGCACTTCGGCCATTTCATCGGTCTGCTGCACGCGCAATTGGTGGAATGGGCCCGCTTCCACGTTGCGGCGGTATCCCCGCGACAGATCGTCCACCACCGTAACCTCATACCCGCGCCGGCGCAGCATCCGGACCGTGTGCGCCCCGATGTAACCCGCGCCGCCCGTCACCAAAATCCGTCGTTTGCTCACGATCCGATTGTAGTAGCATGACGGCATGCTTTTGGACTGCCATCCATCAGTCCCGGTGAGGCAGCCAATCGATCAGTCGCAGAACCTGGTGGGCGCTGGCGGCGTGCACAACTCATGAGAGACCGGGTGGCGCAACATGCCGACCAGCTGGAGAGTGGGGGCTTGGGAGCCGTAGCGGAGCCGGGGGCCGCTCGCCTTCTGGGTGGCCGCATCGGGCACTCACGGGAGATGGGGATCTTGGCGGAGCCGGCCAATAGCAGTGGTGTTGTATTGGCGTGCCCAGACCCGTCGACCCGATCAGGATGCGCGCGGCCGAACAGTCCCACGACGACGCGCCGCTCTCGGGCCGCCTTTTTGGAAGGCTTGGCGGGGTGGGCGCATGGCGAAACGCGACTGGCACCATGCGGCTGAAAAAGAAGCAAACGCCTGGCCTTCAGAAGAGCGGCCGGTCTTCGGTCACACGTCGAGAAATATAATCTGCACGTTCAAATTCTGTCACTTAGCCCAAAT